>Ga0190286_1001147_pt1 | contig 9997 bp, 8 predicted proteins | sample 48691834_MG_FD_183241 | JGI IMG/M metagenome (GOLD analysis project Ga0190286, IMG submission 183241) | Hydrothermal vent microbial mat bacterial communities from Southern Trench, Guaymas Basin, Mexico - 4869-18-3-4_MG | ecosystem: Environmental > Aquatic > Marine > Hydrothermal vents > Microbial... | reverse complement strand
CCGCGGGAGGATCCGCTTCCGCGGGGAGGGTGGTAGCTCCTCCCCGCGGAAGCGGATCCTCCCGCGGTAGCCCTTCAGCCCCGAGATGCAGCTCAGCAGGGTCGTCTTACCCGCGCCGTTGGGCCCGATCACCGCGATCAGCTCGCCCTGGCCGACGTGGAGGGAGACCCCCCGCAGGACGTGCGCCTTGCCGTAGTAGACGTTTAGATCCTCAACCGCGAGCAGGGTCAGCCCCTCGTCCTCGCTCGGTCCCATAGCTTGCTTCTGGCCTTCACCTCATTGAGCCCGTGTTATCCCCTTCCTGTCCAGGTTCGTCCCTATCGAGCCCGCCCCCGGCAAGGTAGGCCTCCTGGACGCGGGGGTCGGCCACGACCTCCCGGGGGCTCCCCTCGGCGAGCTTCTCCCCGAAGGAGATCACCACCACCCGGTCGACCAGGCGCATCACCCCCCGCATGTTGTGGTCGACCAGGACGATCGTCTTCCCCTCCTCCCGCAGCTGGCGGATCACCCCGGAGAGCTGCTCCACCTCCTTGGGGGAGAGCCCCGCGAAGGGCTCATCTAGCAACAGCAGGAGGGGATCGGTGGCGATCGCCTTGGCGAGCTCCAGCCGGCGGAGCGAGGCGTGGGGGAGCGATGGCGGCAGCTTCCAGAGCTCCTCGGTGAGGCCGACCAGCTCGGCCACCTCGAGGACGACCCGCTCGCGCTCCCGGCGGTCGTCCCTCTCGAAGAGCCCGTTGGAGATCGTCGAGAGCTCGATGTTCTCGTAGACCGTCTTGTGGCGCAGGTAGCGGGAGAGCTGGAAGGCCCGGGCGATCCCCTCCTGGACTATGCGGTAGGTCCGCCAGCCGGTGATCTCCCTGCCGCGGAAGATGATCCGCCCGGAATCGGGCCTCAAGGCGCCCATGATACAGCTCAGGACCGTCGTCTTACCCGCGCCGTTGGGCCCGATGAAGCCGAGGATCTCGCCCTCCTCGACCTCGAAGCTGAGCCGGTTGACCGCGACCAGCCCGCCGAAGCTCTTGCGGAGCTCCTCCAGCTTGAGGATGGGCTCGCTCCTTCCAGTCCCTTCCATCATCCCATCAGCCGCTCGCTCCCACTCTCACTCTCACCCTCGCCCTCCTGTCCCCGTCCCGCCCGGCTCCGGCCTCCCCGGCCCCGGGGTCCGAGGCCGAGGCCAAGGCAGGGGGAGCAACCCCTTTGCCAGCTCCCGGAGCGAGGGGAGGAGCCCCCTTCGGGCGAAGAAGATGAGCAGTATCAGGAGCACGAGGAAGATCATCACGTCCCATTTGCTCAGGAAGGCCAGCGAGGGCGATGACCGTGCGAGCCCCTTGATCCACTCCTCCCCGGCGACCAGGAAGTAAGCGCCGACGATCGGCCCGGTGATCGTCCCCATCCCGCCGACGACCGCGGCGACGATCAGCTCGATCGAGAGGGTGAGCGAGAGGACCGTCGAGGGGATGAGGTTCTCCCAATAGTGGACGTAGAAGGCCCCGCCGAGCCCCGCGACGAAGGAGCTGATAATGAACGCGAGTATCTTGTATTTCGCGGTGTTGATCCCCGCGGCCTCGACCGCCTCCTCGCTCTCGCGGATCGCCTCGAAGATCTTGCCGACCTTCGACCGAGCGATGAGGATCAGCCCCGCCGCGACGGCGACCATCAGCCCCAGCGAGTAGAAGTATTTAGCCCGCTGGTAGGCCAGGAACGAGGGAGCTGAGCTGAGCGGCGCCAGGCCATACTTGCCCAGCTCCCCGCCGGTGAACTCGGAGAAGATCAGGACCAGCTTGTTCGCCACGATCGGCAGGACCAGCGTCACCAGCGCGAAGTAGGGCCCCCGGAGGCGCAGCGCGGGTATGGCCACCAGCAGGCCCGTCGCCACCGCGGCGACCACCCCGAGGGGGATGGTGAGCCAGATCGGCCAGCCCATATACAGGTTGAGCAGCGCGGAGGTGTAGCCCGCCGCGGCGATGAAGAAGGAGTGGCCGAAGCTCAGCTGGCCGGTGTAGCCCGAGAGGATGTCCCAGCTCATGGCGAAGACGGCGAAGAAGTTGGCCAAGGTGAGCACGGTGATCCAGCGCGGCTGACCGCTGAGCAGGTAGGGCGCGACCACCAGCAGGGCCACGACCACGCCGTAGCCTAGCCATCTGAGCGCTTCGTGGACGGGGGAGCGAGGGCGAGCCCGGCTTGAGATCATCTGAGTTCCCTCCCGAAGAGCCCTTTCGGCCTAAGGATAAGAATCAAGATCAGCAGGATCAAGGAGGGGAGCCCCCTCCAGGAGGGCGAGAAGGCGTAGACCGTCAAGGTCTCGATGAAGCCGACCAGGTAAGCGGCGATGAGCGAGCCCTGGATGCTGCCCAGCCCGCCGAGGACGACGATGGCGAATGCGATCACCAAAGGATCGCGCCACATCGTGGGGAGCATCGCCAGCGAGGTCCCGAAGAAGAGCCCTGCTACCCCCGCCAGCCCGCCGGAGATCGCCCAGGTGAGGGCGTAGACCACCTCGGGCTCGATCCCCACCAGGGCCGCGCCCACGCGGTCCTGTGCGGTGGCGATGATCGCCTTGCCCAGCCGCGATCGGCGGACGAACAGCCAGAGGAGCCCCACCAGCACCCAGGAGACGCCGAAAGCCAGGATCTGGGTATTGCCGATCTTCACCCCCCAGATGAGGGTGTTCCCCTCGATCAGCGGCGGGAGGAGGCGCGGGGTGGCCCCGAAGAGGACCATGACGAGCTGCTCCAGGATGAGCGCGAACGCCAGGGTGACGATCATCGTCACCACCGAGGAGGCCTGCACGTAGCGGACCAGGCCCGCGACAAGGAGCGTCGCGACCGCCAGGGCGAGGGTCAGCGCCGGGAAGGGGCCCAGCTCGAAGATCTCCGTGGCGACGTGGACCGCATACGGGAGCGAGATGAGGAAGAGCCCGTATTCATCGCGCTTGATCCACCCTCGGATACGGCCCACCCCGAAGAGGCCCGCGACGGCGAGCGCCAGCGGGCCCGCGAGAGAAAGCCCGAGCTCGAGCTGCCACCGCAGCAGGTAGAAGACCAAGGCGGCGATCAGGCCCCACACCACGTAAGGTGCGAGGACCTGTCGATACCTGTATCTGTAGAGCGCGAGCCCGACCGCGCCGCCGAAGAGCAGGAGGGGTGCCACCGCCGGGAGAGGCCCCCACCCGAGCGCGCTCCGCCCGAGCCAGTAGCCCAGGTGGGCCCCAACGAGGACGAAGATCGCCCGGGCATACCTGGCCAGGCCGCCGTAGAGCACCAGCGCCAGCCCCGCAGCGACCACCACCGCCAGGGCGGCCGAGGAGTAGATGCTCCAGCCGAGGTAGGCATTGGCCACGTAAGCGACATAGGCCCCCACCATGATCAGCGCCCCGTGGGCTAAATTGAGGACCCCAGCGACGCCGAAGATCATGGTGAAGCCGATGGCCACCAGGGCATAGAGTGCACTGATGGAGAGCGAGAAAAGCAGTATCTGTTCCATCTCCTCGCGATGGGCCTGCGGTTGCGATCAATTACATAACATAACATACAGCCAAGCCTACGGGGCCGCCCTGCCTGTAGCATTGGGCCATGCTTCCCGCTGGATCTGGATGAGATGGGATGAGATGAGGGAAGGGGATGAATCACCTGCCTCGCTTGAGGACGTCACGGGCGATGATCAGCCGCTGGATCTCGCTCGTGCCCTCGAAGAGGCGGTTGATCCGCGAATCCCGGTAGAAGCGCTCCACCTGATACTCCTTGATGTAACCGTAGCCGCCGTGGATCTGGACGGCCATGTCGGCGATCTCGTCGAGCCACTCCGAGGCGAGCAGCTTGACGATCGAGGCCTCCCGGATGAACGGCTTCCCGGAGTCGATCAGCCAAGCGGTCCGATAGACCATCGACTCCATGGCGTAGATCTTGGCGGCCATATCGGCGAGCATGAACTGGATCACCTGCTGCTGGGCGATCGGCCGGTCGAACTGGATCCGCTGCTGGGCATACTGGGTGCAGATCTCGAGCAGCTCCTTGGCCCCGCCGAGGCAGCCCGCAGCGAGGCTCGCCCGGCCGTAGTCCAGCACCGTCAGGGCGAGCTTGAACCCGCCGCCGACCTCCCCGAGGACGTTCTCCTTGGGGACCTCGACGTCCTTGAAGCTCAAGGCAGCGGTGTGACACCCCCGCAGGCCCATCTTCCGCTCCACCTGGTCGACGCTGAAGCCCGGCATGCCTTTCTCCACGATGAAGCCGGTGATCCCGCCGCGGGGGCCGAGCGCGGGGTCGGTCACCGCGAAGGTCACGATCACGTCGGCGATGTCGCCGTTGGTGATGAAGACCTTGGTGCCGTTGAGCACGTAGTGGTCGCCGCGGTCCTCGGCCCTGGTGCGGATCGCACCGGCGTCGGAGCCGGCCTCCGGCTCGGTGAGCGCGTAGGCGCCGATCTTCCTCCCGGCGGCCATCTCCGGCAGATACCTCCTCTTCTGCTCCTCGGTCCCGCCGAGGAGGATCGCCATCTCAGCGAGGCTCTCATGGGCTCCGACCAGGACCGCCACCGCGGAGGAGGCCCGTGAGAGCTCCTCGACGACGATGCAGTAGCCGATCTCGCCGAAGCCCGAGCCGCCATACTCCTCGGGGACGATCGCGCCGAAGTAGCCCAGCTCGCCCATCTCCTGGATCAAGTCCTGGGGGATCTCGTCCTTCTCCTCGATCTCATCGGCCAGCGGCTTGAGCCTTTCGGTGACGAACTCCCGGACCGAGCGCCGGAGCATCTTCTGCTCTTCGGTGAACTCGAACTCGATCATCCTCAGAGTTCCTCCTTTCTTTTCTTTCGCCTGCTAGCCCGCTAGCCTGTTAGTCGGTCGGTTCGCCCGGCCTATCCTCCTACCTATCCTTGAACTCCGGCTGGCGCTTCTCCAGGAAGGCCCGGGTCCCCTCGCGCATGTCCTCGGTCTCGGCGACCCGCCCGAACTGCTCCGTCTCCAGCGCCATCCCCTCCTCGAGGGGGAGCTTCAGCCCCCCGACGGTGGCGGTGAGCGCGGCCGCGAGCGCGATCTTCCCCTTCTTGATCAGGGTCCCCGCTAGGGCTCGCGCCTCGCTCATCAGGTTCTCCGCGGGGACGACCCGGTTCACCAAGCCCCACTGCTCCGCCGGGCGGGCCATCACCTGGTTCCCGGTGAGGATCATCTCCAGGGCGCGGGTCGGGCCGATCGTCCGCACCAGCCGCTGGGTCCCGCCGAAGCCGGGTATGATCCCCAGATTTATTTCAGGCTGGCCGAAGACGGCGTTCTCCGCTGCTATTCGGAAATGACAAGCCAGCGCGAGCTCCAGCCCACCGCCAAGGCAGTAGCCGTTGATCGCGGCGATCACGGGGATCTCCATGGTCTCGATCTTATCGAGGAAGGCCTTCCCCCGGCGGACCAGCTCCTTGGCCTGCTCGCCGCTCTCGATCTTCTCGATCTCCTTAATGTCCGCCCCGGCGATGAAGACCCCCTCGAGCATGCTCGAGATGATCAGGGCCTTCTTCTTCGGGTCGGACCGCACCTCATCGAGCGCCTGCTCGAACTCCTCGATCAGCGCCAGGGAGAGGGCGTTCACCGGGGGGGAGTTGAGCGAGATCAGCCCCAGCTCGCTCTCATCGCGGTAGACCAGGTGCTTGTAGGCCATCTTCCACCTCCTTCTCTCTCCTTCTCTTCTCCTTCTTCCTTTCCTTTTATCTCATCTCCTCTCTCCTCCTCTTTCCCGCCGATTTGCTCACGAAAGGGGGCCAAACTCGGACTCGGGTTGGAGGCCGAGCTCCAGCTCGCCTTTTATGTAGCCCGCCCCTCGGCTTACCAATCTCTGGGAAAAGTTTTTGGGCCTCGTACGCCCACGCTTCCCCATGCAGGGGTCAACTCTTGCCCAGCTTGCGCAGCTCCTGGGCGCGCAGCTCCCGCTTGAGCACCTTCCCGACGGCGGTCTTGGGCAGCGACTCGCGGAATTCGATCAGCTTCGGGACCTTATACCGGGCGAGCCGCTCCCTCAGGAAGGCGAGGAGCTCCTCCTCGTCCAGCTCCTCCCCCTCCTTGGGGACGATGAAGGCCTTGACCGTCTCGCCGCGGTAAGGGTCGGGGACGCCGATCACGGCGGCTTCGGCGACCTTGGGGTGCTGGTGGATCACCTCCTCGACCTCCCGGGGGTAGACGTTGTATCCGGAGGCGATGATCACGTCCTTCCGGCGGTCGACGATGTAGAAGTAGCCTCGCTCGTCCATCCTGGCGATATCGCCGGTGTGGAGCCAGCCGCCCCGGAGCGCCTGGGCCGTCTCCTCGGGCCTCCGCCAGTAGCCCTTCATCACCTGGGGGCCGCGGACGAGGAGCTCACCGACCTCGCCGACCCCGAGCTCCTCGCCGCTCTCGGGGTCGACAATCTTAGCGTCGGTGTCCGGCAGGGGGATCCCGATCGAGCCGGGGACGTCCCGCCCATCGAGCGGATTGCAGTGGGTCACGGGGGAGGCCTCCGAGAGGCCATACCCCTCGACCAGCCTCCCGCCGGTCAGCTCCTCGAAGCGCCTCTTCACCTCGACGGGTAGGGGGGCCGAGCCGGAGATGCACTCCTTGATCGAGCTGATCCTATACCGCTTGATGTGGGGGTGGGAGTTGAGGGCGACGTAGATCGTCGGCGCGCCGGGGAACATCGTCGGCCTGAACTTGCTGATCAGCTTGAGGACCTCGTCGATCTGGAAGCGCGGCACGAGGATCATCGCCGAGCCGAGTGCGACCGTCAGGTTCATCGCGACCGTCATCCCATAGACATGGAAGAACGGCAGGACCGCGAGCGTCCGCTCCTCCCCCTCCTCAGCTTGGAGGAACCAAGCGCGGGTCTGGAGGGCGTTCGCCACGAGGTTCCAGTGGGTGAGCATCGCCCCTTTGGGCATGCCCGTCGTCCCGCCGGTGTATTGCAGGACGGCCACGTCCTCCTCGGGGGAAAGCTCCACCTTAGGTGGGCGCAGGGTGCGGCAACTCCGGAGCAGCTCCCCGAAGCGGTAGAATTCACCTTTGCCCTTGCCCCCGAGCTTGACCCGCTTCCCCTCGAGCCGCAGCTTGAGCGGGTAGAGTGCGCGCTTAAGCCCCGGGAGGAACTCCCCCGCGCCGGTGAGGATGACCCGCTTGAGATGGGTCTTGGGCTGGATGGCCGCCACCCGAGGGTAGAGCAAGTCCAGCGTGATCATCGTCTCCGCGCCGGAGTCCTCCACCAGCTCGATCAGCTCCCGCTCGGTATACATCGGGTTGGTCTGGACGGCGATCGCCCCGAGCCGTAGCGTCCCGTAGAAGGCGATCACGAACTGTGGCAGGTTCGGCAGGTTGAGCGAGACCCGATCGCCCTTGCGCACCCCCAGCTCATGGAGCGCCGCGGCGATCATTCGGGTGAGCTCGTCCAGCTCCTGGTAGCTGATCCGGCGGCCGTAGTAGATGATCGCGGGGTGGTCGGGGAACCGGCGGGCGGCCTCCTCCAGGAGGTGCTGGAGCGGCACCCGGGGGTAATCGAGCGAGCGGGGCACCCCCTCGGGATAGCTCTCAAGCCATGGGCGGCTCAGAGCCGGCTCACCTCCTGCAGCTCGGGAGGGGAGGTCCCAAGCTCGAGAAGTCCCTAGTCTAGCTTGGCTTGGGGCCTCCCTCACCTCATCCTAATCCTAATCTTAATCTTAGCACCTTATCCCCTGCGCATCCACGGCGGGAGGAGGTAGCTCCCGGTGGCATACTCGAACGGCCAGATGATCTCCTTCACGCAGCCCTCCCTGAACTGGACGTGGACGGGGTAGATCAACCCCGGGCCATACTTCGAGTCGTGGGGGAAGGCATACCTGCCATATTTGGGGTCCTCCGCTGTGGGGTCCTTCCCGTAGAACTGGATCCGGCCCGTGGCGCCCACCCAGTCGGTCCCCTCGATGAAGGGGATCACCTTATCGGGCTCGGGCGTGCCGGCCTTCTCGACCGCCTCGGCCCAGAGGTAGACGCTGTCGTAGGTGATGAAGGAGGTGTAGACCGGCTCCTCGCCGAACCTCTCGGTGTAGGCATCGAAGAAGGGGATCGTCTTGGCCGTTATCGCGGTCCGCCCGCCGGAGGGCTCCACCTCGACTATCCCCTCGGCCAGCCCGCCGATCCCGAAGCAGGTCTGCGGGGCATGGAACGGGGCGTTGATCCCGAACAATCCTGTGGGCACCTCCATCTTCGCCCAGGTGGGCACGAAGGGGACCATCGTCGGGTCGGAGAAGATGGTGATCGTCGCCGCCGCGTCCTTCCCCTCGATGTCGGCGAGGATCGGCGAGAAGTCGGTCGTCCCCACCGCAGGCAGGTAGGTATCCACTATCTCGGCGCCTACCTGGGGGAGGGTCTGCTGGAGCAGCCCGACGAGCGGCTTCACCCAGAGGAGGTCCTCGGCGACGATGGCCACCCTGTTGTTCCGCAGGAGTCCCTTGGCGATGAGCCACCCTGCCAGGTAGACGGTGCTGAACTCGATCAGGTTCACCCCCAGGAAGTTCCCGTTGAGCATCGGTCGGAAGATATATTTGTAGGTATCGTAGTCTTCAGCCACCCGCTGGGTCGCCCCGGGGAAGGTCGAGCCGACGATGAAGAGCGGGACCTTGAGGCGGGCCACCGTCGGTAGGGCGGCCATCACCACCTCGCTGCGGAAGAGCCCTACCAGCATCTTAGCCTTGCGGGTGATCACCAGGTCCTCCACAGCGGCCACGCCCACCCCGGGGTCCATCTTGGTGTCCGCGATCTCTAGCCGGATGGGCCTTCCGAGGACGCCGCCCCTGGCGTTGATCTCCTCGACCGCGAGCTGGGCCCCATACTGGATGCCCTTCCCGACGAAGATCCCCACCGGGCCGAGGGCCCCGATCACGATCTCTTCCTGGCCACGGGCGAGCAGCGCCGGACCGGCGACCGCCGCGCCTGCGGCCAGCCCTAGAGCCTTCAGGAACTGCCGCCTGGTCAGCTTACCCCCCTCGAGCGCCTCGAAGAGCTCGTGAGGCATGGGACAAACCCCCTTTCTTTTAATTATTCTTCCTCCTCGACGTAGGGCTCCATCAGGGGATACCGATCGCGGTTCTCCCCGCCGGGGATCTCATACGGGGTATCGCCGATCCCATCGCCGTCGGCATCCTCGCCGGTGTAGTCGCTCCAGTAGTTCCCCTCCCGGCCGTCGTCCCACCGGTTCGCCCCCTCGTCGAAGGCGTTGAGCCAGTTGTCGCTCAAGTTATTATGGTAGATGAGGTTATCTGTGGAACTCCGCACCAGGATGCCGGTGGTGGCAGACGCGATGACCGTGTTCCCCACGAGCTCATTGCCCTTCGAGGAGAAGAGGTAGATCCCGGCGAAGTTCTCCTCGAGCCGGTTCTTCACCAGCCTGCTAGCTGAGGAGTCGACCAGCCAGATGCCGACCCGGTTCTCGATGAGCTCGCACCCCTCGATGGTCCCATTCTTCACGCTGTCGAGCCTGATGGCCTGGACCTGGGCGCCGTGGATCTTGACCCCCCTGATGACGAAGTGGGCGTCGGTCTTCTCGATGTAGATCCCATATGGAGAGCCGCCGGCATCGATCTCCCACCCCTCGATTATGTAAGGGTCCTCCTCGGTCCCCGAGCCGCCGACGACCCCGCTTCCAGGCAGCGTGAAGCCCTCGTTGCCGCTGATGTAGATCGGCTCGTGGGGTCGGAGCTGGGATTGGGGCTGAAGCTCCTCCCCCGCATGCGTCCCCGGGACCGAGAGCAAGACCCCAACCCCGATCAAGATGGGGATAAGCCCTCCTAACGATCTGGACTGCATCCTGACTGATCACCCCCCTTCTCTCAGGGTGGTCCTTGGTTCCAGTTCCATCCCAAGGTGGCCGCTTACCCCCTCCCCTCGCACTTTCCTCTCGCTTGGCTTATAGCACACCTCGCTTTCGCTCGTCAATTGATCTTCTCTATATCCTTCATCCCCATTTCAAGCCCTCGTTCGTTGACAGGGCTCTTTCCCCCTCGGTATAGTTAACTATCG
>Ga0190286_1001143_pt1 | contig 10011 bp, 9 predicted proteins | sample 48691834_MG_FD_183241 | JGI IMG/M metagenome (GOLD analysis project Ga0190286, IMG submission 183241) | Hydrothermal vent microbial mat bacterial communities from Southern Trench, Guaymas Basin, Mexico - 4869-18-3-4_MG | ecosystem: Environmental > Aquatic > Marine > Hydrothermal vents > Microbial... | reverse complement strand
GGAGATGAAGTTATTATGCCGGCATACACATGCGAGACCGTGGCGAGGTTGCTTATAGATATGGGATTTAAAATAAATTTTGTGGATGTTGATAAAGGGACTTATAACATCAGTATAGAAGACTTGCAATCTAAGGTGAGCAGGAAAACGAAGGCGATAATCGCAATACACATGTTCGGAAACCCCTGTGAGATGAAAGGAATCACGGAGATTGCCGAAGATTACGAGGCAGTGGTCATAGAAGATGCTGCGCAGTCAATCGGTGCGGAATATCGTGGAAAGAAGATAGGAAGTATAGGGGATGCGGGCTTTTTCAGCCTTGGCGAGGGAAAACCTCTCACCACAATAAATGGTGGTGTTATCGTGACAAATGATAAAGGAACAGCGGGAAAATGTAGAGGAATCATTGAGCATTTCAATCCCTGCGGATTGCATGAGAAGTCCATCGTTCTTTTAAAGCTGATGACTTATTATATACTCAAAAATCCCTCTTATTACGATCTGATTTATAAACTCATACAACACAGAAGAGTTGAGAGGAGGAATAAGTTGAAGATATGCACATTGAACAATTTCAAATTCAGATGGACGGATATGCAAGCGTCGGTGGGAATGATTCAAATGTCTAATTTGGAGCGTTTCAACGATGCGAGGATGAGAAACGCAGCATTTCTGATGGAACATTTGAAGCATGTGGAGGGGATACATCTGCCGAAAGTTGCGAAGCATAGCAAACCGATATTTTTGAGATTACCTGTCTGGTTTGAACATATAACAGAGAGGCAAAGAGATGAATTGATTGAGAAACTGCGTAAAGTGGGTATTGATGCGCCAGTTGCATATCCTAACTCATTGCCTGCGTTCTTCCTGGGTGTGAATGGATTCCCCAACACGGAGGAACTTGTCAAGAAGACTATCACGCTGCCAACACATCCTTATGTTAAGGAGAAAAATCTTAAAAATATTGTAAAAATTTTAGAATTCCTCAAAATTTCGGAGGATTAATGTGAAAGTATGTCAGTTTTTATAACATCTGCGAGGTCAAAAGCTGTTTTAAGTGCAATAAGATCTATTGGAAAGCAAAAAATTCGAGTAGTTGCAGGTGATGTTTATAAAAATTCTATTGGATTCTGCTCAAAGTATTGTTTTAAAAGTTTTTTATATCCATCACCAGAAAACGAAAAGATATTCATAGATTCGCTTTATCGCGTAGTTAAGAGAGAAGGAATTGAAGTTCTAATTCCTGGGCATGACGATACTACGTATGTTATATCTAAATATAAAGAATTATTTGAAGATATAGTAACAGTTCCCATCCCAGATATGGAGGTATTAGTTAAAGCATATGATAAATATAAGACTATATTATCAGCAGAGGAGATAGGTATCCCCGTGCCAAAGATATACCACGTTGAGAACGAGAAAGATCTGAGGAAATTGTTAAAAGAGGTCAGTTATCCGTTGGTTATAAAGCCAAGGTTTCAGAATAAGGGATACGGCGCATATGGAGTAGAATATGTCTATTCTTCAAAGGAACTACTTCGTATATACAGTAAAATCTCTTTTAATGATTATGTAATACAAGAATTTATTCCCGGTGGAAGTGAAAAAATGCGCATGGTCAATGCTTTGTTTGATAAACGATCGCATCTTGTTGCTATTTTCATGGCAAAAAAACATCGTAGTCATCCTATAACAGGTGGAAGTACAACTCTTGGAGAGAGCATATGGGATCCTAAGTTGGCAGAGTTAGGTATGAAACTATTAAAAGCATGGAGATGGTATGGCCTAGCAGAGATGGAATTTAAATTAGATCCGCGAGATGGAGAGCTGAAATTAATAGAAGTAAATCCCAGATTTTGGGCATATATTGACTTACCAATTGCATGTGGCGTTGATTTTCCTTATCTGTTGTATAAAATTGCAATAGGAGAGCACATAAAATTTATGAGAAAATATCGAATTGGAGTGAAATTTGTGAATCCTATTGCGGATCCTTTAGTTATATTTAAAATTTTAATGAAGTCAAAAAACAAAATAGGTATGTTTAGAGACTTGATCATGTCATATATGGGAGAAAAAACTTACGAATTGCTTTCTTTTGAAGACCCAAAACCATTTCTATGTGAGATATTATGGAATTTATGTCAAATTCTTCAATTAAATATGATAAGAAAACGAATTTAAAGAAAAGAATTATGTAAAATCACAGAAATTAAAATGAATTAAAAGAAAAATGCAAAGAATTTTATGTTATAACAAAAGAGTTAGGGAATATTTTGATAAATCTGCGGACGATTATGATATAAGACATTCGCAATATAATACAACATTTGGATATATAGAAAAAATGAGAAGAGAATGTGTTATGTGGATTATAGGAAGGAGAAATAAGAATAGAATATTAGATGCTGGTTGTGGAACTGGTTATTATCTCAAGGCTCTCTCGGAAAATGATGTTTTTGGAATAGATATTTCTAAAGGAATGGTTTGGCAGTGCAGAGATAAAAATCTTTCTAATCTCATAATAGCGAGCTACGAATTTCTACCTTTTAAACCCGGCACTTTTGATTTGATATTATGTATTAATGCTTTTCATTATACTATTGCCCCTCAAAGGGTGCTTGAAGAATTTAAGAATATTCTAAAAGAAGATGGGGAGATCATTTTAACAGCACTAAATTTGATTTCTCCAAGGGGTATATTTCATTTATTTAAACGTATTCTTTTTAAAAACAAAAATCTTGAAAGAAGATACATAGTTTTTAACTTATGGGAGATATTTAATAAAGTGAATTTAAAAGTGGATGATATTACAGGATTTAATTTCATATTAACTAGATCTGATTTAAAAAGAAGAAATGAAAAGATGTTAGAAATTTTTGAATATATCGAAAGAAAAGTCAGAAGAACCCCAATAAAATATCTCTGTAATGAATTTGTCATCAAATTGAGTAAAAGATAAGTGCGAATGAGAATTCTTATAAATATTGGGCATCCTGCGCATGTTCATCTATTCAAAAATATGATTATAAATTTGGAGAAAAAGGGACATATGATTAAAATTGTAACAAGAGATAAGGATGTTACTTTGAAGTTGCTAGATACTTATGGGTTTGATTATGAAGTTATAAGTGGATATTATCAGACCATGTTCGGTAAAATGTATGATTTCATTAAAAGTGATTTAAAATTATTCAAAATAGCCATTAAAACAAAACCTGATATGTTGATCGGTGTAGGCGATCCTTATGTTGCACATGTAGGGAAATTAATTAAAAAGCCTTCTATCGTGTTTACTGATACAGAACATGCAAAACTAGCTAATAAATTGACGTTTCCTTTTGTTACAGTAATTTGCACACCTTCATGTTACAAAGAGTATTTAGGTAAAAAGCAGGTTAGATACAATGGTTATCATGAACTTGCATATCTCCGTCCCAACTATTTCAAGCCTGACACAAGCGTTCTGAATGATTTAGGACTGAGTAAAGAGGATAATTTCATAATTATGCGTCTAATTTCATGGGAAGCGACTCATGATATTCATTCCGGAGGATTTTCTGAGGATTTCTTAGAAAAAGCAATAAAATCTCTTAAAGAATATGGACATGTTTTCATAACATCAGAACAAAAACTTAACAGGAACCTTGAAAGATATAAAATGCAGATTCCACCGGAGAAATTACATTCTGCACTTTATTATGCGAGTCTTTATTTTGGGGAAGGTGGCACGACCGCGGTTGAAGCAGCATTATTAGGAACCCCCTCCGTCCATGTAGAAGCATTTAAAACAAAATCTGGTGAGGTGGTAGATGCAACAAAAATACATGGAAATTTTGACGAGCTCGCAAATAAATATGGGATGCTATACACATTCGCTGACCAAGATAAAGCCTTGAACAAAGCCTTAGAGATATTGCAAGATGAAAATGCAAAGAAAGAAATGAAGAAGAAAAGGGAAAAACTGTTGAGGGAGAGAATAGATGTCACTGCATTCATGACAGATTTCATTGAGAATTACCCCGAAAGCTTTTACATGCATCAGAGGAGAAAAAAGGATTTTGACCATGTTTAGCAGAATACTTGTTCTCAGTCCGCATACCGATGATGGAGAAATAGGAGCGGGAGGCACGATAGCAAGATTTGTAGATGCAGGGAAGGAGATATATTATGTTGCGTTTTCAAGTTGCGAGGCATCAGTTCCGAAGGGATTTCCTGAGGATGTATTGAAGATTGAATGCAAGAAAGCAACAAGTATTCTGGGTATTAAATCTGAAAATGTTATCCTGTTAGAATACGAAGTGAGAACTTTCCCGCTACACAGGCAGGAGATTCTTGATGATATGATTGCTTTGAATAGACAGATTGAGCCTGAATTGGTGCTGGTGCCGTCTTCAAATGATACTCATCAGGACCATCAGGTGATTTATGCGGAAGCGTTGAGGGCATTCAAAAAGAATGCTTCAATATGGGGCTATGAGCATCCATGGAATAACTTGACCTTCACGACTGATATCTTCGTTAAATTAGAGGAGAGATATATAAAAAAGAAAATTGAGGCGATGAAACAATATGAATCGCAAAATTTCCGCCCTTATTTTGATGAGAAATATATCAAAGCATTGGCATATATGAGGGGGGCACAAGTGGACTATCCTTTTGCAGAAACTTTTGAATTAATAAGGTTGTTGGTGAGATAACAAATGGGGAAAGTGGTGGCAATACATCAACCGAATTATATGCCCTGGATTGGATTTTTCAGTAAAATAGCAAAAGCTGATATATTTGTTATATTAGATACTGCTAAATTTACCAAGAATGGGATTATACACAGGAATAAAATTAGAACAAAAGAAAGTTGGACGTGGCTTACAATTCCAATAGAAAATAAATATAAAGGAATGGCTATCAAAGATGTTTACCTTCCAAGAGATAGAAAATGGTGGGGAAAACATTGGAGACTAATATTGGGAAATTACGGCAAGGCTAATCATTTTGCAGAATATAAGGATTTTTTTGAAAAAATATATTCTGGAAAAAATTATACAAGATTACAAGAATTAAATGAAGTAATTATATTTTATTTATTTGAATGCTTTGATATTCAACCAAGAATTATAAGAAGTAGTGCGTTAAATTTGGAGCCCTCATTGGCAAAAACAGATTTGAATTTGGAAATAGCGAAGCAAGTAGGAGGGGACGTTTATATTTCCGGTATGGGTGGGAAGAAGTACTTAGAGGAAGAGAAATTTGAGAAAGAAGGAATAGAAATAAGATATTTTGAGTTCAGACCTTTTGAATATCCCCAGAGGTGGGGAGGATTTGAACCTTATATGAGTGCAATAGATTTACTGTTTAATGTAGGCGAAAAAGCAAAGGAACTGATAAAAACGAATTTATAGAGCCTATGAGTCAGGGAGATATTTCAATATATCATGGCAATCTTGAGCCATTGAGAATCTACGGTATAAACCATTTTATGCAAAAATATGGAATTCAATTCAATGGTGAATCTGAATCCAAAATAAATATCGTGTATGGAGACGCTTCTCGAGGTATAAATGGATTTAATATTTACATAAGCGAAAACGAATTAGGAGAGGGTATTTGCGGTTATTTAAAGATTGAGAATGAAAAAGTGCCTTTATTTGAGAAACCCATGAGACTAGATGAAAGTGGTGAGAACTTAGCGGTATTTGTTGATAACAGAGGTGATGAATATCCCTGTGTGGTGCTAAATGATACCGGTATAACAGTCGGTTTTGATATTTTTAATGAAGTAGGACATATATTGACGGGATATTTAGAGCATTTCTGGGAAATAAAAGAAAACAAACACGAAAAACTCGCAAAGATACCCGTGGTGGATTATTACGAGAAAATATTATTTAATTGTCTCTTGTTTGCCTCCCGAAGATTGAATCTCTCTTTGAAATATAAACCTTTATGGCAGGGTGGCAAAAAATTCGCGGTGTGTTTGACGCATGATGTTGACCGTGTGTATAAATCTTACCAATATATCACTCATTTCGTAAGATATATAAGAAGAGGAGATTTTCGCTCCGCAATGAACCAAATCACATCTGTTGCGAGGAAACTGCAAGGAGATGAACCCTACTGGAATTTTGACAGGATAATGGAAATAGAAAGGAATTTAGGAGTGAAATCAACTTTTTTCTTCTTGAACGAGCAGAAGAAAGCATGCCTTTTCTCGCCAGGCGAGTGGAAACTGTACTGGGGGAGATTTGATATAAAGAATCCCAAAATTGTGGAGGTAATAAAAAGACTGGATAAAGAAGGTTGGGAAATAGGCGTTCATGGCTCTTATAACTCTTATCGGAATCTTGAAATACTGAGAGAAGAGAAGGAGACACTTGAGGAGATAGTGGGTAAAAAAGTTCACGGCATTTCGCAACATTATTGCAATCTTGAAATACCCATAACATGGGAATATCAAGAAAAACTCGGATTCTCGTATGACGCTTCTATTGGATTCGTCACCGATATCGGGTTCAGATGGGGAACATGCCATCCGTTTCATCCTTTCAATCCCGCAGATGGCAGGATATTATCCCTATGGGAACTGCCAATCATAATAATGGACAATGCATGCGCTTATAAAAGCTGGCATGATATAATGGAAATCATAAACACTGTTGAAAGATATAATGGTCTTCTGCTTTTGCGATGGCATCAGGCTGTGTTCAACGAGCGAGAGTTTCCCGGGCGGTCGAAAATATATGAAAGAATAATAGAAACGTGCAAAGAAAAGAATGCATGGGTAACCAATGCGTATAATGTAGCAGAATGGCTCAGAATGAGAGAAGATGATGAAAAACTCCAAATCCCAATATTACAAAATCCTAAGTAAACCTTTCTGCTTCGCTCGCAACAATGGGATGTTTAGGGCTCTTTTAAGAATCTGATAGTTTTATATATATCATGAGGTTCTATAATGAAAGTAAGAGAAGTGATAAAAGTAATAGAAAAGGATGAAGGGAGAAAGATGCCTGAGTATACCATTATTATTGAAAAAGTGGAAGAAGGAAATTACTCGGCTTATTGCCCCGACTTACCTGGCTGTATTGCTACCGGTTCAACCATAGATGAAACGATTCACATGATGAAAGAGGCAATAGAATTCCATATTGAAGGACTGAAGCAAAAAATAGCTGTTCCAAAACCATCTACTAAAGCTATATCCATTGAGGTGACAACATAGTTTATCAGAGGTCGGTGAAAAAGATGCATCCACTCATGGTAAGGTATGTAGTATATCCTGTATATAATTTTGTTCAGGGATTAAAAGGGTATAAAACAGTAAGATATGAGAAAGAACTGATGAAAAGTCAGTGGTTCACATCAGCCCAGATAGAGGAGATACAGCAGGAGAAATTGCGATTGCTGATTGAGCATGCATACAAGAATGTGCCTTATTACACAAGGCTATTTGACGAATTGAAACTAAAACCGGGCGATATAAAGGACATAGAAGACTTGAACAAACTACCATTGTTGAGAAAGGAGGATATCAGGAAAAACATTTCTGCATTCGTCGCAAAAAACATCCCGAAGAAAGTTTTGAAACCGATGACGTCAAGTGGAACAACAGGAACGCCTCTCAAACTTTTCAAGGACAGAGACAGGGATGCATGGAGAGCCGCGGCACGGCATCGCATACAGAAAGTGCATGGATTCGAACGAGGCGATAAAATAGTCACGATCTATGGTTATTCGTTTCCACGCAAACACTTTTTCCAAGGTGCATTTCTCAAGATAATAAGGAATGAATGGGTTCCCTATGGATACGATTTGAGTGAAGAAAAGATAGGAGCGTTTGTAAAAGAATTGGAAAAATATGAGCCTGATTTCATAAGAGCGTGGCCTTCGTCGGTTTATCCAGTTGCAGAATTTGCGGGGAACAATGAGATTAACCTCCAACCCAAAAACATCTGGCTACATGGTGAGGTTTTATTTAGATTTCAGAAAAGATTAATTGAGGGGAATCTCGGCTGTGAAATTTTCGATATATTTGGGTTAAGAGAGAGTTCCATTTATTCTTTTGAGTGTCCAGAACACACAGGTTATCATCTTGATGCGGAGAATGGAGTTATCGAGATCTTAAACAAAGATGGAGAGCATGTACCCCGTGATGTGTTAGGAGCAACAGTATTCACAGATTTCACAAATTTTGCCACTCCATTGATAAGATATGTATCAGAAGACTTAGCGGTATATGCTGGAGGGGGAAAATGTCCATGTGGACGCGGGTTGCCGCTGGTGATAAAATCAGTGGAAGGACGATTCAGCGATTGTCTATCCACAGATAATGGATTTGTGCTTCCCAATGCCGTTGTAGATTTGTTCAGTAACATAAAGGCAATAAAAAATTTTCAGATTATCCAAAAAGCGAAAGATAAAATATTAATCAAGGTGGATAAGAAGCCGGACTTCTCTTCAAGTGATGCCGATTATATTGTAGGCGGTATTCAAAAACTTATCAAATCTGATGTTAGTATTGAAATAGAATATACTGATTTAATTCCACTGACACCGAGTGGTAAGAAGCGATTTGTCATTTCTGAGACACCGCCAGAATTTATAAGAAAATGAAGACATTTTTAAGGCATGCGAAATGGTGCTTTCTGGGCAGAAACCACATCAAGAACTGGCTCCCTCTGATATTTAAAGGAGCAAATGGGTTGCAATTGGCGAAGTTGGATGGTGTAAGTTTGCTTTTCAGGGGGGGAACTGACGACCTTTCAACCATGGTGGATATTTTCGCTTTCGGTGAATATCGCAAATATTTCCCGTTTAATAAGACAGCAGAAATAATAGATATTGGTGCTCATAATGGATACTTTTCAATATGGGCTTCTATTAATACTGATAAAAATTCAAGAATATTTTCTTATGAACCCGTTCCGGACAATTATGAAATTGCTTTGAATAATATAAGAAATAACAATATCAGCAATATAAGATTATACAATAAGGGTATTTCGGGAAAGGGAGGAGAAATGATATTATATCTCAATAACAAACGGCATACAGGGGGACATAGTATATATAAAGAGAGGGTAATGACATGTGGCGTGGAGAAGATATCGGAGATAAATGTGGAATGTGTGACTTTAGAAGATATATTCAATGAAAATGAAATAGAGAATTGCGATTTTTGCAAAATAGATTGTGAAGGTGCAGAATTTGACATTTTGTTGAATGTTTCCGTAGATATTTTACGGAAAGTGAAAGTGTTCAGCATAGAATTTCATGAGTTCGGTGGTCATAAAGTGGATGAACTGGTGAATTTATTCAAGAAAAACAATTTCCATGTGGAGTTCAATTACAGTCCGTCTGCTTTGGGAATCAAATATGGGATGCTTTATGCAAGAAAAGTTTGATAATGTCTTGAGAACAAAATTGCAACGAACAATATCTTACATACCAGCATTAATACCTGCTTTGATTACTACTTTGTCATGGAAATTGATGTTAAAAGGGGATGTAGGCGTGATGACCGCAATTAAAATGCGGAGAAGTATAAGGCATTATAAAGATAAGCCCGTTGAATGGGATAAACTCAAAAAAGTAATGGAAGCGGGGAGACTTGCGCCTTCTGCGGGAAATATGCAGGAATGGAAATTCGTTGTTATCAGCGATAAGAATACGAGAGAGAAGCTCGCAATGGCTACGCATAGCGGATTTGTGGCGGAGGCGCCGCTTGTAATTGTGGCATGTGCGACGATTACTGATTGCGTTTTGGAATCTGGACAGCTCGCATATCCGCTGGATGTTGCGATTGCCGTTGACCATATGACGCTGAAAGCGGTGGAAGAGGGTTTAGGAACATGCTGGGTCGGCGGCTTTGATGAAAGAAAAGTAAAAGAGGTATTGAACATTCCAGATGATGTCAGGGTTGTCACGCTTCTCACACTCGGATATCCAAAATATGTGCCAGGTCCGCGTAAAAGGAAGAAATTGGAAGAGATTGTCGCATACGAGGAG
>Ga0190286_1001142_pt1 | contig 10017 bp, 11 predicted proteins | sample 48691834_MG_FD_183241 | JGI IMG/M metagenome (GOLD analysis project Ga0190286, IMG submission 183241) | Hydrothermal vent microbial mat bacterial communities from Southern Trench, Guaymas Basin, Mexico - 4869-18-3-4_MG | ecosystem: Environmental > Aquatic > Marine > Hydrothermal vents >... | reverse complement strand
AGGTATTTTATCAGAAAAAGAAAGGGCATATATAGGCGATATAGGTTTATAATATTATAAGCGTTTAAAAGTTCAGAGTTTAGGGTTGCTTTTCAGGCTGCAAGCTTCAAGCTTATTTTTTTTGTAGCCTGTAGCTTTTCTCTAACCTTGAACCCCTGGCCCAGACCTGGCTTCCCTGTCCCATTGGATATAAACGTTTAGTGTAGCATTCAGTACGATATGCAAAGAATGCATATCAAGTCGCGCCAGGGCAGGCCTGAACCTTTAAACCTGCGAACGGTTACATAATATTATCGATTTTTAAAATTTGAAAGGATTACATATAAACTCGGCAAATTTTATTTTTCTTTAAAAAAATAAGGCCAAAGAGACTGCTTCAACAAATCTTGGGGAAAAGAAGCCAACAAGTATCAAACCTAAGCTAAAAAAATCGGTACAGTGCTATTTCCTCAGTGTGCCTGCCTACAAAGAGATATCAGGTAATGCGTTTTTTATCCCTTACCACCAAGTAACAGCCTTATCACACTCAAATAGTAAATCAATCAGTTGTTCGTAATTTACATTTTCTTTGTATAACTCAAATGTCTTTGACTCCTCACCTTCAGACATAAGTTCTGCCAGTTTCTTTGTCTCCTCATCTGGCTCTTTTTTGAATATATGTAAGATCTTCATAATTTTACCTCTTTAATGTTACTTTGTCTTTTTTCCCTTCTGGATGATCTTCTAAATGATGTTCCAATTGGATTTCTGCTTCTGGCCATTTACCAAAGGGGATTACCAAATCATATTCCTTTAATTTTTTGCCAATCTCTTCAGTGGTCAAATATTTATATCCATATTTTTCATTTTCTTTTACATTAGAAAAAAGCTCCTCTTCAAGCTCATCGGTAAACATGTTATACCTGTCTTTGTATTCCCAATCCTCAGCAACATTTGGGTCCAATTCGTGGTCTAACAGAAAGAAATGGGTATCTATCATCTCTGCAGCTATACCCAAACTTGACCTGAGCCCTTCATGTTGATCGTCTAAATGTCTTGCTAAGATTGCTACTTTCATATTTTCCTCCTATAATACCAAATAACGATCTGTTTCCTTCAGTTCATCTAGCATTTCACCATGCCTTGCTTGGGTGCCAAAATCCTTCTTATCTATGCCTGGTACAAAGGTATTTTCATCTCCAAGGCGATAGATTTCTTTCATAGAGACTAAGCAAAGAGACATCTTACCATGGCCTTCTACTACCTTTGCCAATTCAGAAAACTCATCTCTTAGACACAAAGATGGCGCTACATGACTGAAAAAGATTATCAATTCTTTTCCTTTGGCCACTGCTGCCTTACATATGTTTAAAAGATGGTCCCAATGCTGATTAGTAGTAACAAATATTCCTATCTTTTCTGCCATTTTAACCTCCAGGTTTAACTTTTTTTAATATAGTATTTGAAAACTCCGTCTTCTTCATCTATCCCTAAAAGCTCATCTCCCAATTTTTTTACTGTAGCAGGTAAATCATTTTTTGTCCCTGGGTCAGTCCCAATGGCCAAAAGCACTTGTCCAGCCTTCATTTTCTTTAGTTGACCCTTTATCTTTATTGTAGGCATAGGACAACTTAGACCTTTAAGGTCAATAGTCACATCGGGTGTTACATCTACTGCCATTTTTTACCTCCTTTTTTTATTTTTTTATATCACTACAAACTTCTCTGAATCTTCATTCCAGAGTACAAAGAGATACCAAATAAGCATAACTCCAATGATAATAATAAAGGCCCCGGTCCATCCTAAACTTTCATGTCCTGGTAAATAGTTAAAAACAACATTTTTTCTCGCTATTATTTTACTCCAAAGCCAGGGTTTTGTAAGGGCATTAGAAAGGGCCATAAAAACCATAACCACTATAAGCTTTATCTGTCCTTCGCCTACCCTCCAGAGTGTTCCACTACCACAGCCACCTGCCAGTATCATTCCAAAACCAAATATTATTCCACCTATTATAGTAAGCCATATACCCATAGGAAATACATATTTATACCAAGGAACAATGCCCAACCATTTAAGGAGGCCAACACCGAGCATAACAATTAAAATAGAAAGTATAACAGCCTGCGTTGGATCACTCTCACCAGTCATAAATGGGTCACGAAATGTCCTTGCAAAGCAAAATCTTGAACGGTGCATCACAAACCCTGATAGAAGAGCAAGCACAGCAAGTACACCAAATTTTGTATGCTTCCCATATAAAACTGGCATAAAAAGGATTAAAACAAGCAAAATCCAACCTAGATAAGGTTGACTCTTCTTCCATGCAGAAGGTGCAGAAGGCAAACTTATTCCTGCGCTTAAAACATTACTAGGGATATGCTCCATTTCCCACATAGTATATTTAAGGCCTAATATTAATCCAATTATAATTCCAGCCCACATATATAGACCACTTAGGGACATGGCAGCCAACTGGCTGTAGAATCCCCCTATGTTTCAGCCACCAGCCAAAACAGAAGAAAAGCCCATTAATACACCGGCCATTGCCCCTTTCAAGAGCTCAAACCAAGGAGGCATTCTAAAACCAAAATCCCCTGAGATTAAGGCTGCAGTAAATGCCCCAAAGATAATACCAAGAGCCATAATAGACTTTGGGTCTAAGAGTGGAGAAACAAGTTCCTTACCTTTATAAATACCAATTCCTGTTAAAAACCAACTTGCCCAATTTCTATAACCTCCTATCACAGCCCAGGGCTGACCCCAAACCCACATAAGGATAGCCAAAATCGCTAATAGTACTCCCCCAGACCAAAATGGCCAGGCTTCCTTAAATATTATGTTATACATTTCCTTGGTCTTTTGCATCTTCCACTCCTGATTTCGGTTAACAAAATTCCATAAATTTTATCATTAGTATCTACACTATTACTTAGTGATTGTCAAGATAAAAGTGAAGGGTTAAAATTAGCTTATGTCAAAAATTGTTCTAAAAGACGCCATTAAGACCTATACCTATGACCAGGATAAGGTCATTAGTCCAGAGCAAACAGTAAAGCAGGTAAAACACAGATTTAAAGATATAAACCTAGATATACTCAGAGAGACAAAAAGGATAGATAGTGACAGATTGGGCATACCTGTATTTATGAGCATATGCGGAATAGATGCCATAAAGATCACAGGTTCTAAAAGGCATATGGGAAAAGGGGCCACACCAGAACAGGCCGAGGCCAGCGCATTAATGGAGTTAGTGGAGAGGTATAGCCTCTTTAATTTTGTAAAGTCTAATTACATTAATTGCAGTTATAAAAAGATTAAAAATAAGGCCATTCCTTTTAAACATATTGCCTTTTCTGTTAACAATGTTGACATTAAATTAGCTAAAGATGTCTTTTCAGAGATTTCTCTTTCATGGGTACCTGCATATAACCTTACAAAAAGAAGGGAGATTTTTATTCCTATTGACTGGTTTTATGCCATAAATGAATATAATGGTGCTGCAGCAGGAAACACATTAGAAGAGGCCATTATTCAAGGCATCTGTGAGGTAATAGAGCGCCATGTCTGCGCCATAATAAGTGATAAAAAATCGCGCACTCCTTCAATAGATAATCAATTTATAAAAAATCCTGTGGCCTCAGAGCTCATTAAAAAATACATGAAAAATGGGATAAATTTATTTATAAAAGATTTTTCACTGGATATGGACATCCCTACTATAGGGGCATTGGCCTATGACCCAAAAACCTTTCCTTCTAGAAGCGAGATAGTGTTTACAGCAGGTACACATACCAGCCCAGAGAAGGCATTGATTAGGGCGCTTACCGAGGTAGCTCAACTAGCAGGTGATTTTGATACCGATGGGAAATATATTTCAAGTGGACTTCCTAAACCTGCTAATCTAAATGAAGTTTCCTATATAATTGACAATAAAAAAACTGTCAATATCTCAGAACTACCTGATGTATCCCATCTTAACATTAAAAACGAGATAGAAAATTGTATTGAGGTGTTATCAAAAAGGAGACTAGAAGTAATAGTGGTTGACATTACTCATCCATTAATTGGAATCCCTGCGGTTTATGTCATTATCCCTGGAGCCAGATTTAGGCAAAGGGCAAAGGCCGCTAGTGTTCCCTTTTTTTCTGCAAAATTGGCAGCTCAGCTTAAAGATGTTGATAAGGCCATTAGCATTTTAAAGAGAATAAATGCCATTTGTAAAAAATATTATGTCTATTTTCATTTAGGAATGTGTTATCTGAGAGGAGAAGAGTACAAGCAGGCATTAAACCACTTTAAAAAGGCCTTGGATTTAAGTCCTGAAAAGGAAGATATCCCCATTATTTACCTTTATATAGGGCTATGTTACAAAAATTTAAATAAATATAAAGAGGCTACTATCCCACTCAAAAAAGCAATCGCATATGATCCCCAGATCAAGGAAGTTTATAATCTCCTGGGTTTTTGTTATTTTAAACTAAAGGAATATGAAAAATCCATAGAGAATTTTAATCAGGCAGTAGCATTAGACCCTACTTCTGCCATTGACTATGCCAATATTGCTTCTAATTTAAAGGAAATGGGACGGATAAAAGAGGCAATAAGATTTTACAGGTTGGCTTTAAACTTAGATCCCAACATTGATTTTGCTAAAGAAAATCTTAAAAAGCTGGTTAAGTCGTTAAATCGTTAAATCGGAAATTTGGTTAAGTCGTTAAATTTAAAAGGAAGCGCTCAACAATGAATGGTTTTACTAATTGACTATTTACCGAGTTTAATAATTGACATTTAGACTTTATAAGTGATGCTTCCTTCTTATATTGAGACTTATAAATCTGGGGAATTAGATAAAAAGATTAAAGTTGCTTATGGCCTTCTTAAATCATGCCGCATCTGTCCATGGAACTGTGATGTCAATAGGCTAGAGGGAGAATTAGGTATTTGCAAAACAGGTAATCTTCCCATAATAGCAGATTATATGCCACATTTTGGCGAGGAGGCAGTACTTGTAGGGGAAAATGGCTCAGGGGCAATCTTTGTTTCCTACTGTAATCTAAAGTGTGTATTTTGCCAGACCTATGAGATTAGCCACTTAGGAGAAGGTACTCCTGTCTCTTCAGAAAAACTTGCAGAAATTATGATCTTCTTACAAAATCAGGGATGCCATAACATAAACTTTATTAGCCCTTCCCATGTAGTGCCACAAATTTTAGCCGCTTTATCTTTAGCTATAGAAAGAGGGCTCAATATCCCCCTAGTTTACAATACAGGGGGATATGATTCTGTGGAAATTTTAAGGTTATTAGAAGGTGTTTTTGATATCTATATGCCAGATTTTAAGTACTGGGATGAAAAGGTAGCTGAAAGATTTTCTAAAGTAAGGCATTATTCTAAGGTAGCCAGGGCTGCCATTAAAGAGATGCACCGTCAAGTGGGGGATTTGATATTAGATGAGAAGGGCATTGCCAAAAGGGGTCTTATAGTGCGCCATTTAATCTTACCAGAGGGATTAGCAGGAACTAGGAATGTTCTAAGATTTTTGGCAAGAGAGATATCCTCTAACACCTATGTGAATATAATGGGGCACTATAGGCCATGTGGCCAGGCAGAAAAATACCCCCATTTAAATAGAAAAATTAAAAGGGAAGAATATGAAGAAGCAATCCATATAGCAAAAGAAGAAGGCATTAACAGGCTCGATCAGACCCATGCCCACCTTTATCCAATGATTTTTAACCAAGACTAATTTGACATTTACAGACATTTGTCGTATATATTTTAAAAGAGGGAGAAATGAGGAACTGCTTAACACCTATATGGGCTATAGTGTTAATATTAACTATAGTAGCACCGGCCATTTCTGATGTAATATCAGACAACAACTGTAATCCTTTTATGTTTAAAATTGAACAAGCTAATTGGACAAGAAATTTTTTAATTGACCTGCCCGCCAATGCCTGGCTGTGGCAGGCGGGCGAGTTTAACGACGATATTTTAAGAAGTAGTGACCATGCCGACCATTTTGCCTGGTTAGGTAATATACGCTTACTTACAGAAGATATGGGATTAGGAAGTCTAACTATTTCTCCATGGATTGGTTTGGTTCATAGCCCAGCACATGCCTATCAAATGCGCCCAGGTCATCTTGCTTTAGAAAAATATAGAAATAGTAATATTTATTATACTACTTTGGGGTTAAATTATCGTTTTAATCAGTTGGCCCTCCATTTGAAGTTTGCCCATCGGTGGGGAGAACATAAATTGCACTATCCAGGCATAGGGGCCCTTGCTGCTAATGCTAGCTATAACTTAAAAAGAGCAAAAGTAGGTCTTGAAACGGCTTGGCTTAGCAAAGATCTCACCACCCCATATTGGTGCTCTCCATTTGTGGCATTTGGGAGAATGTCCATCAGGGGCATGGGCATTAAACCTGAAACTTGCTATGGCACAGATAGTACTAATTATCTTCAAAACTTCTATTTGTTTAAGGGATTTGCAGAGACTATCCAACCCACTCCTGTTGGTGATGTGAAATTAGAAACCGGTTTTAGTTATATTCGTCATGTCTATAATAACGAAGGTGGCGATTTTGGTTGGGAACTAGATGCACAGGGGACTTTGAAGATTACAGAAAATCTTAAATATAATGCCTTGTTTGGCTACTTTATTGCTGGTGATTATTATGACAACATTTTCGATAATATAAAAAGGCGTGATAAAGATGCTATTATGTTCTTAAATAGAATCATGATTAACTTCTAAGCAATTTTCTCTTTGCCCCTAAGCAAATAGTTTGACAGGATTGTTTGTCCAATTATAATTTAACAAAATTTTAAATTATGGAGAAATAAAGGTATTGACTTATGTATGATAAATTAGCCCAAAAGACATTATTAAAAAAAACAACCAATCTTTTAAGCCTTGCCAAAGCACATACTAAAGTTTCTTTGAATGAGGCAAAAAAAATTATTGATTCTTTACGCCAAGTCATCAATTATCATGACTGGAGATACTATGTAATAAATGATCCAGTTATTTCTGATTATGAATACGATATACTATTTAAGTATCTGAGGGAAACTGAGGAAAGATACCCTAAGCTCATTACCCCTGATTCTCCCACCCAAAGGATAGCAAGTAGTTTAACCAAGGTATTTCCTGAGGTTCCCCACTTAACAAAGATGCTCTCCCTAGACAATGGTTATACCCCAGAAGAACTCAGGGATTTCCACTGTCGGGTCATTCAAGGCCTCAATATACCTAACATTACCTATGTATATGAGCCAAAGTTTGATGGCGCTGGCATTGCCCTGGTCTACCAAGACAATATGCTCATCCGGGGGGTAACTAGGGGAGATGGGGCAGTTGGAGAAGACATCACCCCAAATGTTAAAACTATCCATGCCTTCCCTTTAAAAGCACCCCTTTCACAATTTGGCATTTATTTTATGGAAGTTAGAGGAGAAGTATTAATTAATAAGGAGGTATTTAGAAAGATTAACCAACAAAGGTTAGAAGAAGGGCTCTCGCCATTTGCCAATCCCCGCAATGCGGCTGCTGGCTCCCTAAGGCTACAAGACCCAAGGGAAGTATCCAAAAAGAGGCTTGATGCCTTTATATATCAGATTACTTATGCCACTGATAGCAGAAAAAAAAATCTGCTTGGTGATCGCATAAAAACACACTGGGAGGCCTTAGAAATACTTAAAAAATGTGGTTTTAAGGTAACAAACGAAGTTAAGCTCTGTGAAGGTATAGAGGATGTAATCAGATTCTGCCAGGATTGGGAAAATAGGCGTGAGGCATTTCCCTATGATATAGATGGTGTAGTAATCAAGGTAAACGACATTAGTCAAGAACAATTATTAGGAGAGACATCCCATCACCCACGCTGGGCTATTGCCTTTAAATTCAAACCAAAACAGGCTACAACAAAGTTAGAAGAAATAACATTCCAGGTAGGCCGTGTAGGGACTATCACACCTGTGGCCACATTAAGACCTGTAGAGGTTGGTGGGGTTACCATTAGCCATGCTTCCTTGTTTAATGAAGATTTTATAAAAGAAAAAGATATTAGGGTGGGCGATACAGTATTGGTAGAAAGGGCAGGAGAGGTCATTCCTTATGTGGTAAAGGTAATAAAAGAGGCACGCACTGGAAAAGAAAAACCTATTGAATTTCCCAGTGTTTGCCCATCCTGTGGCAGTAGATTAATAAGGATTCAAGAAGAGGCTGCCTGGCGCTGCGTAAACATTGCCTGTCCTATCCAATTGATGGAAAGGTTAAAACACTTTGCCTCAAGAAGGGCAATGGATATCCAAGGACTAGGGGGAAAAACGGCTACAGTGTTGGTATTAAGTAAACTAATAGAGGATGTAGGAGATATTTATTATCTTACAGAAGAAAAACTACTAAAAGAGCTCCATGCCCGCATAGAGGCCATGGGCCTTCCACGCCCTACATTTATAGGGGAATTAAATACCCAAAATTTGCTTCAAGGAATAGAAACAAGTAAAAACAGGCCACTTCATAGGGTTATTTATGCCATAGGGATTCGTTATGTAGGCTATACAACTGCTACCCTCCTTGCAGATTTAGTAAACTCTATGGATGAACTTATTGATATGCCTATAGAAAGGCTTGAAGAGACACCAGGCATTGGCCCAAAGATTGCCCAAAGCATTAAACAATTTTTTACCATCCCTGAAAACCTAAAGGTAATTAAAAAGCTAAAGGCAGCCGGCGTAAGGATGGCAAAGGAAGAAAAAGATGGGCCCTTAAAGGACAAGGTGTTTTTATTCACAGGAACACTATCTATATCTCGCGATGAGGCAAAGAACATGGTTGAGGCCTTGGGAGGAAAGTCTGTAAGTGCTGTAAGCAAGAAGGTGGATTATGTAGTAATAGGGAAAGACCCAGGGTCTAAGTTTGAACGTGCCAAGGACTTGGGCCTAAAAATTATTGATGAGCAAGAGTTTTTAAGGATTATAAAGACAAGGTGAAAAAAATCAGGGCACTTTCTATCTTTTCTGGTGGTTTAGATAGCATCTTATCGGTATTGGTTTTAAGAAAACAGGGTATCGAAATAGAAGGTGTATACTTTGAAACTCCTTTTTTCCTTAGTGAGAGGGCCAAAAAAATCAGCCAAAAAATAGGTATTTTCTTAAGGATAGTTGACATTACTGATGAGATGCTATCCATTATAAAAAATCCCAAATTTGGATATGGAACTGGTTTAAACCCATGTATGGACTGCCATTTGCTTATGGCAAGAAAGGCATGCGAGATTATGAAAAAAGAGGGATTTGACTTTATTTTTAGTGGTGAGGTATTGGGCCAGCGCCCTATGTCTCAAACAAAAAAGGCATTATTAAAGATAAAAGAACTTTGTGGATGTGGTGATTATCTGCTTTTGCCCTTAAGTGCAAAGCACTTACCCATTACCTTGCCAGAAATGGAGGAAAAAGTAGATAGAAACAGGCTTTTGGATATATATGGACGTTCTCGTAATGAACAATTAAAACTGGCAAAAAACTTTGGCATAGATGCATACCCTTCACCCGCAGGTGGTTGTTTACTTACAGATAAGGTAATTTCTGGAAGATTAAAGGACTTATTAATACATCAAAAAAAGATTAAAAAAAGAGACCTTCAGTTACTTAAATTGGGCCGTCACTTTCGGCTTAATTCTTTAACTAAGGTCATTGTAGGCCGTAACAAAAAAGAAAATGAGGATATCATCTCTTTAGTCATCCCTGAAGATACCTATTTGAATGCAATAAAGTATCCAGGGCCATTGGTAATGCTGCCCTATGGTGGAGACGATAAAGGGGAAAAACAAGCTGCTATCCTTGCTGCAAGCTATAGCGATGCCCTGTCTGATATGCCTGTAACCATAAAAGTAAGCTCTAATAATAAAGTTTATTATGTAAATGCCTTCTCTCAACCCAAGACCTATCTCCAGAAGTTTATGATCAAACCATACAAAAAATCAGGAGTAAAACTTGACTCAAGATAAAAAACAACTCCTTAAGA
>Ga0190286_1001140_pt1 | contig 10019 bp, 5 predicted proteins | sample 48691834_MG_FD_183241 | JGI IMG/M metagenome (GOLD analysis project Ga0190286, IMG submission 183241) | Hydrothermal vent microbial mat bacterial communities from Southern Trench, Guaymas Basin, Mexico - 4869-18-3-4_MG | ecosystem: Environmental > Aquatic > Marine > Hydrothermal vents > Microbial... | reverse complement strand
AAGTAGACCACAGCCTCTTAGAAAGCAATGCCCTAAAACTGGAAGAGAGGCTGGGCAATTACGGAGTGACAGGGAAAGTGGTAAGTATTCACCATGGCCCTGTGGTCACCATGTTTGAGTTCCAACCCGCTCTTGGGGTAAAGGTGAGCAGGATTGCCAATCTGGCTGATGATATCGCCATGGCCATGAAGGCCATGGGGGTGAGAATAGTGGCCCCCATCCCTGGAAAAGACGTGGTAGGCATAGAGATCCCCAACGAGCACAGGGACATGGTTTACTTCAGGGAAATAGTGGGCTCGGACAGGTTCAAAGGGTCCTCGTCTCCCCTCACCATGGCTCTGGGCAAAGATATCTTTGGTAAGCCTTTTGTGGCAGACCTCAAAAGAATGCCCCACCTCTTGGTAGCCGGAGCTACAGGATCGGGAAAGAGCGTAGGGCTCAACACCATCATATGCTCCATCCTATACAAGGCTACTCCGGAGAAGGTGAAATTCATCATGGTGGATCCCAAGATGCTGGAATTTTCCGTCTACAACGGGGTACCCCACCTCATTACCCCCGTCATCACCGACCCCAGAAAAGCTGCTTCTGCATTGAGCTGGGCGGTCTCTGAGATGGAGAGGCGCTATGCGGTTCTCACAGAGATGGGAGTAAGAAACATCCAAGGATACAACAGTCAGGCCGATGAATCCCTTCCCTATATCGTCATCATTATCGATGAACTGGCCGATCTTATGATGCTGGCCGCTCGGGAAGTGGAAACCCTCATAGCCAGGCTGGCCCAGAAAGCCAGGGCCGCAGGGATTCATCTGGTAGTAGCTACCCAGAGGCCCTCGGTAGATGTGGTCACTGGTCTCATCAAGGCCAATTTCTCCAGCAGGATCTCCTTCAAGGTGAGTTCCCGGGTAGACTCCAGGACCATACTGGACATCATGGGTGCTGAAAAGCTATTAGGATTGGGGGATATGCTCTTTCTGCCTCCGGGGACCTCAGATCTCCTTCGCCTCCATGGAGCCTATATCTCCGATGATGAAATTTACAAAGTAGCCCAGTTCTGGAGGGAACAAGAGGAACCCTCATTCAACGAGGAAGTGGTCTCCCGCCCCTTGGTGGAAGAAGGTGAGGCAGGCAACGATCTCGACGACGAGCTTTACCCCCAGGCCTTGGAGCTGGTGGTTAGAACAGGTCAGGCCTCGGCTTCCATGATCCAGAGATACCTGAAAATCGGCTACAATAGGGCAGCCAGGCTCATGGACCGTATGGAGAGGGAAGGGGTTGTAGGCCCTGCCCAGGGTAGCAAGCCCCGGGAAGTTCTCCTCACACCCCAGGACCTGGAAAGAACCCCTTCAGGGGAAGGGGGTTAGATAAACTCGTTGGTTGAAAGGATTTTGCATCAGCATCTATGTAACGCCTTTTATTGCCTATCTTTTTATCATATCATATATTAACGGCGTTTATGTAAGGGAGGGGGTTTGCTCCCAAGCTTAACAATAGGGAGGTAAAATGCCGCCAGTCCAGACTTTTCTTTTATGGATGGCTTTAATCATTCTCGCTTTTTTGCTCTTAATGCGCCTCTCAAAAGAGGTGGGTAAGAGGTCTCCTTACACATCCCCCAAGCCTTCTAAGAAAAAGGAAGAAGATTTATCACAAAACCAAAGGGCCCTGTGGGAATCCTTGGCAACAGACATTGATAAAGCCCTTTATATACTTTCTACTCCGGTAGAGGTAGAGTTTGGCATCCCCTTAGAAGAGGGGGATAGGATCAAAAGGCATGTTTCCCGGATGAAACGGTGGGTGGTGGGACAGGATCCCCTCCTGGAAAGCCTTGCCCAAACCCTTTACAGACGTCAGGTTTTCCCTAAGGAGAAAGGGGCCCTCCTTACCCTCCTTTTCTTAGGCCCCCGGGGATCGGGTAAGACCATGACGGCAAAAGCAATAGGAGACGTCCTCTTCGGCTCTCCCAGGGCCGCCTTTATCCTGGACTTAGCAGATCCTTTTTATCCTCCAGTCTCACTTAAGGATCAGGTCCAAAGGATCCTTTCAACTCAACCACGGGGGGTGTTGATTTTTGAAGGCTTCGAGAGAAACCCCCAGGAAGTGACCCAGGTGCTGGCCCCTTACTATGAAGACATGGAAGACCTTCACAGTTGGGTGGTAGTCTTGGCCACCAGTGCCCTCCATCCCTTCTACGAGAGGGAAGGGAGTGTGGAGGATCCAGCCTTTAAAAGGGTGATCATCAGAAAGATGAAAAACGCCCTTCTTGAAAAAGGCATGGCCACCCCCGAACTCTTAGGGTTTCCCGAAAAGACCTATCTCTTCTCCTTTTTAGACGACAAATCCCTTCTCACCTTAGGGGTAAAACACCTGAGGGAGGTGACCGAGGCCTACGGCCTCTCTCTAACGGGCATCACCCCAGATGCCCTAGCCCACCTGGTAAGGGTGAGCCAAAACTCCTCATGGGGTGCCAGGACACTTTTAGGATACATCTACTCCGTGATCCTGGGAAAACTCCTCCTCTTCAAGGATTACAGGGTGTGGTTGGATGTAGAAGATGGCAACCTGATCCTCAAAAGCGGCACGGGCAAGATTATGGAAGAAAAAACCCCTACTCCAAAGGAGTAAAGTCCATCCGGGGATCCAGGGAAGCTACCGTCTCCACGATAAGGTCTATGGCCCCCTCCACATCTTTAAGGGAAACCACCTCCACAGGGGTGTGCATATACCGGTTGGGGACTGAAACTAAAGCTGTGGCCACTCCTCCCCGGGTGATTTGGATGGCGTTGGCATCTGTTCCCGTGGCTCGAGGTTCCCCTGTAAGCTGAAAAGGGATCCCTTTCTCCTTCGCCTTTTCCTCCATGAAGCAGGAGAGAAGAGGATTGATGTTGGCTCCCCTGTGGAGTATGGGCCCAGCCCCCAGCTTAACCTCCCCTACCCTCTTCTTATCCATATCGGGATAGTCAGTGGCAAATCCCACATCAACGGCTACACCTATCTGGGGATCTATGGAGAAGGCACTGGTCCTGGCCCCCCTGAGTCCCAGCTCTTCCTGGACGGTGGCCACAGCATAGAAGGCAACCTTGAGGGGAAGCTGGGCTGCCCTCTTGAGCACCTCTAAAACCACAAAGGTGCCTATACGGTCATCCAAGCCCCTGGCTACCAATAGGTTATTGAGAAGGGGTACCGGATAGACATCCACCACTACGGGATCTCCAGGGCTTACTAAGGCCTTGGCCTCCTCCCCCTTGGACGCCCCAATATCTATCCACAACTGGTGAATCTTTAAAGGCTTACCCCTCTCATCCTCCTCCATGAGATGGATAGGCTTCTTCCCAATAACCCCTTGGATAACCCCAGCTTTGGTGAGAATCTTCACCCTTTGACCATCCAATACCCCCGGATCTACTCCTCCGATGGCAGAGAAGTAGACAAAGCCGTTATCATCCACATACTTCACCATAAGGCCAATCTCGTCGCAGTGGCCGGCTACCATCACCCTCATAGGGACTTGGGGATTGATCATCCCCATGACGTTTCCGTGGAGGTCTACCTTTACCTCCTGGGCCACTTGGGCCATCTCCTCCCTGATAAGCCCCCGGATCCTTCCCTCAAATCCAGAAGGAGACGGGGTTTCTACCAGCCTTTTAAGCAGCTCCATATCCAGTGTCATCTCAACTCCTTTACAATATAGGATGGGTAAAGTAGAACACGGTTCCCTTTCCCAAGGCTCCTTCCGCCCAGATCTTCCCTCCCAGCTTTTCCACAGCCTTTTTCACTATGGTGAGGCCCAGGCCTGTTCCTTTCTTCTCAGGGTGAAGGCGCACGAAGGGTTCGAAGATCTCCTGGGCCTTCTTTGGGGGGAAACCTTCGCCGTAATCCCTCACGGAGAAAAGATACCCCTTCCCCCTCCTTACACATTCTACATCCACCCGAGGGGGATCCCCTTTGATACCATATTTCTGAGCGTTCCTAAGGAGATTTCTAAAGATAAGCTCCAAGAGAAAAGCATCACTCTTCATCAGGGGAGGAACCCCGATAGATATATCCATGGTGATGCCCACTTCCCTGGCAAGATCATTCCATATACCCTGAATGATGAGATGGGGAGAGGTACTCTCCACCGTCACTGACCTATTGTCCAAAAAGGAATAGGCCGTCAAATGCTTCAGAGTAGACTCCAGTCGGGCCACGGCCCATCTCAGCTCTTCCAAAGGAAACCCTTCCAAAGAGGGCTGGGAAACTACCTTTTTTAAATACAAAAAGGGCCCTTTCAGCTCATGGGCAGCGGAATAGGCAAAGGTCTGAAGCTCCCGGTTTCTTTCCTCAAGGTTTTTTAAAAGCTTCTCCTTTTCTGTAATGTCTATAGCCACTCCCAGCACACCCCAGCCTCCCCTCAAGGGTGAAAAACTCACCAGCATGAACACTGAGTTACCTTCACCATCCACCAAAGTGATGGGTAATACCCCTAAGCCCCTTTCCCCTCTCCGTAGAGAGTCGAGGCTTTCTTTCATCCTCTCCAAACAGGAAGGGTGGATCATCTCCCACACCTTCTTGCCGAGGAGCCTGTTAGCCTCCCTCAGGGGATACCCTAAGGTAAGGGCAAAGGAGCTGTTGATGAAGGTGATAATCCCTTCACTGTCCAACTGGAAGACACAGAGAAGGGGGCTGGCCATGATACCTCTGTATCTTGCCTCCACGGGATACCCTTTCAAAAAACCCGCCAGGGCTCGGCTTAATCCCTGGCAGTAAACCCTGATCATGGGAAGGCTATCCCTATGAAGGGTCTTTGGCATAATAATCAGCATCCCCAGTTTTTTCCCTTCTTCCACAAGGGGAAAGGAGGCTAAATCCTCCATAAAAAAGGGCTCATCCCTATTGAGGGCCCTCTTGGCAAAGGCCATAACTCCTTCCGGCAAGGATGATGGGAAAGAAGGGCACCCCTCTTTCACGGTGACAAGCCACACATCCCTGCACCCGGTAAGGGCCTTAAGGTCCCGGGTGACCCGTTCCTCCATCTCCCTCAGGTCTTTCAAAAAGAGGAGTCTGTTGGCCTTTCTTTCTGTCCTGATCCCCCGGCTTATCCTCCGGATACGTCCAATGTGATTTCTGATCTGGTTTACGCTGCCCCCTGCCACCGATCCCAAGATCCTCAACTCTTCTATGGTGGTTTCCCTGAGGGATTTGCCCTTTTCCAGGGCCATGAAACCCAGTACCTTCCTTCTTGTCTGGATAGGAATAACCAGGAAAGAGGCAGGCATACCCAAAGATAACTCTCCCTCATCCTTAAGGTGAAGGATCTTAGATGCGAGAAGCCTCTCCTCATGGGGTTTAGAGGAAGGGTAACTCTCTATCAGCTTAGTATCCCCATCCAGGAGAAAGAGACATCCCCAAGGAAAACCATAGTCGTTAACCGCTCTTCTTATAAGAACAGAAAGGACCTCCCGGGGAGAGGTAAGTTCCTGAAGGTGGGCCAAAATACTTTCAAAACCCCGCCCCCTTTTACCCCTTATTCTTAGGGGGGATTCATCCATAGGTCACACCTTGTGCTTGCCGAAATCTTCAGGATCCAAACTCTCCAACCATTCCCTCAAAAGATCGCTCTCCTGGGTGAGGTCGAAGCTCTTGGCCTGGCTGATAACCTCCTGGCTTACATAGATGGGGGCGTTGGTCCTAAGGGCAAGGGCTATGGCGTCGCTGGGTCTGGAGTCTATCTGCACTTCCTTCCCTTCAGGGGTAGTAAGGTATATGGTGGCGTAAAAGGTGTTGTCTACCAGGTTGTCTACTACAATTTTTTGTACCTCCGTGGCCAAGTGCTCCAAGATGCCCTTAAAGAGATCATGGGTCATGGGCCTGGGGGTAATCACCTTTTCCATCTCCATAGCAATAGCATTGGCCTCAAAGAGCCCTATCCAGATGGGCAAGGCCTTCTTCTCCTCCAGATCCTTGAGGATCACTATGGGAGAGTTGGTCACGGGATCAAGGATGATTTTGGCCACCTTCACGCGGATCATGGGGCATCACCTCCTTCTATTATGGTGCCTGTAAGCTCATACATCTTTGTATGCTCTATCTTCACCTGGGTGATGGCGCCCAGATACCTTTTGGGGCCCCACGCAGTGACGATCTTGTTATCCCTGCTCCTTCCCTCCAACTTGCTATTATTCCATTGATGGAAGAGAACCTCCAGGGTCTTCCCCTTGTAAGAAGCGCTCACCTCCTGGGTGATGCCGTCCTGGAGTTTTAATAAACGAGAGAGCCTCTCCCTTTTCACAGGGAGAGGAACATCGTCTTCCCATGAGGCAGCCCTGGTACCAGGGCGTACCGAGTAACGAAAGGCAAATACGCCTTGATAGCGCACCTTCTCCAACAGATCCAAGGTGAGTTGAAAGTCCTCCTTCCCTTCTCCGGGGAAACCCACGATAAAATCGGATGTGATAACTGCTGTAGGGATGTACTCCCGGATCATTGCCACCTTTTCCAAGTATTCCTCCCGGGTGTACTTCCTCCCCATCTTCTCTAAGACCTTGCTGGAGCCTGCCTGGGCCGGCAGATGAATGTATTCGCACACCTTGGGGAGGGATGCGATGGTTTCTACCAACCTCAGGGAGAAATCCTTGGGGTGGGAGGTGATGAAGCGGACCCAGGAAAGCCCATCTACCTCATGGACCCTCTCTAAGAGCCCGGGAAAATCTATCCTTTCGTCTAATCCCTTGCCGTATGAGTTCACGTTCTGCCCTAAGAGGGTGACCTCCCTATAGCCCTCATCCGCCAGCCTTCTCACCTCTTCCAGTATCTCAGAGCTGGGTCTGCTCACCTCCCTTCCCCGGGTATAGGGAACGATACAGTAAGTGCAGAAGTTATCACATCCCTCCATGACAGTGACATAGGCCCTGTAAGGCTCTCTCCTGAGGACAGGGGTAGCAAGTGATGTGATGCATGAACCGTTAAGCTCTGTCTTGGCCACTCGCCTTCCCACCCTTAGCTCCTCCAAGACCTGGGGCAGAGAATAGATGTTTCTGGGGCCCAGTACAAAGTCCACGAAAGGCATGCGCTCCAAGAGCCTTCTGCTCTCTTTCTGGGCTACACACCCGCAGATCCCTATTAATGTCCCCTTCTCCTTCTGTCTCCTGATGCGACCCAGCTCGCTGTAAACCTTGTGTTCGGCCTTTTCCCTTACTGCACAGGTATTAAGCATTATGAGATGGGCCTCCTCTTCATTCTCTGTGGGTTGATAGCCCAAGGTGACCAGCACCCCTAAAAGCTTCTCCGAATCATGAACATTCATTTGACATCCGTATGTTTTTATGAAGACCTTCATGCCGTGGTTAAAGATAGGTTTCTCCCCTAACCAAGTCAAGGAAGGTCACATGCCAAGGATCTCTTTGAGGAAGGGAGAAGGCCTCTCTGGATACTGAGACCTGGGAGAGGAATAATGGTAGTAGGTGAGAAAGAGAAGATGGGTAGACCGGGTCATGGCTGTGTAAAAGAGGCGACGTTCCTCCTCCATTTCCTCCCTCACCCCTAAGGCCCTGCTAAGGGGAGATTCTCCCTCCACTAAGCCTGGAATAAAAACCACAGGAAACTCCAGTCCTTTGGCTCCATGAATAGAAAGGACCTTAACCCCTCTTTCCCCTTCGGCCAGTCCAGAGTCTTCAAGGAACCTTAGATATCTAAGGAAGTTAGGTATGGTAGGACTCTTGGCTGACCCCTCAAATTCTCGAGCTATCTTTAGCAGCCTAACCATACTTTCTCCCCTTTCCATCTGGAGGGGATCTTCTTTATGGGCCATAATCCTTCCCAGGGTCTCCAATGCCATGGTCAGGGCCTCTGAAGGACCCACCTTCCCTTCCAGGTTATCCAAGAGCCTCCCCACTTCCTCTCCAGCCCAGAGGTCATCCTTAAAGGCCAAGAGCCGGGAAGCTTCATCCATCACCTTTTTACGCCAGGTTGGCGTATTTCCCTTGGCTAAGCATCTCAAAAGGGTAACCAGAAGCTGGATCTCTTCTGAGAATCCCCTTACATCTCCCCCCTTGTAAAAAGGGATATTCCTTTTTCTCAGGACTCCCTCTAAGTATCTCTCTCTGGCATGGGTTCTACACAGGACAGCACAGTGGCTATAGCCTATGCCCTCTTTAATCCTGAGGATCTCTATCATGTCCGCTACATACTCTCTCTCCTCCTGGGGGGTTTTGAGGGGCTGGATCACCAAGCGGGCCTCCCCTCCTTCCCGGGAGGTCCAGTAGAGCTTGGAAAGCCTCTCCTGGTTCTGGGAAATGAGGGCCAAGGCTCCATCCCTGAACTCTGGAGGAAGCCGGAAGCTACGGGTGAGTCGGCGACAGGAGGCATCCTTCCCCTGAAGCTCCCTCATGTATCCTGGCAGGGCCCCTCTCCACTGGTATATGGATTGATCGTCGTCCCCCACCACAAAGAGTCTCCCCTTTCGGCTCAGGGTTTCCACCATAGCAATCTGTTGGGCATCCAGATCCTGAATCTCGTCCACCAAGAGGTGATCCAGCCTATCCTGGTAGAAGGAAGCCACCTCTTCATGGTTCAGGAGTTGGGCGGCGTAGTGAACCAGGTCAGCATATCCCAAGGTACCCTTCTCCTTAGAAAGGGCGATATAGGCATCATGAAACCCTATGAGCATCTCCTTCCATCGCCCTTGGGCCCCTCTTATTATACCCTCCCAGGATTTCCCCTTTTTTCTACTCTCAAGAAAGGCCTGAAGAAGATGGGGTGCCCCCTTGTCACCGCCCACCTGGAGGGCGGCCTTTTGGGCCAACCTTTCTTGATGGGATAAGGGCAACACCGCCGGGTTCTGGGGCAGGCCCAAGAGATGGCTAAATCGGCTCACAATCCTGAAAGCCAGGTGGTGGAAATTGCCCAGCCACATCCCCCTGTACTTACCATCTATCACCTCTTCTATCTTTCTCTCCATGGCCTTCCAACTTTCCAGAGAGAAGGTGAGGAGGGCCATCCTCTCTGGAGGGACCCCTTCTCTCATAAGAAACAAGGCCCGGGCCAAGAGGGTGGTGGTTTTACCCGTACCCGGCCCCCCTATCACGAGGACCACTTTGGAAGGATCCTCCACGGCGTCTCTCTGTTCCTGGGTAAGGGGGGGAAACCCTCCTGTTCTTTCTTCTGAAGGGGCAAGGGTAACGGGTAGGGAGCTTCCTTCAGAGGGAATTAGATCTTGGAGAAAGGCCCCGCAGGTGGGATACCGCTGCGAAGGTTCTCTCTCCAAGGCCCGGGTCAGGGTGCGGGCCAGGTCATCATTTAAAAATGATAAGGGACCTTCCCTCTTTACGCCCTTAAGGATTTTTTCTCTAACGGTCTCCAAGGCATCTCCCCCAAAGGGGTTTACCCCTGTAAGCATCTCCATGATCACCACAGCGGCGCTCCACTGATCCGAGGCAGGACTGAAACTCCCCTTCCAAACCTCAGGGGCCATGTAGGAGGGCGTTCCCCCCAAGGTGAGGCTCACATCCTCCTGGGCTATGCGAGAGAGACCAAAGTCTAAAACCTTAAGCCTCCCCTCCCCTGTCACCATGAGGTTTTCAGGCTTGATATCCCTGTGGATTACTCCTTGCTCATGGGCGTGATCCACAGCCTCCAAGAGCTGTTGGGCCAGACTCAAGGCCTGATCTTTCCTCATCCTCCCTTTGGAAAGAAGCTTACGTACTGTTTCCCCCCCGACAGCCTCTGTGACAATAACCAGGCGTCCCTCTAAGATATCCACGGTGTAAAAACGGAGAATGGCGGGATGGTCCAGCTTGGCCAAGCTCCTTACCTCCTTCAAATAGGAAGCAGGATCGTCCCGAATCCTGATCACCTTGAGGGCCACTTCCCGTTGGGAAAGGGAATCCAGGGCCAGATAAACATCGCCGAAACGCCCTCCTCCCAGCCATTTTAGAATATGATAACGACCGATACGAGCTAAGGGCATCTCAACCCTTGGGGTAAAAGGAGAGGTGGAGAAGCTCGCCGTCCATGAAAAGGGCCCTTCCCAAGTAGTCCTCGCC
>Ga0190286_1001139_pt1 | contig 10020 bp, 7 predicted proteins | sample 48691834_MG_FD_183241 | JGI IMG/M metagenome (GOLD analysis project Ga0190286, IMG submission 183241) | Hydrothermal vent microbial mat bacterial communities from Southern Trench, Guaymas Basin, Mexico - 4869-18-3-4_MG | ecosystem: Environmental > Aquatic > Marine > Hydrothermal vents > Microbial... | reverse complement strand
CTATAGTTTCGCCCTTTCTGTGAGGTGTGGTTGGCGCGTGGAGCGCGCGAACCTATTTTTGCTCAAGTCCCTGTGTTGACGGGCTTCTCGCGAAAAGGCCACCGTAAAATGGCTTCTTCGAGCGCACGCGAGCATGTCAGCAAAGCTCACATTCTTCTTGTGCCCGTACCAGGGTCCGAATTCTATCATGAGACGTTTTCCTTGGTTGAACTGGGAGACGAACCACAGGACCACCAGGGAATATGCCCAATAGGCCATCATGGGGGTGCGCCGCACCGCCTTCTCCGTACGGCATTGAGGCTCAGCGCTGCCCAGGAGTTGTTTCGTCTCTCGGATCGTTATTTCGATGCTCCAACGAGACGAATACCGACCCACGATCTGCTTGGGGCGAGCCAGGCAGTCAGTTTCGAGGAATACCGCGTCAGCGTGGGCGCCGCTGAGATCATGAACCAGCACGAACAGCACAATCTGAGAGCCCAGTGTGTGATACCAGAGAGCATAGAATTCATAGACGAGGACCTCCGTCTTCTTGCCGTAGCTCACAACGGTTGTGGGTCGCCAATTGAGACTCTGGTCACTGAACATCTCCTTTGGGGTTGGCAAACGCTTCCCCTTTGTGCGTGGGCGGCCCCTGGGACGCTTCAATGGACAGACCGCAACCTCATACAGTGATGAGTCCATTCTCACCCTTCCCGTCTGGCTCGTCCCCTCGGGGAGGCTCTCAATGACCCGCTTACAGGTGTAGGAAATGTCTGCGACCACTCGAAGACGGCGATCTTCAGGGAGCCAACTCCTCGCAAGTTTGATTAGGTCCGCTCCCAACTCGGTCTTAGGGCTGCTGAGCATACCTTGGGGTTTGACCTTGGCATTTGCCGGCCACCACAGACGAGCCGCAAAAGGAAGACACAAGACCCTCTCGGAGATGTCCGGTAGGCGGACAGCGACTCCTATGATCACAAAACACAGGCCATACCCCTTTCTCTTCGAGTGTTTGGGAGCAGAGCCGTCATGCTGCCAACCTGCGCCGGCGATCTTCTTCCCACGATGCTTGTTGAGGGTGTCGTCCAGTATGACCACCACCTCCGATCCTGCGGGGACAAGACCATCGACGATCATGAGAAAGATCTTACTGCCTACATGGTCCAGATTCCACAGCGCCCTGGAGAAAAACCGATATACACTGCCGAAGTGCTCTGGTTCATCAAGCCTCATCGTGAGAATCACCCTGCTCACCGTGTGTAGTCCGACGGTAAGCACCCAGCCCTTCATCAGTAGGACAAAGTGGCGAAGACTGGGCGCAGTGAAACAACTCATGAAATTGATCTCGTCAACCCCGAAAGGTTGTGGTAAATCTTTTCCCGGCATGGCGTTCCTCCCCCGCTTGGTTTCAATAAACGGATATGGATGGAACGCCTATATTTTTCAAGTAGTTTCCGCGGAACAAAACGTCAATACCTTACAATATTGGCGAAACTATAGCTCCCCCGGGACCCCCTCCTAAAAACTCCCAATTTACGGTCCGATAGGTGTGGGAGCTTAATTTGAAACTGGTAGCGGCCGCGAAACGTGGTTGCTCACTTAGGGCCTGTCACGAAATAATGGTGGCGTTTTCCTGTAGGGGCGGACCTGTGTGTCCGCCCTTTCCCGCGTGCACACCCTGACATTGGGGCAGCCACGTAGAGCCTGCCCCGGACACCGATCCGGGGTCTGCCCCTACAATTGCGTCAGCAACTGCAAGGTTTATTCCGTGACACACCCACGCCGAGTGGCTGCTCCGCGCAAGGCGATATGGCCACCTTGAGGACTGGTTCTATTTGCTCGAAGCACGGATACCCTGTGCAGGCTAATTGGCCCCACGCCGAGTGGCTGCTCCGCACAGGGCGATATGGCCACCTTGAGGACTGGTTCTATTTGCTCGAAGCACGGATACCCCGTGCAGGCTAATTGGCCCCACGCCGAGTGGCTGCTCCGCGCAGGGCGATATGGCCACCTTGAGGACTGGTTCTATTTGCTCGAAGCACGGATACCCCGTGCAGGCTAATTGGCCCCACGCCGAGTGGCTCCCAATTTACGGGCCGGTAGGAGTGGGAGCTTCATTAGAAACTGGTAGCGGGCGCCGAAGGTGTTGCTTACTCAGAGGTTCTGATTGAGGCGCCACGAAGCATGAAAATGTCGGAAAGGCGCCGGGTACCAGCGTAGGGGCGTAGCATGCTACGCCCTCTTTATGCCGGATATCACGCAGATCCCCAGCCCCACACCCATTATCCGGAGCCTTATCGGTGATCATTGCCGGGGCTCTTCCTTACGCCGGCCCGAGAGCATCTGTCATCTTTTTTATCCGCGCCCATCCGCGTAATCCGCGGTCAAAACATATTAACCGCGGATTACGCAGATCACGCGGATAAATAGGACGAGGCCTCGACTCATTGAAACACGCTGCCAAGCGCCTTGGCTGTGATGCCGGTGAAAGGGGAAGAAACTGCTTTCGGCTCGCATTGCTCGGGGATTGTCCGCCTGAGTGCTCTGCCCGCGGCCTGGCGCTCATGGATTCACGGGCTGAACGATTCACTGTTGATCGCCTGATCCCGGATAAGGCTTCTTGTATACCGCGATCCTAATTCCTCCCGCCACCTCCTCCATCTCTTCATCAGACAATTCTGCTGATTCGGGCTCAGTGACGTCGGTTACTTTCGAAACTTTTTCGTCTGCCTGCCGTTTCTCTTCGTCCGTCATGCGCCCTTCCTCCTTCGGTGCTCTTCGCTCACTACTCAATATGCCCACGACCGCGAAGGGAGGCAAGTAACATTAACAGGGTCAAACAGGCGTCAAATATGATTTTGACTCATATTGATCGGGAATCATGGACCAAAGTGCCCTGCCGGCGGACCGCCTCACCGGACTGCTCCAAGAAATCGAGGAAGATCCGGTAACTGCTCTTGCCGAAGATCGGACTTCCAGCATGTTTTGCGCCCTTGATCAATTGCCACGCGGCCGAAAGACTCGTGCTGAAACTCTGGAACACTGACAACAGGCCCTAGTATGAGTCAAGAGCAGACGTGAGCCACCCCCAGGAAGGGGTTAACCAAATACACATATGCCAAGCCTGACCCCATGCCCGCATTGAGATGTCGTGACTACTGAAAGGACCGGTTATGATAATTTCCGGCTTCCCGAACGCTGGGAATAGGGCTGGGGGGTAACTCTCTGAGGCGAAATGTCAATCTAATCTGAAAGAATCACCCATTTCTGTCCATTCAATCTGAAATGCCACAAGGTGAGAGCTATGCTCAATCTTGCCGGGACGTGTTCCAGCGCAGCCTAGATGTCGTCGTCTACGTTCATTTCATATTCGCCCGGTTCCACGTATGTCTTGCCCGACTCCACTTCAGCGAACCGTTTCTTCAGCCTGCCGGCAAATTCCGAGTTTCCTGTTTCCACTAGAAAGGCCGCGTAGTGTCTGCATGTGTACGGGTGATTTTCCTCGACCTTCAGAGATTGCCGGAAAAGAAACTCTGCGGTTTTCCGATCCTCAGTTAACCAATGGGTTCGAGCAAGTGATGTGAGCACTCTGGCATCCTCCCATGGTTTCTCCCGTTGCTCACTGATATAGTGTGGGTAGCATGTCCGAGCTTGCTCCAATTTTTTTTCTGCATTATCATAGGATTGGTCTCCGATCAAGAGATGACCCCAATCGCGATAGACCCACCACGCGGACCGACCCGCGGCCTCTGCAAGTTTCACCGTATCTTCCAGTATCCGGTCGGCTTCCTCACGACTTTTCAGCCTATACAGGCATCTTCCAATGAAAATGGAGATCTCAGGATCGTCAGGCGCAAATGATGTGAGTTGTTCATAGAGTCCCAAGGCCCGCTCGAAAAATCGTTTTCTGTAGAGTGACCGAATGGCCATTTTCGCTTCTTCCACTATCATCACCTTGCCGCTTTCGCCGTGGTCAAACCTACCACTCAGGGTTCTGTGGTAGATCAGCTCAACTAGGAGTTCAGGATCTAATCTTTTTGCGTGTCTCGACGAACCGTATAGACGATCGTAGTAGTTGGCGGCAAATGTGTGGAGGCTGAGTAACTCTTCGGCATCGCGCAGCTTTTCGTAGAAATAAATCCGAACTGCTTCATGCATCTGAAGGAATTGCCCATCATGGCCAACGATACATCTTCTTATGAAGTCGTCAATCTTATCCCTTCGAAAATGCTTGGCTTGCTGCATGAGCTTGTCTGCATTTACCGGTTTTCGAAAAACACTGAGGCGTTTGAGCATTTCTTCATCGTCTTCTCTGATTTCCATACGCTCAAGCAATCGTTCCGCGAGCCTCAGAACTTCTTTCTGAGGAAGCTGGATTTCAGGGTGATTATGTGGAAATTCTTTGTTGCTCAAGGCGTCATCCACTGCCAACACGGCCAGTAGGGGAAAGCCCCCAATGAAGTCGATGAGAGCTCTGGCGAATTTCGGCCTGTGTTCACCTTTCACGCGTCCGGTCTTCCTCAATCGCTGGTCCAGGAGCCTTTCAATGTGTTTGTCTTCCAGTTTCCCCAGTTCGACCTTTGCCAAGCCTTTCCCCGGAATCCATCTCGGTGGTAGAGTCCTGCTCGTAACCAAGACTATGCGGCCTCCTTGAAAACCGTGTGGATTCGAGGCCCCGTCCAGGAATATGCGAATTTGCTTGTGCTCGCGCCGGCAGGCCTCTCGCAAAAGATGGTGAAAATCGTCAAGAACCAGTATCCTTTTTGGTTCACTGTAGAAAGCCTCCAGAACAATTTGAGCAATATCGGTAAAATCACGGCGATTCAAACGCGCCAACGGATCAATTTCGAGATCAAGCCCGATTGTATCTGCCATCTTTGCCAGGACAGCGGCAAAAGTGCTTTCCGCATCAATGGAAACGTAGAGGAAGGTCCAGTCTCCAAGCTTTTTCCTGTGCATGGCTTTGACAAAGGCTGTCTTGCCGACGCCGATCATACCGCTCAGCTCGATCAACGGGGCGCTCTTCGTGTCAATTATGGCCAGAAGCTTGTTGAATGCGTCACCTCTATCCTGAAAACCTTCCAGCAGTTCCCCGTAATCATCGTGATCAGAACTCTCCTCAGTTCGAGTCTTCTCTTGGATGGTACGGTCCGCCACCACCTCTTCCTGCGGGCGATCCTCACGAGCACGGGGGAGATTCCGCTTGCATTCCGCGAGTGCCGTTGCACATTCCGACAAATGGGCCATCTCTTCCGGCGGCAGTGTTCTAAGGCAGACACCCAAGACTTCAAGAGCCCGGTCCACGTGATCAGCCCACAACTGCTCCGTGGAATCACAATCTTCGCCAACGAGCACGAATTCCAGTCCCGCTTGAACCGCGTCAATCTCACCGTGGTAATGTGGGAGCACGCGTCTATTCACCTTGTCAATTTTGTTGCGTACCAGATCAGGGAGAGCCGTTGCTTCGGTCACAAGATACATGTTGACTATGTCTTTCGCCTTCTCTATTCCCATGTTGTCATTCGTCAATTGATCCACGAGTCGGGATCTCATGCCCAAGAACTTTGGAATCCATGACGCTTCCCTCGCGTACACGATGGGAAAACAGACCGGGTGATAGCCCTCCGGGGCGGAATTTGTGGAACCGCGGTTCCTAAAATATCGGGCAGGATTAATATCCCACTCCAGGATGGCTTCCCACCCTTTTAGGAGGGGATAGTCGTCCCACACTGTACCCTGCCAATATGGGTGCCATTCTTTCGGCAAATTAAATGTCGTTCCACCCGTGGAAGAGCAGTTCAAAAAGGCCAGAAGCGCCTCTTTGCCCAATGCCGGACCGCCCATCTCTTCAAAGTTCGCCGTGGTCGGGGTGCGTGCAGGACATACCACAACGAGGCCGTGACGGCCCACGTTACTTACGGCTTGACCTAGAATCGCAGGGTCCAGGCAATCAATGCAAGGAATTACGGCTAGTCCAAACTTTTTTCCGCGACAAGACGCCATGGTGGTGTAAGTCTCCGTATAAGGAAGTACTAGGTCCGGTTCCAACAGCGATCTCGTCTGTTTACCAGCTACCGCCACGGTTCCGTCGGGCATCATCACAGGAGAAAAAGCGGATCCCTGCGGAGCATCGGTCGGCGTGATCCCCAACTCCTCGTAAGTCTTTGGCGCCCGTCCTGTGAGCGATACTCTATGGGTTCCCGCAACGATGATCATTTCTTGCTCAATCGCAATCTCCCTGAGCATGCCCAGCGCATGGTGGGGAACTGAATACTCTGGGAAAACCAGCAAATGGGGCTTTCGTGTGGCGCTCCAAGCGGCAATGCCGGCCAGCTTGGTATGGATGTGATCAAGATACCTGTTCTTGGTATCCGATAGAAAAGCGTTCATTTGATCGCATGAATCAAGGGTTCCCAGGGGAAAGGAAAGGTCAGCCCGGCCGCACGGTTCTTTCAGATAGTCTATGTGGCCATGGAAGTAGGCCGGATTAGACAGGATCTGTGCTAGATGAATACGAATCATACTTCGCCTCCCACCGTGATATACACTCGCAACAACCTTTACCCCTCCCGTTACTCTGGGGACTCTGAATGTCTCTTGTGCGAAAGGGGTCCAAAATGGTCTTGGCTCAAATTTGCTCGCTAGAGGGCTGAATCACTGTTCATGTCCCGAAAACACAACTCATTCCAGCGCTCCCGCGGGAATCAAGCCCAACGGATGACAGCCTGGTAACAGATTTCAGATGTGCTTGGTCCATGTCTTTGGCCCACTGTCGCCAATGGGATTCAGAAGCATCCAAGGCAACACGGCCTCAGACAGTGTCTTTCTAAACCGCAGGGCGACAACAGAGTCTTGTGATTACAGCACTCCATGAGTCCGTTGTCAAGGTGTAGTTTATGGGTATATGAATCCCACGAACCTCGAAACATTGGAATTCTCCAACCTACGGCGAAGAGTCGGTAATCATTGAGTGTTTCTGGGGGCGACGGAAACGAAAACGTTCTCGAGTTTAACGGGTGGTAAGAGGGCGCACACACAGGTGCGCCCCTACACTCGGTCCCACAACTGGTCTGGGCCCAGACGTACGGGCAGACCCCTGTTCAAGCCAGGGGCAGGCTCTATGTGTCTGCTCTCGCCTTCGAAGCCCCCCGAAACTCAAGGCCCACCAGCTACGTTCTTTTCCACTTGCGCGAGCAGCATAGAACGGTGCATAATCAATGGCAGAGGCTTTCTGCGGCTTTCGAGGGGATTCACCCCAGGCGAGGAACAATTCCAATGAAGTATTACTCATTTCAAATCAAGATCGAAAAGGAAGAACAGGAAGAAGGTTACTTCGCTTACAGCCCAACGGTCCCCGGGTGTTTCAGCAACGGCAAGACCATCGAGGAGGCCAAACGCAACATCCGAGAGGCCATCGAACAGCACCTTGAATCTCTGCTGTCTCACGCTCAGACCATAGCTTATACCAATGCGCAATCAAGAGAGTGAGATCCGGTTTCTTGGGTGCCACTGCCGGCTTGCCCAGCAGTGGTCTTTATCACATGTTTGATCGCGCTTTGGTATTAGAACGAACGTGCGGCTCACGTCGCAGAGCTTGGGGGCTGTCGCAAATAGACCGCTCAATTCCGGGAGTGTCGTTACAGCCGCCGAACCCTGGATCGCTGTGCGGGGAAGGAGCCGGGGTCCGGAGAACATCGAAAAGCCTGGATTCCGGCGTTCGCCGGAATGACGCACGAAGGGCTGAAGTCGTAGTAAGTTAACGCCTATGCGTCACTGACCGAGCATCCAAGAGGGCGACGCATGCGTCGCGCCGTACGGTCCGGACCCGGGGCCTTTCCTATTATCCGCGTAATCCGCGCTATCCGCGGTTAGTATGTTTTAACCGCGGATGACGCTGATGGGCGCGGATAGAAGAAATAACAACTGTAATGGTTCACCGGGCTTGAAGCGGTTCTGCGCCCGGTGAGAATGGAGGGCCCACTCGACGTGGTGTCAATAGGTTCTCCACGATATATCCGTCCTTCGACCAAGTAGGCCCATCCCTCGATATTCCCGTGTCCCCGTGCAAAGCATAAACCCAAAAGCTTTCTCGAAGCTCCCACTCCAACCGGGTCGCAAATTGGCCCTACGCCCAGTAGCTCCCCCTCCAAACCTCCCCCATACGTAATTTCGGGAGCTTGTACGGTTCGCGGTGAACGGTAAATAACAACTAAACAGCATCTGATTCTTGAAAGATTGAGTGCAGGATTCCGGCATTCAATTGCGAAGCAATATTACTTACTTTCCCAAAACGAATCCGTATGCGAGCTTCTACCCCCGGAAATTCTTACGGATGGTGTCTTCCGCTATGCCCGCTTCTTTTTCCTTTAGCCGTTCTTCCGCCTTGTTCGCTGCCTCGTTCTTGATCTTGAGAGTCGGTTCCTGGAACAGAGCAAATTTCAACCATTGAAAAGCGAATTCCAGGAGTTGAGTGTCATCTTGTTTCAGGGTTTGCACCAGATCCTCATCCATCTCGAATCTGTCCAGGAATCCGCTCTTGAAGATGAAATCCCGAAACCTTTCGGTATGGTAGCAGGCCATCATGTACATCTGAACATGTTGAGGCGTGAGAGTGAGATTCTTGCGTCGCGCCTTGAGCACGAAGATCTCCATGAGTAGATCGTTCATCCTGTTGTAATTGACAAGATCCTGATCCTTGAGCCAGTCTCGGACTTTCCACACTTTGGGTTCCTCGAACCCGCGACAGTGATCTTCCCTCACGGTGAAAAAGAATTCCTGGGGGGTATCGTGCAACGGGTGTTTTGTGGAAGCGCGTCCCAGGGGGTAGATCCTGCACGCGGCTGGTCTGTGCTCGTATATGGAACAGCCCTGGGGAGTCACAAAGGGGCACCGTTTGTCGGATTCACGGTCCATCTCCATCATTACCTCAGGGAAGCCGTGCGAGGTCCTCATCCGGGTTAATGTGTATCTTTCCAGGAATTCGCTGGATGAAAGACCCAGCCCGGTCCTGAGCCTCACCACGTCGTAGGGTGTGAGAAGCAGTTCCAGCTTTCCGCAGCACGCGGTGAAACAGGACACCCCAGGCCCACACTCGAACTGGAAGGTGTCATCCAAAGAAAGTCTGAATTCCGGATCAATTGAAAGTCCGAATGGTGGTCCATGATCTGACATGCACTACTCCTTGTGTTCTATTCTGTTTCTTCAAGAATGGGTGAGCCGGGATATGGTCGACGTTCCGGCTTAGACCGACTATCCAAGAGGGCGACGCATGCGTAGCCCCAATACTCGGGACGCGACGACTTGCCGGTAGTCTCATGTTTCGTTGTGCCTCGGCTGCAGGTAGATTCTCTTCAGAAAGAGGCGGTCAGCCGCGGGCTCGCTCTTGCAGGTACAGAGCAAAGTCTAGAAGACTCGGAAAGACCATGTCCGCGTCGCCCGCGTCATCATCGCAGATCTGAACTGTTCTTGTGCCGGCCCGCTTCCCGGCCTCAACATCGGACTTGCTGTCACCGACCATGTAAGACGAGTCCATCTCTATGTTCAGGTCTTTGGCCGCGTCCAAGAGCATTCCAGGCGCCGGTTTTCGGCACCGGCAGTTTTCGTATTCCTCATGGGGACAATGGTACACCGCGTCGAGCGCGGCGCCGGCCTCTTCAAGCTCCGACCTCATGAAGCCATGAACGATCTCCAGATCCTCTTCGGTCATCAGGTCTCTGGCTATTCCCCGCTGGTTGGTGACGACCACCAACAGGTAGCCCATCTCTCGCATTATTGAAAGAGCTCTAACGGCCCCCGGTAGGAACTCGACCTGTGCGATCCGGCTGACATAGCAGTTCTCCGGAAGCTTGTGGTTAATCACGCCGTCACGATCCAGGAAGATCGCTTCCCGTCGCGTGAGGGGTTCCCGCAAAGTGTCCATGCGCTTACCTCTGAAGATGACCTCGGCATGAGAATTTTCGGACGGCCGCCGGCATCTCCCATGATCCCTGATGATAGAGCCCACACACGGTCCGGTCAAGTGGGAGATTCAGGGGGCGGGGG
>Ga0190286_1001138_pt1 | contig 10031 bp, 12 predicted proteins | sample 48691834_MG_FD_183241 | JGI IMG/M metagenome (GOLD analysis project Ga0190286, IMG submission 183241) | Hydrothermal vent microbial mat bacterial communities from Southern Trench, Guaymas Basin, Mexico - 4869-18-3-4_MG | ecosystem: Environmental > Aquatic > Marine > Hydrothermal vents >... | reverse complement strand
AGAACGAGAGCGTAATCGTTAGCATCTTTGTTAATCCTACACAGTTTAGCCCCCAGGAGGACTTCGCTGCTTATCCTCGGGATTTCCAGCGGGACCTGAAGCTGCTTGGGGCTGAGGGTGTTGATGCGGTCTTTGCTCCTGAGGCGGGGGAAATGTACCCTCCTGGATTTAGCACTTGGGTTAAGGTGGAGAAACTCACCCAGCGCCTTGAGGGAGCTTCGCGGCCGGGACACTTCCGCGGCGTAGCTACAGTGGTGGCTAAGTTGTTTAACATAACCTTGCCCAGCAGAGCCTACTTCGGTCAGAAGGATGCCCAGCAGGCCTTGGTGATAAAGCGGATGGTCACGGATCTCAATTTTGACCTGGAGCTCGTGGTGGTGCCCACTGTCCGCGAGCCTGACGGCCTAGCAATGAGCAGCCGTAACATTTACCTCAGCCCGGAGGAAAGGCAATCAGCTACTATCCTCTGGAAGGCCCTATCTGAGGCTGAGAAGCTTTGGAGGGGTGGGGAGCAGGATGCCGAAAAGCTACGCCGGCAGATAAGGGAGCTGATTCAGACGGAGCCAAAGGCTAAGCTGGAGTATGTCTCCGTAGCCGATGCTGAATCGCTGGAAGAACTTAGCCGGATCGATCGTCCGGCATTAGTCTCACTGGCAGCCCGCATTGGCCAGGCGCGCCTTATCGATAACATAACTTTGGGTTGAGTGCATATGCTGGTCGGCAACGATGGTGGTATCTTTGCCCTGGGCTCAGGGCATGGGAACTAGGGCTTAGAACGGTAGGACAGGTAGCGTAACGCTAGACTTAGTGTCTGAAAGAGGGTTGGCTTTATGCGGGTGTAAGTTCTAACAAACGGCCAGAATAGCCTTCTCTGGCGCAGTTTCTCTGCCATTTCTACCTCTTGGCGAAATATCCCGAAGGTCTCTTTAATTGCTCTTTCATAGTGCTCCGGGTTGTCCCAGTTTTCCAATAGCAATTTAGCTGATATCATGGCTGGGATCACTCCTTCGCCAGTCAGAGGGTCAACGAGACCAATGGCCTCCCCAAGTCCCCAGACCTTGCCATCCACAAATGGTTCCCTCAATCCCCCGCGGTGGATATGCGAAAAGCAGGCACAGATAGTCTCCATTCGGTCCAGGCCAGCCTTCCTCAACATCTCCTCAGCTTCCTCAAGGCCATCTATTGCCCCAGCGCCGACATGGGCTTCTCCACCCCCCAGGGGCATGACCCACGCCCATCCACGTGCGAAAGGGAAGGCGAGGTGCTCCTCAAATCTCCCCCTGCATTTTCTCTGAACGGTCCAGAAGGATTCGCTCCGAGAGGGGGGGAGGAAAGCCCTGTCGTGGCCAGTCGCATCTATCACTCGGTCGAATTCACCAGGTTCGACCTGCCAAGCGTTCAAAGGCTTTCGCCTGCCCAAGAGCCTTTTGATCAGAAGCGACTTGTTAAACATAGCTATACTTGACCTAATCCTTATTTTCTTTCCATTCATAACCAGGGTCACGTGGTCGTAGTTTGCAAGAAGGGGAACCTTAGCCCCAACGTCATGGCAGAGTCTCGAGAGCGTCTCCGGGCGGCTTGTGGCCCAGCCACAGGATTTTATCCCACACTTGGTCTCGTGAGGGGGATCGAAGATATAAACCTCAATGTCCGGCCTCTTGACCTTAAGCAACTTGTAAAGATAGGCGCCGCCTGGGCCGGCGCCCATTATTGCTACCCTCATCTTGCTGGATTTCTCAGCGGCGTGGTGAGCGCTCTGCGCCCCTTTGGCAGTGTTCAGCCTTGGCCAAGGCGTTTTCCCATCTCTCGAAGGAACCTTTCTACTTCGGGAGACAGTCGGGGCTCCTCCTCCGCCTCCATCCGCCGATCGTAGTAGTCCTCCAGCTGTTCGAGTACTGCTTTCAGGCGGGGGTTGGTCTCTGTGCTGAGGGTGAGCTCCCTGGTTTGCTCTCTAGCTTTTTCCCTCATTTCCTCTAGGTCGATATCCCAGTCGTACAGGGAGGAAACCACCTCAAGAAGGCGCAATGAGCCGGAGTAATTCTCATCCAACCTAGCATACTGCGGTAGGTGGACTATCAAGGTCGCTGTTTCCATGCCTAACTCGGCCCCTTGCTGCGAGATGAGATAGGCGATGGTAGTTGGCCCCTGGTAGTCGCTGTGACGCACACCTAGCCGCTGTAGCTGCTTCTCTAGGTCTTCACCGGAGGCTATCCCGGTCACCATCAGTGGTCTAGTATGCGGGACCATGTCGTACATGCTCCCCAGCAGCCAGTAGCGTTCCAGTTTTAAAGCCTGCAGCAGCCTCAGTACAGATTCCACATACCGCTCCCCCAACATGTGTGGCTCCAAGAGGTGGAGGAATACTAAGTCGTTCTCCTCTCTTTCGGCATGGCTCACGACCACATTAGGGATTCCTAACTGTCGGCTCCCCTCCTCAAGGTAGAGGACAGGGCGGTAGCGGGTGAAATCAAAGAACATCCCTGGCCTGGCCAACTTAGCGAGCTGCCTTGCCCCAAAGTGAGCCTCTAGGCGCGAAAGCACAAGCGTGCCTACGCTTCCCACATCCACCCAGGGACGTAACATCGCCAGCCCATGGGGATGCTTAAGTTCGGGTAAAGCCCCAAAAACCTCAAAGGCGCTGAATCTCACGGCAACCTATTATACAACTCGAGGAGAAGGGGCTCAAACCTTTAGTGGCGAAGCTGTGCTACAATAATCAAGGATTGGCTCACAAGTTTTTACTGGCCACTGGTTTGTTTCTGGTTTCTCTTGCTGTGGGAGCAGTCGTGGCTCCGTATGTATCGGACTTCGTGCTAGGAGAATTGGGCCACCTGCTGAAGCCGGTTGGAGGACTGATTCCCCTGGTGCTATTCCCGGTCATATTTCTGAACAATGCGATCAAGACCTTAGCGGTCATCGTGTTTGGCCTTCTGCTGGGCGTGCCGCCTTTCTTATTTACTGGCCTAAACGGATTTGTGATCGGTGTACTGGTACGTGTATTGGCGCCGACCACGGGATATGGTGTAATTGCTGCTGGGCTGGCACCACATGGGATGATTGAGATACCAAGCTTGCTCTTGGGCACAGCACTTGGCTTCTCAGTAGGCGAAGAGTCGCTAAAGTGGCTTACTGGCAGAAAGAGTCAGGTGAGGTTAGAATTGCGCCGTAGCTTCAGGATCTACCTCAGGTGGATTTTGCTCGGACTACTTGTTGCTGCCCTGATAGAAGTGTTCGTTACTCCTCACCTCGTTCACCTGTTTGGTGGGCAGCGGCCGGCTTTCTAGCGCCGACCTAGGATAGCTCGGAGCAGCCCAGAGACATTCAGCCATAGAGGTAGCGCGGGCCACTCAAGTTCCTTCTTCTCACAGATGGTCGAACGTCCAAGTTTTTCTAAGTGAGCTACCTTATCCTCCTCCCCACTTTCGAGTAGCCTGTCAACCTGGCTGACCAAGCTTATGGCCTCCCTGATTCGAGATTCGACCGAGCGAGCAGTTCTGGAGGAAAGCAGGCCATGTTCGAGTTTGAGCTCGTTGAACTTCAGTGCTGCCTCGTAGGTGCTGGCCACTATTTCATCTCGGTTCAGCCAGTGAGTCTCGTAGTTCAGCATATATTTCCAGCTGGGCTTTAAGAGTGCCTGGCGGTGTTCTTCTAGGGTATGGATTAGCCGACGGTAGCCAAACCTTTCTGGTTCCTCGAAGGCCTGGCTTCCAGGGTCAAGGAAGGGGGCCAACGGCGAGATCTGGGGATGCAGTCTCTTCCCGTAATCTAGCTCTCGGAGCAGGTGGCGACAGTAAGCGGCGGTGTCCAGCACTGAACTAAAGGTTTGCTGGGGGAGGCCAATCATGAAGAACAGGTCAAACCTCCGGCAGCCGGCCTTTAGAGCTTCCTCGATGGTAACTTCCACCTCACGGTTGGAGTACTTTTTACCAAAAGTGCGGCGCACACCTTCATCATGTGATTCGATGGAAAATTGAATATTAAAGTGGGGCATGGCCTCCCTTATTTTTTGAAAGAAATCTCTTCCTGCTGGTGAGAAGAGCTCCAGAACCAGCGGAGCCTTGACTCCCTCTGCTTTGATTTCCTGGAGGAGTTCCTCAGCATATTCCTCGCCCGGTTGGCGAATGTCACCAATGATGAAGACAGGTCCCCTGAGGTACCTCTGGGCGCTACGAATATCCCGAATGAGAAGCCGCGGGTGGCGATAGGCTGGCTTAAGCCGGCCATAAAAATTTTGGAAGGCATAAGCGGAGCCACCGCAGGTAACGCAGCCATGAGTACAACCCCGGCAGGTAAGAGCCATGGTGATGGGATAACTCAGCCAGTTCCGGAAGGGCAGGATGCTTGTCAAGTCACGGTGGCTTATTACCAGCCGGGTCGGATAACTGTAATCTAGGGGGAACTCATCCAGGGAAGGAGGGATCCAGGAAAGGGGGTTGTGATGAGGTAGCCCTTGGCTATCCTTCCAGCTCAGGTTAGGAACCTCATCAACTGGCAGGTTTTTCTTCATCTGGACCAACAACTTGAGCAGGGGCACCTCTGCAGAATCACCCCGAATGACAAAATCAACCTGGGGATACTGGATCAGTTCTCGGTAAAAGTATGTCGCTGAAAGGCCACCGAAGACGATCTTGGACTCAGGATGATGCCGCTTGACGATCTTCGCTAGTTCAAGGCTGCCGTGTGCATGAGGAAGCCAATGCAGGTCTATTCCGAAGAGGCTGGCTGGTAGTTTAGCCATAAACCTTTCTACCTGAAATCTGGGATCTCGAAGCATGCGGCCAGCGATGTTTACCACCCGGGTATGAAAGCCATACTTCTCCAAATAAGCTCCCAGGCTGACGAAACCTATGGGATACATTTCGAACAGTGGGGCGGAGGGAATCACATCACTTATGGGGCCATAGAGGATGGAGCGATGTCTGAAATCGTAGTTAGAGGGGGCATGAATCAAGACGAGATCTAGTTTCGACATCTAGATTAAATGGTAAATTTTCCTTCCACAGAAATCAACCCGGCTCTGGGCTCTCAGGAGAAAAAAGGCGGTAAAGTTTTTAGAAAGTGGCTATAGTATTGCATCGGCGGTTAAAATATGCTATCATTTCGATTGCAGGCTCAACCTATCCCGGAAAACCAAGGCGTTTTCCGGGGCCCGGAAGTTGAAAGCGGGGTCTCCATGGGGAAGAACGGAGCAAGTTTTCATGGGGTGCTAGCTGAGCTGCGAAGGAGGTGCAGTGTTAATTTATGGAAAGTGACTTATTGTCAGCCGAAGACGTAGGTAAGATATTGGGGCTGAGCAGAACCACAGTACAAAGGTGGTGTCATCAGGGGAAACTCCCCGCAGCGAAGATTGGAAAATCATATCGGATCAGGAAAGAAGATCTGGATAGATGGTATGAAGAGAAGCTTTCAGAGCACACAGTTTTCAGGTAACAAAAAGAAAGGGGGTGGGTCCAATGCACCTAATTATTCAAGGCATAACTTCTGATGCACAGAGGGTGCCTAACTTGAAATTTATTTATCAACTCTTGGATTCCTATCCTACACAAATTGGGATGCACAAGGTTTCTTCTCCTCAGGTATCGCAATATCAGATTCAAAGAAGCAAGCAATCAGTTATCTCCGGGTTTGTTCTCCTCGCCGAAAGTCACATCAGTATCCACTTTTTCCCCGATCAATCCTATCTCAACATAGACGTTTTCTCTTGCAAGAAATTTGAGCCCCAGAGAGTGCTCCGGGATTTGCAAAGACGATTCCAGCTCCGGGAAGTCAAGACTTACCTTCTCGACCGTCCCCCATCGGTTTTGAGTATACCGGAAGGAGGATATCCCGATGCACCTCATAGTTGATGGGTTCGTGAGCAGACGCCAGATTTTGGAGGACGAGGAAAGCATTTACAAGTTCTTGGATGAATACCCGGGACAAATTGGAATGACCAAGATCTCACCCCCTCAGGTGTTCCGCTATGTCGGAACGAAGAAAGAGGACTGGGGTGTGTCGGGATTTGTCTTTATCGCTGAGAGTCACTTGAGCATTCATACCTTTGTGGAGCGTTCCTTCGTTAATGTGGATATCTTCTCGTGCAAGGACTTCAACGCTGACCGGGTGATCCAGGATCTAAAGTCGTGGTTGAAATTCACCGCATTCAGGAGTCAACTGATTGATCGAGGTTGGGAATCGCTGGCTCGAGAAGAACCGGCAGAAGTGGAATCGCTCCCCCGCAGTAAATGAGAATGGAGGATCTTGTCAGCTGGCAAGGGCCTGAGCGGATAAGTGCTTTTCGAATTATTGCCTCTTAATTAGGTTGCGCCCTTCCTCAAAAACCTTCAAGTTCTTCTTTAGAGCCTCCTCCTTGCCAGCAAAGGTCTTTTCCAATTCCGCGTGAATAAGCTCTGGGGGGATGGCTTTGGTTAGCTCGACGAAGGCTCCCAGGAGGATCAGATTAGCACCCTGGCTAACGCCGACAATGTGGATGGCGGTTTCGATAGCCGGAACCTTAACCACCTTGATATCTTCCCTCTCTGGCTCAACTTCTAGTCCTGCACTTTCAACAATGGCTGTTCCACCGGAGCGCACCCGGCCTTCAAAATCCTTGAACTGTGCTGATTCGGCCACGATCACTACGGTAGCCTGTGGCAACAGCGGTGAGGCGATTTCCTCATCAGAGTAGATAACGGTGCACTCGACGAGCCCTCCCCGCTTGGAAATGGCATAGGAGGGGAACCAGGTTACATTTTTGTACCTGGTCATAGCTGCCGAAGCGAGCAAAAGTCCAGAAGTAAGTATGCCGCTCCCACCAAGCCCAGTCATTATCACTTCACCTCTAGTTGATGATATTCGTTCCACTAGAATCACTCCTGAGCATTCAATTTGTGCCTTAGGGTCTCATTCAATTCTATCCGTGTTCTTGAACTCGCCCAGCGGGAACTCGGGAATCATTTTTTCCTCTATCCACTTCAGAGAATCTAAGGGCGACATGCGCCAGTTGGAGGGACAAGCCGAGAGAACCTCCACAAAACTCAGGCCGAGTCCCTTCATCTGTTTCTCAAAGGCCGTCTTTATGTAATTCCTGGTGAGCTGGTAGTTATAGGGGTTATTGCAGGCGCCTCGGGCGGAATAGACGACTCCTTTAAAGGTGGCTATTAGCTCAGCAGCGTGGGTGGGGAAGCCAGCACTGGCCGGGTCTCGTCCCTCCGGGGTAGTAGTGGTCCTCTGACCCAGTAGGCTGGTAGGGGCCATCTGTCCACCGGTGGTTCCATAGACGGCGTTATTTAACATGATAAGGGTAATCTTCTCGGCCCGGGTCAGGGCACCTAGCAGGGGATCAGCGCCAATGGAGAGCAAGTCACCGTCACCCTGCACGGTAAATACCAGGTTATCGGGATAGATGTGTTTGATAGCCGTAGCCATATCTGGAGGACGACCGTGTGGGCCATTAACAGCGTCAATGTCCAACATGCCGACCAAAAAGGAGCTGCACCCGATGCCAAAGACGCCGATAGCCCTATCGCCCATGCCCAGCTCCTCCAGAGCCTCGGCCACGGCCCGGGCAACGAGCGGTTGGTGGCAGCCGGGGCAGTAGACGAAGGCCGCGGTCTGTGGCACCAGCAATTTTGGCCTTCCAGCAACCATTTCCCTGATCACAGCTTTACCTTCCTGGCTCATATCCTTTAGTCTCCTGTGCGGCGTACATCTCCAGAATTTTAGCCAACACCTTGTCCGGCAAAATCATGCCCCCATCGGTGGGGATATGCCGGTCGAGTATGCTCACCAGCTGGACCTCACCCCGACCCTCTACGGCGAACCTGACATCCTCGACCATTTGTCCCAAGGAGTCCTCTACTACCAGGAATTGAGCTCCCTGATGGGCCTTTTCTCGGATTGCTTCGTAGGGGAAGGGCCAGAGGGTAATCGGCCGAATCAGCCCGGCTTTTATGTTTTGAGCCCGTGATAGGTTGACTGCCTCTTTAGCTACCCGCGCTGTGTACCCAAAGGCGACCAGAATTAGCGTGGCATCTTCCATCCTATAGCTCTCGTACCGGACCTCTGATTCCTGCATCTGCCTTATCTTCTGACTCAGCCTCCGCAGCAGGGTCACATAGTCGGGATCCCGGCCAAAGAGGTCGGAAGAGTGTTCCACAATCCGACGTCTCCCATCCTTATGCCCCGCCTTACCCTTTACTGCCCAGTCCTTATTCGGCACGGGGCCGAAATCAATCTCTCTAACCTCAACTATCTCCCGCAGTCGCCCTATAATGGCATCCGATAAGATCACGACTGGGTTGCGATACTTATCAGCTAGGTAAAAAGCGAGCTGAGTCAGGTCACAGCACTCCTGTGAGGATGCTGGGGCAAGGACGATATTACGGTAGTCGCCATGACCTCCCCCCCGGGTACACTGGAAATAGTCCTGCTGGGCATGCCGGATGGGCCCGCCCCCTGGCCCTCCCCGCTGCACATCGACCACCACGCAGGGAAGTTCAGCATTGGCCATGTGCGACATCGTCTCCTGCATGAGGGACCAGCCAGGCCCTGAGGTTGAGGTCATAACTCTAGCTCCGGCTGCCGCAGCTCCATATACCATGTTTATTGAGCCCAGTTCGCTTTGTGATTGAACAAAGACTCTTCCCGCCCGGGGAAACTCGCGGGCAAACCACTCGGTTATCTCATTTTGGGGAGTTATAGGATAGCCGAAAAACGCTTGGCAACCGGCGATCTTCGCTCCCCAGCCGATCGCTTCATTGCCTTCGATAAACATTCGTTCAGCCATATAACCGCCTCGGCTACCTGTGTGCCTTACTGGCTTATACTTAAATATACCTCAATCGCTGCCCTGGGGCAAAGCATAGCGCAGAAGCCGCAGGTATTGCATTCCTCAGGTTTGATAAAAGAGGGCAGCAGGTATCCTTGGGGGGTAAACCTCTCACCTGTGACGATGAGACATCCCCTGGGGCAGAATTTCACACAGTAACCACACCCCTGACATTCTGTCTCATTGATAACCACCTCTGGCCTCACCATTGCTTTGGCCCCACCTTCACTTACTCTGCGGAAAGGTCACCGATGAGATATTAAGCCTCAAGTGGCATTTGAGGCAGCGCTTGGCCTCCTCAATTGCCTGCTCCTGATCAAAGCCAAGCTCAACTTCAGGGAAGTCACCCGGGCGATGTGGGGGAACCTGCCACGGAGTTCGTTCCGATGGCCGCTCAGCAAATACCTCCTCTGGCTGCTCTGCCAGCAGCCATCCCCTCTCGACAGCGTGCCGCCGCTTAAATCTTTCCAGCCTCAGGTCAACGGCTAGGGTAGGCACTGGCAAGCGATGCCGATGGGCGAAATCTCCATCACGCCCCAGCCAAGGGCTCAATTCCTCGCTCGGAGCCAGGGTTTCCTCAATAGTTCCTTCACCCCCTAGGTACCTGTCTATCGAGGCTGCTGCTCGTCTTCCGGCAGCTATAGCCTCAATGACAGAAGCTGGCCCCGTCACCACGTCACCCCCGGCAAAGACGCCCTGTCTGGCGGTGGCCAGCGTATCAAGGTTGACTTGAATGGTGCTGTCCCCGCTGAGTGGCAGACCAAACTGCTCTGGAATCGAAGGCCGCTGCCCCAGGGCCAGGATGATGTTATCGAACTCCAAGGTAAACTCGCTGCCTTTAACTGGTATAGGGCGGCGTCTGCCACTGGCGTCAGGTTCACCCAACAGCATGCGTTGACATTGCAAACCTAGCATTCCGTCCTGCCAGTCAATTTTATGCGGAGCGGTAAGGAAGAGAAAGTTAATGCCCTCCTCAGAGGCGCGCTCAAGTTCTTGGCTGTAGGCAGGCATCTCTGCCCGAGAACGCCGGTAAAGGATGGTCACCTCTTCGGCGCCAAGGCGAAGAGCAGTCCGGGCTGAATCTATAGCTGCATTGCCACCTCCGACGACGGCCACCTTCTTACCCAGCTTGACCTCCAGGCCTAAGTTTATGTCCCTGAGAAAGTGTAAGCAATCCATTACCCCGGGGCTATTTTCGCCCTCAATGCCCAGCCTGACTCCC
>Ga0190286_1001136_pt1 | contig 10044 bp, 12 predicted proteins | sample 48691834_MG_FD_183241 | JGI IMG/M metagenome (GOLD analysis project Ga0190286, IMG submission 183241) | Hydrothermal vent microbial mat bacterial communities from Southern Trench, Guaymas Basin, Mexico - 4869-18-3-4_MG | ecosystem: Environmental > Aquatic > Marine > Hydrothermal vents >... | reverse complement strand
CCTTCGCCCACATCGAACAGGAGAAGCTCCCCCTCACGTCTTATCGCTACAGCGGGCAGGCCTCGTTTGGCGGTGGGAATGCTTCCGCTGGTTCCGAGAAAAATTAGTTTCATCCCTTTTTCCTCCTAAACACGTAGATCCGTCGGGTGAGGCTGCGGTGCACCCTCTGTTCGTGACGCTCGATTACCCTGAACCCCGAGGCGCTGGCGAGCTCTTCCAGCTCAAGTTCTGCCGGACAAGTTATACACAGGTAACCCCTTTGTTTGAGAACCTCGGCCATCGAGGGGAGCGCCTCCCTGTACAGGCTTTCCAGCGTGAGTCCGGCCGTCGTCGCCTGCCTGCCGTACGGCGGATCCGTGACGATGGAGTCGGCCTCCACGGCCGGAAGTTTGCGGGCATCTCCCACCATGAGCTGGAACTCCCTTATCCCGTGAGCCTCTAAATTGCGACGGGTTCCCTCTATCATCTCCCGTTCGATATCGATGCCGATCACCCTAGCTCCAACGAGTCCCCCCTCGATAAGAATCCCACCCACGCCACAAAACGGGTCCACAAGGGTCCCGTTCCGCGGAGTCCTGGCCAGGTTGACCATACATCTGGCGAGATCTGCGGGCAGTGTGCTGGGATGAAACACCGGTCTTTTGCTAGGACGGCGCCTTTTGAATTGACTTCTGTCCACACGTGCGACAGTTATGCCAAGCACGCATTGCTCTCCAGTAAGTATCCCCAAAAGCTCCACATCGGGATTTGTCAGGTCCACCTTGAACTCTATCTCACTGCCTATGAGCTCGGCTATCTTTTTCGAAAGACCGATCGTGTCGATGTTTGGAGCACTCTTCTTGATACGTTTGATGTGGACCGCGAAGCTCTTTCCGTGTGGGATGAGATCGACGACGTCGGAACTGCCAATTGACTCGAGTATCTCCTCCTCAGTAGCACTGGAGGTGCATAGGTGGCTACATATTCCCCTGCACATCGCCAAACGGGACGCGAGGGATTTGGGGTCCGCCTTGGTCTCGGCGATCAGGACCTGGCCGAGTTGTTCCACCACTCTGTAAGCCCTGTGTTCAGCTTGAATGGCGGCCGTGGCCTCAGCGGCTGGAAGTGTTGGATGTTCCCCGGAAAGCACAAACATCAATCTTTGCACGGCGAGCACCTTTCAAAGGACCTCCGTGATGAGAGGGGCCACAGATACCCTACTCACCGGATGCTCGATGGTATCAGTGGATATGATGTTCTTTATCCCCGCGATTTTTATCCTCCGAAGTGCTTTTCCAACGAGAACCGGGTGGGTACAGGCGGCGTAAATCCTGCGGGCTTTTTGACGTTTGAGCATCCTAACGGCTTCGATGATCGTCCCTCCAGTGCTTATAATATCATCCACTATAACCACGTCACGATCGAGTACATTCAGACGTTTTGGTTCTACAACCACATTTCTCGGGCTGATCCTTTTCTTTTCCAGATGATCATGTTCCGCACCCATTTCGAGCGAAACTCGTTTGGCCCGGTCGATCGAGCCTTTATCCGCACCCAAAACTACGGGGTCCCTGAGCTCGAGCTTGTTGAGGTACCGGCCCAGAAGTGGCATGGCGGTGAGGCTGTAAGCAGGTATTGAAAAGTTTCTCATAACCTCATCGTGGTGAACATCAACCGTCACGAAATCAGTCGCCCCGGCCGCTTCTATAAGCCTGCAGATCGTGCTGGCGCTCACGGCCTCCCCGGGTTTGAACCGTTTATCCTGTCGCGCGTAGGCAAGGTACGGCACGAAGGCCGTGACACGTTTTGCTCCGAGGTCCCTAGCGGTTCCTATCAAAAAACAGAGCTCGATCAAATTATCATTTTGTGGACTACACGTGGACTGAACCACCACCACGTGTTCTCCCTCCAGCTCTGCTTCGATCCTGACGTAAAATTCTCCGTCCGGAAATCGCTTCACCACGGGTTTGATTAGTTCACACCCGAGTTCTCTTGCCACCCGAGCCGAGAGTTTGGGCGAAGCTGAACCTGCTATGACTATCAGTTTTATCCCCGCGCAAATCTTTAGCACCCAGATTTAAAAAATATGTACGGGTGGCTAAACTGTGGAGAATTTTCAGGCCTGACGCCGTGAGGGCGGTTCACGATGAGAAAGTGCGCATGTCACTGGGACGGTATCTCTCGGTGGTCTCAGACAAGCTCCCGGCACGCTTTATGGTGTGTAAGCGCGTTAAGGCGAACATCGAGCTATCTGCTGAGGATGATGAACTCTGGCAGGAGCACGAACGGGGTATGAAGGAGTTTCGCATGCTCCTTTCGCGTATCGATAGGGGTGAGGTAAAACTCGAGGAGCTAGAGAGGCCCGAGGTCTCCCTGCTCGATTTGAAGGTAGAGCTGGCCAAACGCATCATGAGATCGTGTCATTTTTGTGAACACCGGTGCGGTGTCGACAGGACGATTGGAGAGCGGGGCATATGTGGGGTGGGAAACTCCCGGGTAGCATCGGAGTTCATGCACTACGGGGAGGAGAGCGTGCTGGTTCCATCTTACACCATCTTCTTCAGCGGATGCACGTTTAAGTGCGTTTTCTGCCAGAACTGGGATATCTCCCAGTATCCGGAGTCCGGCGTTGAGGTCTCACCGAGAACTATAGCCAAGCTCATGGAAAACGCGAAAAAGAATGGGGCGAGAAACGTCAATTTTGTCGGGGGAAATCCCGATCCGAATCTTCACACGGTTTTGGAAGCACTAAATGAATGTGAAGCGAATCTCAGCTCGGTATGGAACTCCAACATGTATTACACCCCGGAGACAGCGAGGTTACTTTCCGGAACCCAAGATGTGTATCTCACAGACTTCAAATGGGGAAACAATAAGTGCGCTCGTCGGTATTCGAAAGTCCCCAGGTATTTCGAGGTGGTCGCGAGGAACCACAAACTCGCTTTTTTGGACTCCGAACTCATAATTAGGCACTTGGTCATGCCTGGTCACTTGGAATGCTGCACGAAACCCATTTTAAAGTGGATAGCCAGTAATCTCAACCAAATGGTCAGGGTCAACGTGATGGATCAATATCGTCCCTGCTACAGGGCTGGAGAGTACAAGGAGATCGATCGACGCATAACTCAAAGTGAATATGAGGAGGCGTTGAGGGCGGCTGAGGAGGTCGGGTTAAGAAATCTGGAATCATCAAACTAATGATCGAGGTAACTTTTCATGTGGGTCCATCAGATAGGTGGCGTGGGTTTCGACTCAAATATTTACCTGCTCATCGATGATGTCATAGCCCTGATAGATGCCGGAACTGGAATGAAATTTGGGGTAGTCGCTCGGAACATGAAAAAGCTTGGTGTGAATCCTGAGGATGTGGAACTTCTTTTGAATACTCATTGTCATTATGATCATACAGGGGGAGACAAAGATTTTTTCGTGTCCTCGGGTTGTGATGTGGCTGTGCATGAGTCCGAGGCCGACCTGATCAGAGAGGGCGATCAGATAATCACCCTCGCGGGAAGTTTCTTCGGTAAAAAGCTTGAACCTGTGGAGGTGAGCGTAGAGCTTCGAGATGGAGATCGTATCAAGCTTGGAGAGTTCGTGCTTGAGGTGATCCACACACCGGGCCATACAATGGGAAGCGTTTGTTTTTATGAGCGGAGGCGAAAACTTTTGTTCTCAGGGGATACTCTTTTTTGCGGGGGTGTGGGAAGAACGGATTTCCCCACCAGTAATGCCGAAACCTTAGCCATATCGTTACGAAAACTGTCAAAGCTCGACATCGATGGGCTGTTTCCGGGGCATGGACCATATGAGGAAAAAAACGCGAAGAAACACGTTTTGAACGCCCTCAAATATGTGGACTCGTCAAAAATGCACCCGGTTGAATGGTGAGTGGTATGGGACCTCGAGAAATCTTAAATGAATTGAAGTGGAGGAGGACAAATGGACTTGGGGACGCTAAGGTAACCATCCTTCACAGAGGAGCCCCAGACGACAAATGTGTCGTTGAGGGTTCTAAGATAACCAAACTCGACCGAGGATTCATGCATGTGGTCACGCCTAGGGGGGAAGTTGAGATCCCGTATCACCGCATCCTGAAAATAGAGGCATTTGGCAGGGTTCTCTGGCAAAAATCATCTCTTAAATAAGCATCTTCACGAGGACCGCAGCTCCAGCCGTCAATCCGGCGAACACCACCATCTTGAGACCCGAGAGAATGAGGTTCTCCCGGGAGATCTTGCCGATGTATGCTCCTATGGTGAAAAATAGTCCCAAGGTGATGGCCACGGACCATTCCAACGCTGAGGCCGCAGACAGAACGAAAAATGGTAACACGGGGATCATTGACCCCCCGATTGTAGCTAATCCATCTGTTATGCCGCTGGAGAGAATCACCCTTTCGGTTTTTTTGTATTGCTTGCTGTTTCGAATTGCACCGCGTTTGAGCATTGCTCGCTCTATTTTTTCCAATTTTTTGTGGGCAACAGTTTTTTCGGCTGCAAACGCGCCGAGGATGTTTGAAAGTCCATTCGCGATGCCACCTCCGATCCCAGCTGACACAATGATTCTCGTTGCTTCCGGAGTGAGTCCGATGACAATACTGGCGCCGATGACTATCCCTAGTGTCGACAGAGAACCGTCTATTAGGCCACGGATATGATATCTGCTCATAAGCCTCTCTCGGCTTTAATGTCACCTTGGCTGATAGGGAACCACCCCCAGCTTTCGCGGGGAGCTTCCTGCTTCAGCGACGGGTCTTGCCCGGCGACAACGGCTTGCGCCGGGACGCCGAGTGGGAATCCCGCCTCCACAGGCGTCGGTTCGGGCCGTCTCAGTCCTACCCGAAGGATACGCGGAGATGCTATATAATCCCTGTCGAACCCCTCCGGAACGTCCTGCGAAGTTCCTCTCGGGTTCACCCAGCTCAAAACCGGACCCAATCAGAACCGAAGGCTACAGGTCGTTCCCATCCTTCTCTTTCGGAAGGGGGCTTAAAGTTAAACTTAAACAAGTTATCCCAAATATTGCATTGGATGGAATGAGCAGGCAGGTTTTCTCCAATGCCGTAATTTTGGAAGGTGATGACCTCGAACTCACACGTGGATATATCGTCGTCAGAAAGGGCATCGTGGAAAAAATAGCAGAGGGCTCCCCGCCTGGAAGGGCCACAGATATAAAACACGGTTTCATCCTTCCACCATTCATAAATGCACACACCCATATCGTTGACTCCATCGCGAAGGAACGCTACCTCGGAAAGACACAGCCAAAGGTGGTCGGACCATCTGGAGAAAAATTCAAAGCGTTGAATTCCAGCCCACTCAAGGACATCATAGCATCCACTACCGCGACACTCAGTGACATGCTCCGCACAGGCACGCTCGCTCACTGTGATTTCAGAGAAGGAGGGATCGCCGGAATTGGAATAATCAAACAGCTTCCACGTACCCCTGTTAGATCGATCGTCTTAGGACGACCCACAAACCTAAAGGAACTTCCCAAGGTGCTGGATAGGGGGGATGGTGTGGGGGTTCCATCACTGGACGCCTTTGAGCCGGACGAACTTCTGGAAATTGCGCGCCAGACGCGTCGCGCGAAAAAACTGCTTGCTGTACACGCCGCCGAGACAAAAAAGGCTCAAGAGATTTCGATGAGATATTCCGGATGGAGCGAAGTAAAACTGGCTGTGGAACTGGGCTCTTCTTTCGTGGTACACGCCACGCACGCGACCAAGCAGGACTTTATCCTCCTCAGAAAAAAACGCATCCCCGTGGTGTTTTGTCCGCGGGCAAATAACCTGCTGAGTGTTGGGAATCCGCCACTTCACCTAGCTCTCACTACGGAAGTTAAATTCTGCTTGGGAACCGACAACACAATGGTCTGTCAGCCAAACATGTTTGAAGAACTTTCGTTCGCTTGGGCATCTCTCCGCAGCTCCACACCATCAGCGGGCAGCGAAGAAGCTAGAGCTCTACTGAGGTCAGCCACGGTGGAACCGATAAAGCTTTTTGATTTGCCTTGGACGCCCATAAAGGAAGGCGAGAGAGCAACCTTTATGATCTTGGCGAGAAGAGATAACCTTTTGAACATATCCGATGTTTATTCTGGACTGGTCAACCGGGCACGTGCTGATAACCTCAGAGCAATTTGCGTAAACGGCAAACTTATAAGTTGAGTCACAGAGAGAGAAAATGGGTTTTAAAGAATAACTCTTTCAATACGTGATGGATGCGGGGAACATGCAAGTAAGAGATGTGATGACCAAAGAGGTCAAGTGGGTAGAGGTGCCCGGGAGAAGAGCTGATGCTCTCGAGCTTTTGAGGAAAATCAACGCCAGTGCTCTTCCGGTGGTCAAACGGGGGACCAACGAACTTGTGGGCATGGTAACGCTCAGAAAGCTGTTCGAGAAGCCGGACGAAGATCAACTTGCGATGCTGGTTGACAGAAATATCATCTCCGTGGAGCCGGACAGCAAACTGGAGGAGGCTGCGAAAAAGATGTTGAACTCCATGGTTCGAAGACTTCCCGTGCTGAAAAATGAAAAACTGGTGGGTATAATTACCGTCAGGGACATCGTGCACCGAGCGATCGCCGAAATGAAAATAGAAAAACCCGCTGCAGACTACATGCGTCCCCATGTGATAGCGATATGGGATGGCACAACCCTCAAAGCGGCTTTGGAAATAATGTCACTCTCGAATTTCCGCGGTTTGCCAGTGATCAATGAGAACGGGGATTTGGTGGGGATAATCGACGACTCCGATATAATAAGGGTAAGCGATGTAGAAGTCGACTCCAAGATGAGCCAGATGGCGGGAAGAAGCGAAGGCGACAGCTGGACATGGGACAGCGAGGCACGTATATACATCACAAAACGCAAACTCAAGGTGCCGGAGAAGCTCGTGAGAGATGTGATGACCAAGGATCTCATAACGATCACCAGAAAAACACCCATCACCAAAGTGGCCCAACTAATGAAACAACATAAAGTTGATCAGACTCCAGTCCTCTCCGGAGATGGAAAACTGGTGGGACTTGTAAGAGATGTGGACCTGCTCCGTGCCTTGGTGTAGTGGGTGATTTCCTCTCCCTCATTTTCGCAGGGAGTTCCGTCAGGTCACGTTCATTTGCATGGGGCGCAGGTTCGCTCCCCTGCCAGAAGCTCGCGAGGTTGTGCATTCTCAGCGCCACCGCCTTTCGCTCAGCTTTTCCCACAGGAATCCTGGAAGTGCGGATGCCTCACGTGGCTCAAGGGCTCGGTCACGGGTCGACTGCTCGGTTCCATTTGAGCCTGTCCCGCTCGGTCTTCCGCCTAAAAGTTGGTTTCGATGAGTATCTCTTGGAAGGGAGCACCAGGAGATTCCGCTGGCTTTCATCTCCGCTCTCTTGGATGGGGTCTTCTCGCTCGCAAAAAAAGGGACAGTAGTCAAAATCAATTCCACGCCCAAGTGCGTGTTCCCAGCGAACTTTCTGTGGTGTGTGTCAACCTCAGCATATCAGGTCGAAGGCGCGATCAATGAGGATGGTTGGGATGCCTCCATATGGGACACGTTTACCCACGCCGAGGGGAAAATCCAAGACGGAACCACGGGGGACGTGGCATGTGATCATTATCACAGATACGTGGAAGATATCCAACTTAAAAAAACTGGGGATCCGTACATACAGGTTTTCGATTTCGTGGCCGAGGACATTCCCCAGGGGTAAAGGTAAAATTAATGGGAAAGGACTCGATTTTTATCCGAAACTCGTGGACACGCTTTTGAAAAAACGATGTTCAACCGATGATAACGATGTATCACTGGAACCTTCCCCAAGAACTTCAGAACGGCGGCGGGTGGGAAAACAGGGCGATGGTTGAAAATTTTGGAGACAAAGTACTGGATAACCTTAAACCAACCGTGGTGTTCCTCGATCTTGGGATATTTCACGGGCGAGCAGGCCCCCAGATTTAGAGACCTCAGAAGGGCCCTCAGGGTGGTGCATAATTTGTTGTTGTCCCGCGGTAACGCCATGTGAATTTTTAGAGAGAGGAGGTGGGAGACGGGATAGCGGGGATGTCCAACTTGACAGGCGCTTTTTACCCCGCGTCCAAAAAACCTAGGACTTAGGCCACCAAGCTGGCAGACTAGTTCCTCAACGGATGGTTCTATCTGCCCGTAGCCAAGGGCAGGTATCCCGCAGGGCTGAAGAAAATTTACGAAGAGCAGGGAGTGATGTTTGACATCGAACCGGGAGACATGAAGTTGATAAATACCCCGATCGATTTCTGGGGAGTCAACTATTACTCTAGAAATGTGGTGAGATACCGTCCACAGGACATGATGGGTTTCCAGAGCCTTCCCCCTTCTTTAGAGACCACTGGGAGAGGTCTTGTTTATCCTCAGGGGCTTTGTTTTGATGCACATAAAGGAAGGCTACGCGGATATCCCCATGTTCATCACGGAGAATGGAATGGCAGACAGACGTTGTCGAAAATGGGAGAATTCACGATGTGCGCCGGATAAAGTATTTGGGGGAACACATCAAGTCTACTCACAGGGCTTTGGTTGACGGTGTGGATTTGCGTGGATATTTCGTTTGGTCCCTGCTCGACAATTTTGAATGGGCTCACGGATACAGCAAGCGTTTCGGGATCATCCCTGTCGACCGTATTACTCAACGACAGATCCTAAAAGACAGCGCACTCTGGTACAGCAACGTGATAAAGAACAATGGCGTGCCCGAGGTTGGTTCCGCATAGCGCTTGAAGAGCGTCTTGAACTGATGCAGGACTTGCCGGAACCGAGCGAGAGACCCCGCGGCTGAAGCGCGTGGATTTCTCGCTCGATTCCGTCAACTTAATCGCACAAAGTTTGAATCATCGAAGTAATATGTACCAGAGTGATGTTCAAACAGCTCAATTGAGGATATTCTGTCCCAGTCCAGGTTCGGAACGCTCGGGTAAAGACTCAGGTCCCAAGTGATCTTAGTCCACTGGTCCTGCACGGAGGAATCACTGGACCACAGGTAGTACCCATCCTCGCCGCTTCCTCCGTCGCCGTCTGCGTCCTTAAGCCGCAGCTGCACCGTGTTGTTGCCCACGGTGTCGTAGACCCAGATCGAAAAGCTCGTGGCGTTGCTCATGTCGACGTACCCGGAAGGGAAAGCCGCGGCGATGGCGATCGTCCCGCCGTTCTCGCCCGCCGTCATCCTGACCGATCTCTCCCCGCCGTGGACCGTGGAAGCCTCGAACATCGAACTCCCTTGCCACACGTCCCAAAAATACGCCCCCGGGGTCCCATTTCCCTCCTCAAAGTCTTGGAACATCACCTCGCTTGGAGCGGTTTCTCCGGTATAAAAATACAACGCGCTGAATACCAGTATCCCCCCGACCATGGGGGCCAAAGCCATCAAGGCGTAACGTGTGCCGCCGTTTTCGCTCATCCTGAGCTACCCCTGAGTTTCGCGGGGAGCACCGACATCGGGTTTTGTCGGGGATTTAAGGGTATTTTTATATTCTTCGACCTCGTTGAGCAGCTCTCTAATCTTCTGAGCTGTGATGGTCGGGCTCAATAACATCCGGAGTCTTCGTTTGCCCTCGAAATTTATGAACTCCTGCGGGAGGTAAACCCCGAATTCCGGCACTCTTCTGCTCTTTGACAGGCGGTTTCTCAGCTTTTTTAGCACCTTGTCGTAAACTTTTGAGGGGACATCCTTTCTTGACAGAATGCCCATGCCCTTTTTGGCTAGGAGTTCGTGGGCTTCCCGCGAGCCAGCGTATTCCAAAAATTTTATAGCTTTTTCCCGGTCTCGTGTTCTCCCAAAAGCGACCCACGCATTGCCACCCACGACCATCGTGTGCCCAGTCCGCGGATTTATTGGTGGCAGAATGAAACAGTCATAATCATCTCCGGCCGAGTAGTTGTATGCCCGTTGCCACATCCCGCTGACCCAATCCCCCTGGAGCTGCATGGCTGCCTCGCGCTCGTTCAACTTCATCCACGCCGTGGGAAAGCTGTACGCGTATGGGTCGGGGTAAAAATATTCGTCAACCAGCTTTTTCAACCACTGGTATGCCTTCACTAC
>Ga0190286_1001135_pt1 | contig 10045 bp, 4 predicted proteins | sample 48691834_MG_FD_183241 | JGI IMG/M metagenome (GOLD analysis project Ga0190286, IMG submission 183241) | Hydrothermal vent microbial mat bacterial communities from Southern Trench, Guaymas Basin, Mexico - 4869-18-3-4_MG | ecosystem: Environmental > Aquatic > Marine > Hydrothermal vents > Microbial... | reverse complement strand
AGTTGTCGCCGTTTATGTCGCATCTTGGGTCCCAGTTTGGGTCGCCTGGGGAGGAGCCGTAGGCGATGGCGGCTGCCAGGATGTCCTTTATGTCGATGAAGCCGTCGCCGTTGACATCACAGTATTTCAGCGTTATGTTCAGCACCTCTATTATCGCGGATATCATGTCTGTTCTGCCCACCGCGTCGGTTATGATTAGTGTTACTGTGTAGTTTTTCGATTCTGCATACTCGTGGGTTATCGTTGGGTTTGAGGTTGTGTTGGCTGTTCCGTCGCCGAAGTCCCAGGTGTAGGTTGTTATGGGACTGAACTCTTGGGTTGCCGCGCTCCATCCCGGCTTTGAGTTTGATGCATCGAAGGTTATTGTTTCGTTTATCATGGGTAGGGGTGGGGACCATGTGAAGTTTGCGGTGGGACCGAATTCTGGTTCCACCACTATTGGTTTGGACGTCGTTGACCACAATCCTTCGTTGTCCGTCACGTTTAGTTCCACAACGAATGTTCCCGGGTATTCAAAGGTGTGTTGTGCCAGCGGGCTTGGCGGGTTCTCATAGGTTCCTTCTTCTATTATGCGTTGCGGGTTGTTGGGATCGTTTATCGTCCATTCGTAGCGTATTATTGTGTCGTTGTAGCCCTCCGCTGAGGAGGAGGACGCGTCGAAGGTTACGGTCATGTTTTGGTAGATTTGGAGTGGAGTGTAGGTGAAGGCTGCTTGGGGCGGACATGCATAACTGGTTACGGTGAAGCTTGTTGTGGTGTAGATTCTTGTTGCGGGGTCTATTCTCCCGATTACATAGATTGTGTATCTGCCTGGACGTGTATACCGGTCTGGTGGAACCTTAAGATAGGTTTCATACACTCCACTGGATGAATTGTAGGTTGTTATTGGCGGTGAATAGGAAGGTTCAACCTCAGGATTTCTCACAATGTGGAAATAAGCTGTTTCTTCTGGCGTGTAGGGGAAACCTCCGTTTTCTGGCAATTTATTGTACACATTGATGAACACCAAGGCTTTCCCCGGTTTTGCCCATTCAGGAATTCGGAGAAGCCATGAAAATGTTGCGTAGTCGCCTCCAAAGAGAGTTATCGCTGCCCAGCCGCAATAAATTGGTATGAGGTTTTCATCGCATACCGTTGTGGTTGACACTACTTCAAGGGGGTTTAAGAGATTGTTTTTTATGGTTGTGTACACCCTAACCTGAGAGTTTGGCGTTGTCTCTGTTATGGGGTTTCCCTTTAAGTCTTTTAATGAAAAACCAGTGATGTGGATGGGCCATTCTTCCGTGGGGTTTCCGATGGGTATCGTTCTGATAAGGAAGGGGTCGCCTCCCGGTTCCTTGATTTCTATCGCCACTAACGCGTTGTTTACCGGTGAGCCGTTTGAGGTTAGGTTTCCTAAAATTGTTATTGTTTGTCTGAGGTGGTATGATGGGTTGTCGGTTATCGCTGTTATTGATAAGGTTGAAGCGATTTCAGATGGGTGTGTGTTATTAATAACTGCTAAAATGAACAGTGTGATGAGGAGGTTTGTAATGAACACTTTTTTGGAAAAGTTGTGAACATTCATTATTAAGCCTCATTTTATGTTTAAAACCGACGGTTATTAAGCCTTTTGGAATTATTTTCTATTAGAAAACTATAGTAAAAAAATGGGGGGAGGGGGGTTAGTATGGCTGTATGAATATTTCGGTTGTGGCTTCTGGACAGAGGGCGACTCCGCCTTCCATCGGCTCCTTGTCGAAACAGTTGGCTATCACCGTGGCTAGACCAGCCACAGCCTCCTTCGGAATTTCTACTGTTAACGTAACACTGTAGTCATTTGGCGTGCAGAAACTGGCTCCTCCTATGGTTACTGTGCCGCTGGCATATCCCACCGTGAAGCCGAGTTCGTCGCGGATTTCCACGGTTACGACAACCGTGTGGGTCTGCATAGCATGGGATGTGAGGTCAACCGTTATTGTAACGGTTTCACCGTGGGCGTACTCAAGCTTATCGGTTGAAACCTTAACTATGTGTACCAAGTAATCGTAGTGGAACTGTAAGGTGTCGTTGACCCTCACTTCCGCTATGTCCGCCACTGCTATAACCGTCCACACGCCGAACAGGGATTCTGGGTCTTCACAAGGCCATGGCATCCTGAATCTTGCCTCTGCAACTCCGTTTTCATCGGTGTACGCTGACATCTTGCTCCATGTTACGTTGTAGGGGTCTATTATCTCATAGCTCACTAGCTTGTTTTGTATAGGCCAGTAGTTGTAATCTACGTAGGCGTAGAGTACTACCTCTTGTTGCGGGGTAAACATGTCGCTTGGGTTGTTGGGTCCCTGTCCGCCGTAGGGCTCCGGATATTGAGTGTACAGGTCTATACGCCGCCCGGGCAGTTCAAAGGGCAGCATCGTGTATAAGCCGTGTACGGGTTGTTCGTAGGGTATGTCCTTTCCGTTCTTATCAACCATAGCTATGTCGAACAGGGTGAGGTTGCATGTGAGGGCTGCCTCATAGATTTGCTTTATGGCCCTGAACCGTATGGTTGCTAAAACACCTTCTCCCTCTGGGAATATGTACCATTCCCCGGTGTCTGTTGCCACCATGCCTCCTATGGCCACGTGTGGACCGAAGATGCCGTCTGGGTACACGTTGCTGAAGAACCATGAGTATGGGGGCTCAGCCACGTTTCTAAACCATGGCAACAGCTGGATGGTGGTTGGGTCTTCCACGTTGAATGTTCCGTAGAGCTCCACGTCCCAGGTGGTTGGGGTGCATTCTATCCTCCAGTCTCCTGTGATGGGGTAATCCTGGTAGTTTCTAACCTCGATCAGCCGCCATTCCGTTGTGGGACCCGTCACTGCGAAGCTTGTTGTTAACGTTCCATTGATTATCACTACAAGATCCGCTGGGACGAATAGTTGGAACTTGTAAGTTCCGAGACGTCCTGCTACGACTTTGAGCAGGAGGCTCACGTTGCCCATATACAATGGTGGTGCAGCAGCTGGCACGGTGACGGATTCCAAGACAGCGTATCCCCAGGAAGTGGTTTCTGTCAGGAACGGGCCTTCGGTTACTTCAACGACCTCAAGGAGGGTGTCGTCGTAGGCCACTCTGACGTCGTATCCAACGAGGTTCCATTCTTCGTAGAGGTTCTTCATGACTATGTCGACTGTGAATTCTTCGCCTAGGGATGGTTCTGGTCCAAGCACGGTTTCCCCAGGAACGACCTCGAGGTAGGGCATCGGTAGGGCGATGAATCCGATTATTCGAATCATTCCAGGTATTGGGTCCAAGGTTGGAATGATTATTTCATGGTCCTTGAGAAGGATGTCTGTGAAGTTCAGGGGACACTCGTCCACGTCTGGATATAAGCCTTGGTATAGGATTTCAAACGTTATGTTTGCAATGTTAACGTCGCCGTAGAGGACCTGACTGGTCTCCACGAAGAACTCTATGGTTCCGTCGACGACTGAGTATGTGGCAGCAACGTCCCAATCCAGGGTGTTCAATGCTACGTCATACACTCCCACAAGTCGCGTTGTGTAGAGAAGTTTGAATGAGGCGTTGACCAGGTACCATGCGGCGTCAAGGCCTGTTATGTAGACGCCTACAGGGACATGCCATCCTGTGACGTTGTCGTACATGCCTCCCTCCCATTCGGGTGGCACAACTGCCAAGCGGGGTCTCGGCGGCTCAACCCATGTGAACCTGTAGTCACAGTTATGAACGTTTTCGGGGTAGAGGATCTCAACACCGTCAGGGTCTAATATGTAAGTCTTGCTTGCTGGAGGAGTACACAGTGTCTTGATGTCCAGCAACTCAATTATTTCGCCGCCCTTCGGCGGAGTGGCGATCACCTCAAAGGTTACCCTTGAGAGGCTCCCCACGCCTGTTGCGTAGGGTCCGCTTAGCCATGACTCGCCGTGTAACACATAGGCGTGTGTTTCGTCGTGATAGCCCTCGAGTGTGGGCGAGACAGGTACGGTTGCGGTTACTCCGCTGTCCCTGAACCATTGGCTCATCCCGTCTCCCGTATAAACGCAGTCCACAGCCTTCAGGCAGGCGTTGTTGTAGATCATGTAAAACTGCCAGCCAGCGGCGTCGTACCCGGTTGCGTTCACCCAGACCACAACGTCAAACCTGTAGCCGATCGTGTGTTCAGCCGTGTTAAGCTCCACTGTGGCTGGTTCTATCCACATGCTAACCGCTGGATACTGAGCCTGAGCGAAAGGTAAAGCTGAAATCATGGAAATCGTCAGCAAAGCAGTGAATATCCAGGCTATGACTTTTAGAACACTCTTATCCAATTTCTCTTCTCCCTTCTCCTTTGTTCAACAATAAAAGAATTAGATTTTAGAATTTAAAGGTTTTGGAACTATCTTCTATTCTGTTTCCCAACTTAGAGGTCGGTTCATCTGAAGAATTTGAACATAAAAAGGGGGGATGTGTGGAAGGGATAAGGCTATGCTGACCAACCGTACTTAATGGCGATTGCCAGGATGTCCTTGATGTCTACGAAGAAGTCTTCGTTGACGTCGCAGGGTGGATCCCATCTGAGGCTTCCCGGGTAGCTTCCGTAGGCGATTGCAGCTCTCAATATGTCCTTAATGTCTATGAAGCAGTCGATTAGGTCGCCCGAGTAGGTGGACACGTCTTCTCTGGGCACGGCCACAAAGGTGTGGACGTATGTGTGGATTACGCTTCCGTCCACGAGGACCTCAACTTTTATGGTGTGTACTCCGCCTGCAAGGACCCCTGTTGTGTATGGTCCGAGGTATGTGTGGTTCCATGGGGGCAGAGTTAGGCCTGTCACCGTATATGTGAGCACGTCGTCCTCGTAGATGTTTACGTCAACGGTTATGTCTACACACTCACCCTCTTCCGTGTTGTTCTTGGCTGCTATGTTCTGGACTAGGGCCTTGTACGTGTAGGTCGTGTCTGGGTCTATCCTCCAGTCACCCACAACCCCGCCTATGGCTGGGGCGCTGATCCAGTAGTGCTCGTTTTTGAACACGCGGCCGGTGGCGAGGGATCTGTCATAGTAGTCGAAGACGTAGGGGCCTGTTCCCACCAGTTGTGTGGGACAGGGGTAGTCTGGCGGTGAGGGTTCTCCCGTGAGCTCCTCGTATGTCTTGTCGCATGGCGTCCAGTCGAAGAAGCGTGTAAGCACTCCTTCCTCAACCTGCTTTTCAACGAGGTCTGTGATGTGTTTGGGCGCAAGCAAAGCGGTTCCAGCCACGTATATGGCGTAGTAGAGGCTGGGTGTGTAGAAGTAGACGTTGAACTTGTATGGTCCGTCTGCCTCTTCGTAGACTAGGTTTGCCCAGACGCTTGAGTATCTTCCTGGCTTGTACTCCCTCATGATCCTCATGTTGTTGACGCAGTCGTAAGCGTCCAACGGCTCGCCGTCATGCCACACAACGTCCTGTCTGATCCAGAACGTGGCCATGCTTCCCTCCTCAATGCCGAGCTCAGGTATGGAGACCCAAGGCTCCACAATGTAGTCTGTGGCTATCCAGGGCATGAGCTTCAGCGTCTCGGGGTTGCGCGCCAGAAGACCCTCTATAGCCCTGTCCAAGAACTGCCATCCGTAAAGGGTGTCTTCCGTGTATGGATTCATAGTGTGGGGCGCATCGCCCAAAGCTGTTTTTAGGGTACCTCCAGGCCACACCACATCCGGTGTGCCCTTCCAGTGGAGCGTCATCCAGCTATAGTCATTTCTCGGTCCGTAGTTGGGCATTGATATGAGGTTCATGAGTTCTCCACGTTCGTCTCTAGCCACCGTGCAGAACTCCAATCCGCTGCTCATTGGGAACCAGGGCATGAGCTTGTAGACGAACTTTGCCTGAACCATCGATGCTGCAGCGATTATCTCGCTTTCATCTAGACTTGTCAGGATCGTCTCTGTCCAGGCGTCAAAGTCCGGGTCAACAATTCCACCGAAGTTCCAGCCCCAAACGCCAATGTTCTCTGAGTGAAGGCAGTCGTAAAGCCAGTCGACGTACACTCCCAAGCCGGTTAGGCCTATGCATATGATGTCGTAGTCATGGTAGACTAGAAGGTCCAAAACCAGGGTTATGAAGTCCGTGGGGGCAAGCCTCATGGTTGGGCCGGTAGCCCCTAGGTATGTTGTTATGAACTCGTTGAAGGCTGTTACCAGCCCTAGGCCTGGCCCTCTCTCCCAGTACAGGGCTCCCGTGGAGTACCAAACCTCTAGGTCTCTCACTTTTCCTGTTACGTTGTGGTACAGCCAGTTTTCAGTCGGATCGATGTAGTAGCCCGCGGCCTCTAGAATGCTCCATGCTGTGGCCCAGTCGGTGTCGGGCATCACCACTGTTTCGTCATACCAGGGTTCCTGAGCAGGCGGGACAGGGTTGCCGAGGGCGAAGACCCATGGAGCACCGACGTAGTCGAATATGTCCTCGGCCTTCCGGTCCATGCCGTAAATGTACGAGAGCGCCACCCTAAAGTTGCTGTCGTTTAACGGCGCGTTCGGAAGCCCAGAGGTTTCCTTGTAATCGCGGCAGTTTATCGGCGCGAACCCGAACTCTGCCATCGGATCCATAGGTGAAACTTTGTGCCCGGCCGCAACCACCCTGTCGTAAAGGTCTTTCCTAGCCGGACCTCCAATCCAGTCGGTGACTCCGGTTATGAATTCGTCCACTATAACGTCTGGAATGACACCGACGTAAGCCTTGTACAGTATTTCATCAACTTTTGGTAACCCGCTGATGTGTGCTGTTTGAATAGTTGCGCTGAAGACGGAAGAAACAATCAGTAGAATCAACGTAGTAACAGCTATTCCAGCAAGTATTTTTTTATAACCCATTTTCTCTCCTTCTTCCTCTTCCTTACAAGGTATAACTTAAGTCTGTCATTTAAAAGTTTTATGGAAAAATCTTACATAGAAAAACAAAAACTTAAATTTTTAAAGTTAAGAAATAGATTGAAGGGATTTAAATGTACATAGGTTATATTGCTAAAAAGGTTACAATAGCTTTTATGACTTTGCTAGCCGTGGTTACCCTGAATTTTCTAATATTCCGTGTTTTCGTTGGAGGAGATCCATCCCAGATAATAATAGACCCTGGAATGCCAGCCGACGTAAGAGATAGGCTGCAGAGGCTGTGGGGTTTAGATCAACCCCTTTTCCCACATCAGTATCTAACTTATCTTTACAATTTGTTCACGTGGCAATACGGCTACCAGTTTGATGCAGCGTGCACCCCAATAGCTCCGGAAATGGCGTGGAGGCTGAGGAACACAATAATCCTTTTAGGGGTGGCAACTATTGGCACAATATGTTTAGGAATTCCACTAGGCATGTTCGCTGGCGCAAGGCGAGGGAGAAAAACAGACGTAACAGTGATCGGCCTAGGTTTGCTTACATGGGGAGTCCCAACATTTTTCCTGCAGCTGGTCTGGGTGGCTATCTTCTGCCTCTGGTTTGGAATCCTTCCCCGAGCAGGACTGGTGGAGCTGAGACCGGGGGGTCTTCCGGACCCGCTGACTCTAGCGGTTGACATAGCCAAACATGCCATTAGCCCAGTGTTGACCCTCATCCTAGCGGGTTTTGGATCTTGGGCGCTTTATACGAGAAATATGATGGTAGACACGCTAACTGAGGACTTCATACTTACCGCCAGAGCAAAGGGGTTAAAGGAGAGGGACGTAATCGTTAAACATGCTTTCAAAAGCATGCTTCCGCCCATAGTTACAATGATCGCCCTTTCGGTTCCAGGGATAGTGACTGGAGCCATAATAACAGAATCCATATTCGCATGGCCTGGCATAGGACAGTGGTACATCCGTTCATTATTAGCTAACAACCACCCAGTCGCCCAGGCGGTTCTATACAACTACGCTGTACTAATGATCGGAGCAAATCTTGTAACAGATCTAATTTACGGTTTTCTAGATCCTAGAATTAGAGTTGGAGTAAGGAGATAAAAACCATGCCTTTCTTGAGCAAAACGAGAAGGAAGATTTACGAGAGGAAAATTAAAAGCTTTTGGATAGACTTCAGCCACAATAAGGTGGGATTCTTAGGGTTGATCATAATCCTCTGCTTCATAGCCATGGCGATCTCAGCTCCGGCATTAACCCCATATAAACCTATATCCCAACTCTATAGAGCGCCCAAACTGGCAGTGCCTTACGCTCTCCCCGCCTGGGTTAAAGTGTTCCCTCCATACGCCGACTTTAACCCTACATTAACAATCACCACAGATTTGGAGAAGGCCACAGTGATTGATTGGGGGGGACCCATTGAAGTTGACATGGAAAACCTTACCTTCAGATTCAATGCCACCGAAAAAAACCGTAGTATAAAAGCCTGGGTAGTTATAGACTTAAGGAAAAACTTTAGTTACCAGTATATGTATCCGCCGCAACTCACGATGCACGTATCCTATGAAATGTACTTCATCAACAGAACCCAGGTAAATACGTATTTCATAATTAAAAATTACACCGCCAATCCAGCCTATGAGGAACACTTTAAGAATCCAACTAGGGCAGAAATGTGGATAAACAGGTATCTTCCGGAGCCCAGTCCCGTGGGGAACAAAACTGTTCGCAACTTGAATGTCAATTCGTTCACAGGGTTGCTTAAGACGGACACAGCTCCTGTAATGTGGTCCTTATACAAAAGTGATGTGCTACGTAGAACCGAGGGTATACCCGATCCAGCCGAAATAATCTTCTCACAAAAGGGCGTCTATGGACTCCAGGTGAAGATTGAGTTCGAAAATCCACGAAAGGTAAATGAAACCACAAATATGCCGCTGTTCGATCCCGAAACTTGGAAACCGATATACGAAACCACCTATGCCGAACTGTACCTCAAAGAGGTTAGGCTAACGATATGGGGTAGGTACCACGGAATCCTCGGAACAGATTTCGGGGGTAATGACGCGTGGACAGAGCTTGTTTATGGTGCAAGAATATCACTCATGGTAGGTGTGCTTGCTGCAGTACTTGCAACAACCCTCGGGATACTTTACGGCGTAATTTCCGGATATGTAGGAGGGTTTGTGGACGAATTTCTGATGAGAATCGTAGATATCCTATTATGCATTCCAGTACTTCCAATACTACTCGTGTTGACCAGATACTACTCTCCAAGTATCTACTTTGTTGTCGTGTTAATAGCCATTTTCGGATGGCAAGGCCTATCCAGAGTTATCAGATCCAAGGTGTTATCATTGAAAGAAATGGCATTTATAGAGAGTGCAAGGGCCTCAGGAGCATCGGACATGTACCTAATGTTTCGTCACCTCATTCCTAACGTTTTACCAATAGCAATGGCCGCTATGGTTCTAGCTGTTCCAGGAGCCATAATAACAGAAGCTGCGCTAAGCTTCCTGGGATTCGGCGACCCTAACGCGCCGACATGGGGTCGAATTCTCTATCACGCCTACCAGTTAGGCGGTCTGAAAGCATGGTGGGTGTGGGTTCCACCGGGATTAGCAATAACCATACTCTGTGTGGGTTTCGTGTTCATCGGTCACGCTGTGGATGAGATAGTAAATCCAAGATTGAGAAGGAGGAGGTAAAATGCCAAAAGACAATCCTCTATTGCAAGTTGAAGACTTAACTGTCTATTTCACCACCCTGAGAGGCTACGTTAAAGCTGCAGAAGATGTAACGTTAAAACTTGGTAAAGGTCACACGTTAGGATTGGCGGGTGAATCTGGATGTGGAAAAACCACCACAGCGTTAGCAATACTTAGACTGCTACCAGCAAACGGTAAAATAATGAAAGGGAAAGTGATCCTTGAAGGGAAAGATATAACAAAAATGAATTCAGAGGATTTCAGAAAAAAAATTCGATGGAAAAAAATTTCCATGGTTTTTCAAGGAGCGATGAACTCGCTGCATCCTATAAAAAAAATAGGCGATCAAATAGCAGAAGCTATTCTCTTACACGAAGATGTGGACGATAAAGAAGCCCTAGAAAGAGCAGGAAAACTTCTTGACTTGGTGGGAGTTGGATCTGAAAGACTTGACCGATATCCCCACGAACTAAGTGGAGGAATGAAGCAGAGAACGGTGA
>Ga0190286_1001134_pt1 | contig 10048 bp, 5 predicted proteins | sample 48691834_MG_FD_183241 | JGI IMG/M metagenome (GOLD analysis project Ga0190286, IMG submission 183241) | Hydrothermal vent microbial mat bacterial communities from Southern Trench, Guaymas Basin, Mexico - 4869-18-3-4_MG | ecosystem: Environmental > Aquatic > Marine > Hydrothermal vents > Microbial... | reverse complement strand
CGTCAGAATCGAAGGTAAAAACGATACCGTATGGACAGGAACAGTGACCTTCAGCAACTCGACTGTCACAACAACAGACGGTGTGACACATTACCTGAACGAGCCAACAGCGTTAGGTGCACTGGATGAATCAGACAAGCTCGGTGGATTCGGCTATGTACTGGTGGATTACGGTTGGGGCTTGTATGTCAAAGAGGTAGCAGGTGAGCCTCCAATCGGCTGGGACAGCTGGATGTATCGTATGGACTACAACTCGCCTTGGGTTGGTGCTGCGGATTTCGTGCTGAACGTAACGACACCGCCAGCTACGCCACATAAGGACGTACTCTGGTACTTCGGCGCCTGGACTGCACCGCCGCTCAGGATTGAACTCGAGAAGACAGTTGTGAACGTAAGCGAGAACTTCATTGCCACGGTTACCGCATACAACGATACCTCGGGGGTGAACGAGCCAGTGGATAACGCCACAGTCTTTGTAGACGGTTTGACGTTCCTGACAGATGAAAACGGCAACGCTACGCTGTCTATCGGAACTGCCGGTAGTTACACCGTCTATGCAGACAAAGGCACGTGGGCAGACTATACGAGGTCGGAGAAGAAAGCTGTGACGGTTGTCTCGTTATCAGTAGAAAGCTACGGCGAGAGCGTGTATCATAAGAGGAACGTTCGGCTCGCATGGAGAGCACTGGACGAACCGAACCGCAGAGGTGCAATCCTGTTCAGGAATGCCAGAATCGCAATCGAGCTGGAAGAGACCGTCCCCGGGTGCAAGAACGTCAGTGTCTGGGTTAGAAAGCTGGGAGTACGTAAAGTAAAATTCGATGTATATGTGTCTTCAGATGGTACGGACTGGACGAAGATCGGCAGTGAAACATGCAAATTCAGGTGGTGGAAACGATACGACTTCAACGGTGATTTCGGTGATGTGCAATACATTGCGATAAAGAAGCCAGGAACGTGGAGGAAACCAAGAATTATGGGACTTGATGCGGTGTATGCAAAGAACTAAAAAGATAGGGGGCTAATCGCCCCTGTTTTTATTTTTTTCGGTGGACGTGAAGAAAAAGAACAATCCTAAAAAGGAGTGAATACAAGAATGAAAAAAACGCAGAGGATGGGTGCTATATAAATACCCAATGGAAAATGGAGGAAATACGTAAAGATGAATGGTAATCCTGTCTATGCTAAAAATGAAACCAAATCAGCAGTTGAGAATACTTTGACTACGGATTGGTTTTTGAATGCTTTTTCTTGCGCCCATAGAGGGCAATCGAGCTTCAATGCCAGGGCAAACAGATCAATATCGTCAGGGTCAGGAGAAACTGTCTTCGCTTTTGATAAAAATTCCTTGTATTCAGAAAGTGAGAACACCTTAACAAATATCAGCAGGTCGTCCAAAACTTCTTCAAATTCACTGTCATTTAACTTGGATTTCGCACAGATAAGTTCTTTATGTTCGTTCAGTTCATCTATGCAAAAAGAAGGTGTAACCAGTTCTGATATCTCGAAATTCGATATTATTTTTCTCGCTTTTGATTCCTTCTTGAAGAAGGAGAACAATACATTTGTGTCCACTACCAGTTTCATTTACACAAGACCCATCTCTCTCAGTTTTTCAAACCTCCCCTTCTTCGCCATCTTTCCTAGTTCTATGCACTCTTCATCCGTCAATTCGCTGTGTTTGAGCAATTCATCAAGCCGTTCAAGCATTAAATCTCTCGTCAGTCTCAACTTTATAAATCCCTCCACGCCCTTCGCCAAATCTGAGATGTCTACCTTAAATCGGTCCGGTATCTTTATCACCACTTCCGCCATTCCTATCACCTATAACCATATAAAACCTACGTACATAAATACTTTCTCTCTTAAACATTTGAAACCGTATCTGGCGTTGTTGTTGCAGCTAAAAAGATTTTACAAAAGAGCATGCTCCTGCATTATGCAAAGAAAAAATGTCCCTGAACGTTTTGACCAAGCTTTTTTGAAGTTTGATAGATTCACGCAGGGGCTAAAAAACAGAAAAGGAGGTACAAACAAGAATGAAAAGAAACTTTCAGGAACGAAGCGCCGTGGAGGGGCGCTATACAAATACCCAACTAAACGGAGGTGAATAAGAAATATGAAAAGAGAAAGAAGAATAAGCATGTTGAGAATAGGCATATTGCTCATTGTAGCGATGTGCGCAGTAAGTATAGCGCCAGCAGCGACAGCATAGGAGACGCCGTTTGTTATCTACGGATATGTATTCAACGCAGACGGAACCGAATACAACAATCCGAACGTAAACATCACGAATATGGACACAGGCGTGAGCTGGTATGCCAAAAACACGTCAGAATCGAACTGCTACCTGCTCTTGCTTGTCCCGGGTACTGATGTGAATGCGAGTGAGACACTGAGAACAGAAGTCACAAGTCCAGACGGTAACTGGTCAAAGATAGTAGAATGCGCGGTATCAGAAGACGAGATGAATATAGACGGTGGAAGATGTAATTATAACATTACGCTTCCGGTTCCGAACCAGCAAGCCTGGTATTTCACGAATGGGTCTGTCACAGGTCCAACAGGTGGCGGTGCTAACTACACTATGGCCATGACGAAAGGTGTGGAAGGCGGGAATGACACGATTACGCTTGCACCGGGAGAACGAGTGCGGTTCTGCGCAGACCAGCTTGCAGGCTGTAACGTGAGTTTCCCTGAGGGCGACTGGAATGTGAGCTATTGGCTAAAGCAGTTGCATGAATATGACGGCTATAAAGGAGTTCACAACCGTCTACAAGTGGTTTATCCAAATATGAGTACTTCTACGATAGGCACAGTCTATACACAACTAGGTCAAACACAGACTCTTCGAGAACTCTCATTCTCAATGAGTGATACAGGCCCTTTTACAGTACCGGAAGGTGGCAGATTTGCTCTTGAACTCGAGTGGTCGAGTGATGCTAACGGTAACCTGGAGTTCTATTGCAATCTACCGGATAGACGAGCAAGCCATGTAACTTCTCCCTCTTCAGATCCCGGCTATCCGATTCCAGAACTGCCAACGGTAATACTCTTTGGTATGGGATTGCTTGTAATCACAGGATATGTAATGTTGAGGTGGAACAGAAGAGAATGAACCAAGAGATAGAGGCGTGTCTTTTTAGCACGATGACAAAAGCAGTACTTTTTATTAATCAGAAAAAGTAGGAATAGTAACAGGAGGTAAAATAGAAAACCATGAACAAAAAAATACTCGGCGTATTGCTCGTTGTAGTGATGTGCTTAGCGGTAGCGGTGCAAGTAACAGCACAGCCTATACCTTTTGTAATCAACGGTTGCGTCACGGTAAACGGAGAACAATGTAATAAACCTTGTGTTGGGATAATAAATCAGGACACGGGTAAAAACTGGTATGCCAAGACCGCTTCAGGCACTAATTATTATATGCTCGTGCTTGAAAGTAGCGATGTGTGTGCCGGCACACGGTTACAAATAAATATTTCCGGATGCGGGCACTCAAAGACGGTGGAGCATACAATAACGCAAGAGGAGATGGACAACGGAGGGTTCATGTCGTTCCTATCACCCCAAGCCTATGAATTTGACACAGGTTCCGGCACTTATCCCAGCATCTCAGGCACACATTACGGTACAATTATTCCTGAACAGAACATCACTGTAAACAGAATATACACGTACCCATGTGCAGGCACTGGTGGACACACCGAACACGTAAAAATTTGGAATGAAACTACGGGAGAATGTGCAGTTACAAAATGGGACGGCTATATCGAAGACTATCACAATCTATCGCTTAACACAACGCTGACACTGCGAAAAGGAGTCGTGTATTCTTACATCATAAAGACAGGTTCGTATCCACAGATAATACACGCACCTTACAAACATCTGAGTAACGGAAATATCACATGCACGAGGTTTGAAGATGCCAATGGTAAAGAGTGCAAAAATAGGATACCCGCATTCAGATTGTGGTATGTTCCAACAATACACGTACCCACAGATTACGGCTCGATTCAGGAGGCAATCCGGCATGCGGAATCGGGAACCATGATCATTGTATCCCCAAAGAGCGATACGGAGAATGTCTATAATGAACACATTGAGATAAACGGAAGTCTATCGGACATAAAACTCATAGCAAACGGAACAGTCGTGATAAAATATGGCGATGGTGATCAGGTTACAATCGAAGGAGAAGGATGCACGATTCAGGGATTCAATATAACAAGCGGTGGAGGTTGTGGTTCGTATCCAAACTGGCCTGAGGGCACAGGTATAAGGTTACGCTCAGATCACAACACAGTCAAAGATAACTACATCTATGGTACCTGTGAGGGCATAGCCATAGATGACGCTTCGTATAATACCATTGAGAACAACACAATAGACTGCTGTCTCTGCCTGATGACTATATGGGGCGACCACAATCTGATTGCCGACAATACGTTTGTTAATGATACCGCTGATGGCTGGAAACTCGGTGCTGCGTCCAGAACTGATGCTTTCGTAGAGAAACCTGCGTCTCAGAACGTCATCAGGGGCAATGTATTCATGAAGAGTGTCTCGTTAATAGGTTCTGAGAACCTGATATATGACAATAAGTTCATGTACAAATATGCCGCGCTCGGGGACGCAAATATATATAACATCACCAAAACTGAGGGAACGAACATCGTGGACGGACCGTACTTGGGAGGAAACTACTGGTGCGATTACACCGGGGAAGACTCAGACGGTGACGGCATTGGTGATATACCGTACTTCTATGACCTGTTACCGCTTGTTTTGCTGAATACTGGAGATACAATGAGCGGGTGGTCCACGTATGAGTCAATACGTTCATATAACAGTGGGCAGGTGTAGTATAGTAATGAAAGGGTCATCTGTACGAGATTCCGGAATGCGAACGGGAAGGAATAAGGAGATTAGATACGGGCGTTCAGGTTGAGATATACCACCGGAACCCTTTTTTATGAATGATTTTTATGTCAAACGAGAAAGATGTCTAAAAGAAGCTTTACAATAAAAGCCACGATAGTATTAATACTATTGCTAGTATTCACGACATTAGTGTCCGTTGACGCTTTTTTTTATCACAACAAAGCAAATGGAGTGATTTTAGAGAACAAGACAATAGAGCGCATTAATCGCACAGAGACTATGAATATCTCTTTTGGCTGGATGCCGATACGAGCCGGGAATTACACACTATCGGCAGTTGTGGACCCTCAAGATCACATCTTTGAATCGAACGAGACAAATAAAAATGTCACGATGAACGTAACCGTAGAAGAGTTCACGATCATTAACGTCTCGCCTGATTATTCAGTGATTCAGGAAGCGATAGATGCCGCTCCTCCTGGAAGCACGATCAATATAAAGGATGGCGAATGTCATATTGATGATGTAAACAACATCATCCGAATAGTGAATAAGAGTGGTCTCAGGATAACAGGAAGCAAGGATGTAAAGCTTGTGCTAAGCGCAAAGTCGAACAAAGAAGACATAGAGACGATAAAAATAGAAAATTCGGACAACATCACACTATCAGGGTTCACGGTGGGTGTCGTCTATGCTGCACGTGGCGGGCGCAGCATCGCCATTACAAACTCTAGAGCTGTCACATTAAGTAACCTCACACTCTACAACGAAGTTCCGAATTTTTGGAATAATCCGGTAGTTTTATCGAATTCAAGCAACGGCAAAATCCAGGGATGTACATTCAGCGTTTGTCACAGCGCCTTTGGTTTAATTATAACATCGGGCTCAAAGAGGAACTTAATTGAGAACAATACCCTCAGCGATTCAACGGAAAGAACTTATATGAAGTCGCTAAATCTGGAAAATACCATCGATAACATCATCTGTAATAATACCATTCATATAATCAGTGTTGACGGAAGTAATAACACCGTCTACAACAATGAGATTTACAGTATTTCAGTGCGGGGCAGTAACAACACAATCTACGGCAACACAATCGCCTTTCTTGGTGATAATATGAAGTCCACTCTGCCCTTTGCAGGAAATAATAACACCGTCTATCTCAACAACATATTTGGGCTTGGACGCTCCGGAGTCCGAGGTAATAACAACTGGAACTCCACTGTTCCTGTAAATTACACCTACAACGGAACTGTACTTACAAACTATACGGGCAATTTCTGGTATGATTACTCAGGTACAGACTTTAATAGCGATGGTATCGGTGACGTGCCATATAACGTATGCACCAACAATTCTGATTATTATCCGCGGATAGAACCATACGGATTGAGTTTTGACCTCGAGCTAAAAGCAATCGCAAGACCGTATATAATCTATGCCGGTAGCGACAATACTATACTCGTTACTGTTGAGCGGAACGGAACCCACATAAACCCCGAAGAAGGATATGTGAATCTTACCGTGAACGATGCCGTAGTTGAATCAAAGACAGTTACGATTAGCTCTGGTGAAAATATTGTGAGATTTACGTGGACACCTTCAGGTGTTGGAGTTAATAATTTAAGTGTCGAAGTGCAGCGGAAAAATACGTTGCTAAACGAGATAAGCAATACGAACAACCAACTCGCGGTTGATGTTACGGTATCTCCGCATTTATTCGACTATTCCGAAGAGATAAGCTCAGCACTCGGGTTCCTGGATACTAAACAGCTTACAACGGGTGCTATTGTGGGTGGATTCGTGACTTCCGGCTGGGCTGCACTTGGAATCGCTACAGCCGGTGAAGACCCTTCCACATGGATATATCCCGCTAAGTACTCACGCTCACTCACATATTATCTGCACGAAGAGCCGAAAAACAGTGCAAGCTACTGGCCGGGTGTAAATTCTCCGTGTTTGATGATGCCTGAGGACTTCACAAGGATGGTTCTCGTACTGACGGCAATAGGAAAAGACCCAACGGATTTCGGTGGCGTAAACTATCTCACGATGCTAAAGTCATTTTATGACGGCGTGCAGTTTGGCGATTTGAACACAGTAGAGGATGATGCGCTCGCAATTCTTGCTCTTGTATCCTGTGGCGATAAAGACCCGAGGACAAAGAACATGATTACAAACGTAAGTAAATACATCAAAGATAGGCAGAACGAGGATGGCGGCTGGAGTGCATACGGTGTGGGTAGTAATGTTAAGACGACCGCGCTCGTGATTCAGGCGTTAATCACTTCGGGGGAAGCACAACAAACGGAAATAATTAAAAATGCGTTAGAGTACCTTAGAACTGCACGGGATGATAACGGCGGCTATTCTGATGTAAAGACGACTTCATACGCGGTACAAGCGTTCATCGCTGCTGGAGACGATATATCACACTACCGCAAGACAATTGAATATTTGCTGAGTTTGCAACAGCCAGATGGCTCATTCAATTATACGGTAAACTATTCGCTATTCCCGCCAAGTGCAACCACTTTTCCCATCCCGGCACTCTGCGGTGAACCATATCCTGTAATGCTCAAGACGATGCGTGAGAGTTATGAACCTTCGGATATCTCGGTTAGCAACATCGAAACGAAAGATGAAACATGTGTAAACACCTCGTACACTGTCAGAGCAGATATAAAAAGCAATGGTGGTATTTTTTATGTAGACCTCCTCTCTGATGGTGAGTTTGTTGGAAGGGGAAAAACAGATTCCGTGTGGCAGGCTTCTCTCAGCGTGGTCTCATTCAAATGGAGGCCAAATAACACAGGACATCATAATTTGATGGTATTCGCAGATTCGATGAATAATATTAGCGAATCAGATAAAGCGAACAACAATGCAACGAAGATGATTGAGGTTGTGTATCCCGACCTGCATCCAACAGAAATAATACCACCAGATAGAAGCTATGTGAATGTACCGAATATCATAAACTGCACGATAAACGGTACAACAGATGAAAGCTTCAATGTCACACTTAAGGCAGATGATGAGCCTGTGGGTGTGCAGAGGGTAGAAGGGGTAAGAGAAGGTACCAGGATTGCTTTTGTGTGGCGACCCACAGAGAATAGAACCTACAACCTCTCACTTATAGTTAATTCTGATGGCAGGGTGCGGGAACGAAATGATAATAACAATATACAGGAGGTGCCAGTAAATGTAAAACTTACGGACCTGATTCCCACGTCAATCACAATTGATCCAATATTTGTAAATGCCACAAATAAGGTCAATGTAACGGTAGAAGGCATGGCAGAGTGCTTCAAGATTTCTTTAATCGAGTACGAGACGGTAGTGGGAAAAACGACCAACGTTACATGCTATGGAAAGGAGAACGTGAGTATCAACTGGAAACCAACCTCGCTTGGAAACCATACGATGAGGGTGTTTGTTGATTCTGATGATGACATAAAAGAAACAAATGAGGGGGATAACAATATTACAGGCGCGTTTAACGTTCTACTTCCCGACATTGTTCCGGAAGATATAACGCCCAGTGTTCTGTACATAGATGAAGTGAATACGATAAACGTAAAGGTAAATGGCACTGCCGAAGGGTTTAATGCCACGCTCGTGGTAGATGAGATAATTGATAAACGTGACACACCATGCTTCACGATAACACCTATTTTTAATGGCAGCCTAAGCGAAACGTTCCCTGGAACCACCTCCGATTCCAACCTAACTTATAATATAACAGCACAGCGCAGGAACTGGAGCTGGGCGGGCATCGATTCGCTGAACGTAAGTATTGCATCGAATACCACAACCGGATTGATTGACCACGGATATACATGGCACATAGATTATGTAGCGGTTATTGTGAACTATACACGAAATTCCACGATTCGGACATTAGAGCTGAATGCAAGCAATGTTATATCTATTTACAAATGGTCCAACGGGACTAACACGTACACCTCGGATGACGAATATGCAGTAGCCACGGATTCAGGAATAATGCATCTTGGTATAACAGATGCAGAAGCCAGCTCGGGCAACATAACATCCGTGATTATAAAAGTCGAGCAGCACATTGTAAATAATGCAACATCAAAAGAAGGTACAATCCGGAAAAATACGAATCTTAATACCTACAACCACAGCATCATATTTAAATGGCTACCTATGATATTAGGCGAATACAACCTCTCAGTATTCCTGGATTCCGATAATAGCATAGAGGAGACGAACGAGACAAACAACAACCTGACCGAAAGATTAATCGTGGCGAATAGAATAGACCTTGAGTTGTCTTCACCACTTGGCGGTGAGGTCTGGGCGGGAATCCGGAACATCACGTGGAACGCGACCTATGAGTACCCGCTGCTGATTGACCTGTTCTACAGTCCGGACAGAGGCTACCGGTGGGTGAACATCACAACAAACGCGACAAATAACGGCTCTTATGCCTGGAATACCCGGGATGCGATTGATGGTGAGTACCTGATAAAGATCATTGCTCGGTCAGGAATAGCGAAAGCAGAGGACAAATCTGATGTATTCTATATACGAAACGAGAAAACAGGTGATGAGTGGGGCTCTTTTCACACAAATGCGGGTTATGCACCCTGTGATACACCAGATACTGATGAAATAGCATGGATGAGTGATGATGTCGGTGCAAGCTCATCATCTTCACTCATTGTGGCAGAGGGAAAGGTGTTTGTTTATGCAACGGGGGAGCATGGCAACACTATGGCAAGTACCTATTACACCTATCTTGTTGCACTGGATGTATCGAATGGAGAGATTATATGGGCAACGTCAATTGTAGCGGGATTGTTTGGTACATGGGCAACGCCGGCATATAAAGATGGAAGTATCTATGTAGCTTCAGGAGCGGGGATTTATCGTATTGATGCAGACACCGGCGATATAGACTGGGAGTTTAGATACCCTTCAGGGGCAGGTTCAGTAGATGGGGGTCCAGCAGTTACAGACCGAGCGATTTATGTCGGTGACTGGGCGGGGTGCCACTACTATTGCATACCAAATAATCTAACTAAACCCAAGGATGTGATATGGACATTCAACTCAAAAGGACGTGCGCAATCCACACCCGCAGTTGCATACGGAAATGTCTACTTCGGCAGTTTCTGCTATGGTG
>Ga0190286_1001133_pt1 | contig 10054 bp, 8 predicted proteins | sample 48691834_MG_FD_183241 | JGI IMG/M metagenome (GOLD analysis project Ga0190286, IMG submission 183241) | Hydrothermal vent microbial mat bacterial communities from Southern Trench, Guaymas Basin, Mexico - 4869-18-3-4_MG | ecosystem: Environmental > Aquatic > Marine > Hydrothermal vents > Microbial... | reverse complement strand
GAAAGTTGTCTTTCCTGTAGAAAAATAGAGAATTTTACTCATCCAGATGTGCTTTGGATAAAGCCTCAAGGGCTCTCTTCCCGGATAGGGATAGAGAAGATAAGGGAGATTAAGGAAAAGGATTCTTTTAAACCCTTGCAGGGGAAATGGAGGGTGTTTATCATAGAGAATGCTCATCGGATGACTTTAGAGGCAGCCCACTCTCTTCTTAAAATCTTGGAGGAACCTTCTCCCCAGACTACCATTATTTTACTCGTTCCCTCTCTCTCCGGTGTTTTACCCACCATTATCTCCCGCTCCCAGATATTGAATTTCCCACCCCCTCCCTTAGAAGTGAGTCTTAAGAGGGTAATGGATACCACTGGATGGAGCAGAGAAAAGGCAATTTTTTTCTGCAGAGTTACTGGTGGTAGAGAAGAACTGATTTCTCTCTGGGAGGAAGCCCAGATCTGGAAGTTGAGAGAAAAGATTACTCATTATCTATCTAAAATTCCTTCTTCTGAGTTATCCTTTCCCTTGCTTTTTTCCCAAGAAATTCTTAAAGTTATACAGGGATACCGGAAGTCCCTTCTTCAGGAAAGTAGCAGGGAGAAAAATCAGTGGAGTAAGGAGTTGGGGAAGGAAAAGGCGCGTATAATGGAAGAAGAATGGAAAAGCAGAAGAGAAGAAAAAGTTCGTTTTCTAATCCATCAGGTTCTTCACCTCATATATGCTTGGTACAGAGACCTTTTAATAATGAAGAAGGGGGGTAGGGATATTGTGAATATGGACAAGAAAGAAGAAATTCTGAAAAAAATTTCTTATTTTTCACCCGAATATATCCTGAAAAGTTTGGAGAAAATTGAGGAGGTAGAGAGGGCTATTGAATCTAATGCCAATCTCTCTCTTGCCCTTCAGGTTTTAAGTAATCAACTTTTCTTGATAGATCGTGGTTCCTTATGAGACTGGTATATCTACATTTGCTGGAAAGTGAAAGAGCAGGGTGGTATCAAAGCGAAGAAGAGGTAAAGTATGGTGACCTTTGTTTGGTGGAGTCTTCCGAGGGGATGAGAATGGCAGAGGTTAAAGGGGTGCTGAGAGAGGTAACCTTACCCTGGGTGGCTAAACTACCCAAAGTTATTCGAACGGCTACCGAAGAAGATATTCAACATTGGAAAGGTTTGAAGGAGAAAAAGGAGAAGGCTTTTAAGATTTGTGAAGAGAAAATCAGGGAGCAGTCACTACCTATGAAATTAATAGATGTATTCCCCACCTTTGATGGGGATAAAATAATTTTTTACTTTTCTGCTCCTCAGAGAGTTGATTTCCGCCGCTTGGTAAGAGAACTGGCTAAGGTTTTTCGAGTAAGGATAGAAATGAGACAGGTAGGAGCAAGGGATAAAGCCAGAATCCTAAAAGGATTTGGCCCCTGTGGCTTACCTCTCTGCTGTGCTTCTCATCTTAAAAGTTTTGAGGCTGTGAGTGTGAGAATGGCTAAGGAACAGGATTTATCCATGGACCCCTTTAAAATCGGGGGATGGTGTGGAAGACTTATGTGCTGTCTCTGGTATGAATTGTCCCTCTATCGGGAGAGCAAGAAAAATCTTCCCCGCCCAGGAACAATAATAAAAACTCCGGAAGGAGAAGGTGAGGTAATTAAGGTGAATGCTTTGAAGGAAACATTCACTGTACTACTTAAGGATGGACGGAAGATAGAAATGGGAAAAGATCTATATCAGCAGAGTCTCTACCGAAGAATTAGTAGAAAATGGAGGAGAGGCCGTCCATCTTAAATCCTCTTTTAAGTTCCTTCCTCTCCCAATGGGATCTTCTGCTTTGTAGTTTTACAAACTATTCGCGCACCCACCACTTCATAGGTGAGACTATGAAGGTCAATATCTTCAGGAAGTATAGTGATCCAGTCCACTCGATTCAAAGGTACCAGGAAATCTTCCAGATGGGGATCTTCCACCGTCTTAAGAATACTCTGATGCCTTTCCAGTAAAAGTTGTTTACCCCTTATCCTTATAAAATTCTCCTTTACATTCTCAGGCATATCTTTTGGGACAGGCTTCAATTCTCCAATGAATACTCTCCGGGGTTGAGTGGAAATTCCTCCCTCTTCTAACTTACATCTTACCTTCACTATCATGGTCTTTTAATTTTATCAACAGAAAGACTTTTCTTCAAATTCTTTTCCAGTCTGAATTTCTTAGCCGGTGGAGCATAATCCAGAATAAGAACCCCGTTCAAATGGTCTATTTCATGCTGTATTACCCTGGCTAAAAGGTCTTCCCCCTTTATGGTAATTTCTTTTCCCTCCTCATTCATCCCTTTCACTTCCACATAATAAGCGCGAGGAACAGGCAAAGTTATACCTGGTAAACTGAGACAGCCTTCTTCTTTCACATCTTCTTCTTCCAGCACATAGATTTCCGGATTTATAAGGATTACTTTTCTCCCCTCCACCTCAGCAATTATAATCCTCTTTCCCACCCCTATCTGAGGGGCAGCCAGCCCTATCCCTCGGTAAAAATACATGGTTTCAAACATATTCTCAATAATTTTTCGGGTCTCTTGGTTAATCTCTCTTACTTTCTCTGCACATTTTCTCAAGATGGGTTCCCCAAAAGTTTTTATAGGAAGAGCAGGCATTACCAGGCACTCCTTAAGATTTCCTTTAGGTCCTCTACTTTCACCGGACGAGGATTTTTAAACATACTTCCTGAGAAAGAGTTTTCTGCAATCCAGGAGAAATCCTTCTCTTTTATCTGAAAGTCTCTTAATCTTTCCTTAATTCCCAGTTGATAGTTCCATTCTAAGAGAAAGGAGGGCAAATAATAAGCATTGGCAGAACCTGTGAGGATTTCTGCTATCCGGCTGTACTTTTCTTCTCTCACCGGAAGGTTGTACCTGACTACAAAGGGGAGTAGAAGAGCGCAGGCTAAACCATGGGGTATCTTCCACCTGGCTCCCAGAGGATGTGCCAATCCATGAACAGCCCCCAATCCAGAATTGGTCAGGGCTATTCCACTGAGTAAAGAAGCCATGCTCATATCTTCTCTGGCAGAAAGGTTCTTTCCATTCTTAACTGCTTCTACCAGACTCCTCTTTACTAACTCTATCCCTTTCAAAGAAAGAGCATCGGTTATGGGATTGGAGGGAAGAGTAACGTAAGATTCTATGAGTTGGGTAAGAGTATCCATCCCGCAGTAAGCGGTTATTTGAGGAGGGAGGGAAAGGGTAAGAGAAGCATCTACCAGGGCAACTTTGGCTAAGAGAAATTTGGCTCGCAGACTCTTTTTATAAACCTTACCCGGATGAGTAAGAACTGCATTATTGGTAACCTCTGCTCCCGTTCCTGCAGTGGTGGGTACGGCAATAAAAGGAAGAGAAGGAGGAGGGAGAGGGACGCCTTCCAGAAATTCCTCTGTTTTCCTCCCTTTACCTGCTACTCCTGCTACTGCTTTAGCACAATCCAGCACACTTCCTCCTCCAATTCCCACCACTACCTCCACCTTTTCCTCTTCTGCTACTTTTACTCCTCTATCCACAGTATCTATAGAAGGGTCAGATTCTACTCCTTCAAAGAGAACCACCTCCATCCCCTTCTCTTCTAAATCTTTTAATATTTTTTCTCTAACTCCAGACTGAGCAAGGCTTTTTTTCCCTGTAACCAGGAGAACTTTCTTCCCCCATTTACTGGTCTCCTCTCCCAGACGACCAATACTCCCAGGACCAAATATAATGTGAGTAGGAAGAAAAAACTCTCCTATTTTTTTATCTTTAGCCATTCTTCCACTAATTTCAAGGCACAAAACTCACCGCACATGGTACATACATCTGGGAGATGGGGTTTACTTTTCTCCCATAATTCTCTGGCTCTCTTAGGGTCTATGGAGAGGCTAATTTCTCTTCCCCAATTTCTCTTTTTTCTGTGATAGGATAGTTCATCATCCCATCCCTGGGCACCTCTTATACCCTTGGCAATGTCCGCAGCATGAGCAGCAATACGGGAAGCAATCACTCCCTCCCTTACATCCTCAGGGGTAGGAAGCCTCAAATGTTCCGCTGGGGTTACATAACAGAGAAAATCTGCTCCATAACTGGCAGCCAGAGCCCCTCCGATAGCCCCTGCAATGTGGTCATATCCTAAAGCCACATCTGTAACCAGAGGCCCCAGGACATAGAAAGGTGCACCCTTACACAGTTTCTTCTCCAGAAGGACATTAGCCTCTATCTCCTGCAAAGGTAAATGTCCTGGACCTTCTATCATAGCCTGAACCCCTTCCTCTTTAGCCCTCTCTAAAAGTTCCGCCAATACCAGCAACTCTTCTACCTGAGACCTATCCGTAGCATCTTTTAAAGAACCCGGTCGGAAACCATCTCCCAGAGAAAGCACCACATCGTACTCCTTGGCGATAGCCAGGAGTTCGTCAAAATTTTCAAAGAGAGGATTTTCCTTATTGTTGGCAACCATCCAGGTTATATGGAAGGCTCCCCCTCTACTTACCACATCTGTAAGTCTTCCTTCTCCTCTCCATTTTTCCAGTGCCTTTCTGGTAACTCCGCAATGCACAGTAATAAAGTCCACCCCATCTTTAGCATGTTTCTCAATCACCTGAAAAATCTTTTTTGGTTCCATCTGGATGAGAGCCCCTTTTTCCCTTATTGTTTCTATCGCCGCCTGATATATGGGAACTGTGCCTAAGGGGAGGGAAGTTTTTTCCAGAAATAATCTTCTCATCCTATCCAGGTCGCCCCCCGTACTTAAATCCATAATAGTATCCGTACCTGCCTCCTCTGCTACTTTTAGTTTCTCCAGTTCTATTGTCTCCTCGCAGAGTTCAGGAGAGGTCCCCAGATTAGCGTTGACTTTGGTCCTTAACCCTTTACCTATCCCTAAGGGATTACCTCTCCTGTTTTTCAGGATAACTATCTCTCCTCTCTCCACTCCCTCACGGATAAACTCTTTAGGTAAAGATTCCTCCCGGGCCACTTTCTCCATAAGAAGTGTAGTTTTTTCCTTCTTAGCCAATTCCAACTGAGTCATCTTAGGTAAAGATTACCATAAAAGAAGAGGGGTTTTCAAATCAGCCTCTCTTAAGAGGACTTTTTAAGACACTTATTCATTCTTGACCGCCCTTAATCTCTATACTATTTTAAGAAAAACTGAGAGGGAAGGTAAAGATGAAAAGAAGAGGTATTTTCTTTCTTCTTCTTTCTTTCTTCCTTCTTCCCCTCTGTGCAGAGGTCAAAATCCTCTCCACCGCGGGTAAAGGAGTCCTTCTGGAGAAGGATGGTCACCAAATCCTGCTCCTGCAGGGAGAACCTTATGAGATGGGTTATCAGCATGGTGTTCTTATGAAGGAAGCCCTTAAAGAGATGGTGGATAAGGCTCTGGCTATTTCTTTTGCCCGTCATCCTGGGATGTTAAAGAAAGCCTGGGAGGAAGCCTCCCCTTTTATTCCCTCAAGGTACTTAGAGGAGATGAAAGGTATGGCAGATGGCTCGGGGATACCGCTGGAGAAAGTCCAGATGGCTAATATATTTCCTGAACTCTTCCATTGCAGTGGGATGGCTTTCTGGGGAAAAGCCACTCAGAATGGCGAACTTATCCATGGAAGGATTCTGGATTACATGACCCTTCCTAACTTTCAGAAACACGCCTTAGTAATGGTCTTTAAGCCAGATAATTTCCACGCTTTTATGACTGCGGGATTCGCCGGATTTATAGGGAGTGTAACGGGGATGAACGAGAAGAAAGTAGCCATAGGGGAGATGGGAGGAAAAGGGTTTGGGAAATGGAAGGGAATTCCAATGTCCCTCTTGGTAAGGAAAGTGCTGGAAGAAGCGGATACTCTTGAAGAAGCAGTAAGGATTTTTGAGGAATCTCCTCGCACCTGCGAGTATTATTACATCATCTCTGACGGAAACAGGCCTGAAGCAGTAGCCATGAGGGCGGTACCAGAGAAGGTAGAGGTGGGAAGGGGTGGAGAGTCTCATCCTCTTCTTCCTGCTCCCTTTCCTAAAGATACCGTCTTTATTTCTGGAGGAGATAGATACTTTAAGTTGATGAAGAGGGTTAAGAAATTTTACGGGAGGATAAATTTAGAAACGGTAAAAGAAATTATGAAAAGACCAGTGGCCATGGAGTCCAATCTTCATAATGCTATTTTCTTGCCGGAGAGTTTAAAGATGTATCTGGCCTTGGCTCTTCATCCTTCCCAACCCTGCTATCAGGCTTGTTTTCAAGAGTATGTGGAGTACGATATGAAGGAACTCTTTAAATATTTCCCTTCCTCCCTATATCCCGGAACTGGTGCAGTTAACCGGAGAATTTTTGCTAATTGGAAATGTAAAAACACCACAGAGAAGAGGTGAGTATGAAGAAGAAATTAACTTTACCAGGTTCTCAAGGAAAAGGTTAAAGAAGTAACCTCAGAGTGAAAATTCCCTCTGCCCAGTTGGTTTTAAAAACATCTATTTCTTATCAAATTCTTCCGGTGGAGGATAGTCTCCCAAGTCTTTGCGAGCCTTAAGAAGTCTCTCCTTCTGTTCCTCCAGAATCTGGAAAAGAATCTCCGGAGTTTCCGGACTTCTTCTGTAAATATTCACTACCCTTTCTATCTTAGCCAGATTTTCTGGGATTCTTATCTTAAACTCTTCCCGATAACGGGAATAAGGATACTCCTGGGAAAGGACTTTTTCAAAGAGAACCTTTAAATCTGGATATCGGGGTAAAAGCCCGATGGGTGTGTTTATAGCCTTTACTTCTCCATTTACCCTTAACTCCATCCATTTTAACCACACTCTCTTATCCATCATTCCAGTGAGGTACTGACCTTTTTCATCTTTCAGGAAATAATTAACTCCGAAAATTACCGGAATTTCTTCCAGCCCTTCTATAAATCGTAAGTGATTCTGTATATATTTCCCTATGGGGATGGAAAGGAAATCCAGGTTAGCCATAGGGTTGAATTTTCTTACTCCTTCTTTTCCTAAGGTAGCAGCAGTAGTCTCTGACTCTAAGGAGGCTCCAATAGTGATGACTCCATGCTCCCAGTTAAAACTCTCGAAAACAGGAGGCCAGGTATCCGAGTCCCTCCCTCCATAGATTATTCCTTTTACCTGGACACCTTCCGGATTTTCCAGTTCTGGATCACAGTTTCCTAAGACGGAAAGTCTTATAGTATAACGGGCATTAGGATGGGCATAGGGGATAAGGTTTCCTTCATTATCTCTTTTCCCTTTATACCATTTGCCAGAAAAGTTTATCCCTTCCTCTGGGGGCTCTCTCCCGTCTCCCAGCCAGTAGGGTATTCCATCCTTAACCAGAATATTGGTGAAAATTACCTCCCCTTCCTTATGCAGAGCCTCCCAGATTAAAGGGTCATCCTTCTCATTCACATCCTTAATAATGCCAAAAATTCCTCTCTCTACATTTACTGCCCTCACTTTCCCTCCTATCTTCCTTAGATAGGCGATATCATCCCCCAGAATTTTCTCTCCCTCCACCATACAGGTAGAAGTTTTACCGCAGAAACTGGGGTAAGCACCCAGAAAATAACTCCCCCTTCCTCCTGGTCCATGAACTTTCATCACAAACATATGCTCTGCCAACCATCCTTCCTGGTCTGCCTTCCTTATAGCCAGTCTTAAAGAGGGTTTCTTTAAACCTATCGTATTTCCTGCATACTGAGTGTTGATACTGTAAACTATATTTTCCAGAAAATCTATATAGATTCGTCTTTTATCTACATTCTTACTGACCCCACCTTCCAGTTCCCCTGCAGAATGAACATACTTAAAGAAGGAAATTTTTCCTTTTCGGCTCTTAAAGACCTCATAAGCAGGTCGATAAAGGATATCTTCTGAATGGGCAACGTAAGAAGAATCGGTCAGCTGAACTGCGTATATAGAGAAGGGAGAATTTACCGGCCCTAAAGAAAGGAAAAGCACAAAGAGTTCTTTTCCCCTCATTATATCTTTAAGAAGAAGGTGTATCTCTCTAAGCCCCTCTTCTCGATCTATAGAGTTAATACCCGGCCCTAAGTCCATATCTGGAGTGAGAAGAAAACGGGTATTTTCCTTATCTCTGGCCTGGTCATAGTATCCATCAAAATGTACAGTATGTCCCTTTATACGGAGTTCCTGTTCCTCCCTAAGTTGTATAGCCCTTCTTCTTATATACTCTGCATCCTCTGGTGAATCTGTTCTCACAAAGACCTTATCCGGGTTACACAGGGAAACATAACGAGATATAAAATCCAGAAGTTGGGAGTTCTCCAGTAATTTAAGCCTTTCCCAATGCCCGGGATGACATCGTTCTTTAAGAATTTCCCATTCTCTTTTCATAAAAGAGAATTATACTAAGGATATCTCTTTTCTTCAAGTTAAAGAAGTAAGAATTGAAAAGAACTAAAGGGTATGGTATAAAGCGGAGAAGTGGAAGTTTACAATACTTTAGGAAGGAGAAAGGAAGAGTTTTCCCCTTTACGAAAAGGGGAAGTTAGAATGTATGTTTGTGGGGTGACCCTCTATGATGAATGTCATTTAGGACATGGAAGAGCCTATGTAGTGTTTGATGTAATCAGAAGATATCTGGAATTTAAAGGATATAAAGTTAGATATGTCCAGAATTTTACCGATATTGATGACAAAATTATCCAGAGAGCCAGGGAAGAAGCAAAGAAGGAAGAAGAAGTGATAGGTAAATGCAGGGAAATTGCAGAAAGATACAAAGTTAGTTACTTTGAGGTAATGGATAAACTGGGAGTTAAGAGAGCAGATATTTACCCCTGCGCTACCGAGCATATCCCAGAGATGATAAGGATAATTGAGGGACTGTTCAAGAAAGGGCATGCTTATAACTCTGGAGGGGATATATACTTCTCTGTGGATAGTTTCCCTTCCTACGGTAAACTCTCGGGGAGAAAGAAGGAGGATTTGCTTCCCGGAGCCAGGGTGGAGAAAGATGAGAGGAAGAGGAATCCTTTAGATTTTGTTTTATGGAAATCCCGTCGGAGAGGAGAACCTTTCTGGGATAGCCCCTGGGGAGAAGGAAGACCGGGCTGGCACATAGAATGTTCTGCTATGAGTATGGAGTATCTGGGAGAGACTCTGGATATCCATGGGGGAGGAGAAGACTTAATTTTCCCCCATCATGAGAATGAGATAGCCCAGTCTGAGGGGTATACGGGCAAGCCTTTTGTAAGATACTGGCTTCATAATGCCTTTGTAAAGGTTAAAGGAGAGAAAATGTCCAAGTCTTTGAAAAACTACTTTCTCTTAAGAGAACTGCTCTCTCAATATTCCCCCGAAGTTTTAAGATTATTCCTTATCTCTACTCACTATCGTAAACCTTTGGATTTTGCCCTCTCTAAACTGGAAAGTTATCAGAGAGCCTGGAGAAGAATAGAAGAGGCTTTCTTGAATGCAGAGAAATTCCTGGGCAATGTTTCCCTTCCCTCTCAAGAACCCACTTCTTACTGGAAGAGGTTTGAGGAAGTGATGGATGAAGACTTTCAAACTCCAGAGGCACTGTGCACAATCTTTTCTTTAATTAGTGAGTTGAATAAGAGAATAGCCCGAGGAGAAAAAGACTCTAAGAGTTATCTCCTTTTTCAGGAACTCAAGGAAATGCTATCCGTTTTAGGATTTACCCTTCCCTGCCAGTTCCAACTTTCTCCTTACCTGTTAAATCTGGTTAAAGAAAGAGAGGAAGCCAGAAAGAGGAAGGACTGGGAGAAGGCGGACAGGATAAGGGAAATACTTTTAAAAGAGGGAATAATCCTTCAGGATACCCCTCAGGGGACGGTCTGGAGGAGGAAGGTTTGAGAAGAGAGGGGGAAAGGAAAGTAATAATTTCTTTAGTAACCTTCATACTCCTCTTTCTCCTCTTCTTAAATTTGGGGGGATGGTTTTTCTATTTGGGTGCGGTTTCCTTCTTGGACAGAGAGATGGGAGAGAGGTTATCTTCGCTGGCTTCGGTTATCTCCCTTCGCTGGGAAGAAAGGGAAAAAATGGAGATTCTGCAGGAAGACGAAAAGATTTTGCGAGAGATTATGAGAAT
>Ga0190286_1001132_pt1 | contig 10055 bp, 9 predicted proteins | sample 48691834_MG_FD_183241 | JGI IMG/M metagenome (GOLD analysis project Ga0190286, IMG submission 183241) | Hydrothermal vent microbial mat bacterial communities from Southern Trench, Guaymas Basin, Mexico - 4869-18-3-4_MG | ecosystem: Environmental > Aquatic > Marine > Hydrothermal vents > Microbial... | reverse complement strand
ATTTGGCTTCCTCAAGTGACGGATCTCCAAGTGTTTTAGAGAACTTGAGTATATACTCACCATCTCCATAGAGTACTTTAAAAGACCCTAGGATTCCTCTCAAAAGCTCTTCTCTAAGTTTTTCACCTACTTCCACCATTATGACGTCTACATCAAGTCTTCTATCTCTAAGGAGGGAAAATACAGTATCTAAATATCCTTCATTCTCCTTAGCTTGGCTAGTAATTATGAGTATATCAATATCCTTGGCAAGTTCTGGGGCATATACAGAAGATCCAAATTGAACTATTTCAACTATGTCTGGATCGTACTCCAGTAGTCTTTTGTAAATGGACTTTAGGAAATCGTTTTTTGTCTTCGTATCTCTACGTTCCATACATGATCCATTCTCTTAATTATACTTTTTAAGGTGGTATAAGAATTTTGAAGTGTACGGTGAAAGTAGTGGAACTTGAGGGTAAGCTTCCCCCTAAACTCCTAGAAGAATATGTACTCAGTGTCCTAAGGAAGAGAGACCCTAGAGTTATCGTAGGACCGTCAATAGGCGAGGATGCTGCTATTATAGACATGGGTGATAGAGTCCTCGTAGTACACTCCGATCCTATAACAGGGGCTATTGAAAACATAGGGTGGTTTGCCGTACACATAGCATGTAATGACGTAGCTACCAGAGGAGCTAGACCCCTATGGCTCCTCCCAGTTATCATGGTACCCACTGGCAGAGTAGATATTATTAAGGAGATGGTTGAGGACATAAGAAGAGCTGCTGATGAAGTAGGTGCCACTGTAATAGGTGGTCATACAGAGCTCACCCCCGGAATAGGTAGACCTATAATCTCTATGACTGCTATTGGAGAGGTTAAGAAGAACGAGTTTCTGACTACCTCTAATTGTAGACCTGGAGATCATGTAATCCTGACTAAGGGGGTAGCTATAGAGGGTACTGCAATAATAGCCAAAGAGCTTGAACATGTATTAAAAGCTAGACTTCCTAGCCATATTATAGAGGAGGGGAAGAAATTCATGTATAAAATCAGTGTGGTTAAAGATGCAATGATAGCTAAGAGTGTTGGTGGTGTACGTGCTATGCATGATCCTACTGAAGGTGGTATAGCATGCGGTCTTCAGGAGTTAGCTATAGCCTCAGGTCTTGGCATTATAGCATATGAGGATAAGATGCCTATAAGTAGTGTAACTAAGGAAATTCTCAGGACTATTAATGGTGATCCTCTAAGAACTATAAGCTCTGGAAGCCTATTGATAGTTGCTGATCCAAGTAGGTCTATCGATATTGTTAACACACTAAAGAAGAACGGCATAGTAGCTGAAATTATAGGAGAAATGGTAGAGGATAGGAATACTAGACTAATTTATAGAGTTAATGGTAGTACTATGTCATTAAAACAACCAATAGAAGATGAATTGTGGAGAATTCTTAGAGAAATTCTTTACTAAACCCTATATGTTACATTGTTCACATTGAATCATGATGGCCATGGTTTAACTCTCTAAAGGTCTTATTTAATATGGTATAAATGATATAGTAACAATTATCGATTATAAGTTACATAGAAAATGTTCAGTTTAATTTTTAAAGAGCAGGATGTAATTTATATTTGGTAGAGAATATGTGCTCCGAGGAAGTTGTTACACTAGAGGAAATTATGAACTCCTTAAAGGAAATAGCTAATAAAATAGATGAGGGACTAGAAAAGGGTACATTTCCAGAGGTCACTAGGAGCTACCTTGAAAGAGTAGGGAGAAGTATTAAGGAAACCCTTAACCTCATAAACCTACTAGGCAGAGAGAATACTGTACAATCTCCAGTAAGTGCTAGTGGAAGAGGAGCTATGTATAACCTGAGGAGGGCATTTTATACAGTACTAGGTAGATTAGTCCGTGAAGAAGGAGTAGATAGAGCGAGGAGTGTTGAGGAATGGAAGAAGACTGCACAAAAACTCATCGACTTCATAAATAACCTAGGTATAAGGGAGTCTCCTACTAAAATAGTGCTCACGTACGAGATTGCTCAAGAAGGAGAGGTAAAATACTGGAAGCCCATAAGTGCTGATGTATTTTGCTTCGAGCTAGAGAGTATTAGAGAGATAAAGTTCGATTAAATAGTCCATGGACTAAAAGTCTAGTACTAGACTAGCGTAGAGTATAGATCCTCCTAATAGCTAATATATACTGTTACCTAAGAGGTATACTGTGAAGAAGCTATCAGATAAAGTGCTTAAAGTACTTGAAAGAAGAGAAGGAGAGTTCATAAGTGGCAGTAGTATAGCTACAGAACTTGGAGTTTCGAGAACAGCTGTATCTAAAGCTATAGCGAGCCTACGCAGAAGGGGATTTGTGATAAAGTCACATCCTAGACTAGGCTATAAGTTGGTGTGGAGTGATGATCTATCAACTGCTCAACAGTATCTAAGTGATTTACATACAGAGCTGAAATTCACAGTTTATTACTTACCGAGTACGAGATCGACTCAGGATGTGGCTAGAAATCTTGCAGAAGAAGGTGTACCAGAAGGGGTGGTCATATTAGCGGAAAGACAAACAGCCGGTAGGGGTAGACTTGGAAGAACCTGGTATTCAGGACCAGGCGGACTCTGGATGACTCTTGTACTGAGGCCAAAAATATCACCGATGCAAGTACAGTTATTAAGCCTTCTCGCAGGTGTAGCTATAGCTAGAGCTATTAAAAATCTATATGATCTCAGTCCAGGCCTCAAATGGCCTAATGATGTACTAGTGGAAGCCAGGAAAGTATGTGGAATTCTCGTTGAGGTAAGTGCTGAAACCGATGTAATCAACTATTCATTACTAGGTATAGGAATAAATGTTAACAATAAATTACCATCAGAACTCCGTGAAAGTGCAACGAGCATATATGAGATCTTGGGTAAGAGAGTACCACGAATACCTCTACTCAGGGCAGTACTTATTGAAATCGATAGGATATACGAGCACCTTAAGAGGGGGCGTAAAGAAGCTCTAATAAAAGAGTGGAAGAAGTACTCTACAACCTTAGGAAGAAGAGTCCGTGCGATATACTCCGATAGAGAGTTTGAAGGAGAAGCTATAGATATAGGAGGAGATGGCTCACTCATCCTAAGACTGAATGATGGTTCAAAAATACGAGTCACTGCTGGTGATATAGTTCACTTAAGATAATTTAAATGCCTGAGCACTCTAGTAGCCACAAGTACTGCGAGAAGATGATCTACTAAGAGATCTTGTGGTATGAATATGAGAACAGACGCTGTAAAGAGTATTAACGTCTCGTTCATAGTGCTAAATCCTAAGAAATCTACCAATTTCCTAGACCATGATCTTAATGCTATACCTAATGCCGTAGGCTGTATTGCGTAGTAGAAGAAGACAATAAATCCAAGTAGGTATACTGGGATTATGGCTGCTAATGATATCAGAAGTAACATTACTACATGCCTTCCGGAGGTGTGTGAAGATTGAAATGAGGACTTTTTTAGATATAGTTTGGAGAGATAGCTCACTAGAGTACATGAGATTGGAGATGCCCACAGATAGCCTGCTGTATACCCAAATAGCACTGTAGGACCTCCTCTAAAGCCAGCACCTAAAGGCATACCTACTGCTATGAGGGATAGGTATATTAGCTGTGATATTAATGCGTACTTAGGTTCTAAAATGAGCCCAGCGGATACTAGTGCGAAGTTTTGCATAGTATAGGGGACGGGGCCTATGTAAAATTTGATCTGAGCGAAGATCCCCATGAGTACTGCAAAAGTGGATGCTAGAACTATGTTTAGTAATATTCTTCTAGACTCCGCGTCCTATTAACCCCTTTATAAGGTATTATCCCTCTTTAAAAGTTTACTGTTAACTTTTAATGGCATTACCATGCGTGTTTTACAGACTTTAGTAAGTTAATAGTAAACATCGAATTCCTACATTTAGTGAGGGGAATTAGGTGGTGCTTACTATGTTAGATATAGTTCCATCAAGATGTATAAACATACCCGGGCCTAGTGTTATGGATGCTTTAATACGAGAATTAGGTGCTACAAATATACCTAATTTCCTGTACTTCTTTACTATACCTTGAAGAGGTAGTTGTCTTACTATATGGAGATCTTTCTCAATTCTACTCATGACAGTAACTCTGGGTTCTACGACAGCATTAGGTCCGAGAACAGAGTCTATAAGTAGTACGTAGGATCCTGTGGAGGCATGCGGTTGAAGACTACTCCGTTTAACCTCAGAGAATGCTCCTATAACAGATCCCTCCTCTATCGAACTGTACTCTCTAACGAATGCACTCTTTCCTATAAAGGTGGACGGTCCTATGTATGCTGGACCTTTCACCACTGCATAGTGATCTATTTCTGCACCATCTTCTATGATAACTGGTCCTTCTACTATAGCTGTGCTAGCGATCTTTGCTTTAGTACTGATCCTCGAAATTTTCAACCAGTTTAGGACTACATAGTTAGCTGAAAGTATGTCCCATGGATAGCCTACATCTATCCAATCTCCATTCCACATGAACGGTACTACTCTTCCCGCTTCGATCTCTCTAGAGAACGCCTCTGGTAAACTTAGTCCATCCTTAACATATAATGCTACTCTGCGGGGTAGAATATAGGCTCCACCTAGTGCCAGTGTTGAAGGGGAGAGAGGAGGGGAGGGTTTCTCCACAATGTCAATGACCCTACCACTTGTAAAATCGACTTTGGCTACACCATATGTTTCAGTATTTACAATCGGTACAACTGTTAGTACTGCTGTAGCTCCACTAGTGCTGTAGGTTTCAATGAGATATCTATACATTTCGGATGGTGCTATTATATCTGAGTAGGCCAGTATGAATTTATCCTCAGTTCCAATGTATTCGAGAGAGTCTACCAAGGCTCCTTCTATCTCCTTCCTCTTTTGACTAATTATCTCTACTCTAGAGCCTAATCTCTCTTCGACATATTCTGCAACACGTTTATCTGAGACGACGACGACATATTCTGATACTTTGATCTCATCGAGTCCTCTAATTACATATTCTATGAGTGGCAGACCTGCTATTCTAAGTAGGGGTTTAGGAAAACCTTCTGTTAGAGGCCTCATGCACTCTCCTGTTCCACCCGCTAGGACTATAGCCTTCATTGATCACTCCACCGTTACAGTTTTAGCTAGGTTTCTAGGCTTATCAGGATCGTATCCTCTCTTCACTGCAGTGTAGTACGCCATTAGCTGAAGAGGAACTACATAGAGTATTGGTGCTATGTATATCGGCTGCTTTGGGATAGTTGCGAATTCATGTAGTTTCTCCATAAGATCCTTATCTTCATCGGATACTATTCCAATAGTATAGGCTCCCCTAGCTCTCATCTCTTCTATATTTCCAAGTAGGAGTTTAGAAAGGTCATCTTCTATTGATATGAAGACAACAGGAAAACCTTCCTCTATAAGGGCTATGGGTCCGTGCTTACTCTCTCCTGCAGGATAGGCCTCAGCGTGTATGTAGGCTATTTCTTTCATCTTAAGCGCTCCCTCCATAGCCACAGGTACAGCTACTCCACGTCCTAAATAGTACATGTCCTGCTTATTAACTATGGTCTCTGCTATCCTCTTAGCCCATCCTTCATACCTATTTATAATCTCGTTTACCATGTCTGCTACTCTGCTCAACTGTGAGATCCTCTCATATACCTCCTCAGCCTCTAGCATTCCCCCTACTCCTGCTATATTTACGGCAAGAGCTGAGAGTACTAGTAATTGAGTTGTAAAGGTCTTAGTTGCTGCTACACCTATCTCAGGCCCTGCTCTTGTGTACAGTATGAGATCGCTTATTCTAGTTATGGCACTGCCTACGACATTTGTTATTGCTATCACTCTCGCACCTCTACTCTTAAACTCCCTTACAGCTTTTAAGGTGTCCACGGTCTCTCCGCTCTGGGATACCGCGACTACAAGATCATTTTTATCTACTACTTTAGAGTACTTTGAATATTCACTCGCTATCATAGGTATCGTAGCTATATTGGCTAATTTAGCTAGAAGATATTCGAAAACTAATGTAGCGTGAAAACTAGTCCCAGCAGCTACTAAGAACACCCTCTCCGCTCCACTCATGATCTTATTGATCTTCTCTAACTCTAGGTCCAGTCCCCTTACGGTCTGCGAGAGAGCATAGGGCTGCTCATGTATCTCCTTCAGCATGTAATGTGGATATCCTCCTTTCATAGCCATTTCAGGTGTCCAGTCTACTGTGACTATGCGGCTACTTATGTCGATAGTATGTCCATCAATACTTTCAATATGAACTTTTGTGGGTGTAATGTAGCCTACTTCATCATCATGCACCACTATAATTCTTCGAGTATACTCGAGAAATGCTGGTATATCTGAGGCGATGTAGTTAGCGTTCTTTCCTAGTCCTACTACTAGTGGGGAGAGCCTTCTAGCAAAGAATATCTTATCCTCTTCACTAGCAATGAGGACAGCTATAGCATAGCTACCGCGTATTCTCCTGATAGCGTACTTGAGGGCTTCTAGTCCCTCTAAGCCTTGTTCGATCCCCTCTTCTATTAAGTGGGCTATGACCTCGGTATCGGTTTCACTCAGAAACTCATGACCACGATCTCTGAGCTTTCTCTTTAATTCCAGGTAGTTCTCGATTATTCCATTATGTACTACTGCAATAGTACTTTTACAGTCCACATGAGGGTGCGCATTTATATCACTTGGTTCTCCATGTGTTGCCCATCTGGTATGACCTATTATAGACTTTCCGGGGATCGAGCTAAGATCTAAACGTAGATCCACATCGCTTAGCTTACCTTTTCCCTTCTTTACATATATCTTTCCACGGTATACTGACGCTATGCCTACACTATCATATCCTCTATACTCTAATTTATTAAGCGCTCGCTTAACTCTTGTTGCTACATCGCTACTTCCTAAAGCGGCTATGGCTATAATACCACACATAACATGTCTCTAGTAAGATGTCCATATTTCTAATAAGTATTAGTGTTTTCTACATCATGGTAATTTTCTGTATTACTAGTAAGATGAAACTTGATACTTAATTAAAATATGGGTTAAGACTTAGCTGATGAAGAGCACATAGTCGCTCGAGTAGTAATGGCTATCGAATACTCGTTAGCACATCCGTCATATTTTCTTTAATCTTATTGAGCACTATCTTAGTGACTGTTCTTTCAACGTAAGTTAGAGTAAGTATGGATTTTATGAGATTACTGAGCTCCTTTTTATCCCTCACTACCACATGTACAAGGGCGTCGCTTTCACCTGTTATGTCATATACAGCGATAACACCAGGAAGTTTAGCTATTCTCTTCTCAGTTTCTATGAGCATTCCTCGTGAGAAGGTCACCTCTATAAATGCCTCTATCCCAAAACCTAGTTTTTCATAGTCTAGCTTTATAGTATAACCCGATAATATACCCTTCTTTTCCATTTTTCTTATTCTTGCAGCTATGGTAGCGGGAGATACTTTCAACCTTTTAGCAATCTCATTGAACGATAATCTAGCATTGGATGAAAGTAGCTTCAGTATTCTTAGATCTAGAGCATCCATGTTCTCAATACAATATATGATTGTTTAATAAAAATCTTTCTTTCTAAATGATTGTTTAATAAAATAGTTTTTACATATAATAATGATTAGGATTTAGGAAAAGAGTTAAATATTTAAATACCTCAAAGACCTTGTGAGGTATAGAGAGAAATTGGAGCAAGCCGGTGTTAAGTTTTTCGAAGCTGGTTTTCTCGATCTCGAGGGGAATATGCGACTCAGAATATTCCCCGTGAAGGTATTCGATAAAATAGCTTCAGAGGGTTATGGCTTCGATGGATACTCCACGGGCTTCGTCGGTATAGAAGACTCTGATCTAGTGGCTGTCCCCGATCTCTCAACTCTACGCATATACTCAGCGGGTGATGAGAGAAGAGCACTAGTTATATGCGACATATACAAAGATGATAAACCTTTAGAGATAGATCCACGCTACATGCTACGTACTTTTGTGAAATCACTAACCTACAGTGTTAAAGTGGGATTAGAGCCGGAATTCTACTTACTGGAAGGGGGAAATCCTGTCGACCAGTCTTCATACATGTATTCTATTCTAAGGGTTAATGTGCATTCAATCTTAACAGAGCTGGTCAGTTCACTTCAAGAAGCTCATATAGAAGTTACACTCCTACACCATGAAGTAGGTCCTGGTCAATTTGAGATAACTTTACCTTATGGAGATCCTGTGGAGGTCTGTGACAGCTATGTTTTCCTAAAACATCTCCTAAGAGTATGCACGAACTTTAGGGGTCTGGGAGCTACCTTTATGCCCAAACCATTCACGGGTAAGCCCGGTAATGGGCTACACATACATATAAGCGCAATCAAGAGAGATACTCATCTTTTTGGAAAAGAGGAATTGAGTGAGGAAGGTATGTACTTTATGGGTGGATTACTGAAGTATGCAAGGAGCATATGCTTGTATACGAACTCCACAGTTAACTCATATAAACGCCTAGTACCTGGGTTTGAGGCTCCAGTTTATCCAGTATGGGGTAGGGGTAATCGTTCAGTACTAGTTCGAATACCGAACTATAGGAGGAACGATACTATAAGACTCGAATACAGAGCCCCTGATTGTTCGGGTAATGTATACTTAACGCTACTAGCTGTACTCTGGGCGGGTAATAGAGGACTAGTAGAGAGGGCAGAACCGGGGTCTGAATTTCCCTTTAACGCTTATAGAGAGAACCCTAAAATAGATCCGATCCCCTCATCTCTAGAGGAGGCTATTAAGCTAGTCGATAAGAGACCTGTAGGGAGTGTATATAGTAGGTTAATGGATATTAAAATGAAAGAGTGGAGAGATTACGTTAAATATTGCTCTGAGCTGAAGATAGATCCTAAATCACCAGTAGTGAGCGAGTGGGAGTGGAGAAGATACCTCTATAGATAAAGTGTTAGCTCCCGTAGGAGGGCTTGGAGTATTAAAATGGATAATGAATTCCTACGTAAGTCTATGAATGCTTACGTAAGTAAGAACCTTAACCTTTGATTAGTTTATCTTCAGCATTCAGTATACAATTCTTCAGGTAAATTTCTCATCTCAGGAGCTATAAATCCATGAAGGATATTTGAGATAACAGAGCACCCTTCACTATTAATTTATAGAAATCACTTGATGTATGCTATTAATATACTTATAACAAATATTATGGATGCTGCTATCACTATGCACGCTCCTATAGGTAGATTTAAATAGAAGGAAACTAGGACACCTGATATTCCTGATAGAGAGCCTATGATAGCTGATGAAGTTATCCTCCCCGTAAGGTGATCGCTTATCCTAATACTACATGCTGCTGGAATATAGAGTAGACTGAATACTAGAAAGCCCCCAACTATCTTGAGTGAGAGGGTTATTATTACTCCCACTAATATTATTAATAGGTATACATAGAGCTTTGTGTTGACACCCTCTGACTCCGCTAACTCTCTATCGAAAAGTATGCTCTGGAATCTTCTCCATAGAATACGCAGTATTAATACGTACAGGAATAGTGTGGCTATTAGTAGTGTTAAAAAGCGGTTGGTTACAGCTAATACACTACCCCAGAGTATACCTCCAACTTTCTCAGCAGCCAATGCTGGTCCTGGAGATAGGAGAATGAAAATGAAAGTGAGTGCATTGTAGATAGAGAATAGTACCATCGCTATAGTAGATGAGGGTATACCTGTAGCATCGGATATGGGACCTATTATCATAGCTGTAAGTATAGCTATTGATATAGCCGTTATGAGCGTATCCGCGCCAATCGCAAGTCCGAGTGCTGCACCACAAAGTGCTCCGTGTGCTATAGCAAAGACGAGCGTCGAGATCCTTAGTCTCGAAATAAGAGTTCCAGAGACCCCGCATAGGGATCCCGATATTGCTGAGGCTAAAATTGCATATATTATTAAGCTCAATGTACTATCACCTTCTCTATTCTCCCCTCTACCATATAGATCTCTCTATCTATACTCTTTAGCTCGGGAG
>Ga0190286_1001130_pt1 | contig 10112 bp, 8 predicted proteins | sample 48691834_MG_FD_183241 | JGI IMG/M metagenome (GOLD analysis project Ga0190286, IMG submission 183241) | Hydrothermal vent microbial mat bacterial communities from Southern Trench, Guaymas Basin, Mexico - 4869-18-3-4_MG | ecosystem: Environmental > Aquatic > Marine > Hydrothermal vents > Microbial... | reverse complement strand
GGATCCAATTCTGTTCTTATAATTCTGGAAGCCTCATCGGAATCTAAAGGCTGGTTTAATTTTCTAAGAACATCTGATGCTTTGAATAATTGTCTTGCTTTTCCCCTTGAAAACCACCAGCAAGAGTTACTTCTTCCTGCATCCCCGATTACATTTTCACGAATATATTTAACATCGGCAGAAGGTATAACTATCCTCTTAACTCTGTCTCTATCGGCACCACCGAGTTCATAGATTCCTGCTGGTGCAAATGCTAAAAATTTAAGATGCGTTTTAGTTTCAAGCCACTCTCTCAAAGGCGACCTATCTTTTGTTTGAACAATGTTTTGGAGATTTCCATACTGTCCTTCCAATTCATCTACAACCAGAATGATTTTCGTTTTTTCAGAGATACTATGGGAAAATTTCTCTATAATCCTGTCAATGAGAAGTGGGCAATCTTTTCTTATTTTTCCTCTCGGATCTATGATATTTTCTAATCCTGCACGTTCTCCATTATTAAGACACTTTCTTATTTCGTCTATCTTCTTTTCAACTAAAGAATACACTTCACCAGGTGTCCATTGATAATCTTCTATTTCTTTAATTATTTCTCTAAATAAATCTTCGGCGAGAAAGTATAAAGGTATAATTTCCTTTTCAATCGAATATTTATGAATCTGATAAAGAAGTTGCGTTTTACCTATACCATATGTTCCTAAGATAGCAAATGCAAAGGATTTTAGTGATCTTCCATTTTTATAGTTTTCCAATGTCTGTTGGATTTCATTATCTATCCTCTCGTGTTCCTTTGAAAGATACTCCCATTTTGCATCGTAATTAGCTACTATCATTTTTCATCATCCCCCTCCACCTTTATATCTTAGACCTCCAAGCGAAATGTCGCCTAACTCATTTATATCTGAACTGTTTAGACATATACCACCAAATTTCGGAAATATACAAACTATTCGAATACACCCCCCTCTAGATGACGGCTGCTGTATTATTTTACTCATGTTTCACTCCCTACTAAAGGACTATTTTACCACCTATTTCATTTGATTTCAATTTTATGAAAAACAAACTGGTCATTGAAAAATTCCTCGTTTTTACTAGACTTCAGTACATGTCGGCCTCACCAAGGATGGAAGAGATGGCCATAATAGATGAGCTAAACATAGATTTTTGTCTTACCTAAACATAATTTATTAGTGAGACTGAGACAGGTAAGTCAATTATTATCCCCTCTTTTTTTAGATTTTTAAAGTAAGTTTCCAAATCATGGATGCCAGCTATCCTAAGAAATTCTTTTATTCCTTTTAAGAGATCACCCTGGTAACAGTCTCAGGCCCATATAACCTTGACATTTGGTGATCTATTGATTAAGAAAAATGAAGGAGGCTCCAGCCATAGATTAAATGAGACCCCTGTCAAGAAGGCGGTTATGGAGCCTCCCAATTAAAACTTACACTAATACATATTGTGGCCTACGTTCTGCTGCAATAAAGGTGGTAATAGGAAGTCAGAAATGAGAAATAAGTTAAGGATTATTTTAATACTAGCCGTAGTAATAGGCTCTTTAACATTAATGCCAGCTGGTCTTAAAGCAGATTCTCACGTCTATTGGGGCATCTATTTTGGTATGCCAGAGATGGGGTTTTATTTCCATAAGCACCACTATCCAAGAGAAGTCTGGTTGATTCCCTTTCCCATCCCCTATTGGCCAAATCGAGGCTGTATTTGCTGGGGATATTCTGGGTATCCTTACTTATATCAGCCCTATCCTCCTTGGGACTACTATGACTGCCCAAGGAAAAATCAATATCAAAGGCACATACTAAGAAGGCCAATACTAAAAAGGCCCAGAAATTTTAGGCAACCAGGTGAGATTTGGTAAATTAAATTTTTCAAATCTTATCGGCTCAACATCAAAAAGCAGCTAGTGTTTATTTTTTAGTAGAGCAATTTCTTTTTCTATCCTCCACTTAATCTTTTTTGGCCCTGGCATTTCCTTAAACTCCATCCTTCCATAGGGCCCGGCTGATTCAAAAATAAGGTCACGAAAGCCAAAGATCCTCCCAAATATCCCATATTTGCAGGTAATATCTGCAATATCTTTAAGCCAGATAGGCATAAAAAGCCTCCCAGTAATTGCTCTTTCCTCAATTATCCTGGTACTGTCTCCTTATTTGTGTAATAGCATCAAAAACTTCTACACCACTGGTAGTAAGGGATTTTAGCAAAGAAGGAGGTGCACGTATGTATTATATGGGGATTGATCTCCATAAAAAGTAATTTGTTTCAACTATTATGAATAAAGAAGGAAAACTTTTAAAAAGAAGTAGGCTTTCCACTGATAGAGAATCTATTTAACACTGTCTTGGTCTTTTAAAAACCATAAGGCCTGTCACGTTTTGCCCCTGCCCTACTTTTTTGAAAGGAGCATAGATTTTAGATGAGGCAATTCGCTGCAAGTAATTTTACACAGCCTGGAAGGGTACCGAGTCTCTTCTCTACCGTAGGCACGGCAGGGTAGCCCATTCTTTCTTATGACACTTTTCCCCCATTTACATGCCCTTTCACCCCATTAAACTCTTGATTATGACAAAACTCAAACTCCCCCAGATACACACCACACGCAGGGTCAGGCGCCGGTATCTCAATATAGCAGCACTTTCCATTTTTATGCTTACCCTTTTTACCTCCTTTTTCCCACCACTTTTTTCCACCCCACAGAGACAGTTTGCAGGATATAGCCTCTCTCTTCTAGTGGTTTTATGGAACTACCGCAGGGGATTGTTCGGCCTGGTTTTAAGGGTTTTCAACAAAAATGATGACAATGAGGAGAACTCATCCTTTGAGTCACAGAGCAAGCTCCATTACATAAAACGGGCTGGAATTTCCTATGAAGGCCCACGTCCCTACCTGACACTGGGCTTTGAGGAAAAAACAGGCAGGGAGATTACCTGGCCTAATGAGAGACAGGTCACACACATGGTATTGGTCGGTACTACAGGCAGTGGTAAGAGCAGTTTTCTCTTTAACCTCCTCTGGCAGCAGATGTTAAGGGGTGGAGGGGCAATATTTATTGATGGGGGTAGAAACCCTCAAACCCTTAGGAACCTTGTTTTTATGTGTGAGCAGGCGCAGGTACTTGCAAGATTAAGGATCGTCGACCCCCGTGAGCCAAAGGCAGGACATGCCTACAATCCCCTAAGTTCCGGTGATGCGGATGCCATTACTAATAAAATCATGAAGGTGCTAAATCCCATCCCTGCCGGTTCTGATGCAGAATATTACAAGAGTAAGATTTATCATGCTACGGCCATACTCACACGGATTCTTACCTCCATTGGAAAACCATTTAACATAAGAGATATCCTCTGTCTCTACTGTCTCCCTGAAATCTCCTTTAAAATCCTTGAAGACCAGCTGGCGCGCTACGAATTATCAGATGCACTAGTTTCTCTTCGCACCCTGGTAATGCAGGCAAAAACCATTAGCTCCTTTCGCAATGACCTCTCAAACATAATTGCCAATCTGGGCAGCATAACAACCGGTGATATAGGAGAATCGCTCTGCTCCCCAGCAACCCAGGTAAACCTCTACAATGCTGTTAAAAGGAGCCAGATTATCTATTTTATGCTTCCCAGAATGAGTGATGCAGAGAAGGCCACACGCCTGGGACGATTGCTGCTTGGGGATATCCAGACCACAATAGGCCTTTTCTACGAGGAAAAGGAGTTTAAACCCATAGTGCCATTTTTGATCATACTTGATGAATTTGGTAGCTATGCTAGCCCTGAATTTGCAGTGGTATTTGAGCAGGCAAGGAAGGCCAATTTTTCTGTCATAGCGGCCATCCAATCCTTTGGAAACCTGTGTAATCCCTATGCAGGCCTTTCAAAGGAGTTCATGCAACAGGTGCTGGGAAACTCAAACACAAGGCTATTTCTCACGGTAAGTGATACGGAGACAGCAGAGATGGCTGCCAGACTGGTGGGGAGGGATATAACGTATTTTAGAAGTTTCTCCAGTTCAACCCAGGAATCAGAGGGTGCCGATACAATCTCGGCAAAGAGGTTTCTTAATCCGCTAAGAACTGATAGGCAAAGCGTCTCAGAGGGTTATAGTGAGAGATACGATTACAGGCTAAGGCCTGAGGTATTCATGCATGAACTGGGCAAGGTAAAGGGAAGGGGTATAGTGGACTTTAAGGATGGAAACCCAATTTTTGCCAGGGTATGCTGGCTAAAACCCAGTGTTCCGGCGGATTATACTTATGAGGATAAAATTCCTCACTTTCAAAGGGCAGAGGTAGAACCACTCTCACTCTGGGAGAGGGTACAGACAAAACTTAAATACATGAATGTGTCATTTGAGGAGGAAAATAAAGAAGAGACAAGGCCTTCCTGTAAACTCCTGGTGGATGCCGCAAGGGTTAGGGGAGGTACACAATATATGTGTCTTATCACTGACGGGGAGGAAATAGTTGACAAATACAGCCAGAAAATCCACAGAAAAGACGAAGTTATTGCTGCATATAAAGCCATAGAATATGGACTTCATGCCGCTAAAAGGGAGGGCTATAAAATAATTGATGTCTACTCCACTGTAAAGACCGTTATTGGTCAGCTTGGAACCGGTAATGTCTCCTTGCAGTCGGCCGAAAGGCCCCTGTTTGATAAGATAAAAAGGCTTGAGGAAGAAGTTAGGGTTAGTTACCATCAGCCTGGGCCAGAGGAGATAGCTTTGCTCAATGAACACTTTGAGCAGGACCAGACTGCAAGTGAGCAAAGGGCGCCCTGTAAAGAAAAAAGAGGGGAAAAGTTAAGCCAGAAAACCCCTGCTAAACAAAAAGATAAAACGTCTGAGGCAGAAACGACCGGGGATAAAACTGATACCCAACCATGGTATAACTCCCTGCTTGGAGAATAGCTACGGTGTAACTTTAAGCCCAAGCTGTGGCAGGATGGCTAGGAGCTTATCGTAAAAGGCAGGTAGCTCCGAACGAAATATGGCTAATCCTTCCTCCTCCTTCACCCTGCCTGACCTGGTTTTCTTCATTCTCTTTATAACCAGGTAAGGGTTACTGTACCTGTCTTCATAGACAAGGATTACAATTTCACCATTGCGGCAAGGGATTATATGGCGTTGCATAAATGCCTTTTCGTTACCCACATTTACATCGGTTACACCCATCCTAATACCTCCACCTTTCTTTTAGCCCTATCTCAAAAGAGCAATACAACTAAATGGTGCCATTTTGACCTTACGGGGGCATATGTTAGACCTGTCCATAATAGGGAAAGGGGTTAAAAGGTATCCAAAAATGGGGGTAGAGATGGCAGAGGTTTATCTTTTTAATCACGGTGTTGACCCCGGTGATATTGAGCAGTCACTTGGTATTGTCTGTGGCCTGTGTGTTTATTCCCGTAATGCCATAATGGATAAACTTGCAAGGTTTAAGGATTTCATAGGAGGCAAGATAGGCACATACGAGAAGCTTGTCAGACAGGCCGTGGAGCACAGCATAAATGACCTTGCACAGCAGGCTGCCGACAGAGGGGCCAATGCAGTGGTAAATGTGACCATTGAGCTTACGCCTACAGCACTGCTCAGTGAGGGGACACAGATATGTGCCCTGGCCTATGGCACTGCCGTTCGCCTAAAAGAAGGGGTCTATTGAGTTTTCTCTTTTTCCTCTCTGGCTGCCTGAGCATCACATCTATTTAGAAGCTCAAGCATCTCTCTTGTGCCTTCAGGCACATTTACAGGCAGTTCAAGGGGTCTGTGGTGATGGGAGACTACAAGCAATAAACGGGTAGCTGCCTCCTTAGAAAATCCTCCTATATTTATCGCCCTGAGTATGGCCCCAGAGAGCACATCATGGTACATACCTGTTTTCCTCCATTGTCCATCTACTTTTTCATAGGCAAAGATTTTACCCAGGTCATGTGAGAGTCCACATAGGGCAAGCTCCCTTTTATCTAGTTCTGGTGGGGCATTTTCAAGCATTTTCTCCATTACTTTAATTGAGTGCTGATAAAGGCCTCCTTCTTCTTTCCCATGTCCTCCTGCATTAAGGCTTGCTGGCCACTCCCGATAGGCCTGAAGCACACTGAGGATATCAATAAGGGCCGGTGAGAACCACCCCTCCCTTTTGGCCCTTTCAATTACAGTGGGATCAGGGGAAGTCCTTTTAAGATGGACATATGGTTCTGGATTAGCACCCTGTACCTCAACTGCCGTGAGGTGACTCTTGTCTGAAATAAAATACCTGCGGGCTAGGGCCACTCCTGCAATCAGGCAGATACAGATGCTCGTAATTAAAAACATGGAGCAGAAACTACACAAGACTGCCCACCTGAGGTCCTGGCGCACCTTACCTGCAGCCCTAATAAGTCTTGCCTCAATCCTGGATGCCTCTGTGCGATTTTGAGCCAGAAGTCTCTTAATTGCCTTATCGGGTTTTTCTCTTAGATGCGGCCTTGATGTCTTAAATAATTGGTGAAATGGGTCGTTTTGTTTGCCCTTCCTTGCCCTGCCCCGTGGTGTTAGGGTCCTTGCCATCCATTTGGACAACCTTTCAATCCACTGCTCAAGGGTTTCTGATCCAGGGATAATATTGGGATTTTTGTGTAATTGACTGAGGTAATAGCTGAGCACCTGCTTGCGGTAATCAAGTTCTGCCTTCTTCTGCTCCATTTCCATTACTGTTTCAATCAGACCAAGCGCCTCATGGAGAAACCTCTGTGGTCTGCCAATGGTGACATCACCTATTTTACTAAAGACGGAGATAGGAAAGCTATAGAGAAATTTAATGGTTCTTTTAACTTCAATGGAAAGACTATAACTCTGCTGGTAAATAACCGGATGGTTTATCTTCTGTGGGGACACAGCAGGCCCTGTGTTAAGAATGAGATATGCCACGCCGGTGGCAATGATAAGTAAGAAAAATAAGGCCTCTACACCCCTGGATGGCATAGGATATATTTAGCATGCGTTTTTTCTTTGTAACTCCTCTACAATAGTGCACATACTATGGGGTACAGGCACTTGCTAAACCTTTAAAGTCTTTATGATCTCTCCCAAAAAGGATACATGCATGTTTCTGCGTGGCTGGATATTATAGGCTTAATCTTTATACTGAGTATTTCCTTTATCTGTTATAAGGAAGGGGTGCTGTGGCCAATACTCTTTCTTTGTGGTTCTACCCTGGCCCACTCCCTGGCAACCAGTCCTGGTTTTCAGGAGCGGGTGAGGGCTGCCTTCCCCTGCCTGGAAGAGGCGTTGCCCTCCCATTACACCATTCCGGTCACTGTGTTTGTACTAACACTTTTTACATCTCATTACCTGGCCCGCTACATAGGGGCAAAGATGGAGCACTCTGCCATAAGGATGCTGGGTAGTTTAAACAGGCTCCTAGGTGGAATCCTGGGAGTTATTGTGGGACTTACCATTGTTGCATGGGGATACCGTTTTGTAGCCTCTTACTCCCCGGAGTTGGCAGTATACCTTGAGGGCTCATCAGTATGTACCTGGTGTGTTGAACAGGAGGAGAGATTTAACTTTGGTCAGAGAATAGTAGCCCTTGTAACTGGAGAAGTGGAAAAGGCAAGAGATGTGATTGAGCAACGTCCCCAGCCCCAGTATTCAGGAAGAGTTCTGGTTCCACAGGAAGAAGGGAGCAGGCCCGGGGAAAGGCCACACGTTAAATCCTTTGTGCCATAGGGATATCTAGATGGCACATATTTTCTCTGGAGGCCAAGAGAGATTCAAGCTACCTTACATTAACCATAAGGTCAATATATGCAGCACTCTATATTGGCTGAGCAGTTAGCGTAACTGTTTACCATAAGCTCTAACATAGGAGGTTTTTGATGATTGTAGCAATTGATATAGGCTTTGGCGATACAAAGATATTTACACCGCAGGAAAGCTTTAAATTTCCATCTGCCATTGCCCCCGTACAGGGTCTCAAGGATGACTTCTTCTCCAATGCGGACATTTATGAGTATCAGGGCAGGATGTTTATAGTGGGTGACCAGGCGCTTATATACAAAAACTGTTTTTCTACAAGGAGTACTGAGTTTGTATTCAGGTATGCACCGATTTTACTCTACAGTGCCGTCAAAAAACTTTCCAGTATTCCTAGAGAGGTCGTTACCGGGCTTCCACTGAGCACCTTTCTTGATAGGGCAAAAAGGGATGAGTTTGGTAAGAAAATCGCCAGGCCGATAGTAAACGGAGAAGTCTTAACCTTTGATGTGAGTGTGTTTGCTGAGGGACATGGAATTTTTGTTGATTATGCCCTGGATGAAAAGGGAGAGCCAGTTGATAGGGAGAGAATTAGAGAAACCGCCCTTGTGATTGACATCGGTTTTTTCACGGTGGATGTACTTACCATAACCCAGGGGTTTCCAACAAGGGAAGGTTCAACCACCCTCGAAGGAGACGGGATCTCAAAGATTTGTGAGAGACTTTCTGACTATATTCAAAAAAACTACTCCTTCACGCTTAGGGAACAGGCAGTTAAAGATGTGCTCCTTAAACGTAGGCTCAGCATATATGGGTCCGAAAAGGACCTTTCAGGCATAATAGAGGATATCGTCTCTGAATATGTTGAGTGGCTCCTTCAGGAGGTTCAGAGCAGGTGGGACAGTTTTTTAAAACGGGCTGATAGGCTGATTATTGCTGGTGGAGGCGCTTACTACGTAAAGGAGTTTTTGCCTAAGAGATACAGGGGATTTGTGTTTATCCCCGAAAGGCCTGAGTACTCAAATGCAAGGGGATTTTACCTGGAGTTTCCCCAAAATTTTTTAGGAGACATTGAGAAAGAAAGGGAAGGCAAGCTGAGAATTATCAATTTGTTTGGGGCTAAAACTACTAAATTTTTTCCCATAAAGAAGGCGATGAATGCCTTCATTTATGGCATACTGTTTAAATCGGGGTATTTGAAAGAACCTTTTTGCCTTTTCATATATCTTACTTAACAAAATAGTTAACTTCAGATTTCCCCCAAGCTCTATACTCAAAAAATAAAATACAGCATGGACCAATGCTACCATGTTTCTTAATCCCTTATAGGTTAAAAGCCTTATGTCCTCTAGATTATATCCCTGTTTTATAAACCGAAAGCTCTCTTCACATTTCCAACGGGTAAGATAGACCTCAAGTGCTTTTAAGGCCTCTTTCTCTCCTTTTATCTCTTCTGTTGTAAGAAGCATAAGGGGTTTTTCTCCCCATCCTTTAACTATCAATAAATAAAGCCACCTTTCATAAAAAGGGAGCCTTACACGAACACTGCCAATATGAAGCTTTCTCTTTTTTAAAGTGTCATCTTCTGATCTAAAAGATACCTCTACTTGGTAAGGAAGGCTGTGGCGATAGGCAATGTTTTTAGCCCTAAGCCTTCTCCCATCCTCAAGGATAAGGTACCTTTCCCCTATCATCCTTATTACAAATTTTAATTTCCAGTCTAAAAAATCAATAAAAATATTCTTTCTATCGCCTCCTCTATCTATAACCCATACCCCCTTGGTCCCAATTCTGGCCTTAATGGTACCAATCGCCTTAAATAGCTGGTGATTTTCGCTTTTAAATCCCTTGGCCTTTTGAGAATAAAGCTCACTATAAAGGGGAATTACTTGGTAGCCATCTGTATCTGCTCCTACTACTTCTAATATCCAATATCCTTTTCTTTTCTCCTTTTTACTCCCATCCCATACATCAGCCAAATAGGGCATCTGCCTAGCATAATCCTTACTTATGTCACTTAAATCAAGGGCAATTACAGTCTCCTTTCCTATCTTTCTAGCCCCTTCCTCAAGTAGGGATTTGTTTATCTCTTCTGAAAAGTCTTCTTTAGTTATCTGTCTTGAAAGCCTGTTTTCTGTCTTAATTAAGGGGATGTCCTCATTTAAGGCACGGGCTATGTTTGAAAGCTTCACATCCTTTGCTGCCTGAATGCCATAAATCATCTGGTGAATAAACTTTTGCCTTGGTTTCTTAAAAAGTCTACTAACTTTATGGCTAAACCTTGTTATTTGGGCTTTTAGTTTTGAAACAAGCTTGATTTCTGACCGCATCTTACTGGCCCCCTTAAGAGTTTCCCCATTTTTAACCCA
>Ga0190286_1001128_pt1 | contig 10152 bp, 8 predicted proteins | sample 48691834_MG_FD_183241 | JGI IMG/M metagenome (GOLD analysis project Ga0190286, IMG submission 183241) | Hydrothermal vent microbial mat bacterial communities from Southern Trench, Guaymas Basin, Mexico - 4869-18-3-4_MG | ecosystem: Environmental > Aquatic > Marine > Hydrothermal vents > Microbial... | reverse complement strand
GGTTAGCCCCTCTCGAGATGGGGAAATTATCTCCTCTTTGCTTACTTTACTTAAGTTCAAAGTGATACGAGGTTCTTCCTTTCACTATAGTAAAAAATCTTTCCAGGAATTTAGAGAGTGGCTGAAGAGGGGATTTAATGGGGCTATAACTCCGGATGGACCTCGTGGACCTAAATATACCGTAAAACCAGGAATTATTCATTTAGCCTATAAGACGGGCATTCCCATTCAACCAGTGACTTATACTGTGAAAAGGAAAAAGTACCTTCCTACCTGGGATTCCTTTCTCTTGCCGCTTCCCTTCAACCGGGGAATATTAGTCTTTGGGGAGCCTCTCTTTGTGAGAAAGGGAGAAGAAAAGAATTGGAAAGAAAAAGAGAAAAGAAAACTGGAACAAGAACTGGAAAGAATCACTAAAGAAGCAGAGCATTGCTTGAAAGAATATTAATATTACCTTAGAATACTCAAGTTATGCCCAGAAAAATTCTATCTATTAAAGAGGTAGAGTATGTGGCTCGTCTGGCAAGACTTAAACTTTCTGAAGAGGAAAAGAAAATTTTCTCTCACCAACTGAATGAAATCCTTGAGTATATGGAAAAATTAAAAACCCTGAACACGGAAAATATTGAACCCACCTTTCATCCTTTACCTCTCTCCAATGTCTGGAGAGAGGACAAAGTCAAGAAAACTCTCCCTCAGGAAGAAGTCTTGGGAAATGCTCCGGAAAAAGAAAGAGGATATTTTAAGGTTCCCAGAATCATAGAAGGATGAAAGAAATCTTTCATCTTCCTGCTCATAAGATAAGTAAATTATTACATAAAAGAGAAATTAGTGTAGAAGGGTTAGTAAAAAGTGTATTGGAAAGAATAGAGGAGAAAGAAAAAGAAATAAGAGCCTTTATCACCATAGAAAGGGAGAAAATACTGGAAGAAGCCCGAGAACTGGATAAAAGATTCTCTAAAAGGGAAGAACTTCCTCGCTGGGCAGGAATACCTATCGCTATAAAGGATAATATCTGCACCCAGGGAATGCTTACCACATGTGGTTCGAAAATCCTTTCTAACTTTTATCCTCCTTATGATGCTACGGTAATTAGGAAAATAAAAAAAGAAGGTTTACTTATCATAGGTAAGACTAATATGGATGAATTTGCCATGGGTTCTTCTACTGAAAACTCCTACTTTGGACCTACCCATAATCCCTGGGACTTAAGAAGAGTACCTGGAGGCTCCAGTGGGGGGTCTGCGGCAGCAGTTATCTCTGGAGAGACCATTCTCTCCTTGGGATCAGATACCGGAGGGTCTATCCGGCAACCGGCAAGTTTTTGTGGTGTGGTAGGACTCAAGCCTACCTACGGAAGTGTTTCCCGATATGGATTGGTGGCTTTTGCCTCCTCCTTAGACCAGATAGGTCCTATAACTAAGGATGTCTTGGACGCCTATTTCTTATTTCACATAATAAAAGGAAGAGATAGTCAGGATTCTACCTCTCTTCCTCAAACTTCCCTGGAAGAGAATCTGAAGGGAGAAGTAAAAGGGACAAAGATAGGACTGCCTAAGGAGTACTTTACTCCGGGAGTGGATAAGGAAGTGAAAAGATGGGTGGAGGAGAGTTTTAAAGTTTTCCAAACGTTGGGAGCAGAATTGATAGAAATTTCTCTACCCCATACTGAATTTGCCGTGGCTGCTTACTATATAATCGCCCCTTCAGAAGCCTCCTCTAACCTGGCGCGATATGATGGCGTCCACTATGGATACAGAACTGTCTCCCCAAGAGAAAAGGGAGAAGAAAATCCGGTGGTGGAAATGTATGAGAAAACCCGACAGGAAGGTTTCGGAGAAGAGGTCAAGAGAAGAATTATGCTGGGGACTTATGCCCTCTCTGCAGGTTACTTCGAAGCCTACTATCTTAAAGCCCAGAAAGTAAGAACTCTCATTAAGCGGGATTTTGAGGAAGCCTTCCAAACTTGTGAGGTTATACTTACTCCTGTCTCTCCTACTCCTCCTTTCTTGATAGGGGAGAAGATAAAGGATCCTCTCAAGATGTATCTCTCCGATATCTTCACCATCCCCGTTAATCTGGCTGGTCTTCCTGCCGTATCTATTCCCTGTGGATTTACCGAAGAAGGACTTCCTATAGGACTTCAACTAATTGGAAGACCTCTGGAGGAGGTAAAGTTACTGCAGGTGGCTTTCGCCTTCCAAGAGGCCACCGATTTCCACAAAAGGAGACCCCTATGAATCTGGAACCTGTCATTGGGCTGGAAGTCCATGTGGAATTGGCTACTAAAACCAAGATGTTCTGCGGGTGTCCCACTTCTTTCGGAGCATCTCCTAATACTCAGGTCTGTCCAGTTTGCCTGGGTATGCCTGGAGTTCTTCCGGTAATTAACAAGGAAGCGGTTAAACTGGCTATAAAGACTGCTTTAGCCTTGAACTGTAAGATAAATCTCTTTACTCGTTTTGATAGAAAAAACTACTATTATCCAGATCTTCCCAAGAATTATCAAATCTCTCAGCAGTATCTACCTTTAGGTGTGGAAGGCTGGCTGGAGATTTCTTTAAAGGAAGGAAGTAAAAAGGTGCGCATCCACAATCTTCATCTGGAAGAAGATGCAGGAAAGAATCTCCACTTGGAAGGGACGGATTACTCCCTAGTAGACCTCAACCGGGCAGGTATCCCACTTATTGAGATAGTTACCTATCCGGATATGAGAACTCTGGAAGAAGTGGAGGTATTTATGAACACCTTAAGGGAAATTCTTATCTACATTGGTGCTTCTGATTGTAGAATGGAGGAGGGACACCTAAGATTTGAGGCTAACGTATCTTTAAGACCTAAAGGAAGTAAAACTCTTGGGCCCAAGGTGGAGATGAAAAACTTAAATTCCTTTAAGATGGTTCTCAACGCCTTAAAGTATGAGATAGAAAGACAGAGCAAGGTAATCCAGAGAGGAGGGAAAGTAGTCCAGGAAACCCGGCTATGGGATTCGGAGAGAGGAATTAGTCTCCCTATGAGATATAAGGAGGAGGCTCAGGACTATCGCTACTTCCCAGAACCGGACCTACCTCCTCTTGACCTTCCTCCTGAATGGATAGAAGAAATCCGTCAGGAGTTACCAGAACTTCCTCAAGAAAGGAGAAAGAGACTCAAAGAAAAATGGGGGCTAACGCCCCAAGAGGCTGATTTGCTGGTGGGAGAAAAAGAACTCGGAGATTTCTTTGATGAATGTATAAAAATTTATCCTCACCCCAAGTCTATATGCAGTTGGCTACTGGGACCGGTGTTACGAGAATTGAGGGAAAGAAAAATTTCTCTTAAAGAGAGCCCTCTTACTCCCGAGTATCTGGTAAGTATTTCAAAGATGGTAGAGGAGGAGAAGATAACTCAGACCAACGCCAAGTTTTGTTTATATGAGGTTTTCCAAACTAAGAAAGCACCGGAAAAGATAATTGAAGAGAAAGGATGGATTCAGGTAAGTGATAAAGGGGAACTGGAAGGAATAGTGGATAAAGTGATTGAGGAAAATCCCAAGCCTGTGGAAGATTACCGAAGAGGGAAAACTCAGGCTTTAGGATTTTTGATAGGGAGAGTTATGAGATTAACTGGAGGGAAGGCTAACCCTAAGGTGGTAAGGGAACTTTTGCAAGAAAAGTTGAAATGACAGAGATTGTCCTGGGGACTAGAAATCTGGATAAGATTAAAGAGATTCGCCAGATTCTAAAGGATATCCCGGTAAAAATTCTGACTTTTAAAGATTTCCCTCCCGCAGAGGAAATTGAGGAGACGGGCAAAACCCTCAAAGAGAATGCTTTAATTAAAGCCCGCTACTGGGCGAAGAAAACTGGCAGATGGGCTATCTCGGAGGATACTGGGTTAGAGGTGAAGTACTTGGGCGGTGCTCCGGGGGTATACTCTTCCAGATTTGCAGGTGAGAAGGCCTCCTATGAGGACAATTATTTTAAACTCTTAAAACTTCTGGAAGGGGTGCCTAAGGCTAAAAGAGAGGCTCGCTTTAGGTGTGTGGTGGCTATTGTCTCCCCTCAGGGAGAAGAGTACACGGTAGAAGGAGAAGTCAAGGGATACATCTCCCCTTATCCCCAGGGCAAGGAAGGATTCGGATACGACCCGGTCTTTTTTCTCCCTCAAGTGGGGAAAACTTTTGCCCAGATAAGTCAGGAGGAGAAAAATCGTCTTTCTCACCGGGCAAAGGCGTTTGAGAAGGCTAAGGCGTTATTAAAAAGGCTTATGGAGGAAGGAGTTCTTAAATAAGGGAGAGATAAAGTTCTTGAAGTCTCTCTACAGTCTTTTCTATCCTAAATTTTTCCTTTATTCTCCTTCTTCCCTCTTCGCCCAATTTTTTTGCTTTATAAGGATTTCTTAAAAGCCAAAGTATCACCTGAGTAAGTTTTCTCACCTCACCAGGAGGGACTAAAATACCGTTCTTGCCATCCTCTATAATTTCCCTTATCCCTCCTGTCTGAGAAGCTACTACCGGTATCCCACAGGACATAGCCTCCAAGATGCTCATTCCTAAGCCTTCATATAGAGAAGGGAAAATAGCCATATCTAAGGAGTTAAGGAAAGAAACTCTATCTTCCACATATCCTGGGAAATAAAAATTCCCCTCTATCTTCTCTCTCTTTACCTGATTCTCCAGCCTCTTCTTCTCTTCTCCCTCTCCTCCTATTACAAATGCCACCTCAGGGTAAAGAGAGAGGATTTCTTTTCCTGCTTTCAGGAGATACACATAACCTTTACAGGGATGAATCCTTCCCAGAGAACCGATAATTTTCTTCCCTCCGGGTAAAGAAATTTTCTCCCTGCATTCTTCCTTATCTCGGGGACGAAATTTTTCCACATCCACCCCATTATATAGAACACCTATCTTATAAGGAGGAATCCGGGAGCGTCTTATGCTCAACTCTCTTACCGCTTCCGAACAGGTGATTATCTTATGAGTAAAATCGCTTAATGCGTAGTCCAGAAATAAATGAGGGAATTTCTTCCAGGGAATAGCGTTTCTCTCTGAGGCTATAATCAAAGAAGGAGAAGCCAGTATTCCCGCCAGCCTGCCCCAGGTGTTAGCGGTAAAAAGATAGGTATGAAGAATACGGATATCTTTTTCTCGCAAGAAAGAATATATTCGCCATATTAAGAGGGGATCAAACCGGAATCCCCTCTTAAAGATGACCACCGGTATTTTCTCTTCCCTATAAAGAATCTCCCATTTTCCTCCAGGAGAAAAAGTGCCTACGTAATTCTCAAATATTCTTCTATCCATTCTCTTCACCACTTCCAAAAGTTGCCCTTGTACACCCCCTACATCTAAGGTAGAGATCAGATGCAAGATTCTAATTTTTTTCATGAAAGATTTAGGGAATAAGAACTCCAGAGGCTTTAATCCGGCTTTCTTTAAGCCAGGTGAGAACCTGATTGGCTTCTTTTAAAGGAAAAACTTCTACCGAAGTTTTAAAATCTATCTCTTGACAAGTCTGCAAAAACTCAACCACATCTTCCCGGGTGCTGTTAGCTACACTCTTTATGCTTCTCTCTTCATAAAGAAGAGAATAATCCAGGGAAGGGGTAGGGGTCATATAGATACCTGCCAGAACTAAGGCACCACCTCTATCCAGTACTCTTAGAGCCTGAGGGACTAACCACCCTGCTGGAGAAAAGATTATACAAGCATCCAGTTTATGAGGAGGAATATCCCCTGCCTTACCTACCCATCGAGCTCCCAATTCCTGGGCATGCACTCTATGGGAATGGGTACGAGTAAAAACATAGACTTCAATATTTCGGGAAACTGCTAACTGAAGAATTATATGAGCAGAAGAGCCAAATCCAAACAGTCCCAATCTCTGTCCAGAAGAGACTCCCGACAATTTGAAGGCTCGATAACCTATTACTCCTCCACAGAGTAAGGGAGCAATCTCTTCATCTTTATACTTAGAGGGAAGCAGATAAACACTTCTTTTGCTGGCTACCATAAACTCTGCATATCCTCCATCTACATGGTAACCGGTGAATTTTGCTTCTTTACACAGGTTCTCTCTCCCTTCTTTACAGTATTTGCACTCCCCACAGGAAGAATAAAACCAAGGAACTCCTACCCGGTCCCCTTCCTTCAGTTCTTGAACCAGTTCCCCTTTCTTCTCCACTATACCCACCACCTGATGACCCAGAATTAAAGGAGATTTAGGTAAAGGAAGTTCCCCCTCAACTATATGAAGGTCTGTACGACATACACCGCAGGCTTTCACAGAAAGTAAGACTTCCTCCTTCCCTGGAGAAGGAGTGGGAATTTCTTCTACTTTTAAAGGTGTTCTCTCTATCCTATCCTGTTTAGTGAGAATTACCGCTCTCATTAGAAACCTCTATAGATTCCACCCCGCAATATATCTCTCCCTTGCACACTTTAACTTTCAAGCGGTCTCCTTTTTTAGCCTGACGAGAATCTCTTACTATTACTTGAGAAGGAAGAAGATAGGTGATACTGTAACCTCTCTCTAAAACGTTAAGAGGGGAAAGGGAGTGAAGTTTTCCCGCCAGGGTTCTCCACTTCTCTCTTTGTATGTGGAGTAGATGAGAGAATACTTCTTTAAGACGAGCATTCAGGGTCTCGGCTTCTTTTCTTTTCCTCTCCAGATTTCTTAAGGGATGTAAGAGAATTAGCCCAGAGTAAAGACGTTTAAGGCGTTGAGAATTTTCCTTAATCTTCTCCTCAAGGAGGCGTATAATTTTCCCCTCATTTTCTTTCACTCTTCGATAGGCTTTCTCCATTATACTTACCACCAGTTCTGCAGCAGCAGAAGGAGTAGGTGCTCGCACATCTGCTACCATATCGGCAATGGTATAGTCTATCTCATGTCCCACTGCTGAAATAACCGGAATTTTAGAGGCAAATATACTCCTGGCTACCATCTCTTCGTTAAAAGCCCAAAGGTCTTCCAGACTGCCCCCTCCTCTTCCCAGAATGATAGCATCTACTTCTCCCATCCTATTAATCTCTTCAAGAGCATAGCATATCTCCCAAGGAGCCTCTTCTCCTTGAACTTTCACCGGATAAATTAAAATCTCAATCCCAGGGAAACTCTGCGTAATTATCTTTATCATATCCCGTACCGCTGCACCTGAGGGAGAAGTTACCAAAGCAATTCGATTAAAAAAGGAAGGTAAAGGTTTCTTCTTTTCGGGAGCAAATAGACCTTCTTTATAAAGTTTCTCTTTTAGTTGCTCCAAAGCCAACTGAAGACTACCCATTCCCTTAGGCTCTACACTCTCTGCTATAAGTTGATACTCACCCCTCTCCGCATAGAGAGAAATCCTACCTCCTACAATTATCTGAAGTCCATTTTTCAACCGAAATTTTAAAGAAGAAAGAAAGTTACGAAATAAAACTACCTTCAACTGGGAAAAAGCATCTTTAAGAATGAAATAAATATGCCCGGAGGAAGTTTCTTTTAAGTTGGATATTTCTCCCTCTACCCAAACAAAGGGGAAACTGGACTCCAGAATTTGTTTTATATTTGCAGTCAGTTCTGTAACCGAATATATTCTCTTTTCCTGGGAAAGAGGGAATAGACCTTCCTCTTTCAAACCCCTCTTACCTCCTCCTCTTTCAGGAGTTTGTACTCCACTCCATCTACTAATGCTTGCCAGGAAGCTTCCAAGATATTCACAGAGACTCCTACCGTGGTCCAGGTACCTTTCAGATCCCGAAAAGTTATAAGAACTCTGGTTTTAGCAGCAGTACCTGCTTGAGGATTTACTATCCTGACTTTATAGTCTATAAGGGTCATTTCTTTAAGATGAGGATAGAATCTCAGAAGGGCTTTCTGGAGGGCTTTAGCCAAAGCATCCACCGGACCCTCTCCCTCCGCTGCAGTATGCTCTTTCTCTCCATCCACTACTATCTGAATGGTTGCCTCCGAGATTAGTCTTCCCCCTTTTTCTCTTACAAACACATGGAAACCTTCCAGATCAAAAAATCTTCTATACTTTCCGATTTTCTTTTTAAATAAGAGTTCTAAAGAGGCATCTGCTACTTCAAATTCATACCCTTCTTCTTCCATTCTTTTTACAGTCTCCAGAAGTTCACCAATCTCTGGAGAATCTTTCCTTAAGGTTATCCCAAATTCCTTAGCCTTTAAAACCATCGTGCTTTTACCTGACAGTTCAGAAGCCAGAATCTTTCTCCTGTTCCCCACTGCTTCGGGAGGGATATGTTCAAAAGAGGCAGTTACTTTCTTTACCGCATCTATATGGGTTCCTCCCTTGTGAGCGAAAGCACTCTCCCCTACAAAAGGCTGATGGGGAGAAGGTATTAAATTAGCCACCTCATATACAAACCTGGAAAGTTTGGTAAGTTGACGTAAAGAAGATGCAGGTAGACATTTTATTCCCATCTTAATCTGTAGATTGGGAATTACTACACAGAGGTCTGCATTTCCACATCTTTCTCCCAGACCATTTATGGTGCCTTGAACTTGTTCTACCCCATTCTTTACTGCAATAATAGAGTTTGCTACAGCCATTCCATTATCATTATGGGTATGAATTCCTAAGGGAACAGAAATTATCTCCTTTACTTTTTTTAGGATAGAGGATATCTCAAAGGGGAAAGTTCCTCCATTCGTATCACAGAGAACTATCCAGTCTGCACCTCCTCTCTCCGCCTCCTCAATAGTTTTCAATGCATATTCAGGATCGTCCTTAAAACCATCAAAAAAATGTTCCGCATCATAGATTACTTCTCTACCTTTAGATTTAAGATAGGCTACTGAATCACGAATCAACTTCAAGTTCTCTGTAAGAGAAATCTTAAGTACTTCTCTTACATGAAGAGTCCAAGATTTACCAAAGAGAGTAATAACTGGGGTATCGGCTTTTAATGCCTCCCTAAGGAAGGGGTCTTTCTCTACGGGTATTCCTGCCTTACGCGTCATGGTGAAAGCACAGAGTTTGGCTTTTTTAAGGGGGTTTTTCTTTAGTTCCTCAAAGAACTTTATATCCTTAGGATTAGAACCTGGCCATCCTCCTTCTACATAATGAAATCCAAGTTCATCCAGCTTTCTGGCTATATTTATCTTATCCTCTATGGAAAAACTAACTCCTCCACCTTGAGCACCATCTCGAAGAGTAGTATCGTAAATTTTTACCCTCATGGTTCTTTATCCAAACCAAATTCCTTATGGAGGGCTCTTATAGCCTTCTCCCCCTCCTTCTCTTGGATAATACAGGAGATGAGAATCTCGGAAGTGGAAATCATCATTATATTTATGTTTTCTCTGGCTAAAGCATCGAACATTCTCGCCGCTACCCCGGGATGACTTCTCATACCCACTCCTACTATAGATACTTTAGCCACAGAAGAATCATAATCTACCCTCTCCGCTCCTAATCTCTCTCTTACTTTTTCCAACACTTCTACTGCTTTATTCATATCTTCTTCTTTTACGGTCAGAGTTATATCGTTCTTTCCTTTTTCCGGTTCTCCCTGTACTATCACATCTACATTAATATTCTCCTTACCTAATGCATTAAAAATATAAGCCGCCACCCCAGGTCTATCAGGAACTCCACAAATACTTATCTTCGCCTGATTCTTCTCTAAGGCTACCCCTCTCACCAATATTTCCTCCATAGACTTTATCTCTTTCATTATCACTGTCCCCTCCTTCTTATGGAAACTTGACCTTACATGTATTTTAACATTAAATTTAGAGGCAAACTCTACCGCCCGAGCCTGTAAAACTTTGGCTCCTGCAGAAGCAAGTTCTAACATTTCTTCATAAGAAATGGTAGAGAGTTTCCTTGCTCCCGGAACTACCCGGGGATCAGCAGTAAATACTCCATCTACATCAGTATATATCTCACAGATGTCTGCATCAAGTACCGCTGCCAAAGCCACGGCTGTAGCATCAGAACCTCCTCTTCCTAAGGTTGTTATATTGTTTTGATAATCTACTCCTTGAAATCCTGCTACTATCACAATATTTCCCTCCTTTAACTCCTTTCTTATTCTTTGGTCGTTTATCTTAAGGATTCGAGCCTTGGTATGAGCAGAGTCAGTGAGAATTCCTACCTGAGAACCGACCAGGGCTACTGCTTTCTCCCCCAATTCATGTAAGGCTATAGCCAGAAGAG
>Ga0190286_1001127_pt1 | contig 10152 bp, 7 predicted proteins | sample 48691834_MG_FD_183241 | JGI IMG/M metagenome (GOLD analysis project Ga0190286, IMG submission 183241) | Hydrothermal vent microbial mat bacterial communities from Southern Trench, Guaymas Basin, Mexico - 4869-18-3-4_MG | ecosystem: Environmental > Aquatic > Marine > Hydrothermal vents > Microbial... | reverse complement strand
TATGACCATTAAGCATCTTGCGAACAAAGGTAGGCCGGTTGTGATTGGTGGTTCTGATGTGATTGCTGAACCGCAGCCTTATTTGGCCGCTGGTGCTTCTGCACTCGTTTTAGATAAATCCGGGGCAGCAAATGCACCAATCATGGACCATGTACTTGGCAGAACACCAAGAGAAGAACTCTCAGGTGTCATTTTAGCTGAAGGTACTCAACCTTCACTGCGAGCCAAAAAAGTATTAAGTCCACAAGATTGGCCTTTGCCAGATATATCAATCGTCAAGCAATGCTTAGGCACCAAATACAAGGATTTACCTCTTCCAGAAAAACACTCGCTGGTTGGTTCAGTATTTACCGATATTGGTTGCGATAGAAAATGTGATTTCTGTCAAACGCCAAACTACCGTCTTGGGTATCGTGCTATGTCACCGGAAAGAGTTTTACAGTGGCTTGAACTTCAAAAAGAAGCTGGTGCACGAGTCATTGTTAATGTTGCTGATCAATTTTTGGGTCGTGTTGTTAGGAAAGAAGGGAGAACCGAAGTTCTTGAAATTATGAAGAGCATCAGAGATTTAGGATTCGCAATTGTTTGGCCAAATGGGTTAGAATTTAAAAAGACAACACTTGGACGCGGCATCAATCGTAAAGAGGGAATGGATTTCAGACCCGATGAAGAATTGATCGAAGCACTTTGGGGTTGGGATGGAAAAGTGGGTTGCCATTTTGCTTACCTTCCCGCTGAACGTCCTGTTTTTGGACGAGAAAACTATACTAAATTATTGCCGTGGCAAGAACATTGTGAGGTGATGAAAACCATAGTCCGAACCGGTATACCTTATGTCCGTTATGGTGTCATTATCGGGTTTGCGGATGATAATGATGAAACTTTATCACGTCTTGAAGAAGCAATTTGGGGACTCTATGAGGATTTAATAACGATTAATCCATCATTGGGCTTTCAAGTGGCTCCTTTTTCAATTTCTCCAATACCGGGAACCCCGCAAGCAGAAACTTTGCGTGAGTCAGGGCTACTACACTTTGATGATCCAAGTCTTTATGGCAGTGTCTGGACACCGTGTGTTGATACCAACCACCTTAGCTACGGAGAAGTTGCTGATTGGCAAAAGCGTCTCGCACAGGTTGGAAGGAGCCGCTATCTCAAGGATGGTAGAGATTAAAGTTACTACCTTGGCAAGAACATTGTGAAATCGTAAAAGCTATCGCCCGAGCGGGTACACCTTATCTTAATTATGGTGTCATCATTGGGTTTGCGGATGATAGCAATGAAACTTTATCACGCCTTGAGGAAGCGGTGGTGGAACTTTAGGATGAACTGTTAGCTATTAATCCATCACTCAATTTTCAGGTGTCGCCCCTAGCGATTTCTCCGATACCTGGCACTAAACAAGACGCTAAAGTATTTTTGGTGGTATGTGGACACCTTCAGTAGATACCCACCACCTTAGCTACGAAGAAATTGCCAAATGGCAAATACGTCTGATGCAGAAATGTTCGCCCCTACGATTTAATTTTAAGTTGTCATTGTAGGGGCAGACCACCGCGACTGCCCTTATTACAACGTTAATCCAATCACCATTCTAACTAAAGGATAATAATAAATACCATGAGCAGTGTTATTAAACGTCGCCCTATTCCTGATACGATTGATTTACCTGATACATTTCATCCGGTTCTTAAACGGGTGTTGGCTGCCCGCCATGTTAAAACGCTTAAAGAATTGGATTATAGTTTACAAAATTTACTTTCTTATACTTTGCTACTTGGGATAGATGATGCGGTGACTTTGTTATATGAGGCACTTGTTAAACAAGCCCGTATTCTTATTGTCGCAGATTATGATGCCGATGGGGCGACTAGTTGTGCTGTAGCGATGAAAGCGTTAGAGCAAATGGGGGCAAAAAAAGTGGGATTTTTAGTGCCTAATCGAAAAGAACATGGTTATGGTTTAACGCCTGAAATTGTTGAATTTTCCCTGAAAGAATCATTTTTGGCTTATACCCCCCCAGGCGAAGGAGCGGATTTGTTAATTACGGTAGATAATGGTATTTCTAGTATTAGCGGTGTGGAAACGGCTAAAGAAAAGGGTATGCGTGTATTAATAACGGATCATCATTTACCAGGAAAAGAATTGCCGGCGGCTGAGGCGATTATTAATCCTAAGCGAGAGGGCGATTTGTTTCCGAGTAAAAACCTTTGTGGTGCCGGGGTTATTTTTTATGTGATGATGGCTTTACGGGCACATTTACGTGATAATGCTTGGTTTACTGCCCAAGGTTTTCAGCAACCTAATTTGGCTAATTTACTGGATTTGGTTGCACTAGGAACTGTGGCTGATGTGGTTACTCTGGATTACAATAATCGTATTTTAATTGAGCAAGGATTACGGCGAATTCGGGCTGATTACTGTTGCCCTGGTATTCGTGCCCTGGTAAAAATCTCTAGGTGTGAGCCAAGCCATTTAGTGGCGAGTGATTTAGCCTTTTATGTAGGTCCGCGCCTCAATGCGGCTGGGCGCATGGGTGATATGTCTGATGGTATCGCTTGCCTGTTGAGTGATAATGATTATAGTGCTAAAAAACATGCCCAGTTCCTAGAGAATTTTAATAAAGAACGTCGCCTTGAGGAGGCAAGTATGCGGTTTGGTGCCTTAGAAATGCTTGATGAATTAGGCGATGTCGATAATTTGCCAATTGGACTTTGCTTACTAAATGAAAAATGGCATCAAGGTGTCGTTGGTATTTTGGCGGCTCGTCTTAAGGATCGTTTGCATCGCCCGGTGATTATTTTTACCCATGATAAAAATAATCTAATTAGAGGATCAGGGCGCTCGGTGCAAGGTGTTCATCTCCGCGATATTATTGAGGTGATTGGAACGAAACACCCTGGTATGATTACTTTTTTTGGGGGGCATGCGATGGCTGCTGGTTTGACAATACCTCGAACACAATTTGAAGCTTTTCAACAGATATTTGATGAAGAAGTGCGTCAATATTTATCTGTGAATGATTTACATGGGGTTATTGAGAGTGATGGTGCATTATCAGACGATGACTTTAATTTAGAATTGGCTGAGCAATTAAGAATGCTGACTCCTTGGGGGCATCATTTTCCTGAACCTATTTTTGATGGAGAATTTGAAGTGCTTGAACGACGGCTATTGAAAGATAAACACCTTAAAATGCGAGTGCGTTCTCAAAGCGGAGGGATACCAATTGACGTAATAGCATTTAATACATCTTATAGTGATTTGCCCGATGATGTCAACCAAGTCAGATTGGCTTATCATTTACATGTTAATTTGTATCGAGGCTTAAAAAGCGTACAATTAATGGCAAAGAATGTCGCCGTGAGTGATTCTATTTAGTATTCGAGGTTTTAGTTTTTTGAAGAAAAACTCAAACCTCGAAATCCATATTCTTATAAAATTTATTATTATCGCCCCAAATTGCATCAGTCAAATCAGCATCGGCTAAATTAGTATCTGTTAAATTGGAACCTCTTAAATCAGCCCGGCTTAAATTAGCTTTTCTCAAATTCGCGCCATTCAAATTAGCCTCACTCAAATCTGCTCCTGTTAAATTGGCATAACTCAAATCAACTCCACTTAATTTAGCCCTATATAAATCTGCCCACCTCAAGTCGGCTTTTTTCAAATTAGCCCATCTTAAATCGGCACCACTGAGATCCGCTTCACTTAAATCTGCCCTTTCCAAATCGGATTCTCTAAAATCTGCATTTCTTATATCGGAATTACTTAAATCCGTTCCGATTAATGCGGCTACACTCAAATTAGCCTGAACTAAAAAGGATTGAAACAAATAAGCATGGCTCAAATCTGCCCCCATTAAATTAGCTTCATTCAAATTAACACCATTTAAATCAGCTTCACTCAAATCAGCACCAACTAAGAGACATCCTTTACAATTTTTAGTCGTTTTAAGTTTTTGAATATCATTCATAATTAATGATTAATGGTTAATGGTTAAAGGGCAAGCACAAAAGATTGCCCTATAATTTTGAGAAAGCTGATAACTGATAACTGATTCAAAATGGCAATTTTTCAATCGGCTGCACTTGGAATGGTTCAGGGCTGGAAAAAAATACCACAACACGCTGATCCACAATAACATCCTTGGGGCGTACTTTGGTTTTGAGTACCAAGCCCTCTAATGTTTTACAGCGACTAAGCGCGACATACAATTGCCCATGAGCAAAAGTACCCCACCCTAAATCTATAATGACTTTATCAAATTGTTTACCCTGGCTCTTATGGATAGTCATACCCCAAGCTAATCGTAGCGGATATTGTTTAAATGAACCAATTACTTCAGTCGTTAACTTATGCGTTTTTTCATCAAATTGATAATTCGCTATTTCCCACTTGACTGGTTTTACCGTGTAAGTGTTTTTATCAGCCGTTTCGACTCGAATTTGATCCTTCTGGATTTTCTTAATCCTACCCAAAGTTCCATTCACCCAACGCCCATCACTATCATTTTTCACAAACATCACTTGGGCACCTTCTTTAAGAGATAAGCGCAAATCTGTCGGAAATGTGCCCTTATCAAATTTGCCCTGAATTTCCCCTTCAAAGTGATGTTGGCGCGTCGTTAACCTTTCTAAATGCGCCGCATTAATTTGCGCGGCTATCTTATTCGTTGTGGTTAAGGTAATGTAATACTCATTCAGATTCGATTCAAACTGTGGTTGATAACGCTGATTAATTCGTTGTATATCGTTTATACCTATCTGATTATTACGGATACTATTCAGTAGCTCCACAAATGCTTGTTGTTTTTGACGATATACTTTTGTTAATTCTACAATTTTCATGCCAAGTTCATCAAACACCTTTGCACTGAAAAAGAAAGGGCTTTGATAAGTGGTAGAAAATAATTTAGCCTCCTCTTCACTAGAAACCACCGGCGGCAGTTGAAATAAGTCACCAATGAATATCATTTGAACGCCCCCAAATGGCAAATGACTATTTTTACCATTGAGACGCATAAAACGATCAATGACATCCATCATATCGGCTCTTACCATAGAAACTTCATCTATGATAATGATGTCAACGGATTGATAAATCTTACGTCGACTTTTTGAACTCAGTGATTTAATTTCATCAGGATGAATGGGGCGGGGGGGGAGCCTAAAGAAGGAATGTAAAGTCGCACCCCCTACATTAAGGGCAGCTACACCAGTCGGTGCCAACACCACAAAATCTTTATCCGTTTCTTCTTTAAAATATTGCAATAAAGTAGATTTGCCCGTGCCCGCTTTACCTGTAATAAAAACACATTGATTCGTGTTTTCCATTAAATCAAAGGCTTTGGCAAATTCATCCGTCAATTCGATTTTCGCCTCGGGTGTATCCAAATCAGGCACTTCCGGTATTTCGGTACTTCCATTTAAAGCCACAGCCCAACTTTGTATCGTCCATTCAGCCAATGCTTTATCAAATCCCAAGTTATCATATAAACGTTGCGCTAACTGGGCTAATAAAGTATCGTGAGTGATACCTTGGGGAGGGGATAATAAATCAGAAACCACATTTTCAGTCAATGCATTGACTAGCATGAACCTTTCGCGTCGGTATTCATTGCCACAACTTTTACAGAGCTGTGTTTCAAAATTATAAATGTTATCACAGACACTTATACCGTAATGGTTAATGATTTCACAAAGTTGCTTTCTAAGAGCTTCTGACATAATGAAAAAATGAATTGTCGTTATAGTTATAATATAAAAGACATCCAAAAAAATAATATCCCCATTTTCAAATTTTTTAATGCTTCCTTCAAAAAAGTTGGGGGATTGGAAGTCATGGCTAAAATCCGAAAACTTGACCGCATTGAATTTAAGCCGTTCAAAATATATGTTATTTTCGGTAATCCCTAATATGATTATAGCAAAAAATTTTCGGAAAATATAATAGAAGATGGCTGTATTCACTATCAAAAACTTCATTTGATAAACAAGAATTCGTTTTTCCACGTAATTCGTTGTACTATGATTCAGCGCGTAGCACCAAAAGATGATCTATCAATGGCATATTTTTCTCGCATCACTTGATCCAGGTAAAGGCTCGGAACCGGGTGGCAAACGACCTGTACTGGTTATTAGTCGAGAACAAATTAATCAACTGTTGCCAGTCGTTAACGTCTTTTTGTTGTGCATCGGCGTTTCAATTTGATGGGCTAATTATGCGTTGGAATGAAAAAAATGCCGATGCACGCGGGCGGATAGATCGTGGATAAAGCCAAAAATCATAGCGCCCGCTTACCCACCCTACCTAGCTGATTGAAAAATCAACCAGTGATAAAACCATTGGTGCTTGATTATTATCGGTTTGTATAATACGTTGTTCACCAACATGCCGTTTTCCAAAATACAGTTTATATTCATCCTGTATTTTTTTTAAAAATTGTGCTAATTGAGAGTCTGGAGAAATCGCTATAATTCCAGAGAACTGTGATATGGTGTCGGAATCGAAATCACATAACACTTTTTTGGATAAGTAATTTAATCTCTGAATTCTATCTTCATCGAACCAATTTGCAGCCAGAACCAAATCCCATTGTATATCATCAGGATTTCTAGCCACCAAACATTTGACGATAAAAGGTCCTTTTTCATGCTCTATTTTTGAAAGTGCTTTTACAATTTTTATAACGAGATTTTGCATAAGTCCTCCACCAGGTTTTTTGTCGCTTCAATCATAGAGTCGGAGTCATCCTGATTAGCATTCGCAGGATCCTCATATCGTTTATGTTCATTCCATAGCATGACAATTGACCAAAATGACATTTGTTTTATTCTAAGCTCATCACCAGTCAATGCCAATTGTGCCACTTCCCCAAACTGCTTTTTGCTAAGTGCTTGATTTAATTTACTTTCTGTTGATTGCACGATATTTTTAACTTCGCGCAAATCAATGATTAAACCTTCACGTTGAAACGCTGCTAAGGTATTTTGAAAACGTGGCGCTTTGCGAAGTTGCTCGTGCAGGAAAAATAAAAGGGCATTGCCGAGCAATTCTTTAAATTGCAAAAGAGCGATAACCTGTTTATCCCAGTTTTTCTGATTTTGCACCAAATCGATCACCAAATCTGTCATCGAATCTGTACCATTTGCGCTGACAAAACGGGTTAATTCCCTTTCAGAAAATAAGACATTCTCACCTTGAAATAGCGTCTGCGTTGCCATTTCTTGGCATTGCGCGATAGCCGTTTTGCGAAATGCGGAAAATTTTTCATCTGAAAAGCCCTCTTGTTTAGAAAAGGGCAATAAATAATCCGATTCAAATTGTGTTGACATTGTGTTGTTAATATGTTAAATTTTAGATATAAAGATTAGCCCATTATTTTCGTTCGTATAGATGTTCAGAAAAATAATTTTTTGATCAAACCTGCCAGGTTTTGGAAACATGGCAGGTTTTGTGAAGTTATTTATGTGAAAAACTATAGTCAAAAACTTCATTTCATAAACAAGAGAATAATTCAAATGCTAGAAATACAGCACTTAACGACTCAAGCTCATCATTTTTGGTCACAACTAGATAGTTTGCTAACATGGGATACGATGTCAGATAATATTATCACGCAAACAGTACGCGATATTTTGCAAAATGTGCGTCGCCATGGTGATAGTGCCCTGCTTGATTATACTCGTCAATTTGATCGCCGAAACATACAAAATCCAGAAGAACTTCTTATTCCCAAAGAGTGTTTGCATCAAGCTTTGAAAAATTTGAATGACACTCAACGCCAAGCCTTGGAGCATGCCAAAAAGCGTATTTGGGATTATCACCAACACCAATCCCAAAAATCTTGGCAATACACAGAAGAAGATGGTACGATGTTGGGGCAACAAATCACGCCGTTGGATAAAGTGGGTTTATATGTGCCTGGCGGAAAAGCCGCTTATCCTTCATCATTGCTCATGGCTGCCTTACCAGCACAAGTCGCGGGGGTAAAAGAAATCATTATGGTTGTGCCAGCCCCTGATAATGTTCTTAATGATATGCTATTAGCCGCTGCTTCGATTGTAAATGTCGATAAAGTGTTTAGTATTGGGGGAGCGCAAGCCATTGCGGCATTAGCTTATGGAACTGAAACGGTGCCTAAAGTTGATAAAATTGTCGGACCTGGTAATATTTACGTCGCGACTGCTAAAAGCATGGTATTTGGTACCGTTGGCATAGATATGATTGCGGGACCCTCAGAAATTGTTGTCATTTGTGATGGACAAACGAATCCTGATTGGATTGCAATGGATTTATTTTCGCAAGCGGAACATGATGAAGATGCTCGCGCTATTTTAATCAGTGCCGATGCTTCTTTTTTAGAAACCGTACAAGATAGCATGAACCGTTTAATTGAAACCATGCCACGCGCCGAGATTATTCGCACAGCTTTACAACGTCATGGAGCCTTTATACAAGTCAATGATTTGGATGAAGCTATAAAAGTCGTTAATTTGATCGCACCGGAACACTTAGAATTATCCGTTGAAAAACCGCAAGCATACTTGTCGAAAATTCGTCATGCTGGCGCAATTTTCATGGGGCGTTACACTGCCGAAGTGTTAGGCGATTATTGTGCTGGTCCCAATCATGTCTTACCCACTTCGCGCACGGCGCGATTTTCATCACCGCTAGGTGTCTATGATTTTCAAAAACGCAGCTCGCTTATAATGTGTTCTCAAACGGGGGCAAAAACGTTGGGAAAAACGGCATCAGTTATCGCTTATAGCGAAGGTTTAACAGCACATGCGCATTCAGCAGAATATCGGATAAAATAGATTGATCTCAAAACCTGACAGGTTTGATAGCTTTTCTGCAAGCCTATAATCTAAAACGACATCATAAACAAAATATGAATAATACTCACAAAGATTGGATACGTCCAGAAATTCAACAATTGACTGCCTATCACGTTCCTGATCCAAAGAACGCTATTAAACTCGACGCGATGGAAAATCCCTATCAGTGGGATGCCGAACTCACTCAAAAATGGCTACAAACCTTGCAAACAGCCGCCATCAATCGTTATCCTGATCCGACTGCGTATAAAGTCAAAGAGCAATTACGACAACGAATGCAAATTCCTGACACGATGGATGTGATCCTTGGCAACGGTTCGGATGAATTAATCCAAATGTTAATTTTAAGCCTAAATGGGAAGGGGCGGGTATTATTGGCACCGGAGCCAAGCTTTGTCATGTATCGCCTCATCGCCCAAGTGGTTGGTATGCAATATATCGGCATACCTTTGGGAGCAAATGATTTTAAACTGGATATGTTTGCCATGTTAGAGGCGATTGAAACGCATCAACCGGCTTTAATTTTTTTAGCTTATCCCAATAATCCCACTGGTAATGCCTTTGCGCTTGAAGACATAGAAGACATCATAGAAACCAGTACAGGTCTTGTGATCATTGATGAAGCTTACGCCCCTTTTGCCGATAACACGTTTATGTCACGCTTAGGTGAATATCCCAATTTATTAGTGATGCGTACTGTCTCAAAACTAGGGCTTGCGGGCTTGCGATTGGGATTACTGGCGGGACCCCATAAATGGTTAGAACAGATTGATAAAACCCGTTTACCTTATAATATCAATGTCTTATCTCAACTCAGTGCGATTTTTGCATTGCAACACTATGCAGTGTTAGAAAAACAAACGCAGCAAATTAAGGCAAATAGAGCCGATTTAGTCGAACGCCTGAATAATATTAACGGTATACAGGCATGGACGAGCCAAGCTAACTTTATATTATTTCGCGTGAAAAACGCGCAAGCTGTGTTTGAACATTTGAAAAAACAAGAGGTTTTGATAAAATGCTTACAGGGCAGCCATCCCCTCTTAGATAATTGCTTACGGGTTACGATAGGTACACCTGATGAAAATCAGGCGTTTTTAGAGACGTTGAGCAAAACGCTTTCGGAAATGAATTAATGTACGTTTTTCAGACTGTAGGGGCGAACATAAGTGTTCGCCCTTGCTAGTGAGTTATATTGGATAATCAATCTTAAAAACAACCCCTTCACCAAGCACACTTTCACAATTAATTGTACCATGCAATTGGATAGTAATAAGATTATAGCAAATATACATCCCTAAGCCACTAC
>Ga0190286_1001126_pt1 | contig 10161 bp, 7 predicted proteins | sample 48691834_MG_FD_183241 | JGI IMG/M metagenome (GOLD analysis project Ga0190286, IMG submission 183241) | Hydrothermal vent microbial mat bacterial communities from Southern Trench, Guaymas Basin, Mexico - 4869-18-3-4_MG | ecosystem: Environmental > Aquatic > Marine > Hydrothermal vents > Microbial... | reverse complement strand
AGGCAAGGTAACTGATTTACAACAGGATATTGAAAAACATGGGGATAGGTTTATTTATGTTGCCTCCACTAAACATGAAAAATCGTCGTTAACCGGTATCATGAATAACTCCAAAAAGAAAACCCAAAAAACAACGATTTTCACTATAGAATGGCCAAAAGAAGAACTCCCAGCTTTTGATACAAAACTATATCACCACAAAAAACGTTGGTTGTGCATTACAGAAGAAGCGCAATTTGCTCAAGGGCAACAAGATGCAGAGCGTCTCAAAGCGACGCTTTGTACCACCAACTAAGGCGTGAGAAATCCGATTTCTTCAAGAAATCGGATTTCTTAGACACCCGTCTAACGGAGAAAAACGAATGCCAGAACAACGTATTACTGTTACCATTGATGAAAAAGGTCAAATCATGGCTAAGACAGCCGGTTTTCAGGGTGAAGCCTGTTTAGATGAATTGCAAAGTCTTTTGGAAGATTTAGGAACAATTCATGAAGTGAAAAAAACGGATGCGTATTATCAGCAGAACGCTATCAAAGTCACAAAAAAACAAACTGTTGGAAGAACATAATAATTAATGAGTCAAGAAATCCGATTTCTCAACATTCTTGGGAGTACATAACTAATGAGTGCAGTGGTTAAAACCGTTACCCCTTTTACCCAACGCGATTTGCTGTTGGAGGCATTGGATGAACTGGGGGTTGTATATCATGAAAAGGGCAATGCCATTATGACAGAACGGGTGGATTATTATGGGGCGCAGTGTTTTATCTATGAACAAGGGGCTTATCGTTTTCAACATGATTCCAGTGCCAATATCCAAAGCTATCGTTGGCGACAATTGAATTTTAAGGAATGGAAAACCGTGTCAGCCTTTTTGGGAGCCGTGGAAAAAGTCTATCACCAAGCTTATGAACGCTTGCAGCAACGTATGGCTGCGGAAGAACGTCGTCGGCTTGAAGAAGAACGTAAACGTTTCGTAGAGCAACAAAAGCAGGCAGTGATACAACGGGCAAAAGAACAGGGCTATAACATCAAAGAAATTCGTAAGGGTAACAAAATTCAATTACAATTGGTACGTACCACCTACTAAGTGAGATAGAAATCCGATGTTTTTAAAACATCGGATTTCTTGACTGATCTCTGAATAAAAAAATGTCCCAACCTTTCAATATTGCACATATAGAAACCAGTAGTTTCATTTATGGACCAGGTGAACGCTTTGTCATCTGGGTGCAGGGCTGTACTTTGGGCTGTCGGGGATGTTGGAACAAAACGATGTTGTCAAAACGCCCCAAGCAATTGATAGCGCGTGAAAAATTGTTACAGCAAATTCTTGACATAGATTCTATTCAAGGCATTACCTTGCTCGGAGGTGAACCCTTACAACAATTGAGCAATGTTTTTTGGTTATTACAACAAGTCAAATCAGTGGATTTGGATACGATGGTGTTCACCGGTTATGAATGGCAGGAAATAATAAACGATGAAAAAGCGAAAATCTTGCCTTTTACAGATATTTTAGTATCAGGGCGTTATGTAGCAAACCTACGCAATATCAATCTTCAATGGCGTGGTTCTTCAAACCAGCAAATTCATTTTCCAACTGCCCAATATGATGCTTCCCTCATTAAAGAAGGCAACTATGTAGAGGTGCATTTTGAAGCAGATGGTCGTATGCGTATTTTAGGTTTTCCAGAAATAGAAGAAATCCGATTTTTTGAAAAAATCGGATTTATTGAGTATCCATCAGGAAACAGCTTTAATAATCAAAAAATTTCGTAGGGGTAATCCCTTGTGGTTACCCTTTTTATTTCAGGCACATTTCTTATCGCATTGACAGGTACTATCGGCTAAAAGAATACAATCTTGGTTATTTGGACAGGTGCCGGCTGAAGTTCGGGTGCATTTACATTGTTGTGTTTCATCATCAAGATGGCATTTGAATAAATCATCTTCATCACGCTGCTGACAAGCAAAATCTTTTACCGATGAATCCAATTGAAGTAATATATCCAATATGTTTTGGCAATCGCTACTCCCTGGCTCAATGAAAGTATGCAAACGCTGTACCGTTTTGAATTTAACCAGTTCAAATTTTTCCCTCGCATCCGTCGTGATACTCATATCATGGGAAACAATAATCGCGTCGGTAAGTTTATTGAGGGCTGTAACCGTTATTTCAGCTGCCTTTATAGTAGTAGCGACATCAGTAGCCGCTTCTAATTTTATAAAAGCGGTATCTGCTAACTTAACTGCTTGCTCTGCAGTAGTCAGCGCCTGCTCGTCGGTCCGTTGGCATCCATTTAGCATCCAACTTATCAATAGCACGCTAAAAAACAAAATGTAAATTTTATTAAACAGTTGCATTTTGAGTTCCTTTTAATGCTTAATGCTTAATGAAAAAATATCCAGCTTGCTAAACATTAATTTTATCATATTAGCATTAAGTCATTGATTTTATTCAATTTATATATTTTTGTCAATTTTAAAAATACCTAAAAATTAACCATTAAGTTTTTGCCATTAACGAAAATATCGTGTACAATAGATATTATACATTATACTGATTTAATGTCTAATGTTTGAAACTCGATCATCAAGCGACGCAAAATTAAATGTCATTATACAAATGAAATCTCAAAAAATAACTCGCCAAATGATAACCATGCTATTTAACTTATTAGTTTGGTTAAGTATTTTGATTTTCCCTGTCTCAGCAGCACCGGTTGAGCAATCTCCCGATGGTTCACAATCCCTGAATGAGTGTGAAAATTGGATAGAATATCCAGAAATACTGAAAAAAGCCAAACACCAGCTTGGCTTGCCCTCAATTGAAGAACGACTCATAAAAGAGTTTAGGCGTTTAATCAATCATACTCTTATCGAAAATCGTAGCGCGTCTAAAAATAAAAAACTGGAAAACTATAGGCGTAGTATATTCCAAATAAAAAACCATTCAGTAAAGATATGGCAAGATGAAGTATTACAAAAATTGCAAATGTGCGAACCATACTGGAATAAGCTTATTAATACCGCTTTTGGTCACTATTATGCCTTAGTGATTGGCATTAATGATTACCAACAATGGCCTAAATTAGAAACGGCTGTTGGCGATGCTCAAAAAATAGCTCACGTTTTGCAAGAGCAATACGGTTTCATTATTGATGAAAAATTCCTATTATTAAATGGTAATGCCACCTATGATAATATCCTCAATGCTGTCAATGAGTTAAGCAAAAAACTGACAGCAAATGATAATTTACTGATCTATTATGCAGGTTATGGTTATAAAAACCAAGATGATCAAGCTTATTGGTTGCCTGTCGATGCAACACAAGAAACTGAAAACAATCATTGGATTAGCACCGACATCATCACGGAAAAAATTAAGTTGGGGAATAGCCTAGCAAAAAAAGTTTTAATCATAGCAGACAGTTGTTATTCTGGCACCTTGGCACATCAAAAATGGACCGTTGGCAAACAGACATTTGAACAAGATTTATTAGCAAAGTTACCTGCTTATATTTTAACTGAAAATAAAACATTTTTGTTGAAAAATGCCTTCACACCGTCGCGGATATTGATTGCGAGTGGCTTCGATGAACCGATAAGCGATAATGGGAGAAAACATTCTGTTTTTACCAAAGCCTTATTAGAAGGTTTACAAAAAAGAGAAGAATCGGTTTTTACAGCACGCACTTTATTTGGCGGTTTAATAAAAGAGGTGGTGAATAATAATAATGCCAAGCAAACGCCTGAATATAGATTTCTCGATCTTGATAGAAAAGGGGAGTTTATATTTAAAAAGCCTGGTAGTTTTTTAGATGCCAATGACGTGGCAAAACGCGCCCAATCTTTATCGTGGGCAAAATTAGCCCATAAGGAAACTATAAAAGGTAATATCACTAATGGAACATTATTAGCGTTAGAAGCTTTACCTAAATATACTTTCGCGCCGGAACGCCCTTATCTACTTGAAGCAGAAGAAATGCTCTATGAAGCTATTCTGAATCAACGTAAACATATCGTTATGCAAGGGCATGAAGATACGCTTTATCGTGTCGCTTTTAGCCCTGATGGTTCGCGTATCATCACGGCAGACAGAGGAGGACATTTTCGTTTATGGGATGCGATGACGGGTAAACTTAAAAGCGTACTGCAAGGACATCAAGGGGATATAACAAATCATCCAAGCCATAAAAAGGCGACGGTATCAGCCGCTTTCAATTATAATGGTACCCTGGTAATAACCACTGTATCAAATGAGCAAGCAGCTTGTTTGTGGGATGCCAATACTGGCAAACTGATTAAGCAGCTATTTGGGCATAAAAAAGGCATTAATCATGCTGCTTTCAGTCCCCATGGAAATAAAGTCGTCACAGTGTCAGATGATCAAACAGCCCACATCTGGGATATCAAGCATAATAAACGTATTGCCCTACTAACAGGGCATAGAAATAGAATTAATTATGCGATATTCAGTCCAGACGGTTCAAAAATCGTGACCACCTCGGATGATAAAACGGCTCGTATCTGGAATGCTAACAGTGGCAGACCTAAAAGTGAGCTAATGGGACATAAAGCGCGTGTCTTAAATGCAGCCTTCAGTCCAGATGGTTCAAAAGTGATCACGGTTTCGGATGATCAGACTGCCCGTCTATGGAATACCAATGGCAAAGTTGAGAGTGTACTGGTTGGACATAAAGCGCGTGTCTTGAATGCCGCCTTTAGCCCTGATGGTTTAAAAGTGGTAACGGCTTCAGAAGATAAAACCGTTCGCTTATGGGATACAGAGACTGGAAAATTGAAACGGGTGTTGGCAGGGCATAAAGGCGCTGTTAATTACGTTGATTTTAGTCATGATGGTCAATTCATTATCAGCGTATCAGCTGATAGAACAGCCCGCTTATGGGAAAGCCAAAACAATCAATCATTTGAGTTGCTCATCGGACATGAAAAGGGAGTGAATCACGCCAGTTTTAGTCCTGATGGTCGATTCGTGATCACAGTATCAGATGATAAAACTGCCCGTCGCTGGGAGATTAAAAGTAGCCAATCTTTCAATGTACTTTCTGGGCATGGTTCTGGTATATTTAACGCCCACTTTAGTCCTGATGGTTCAGAAGTTATTACCGCTTCCGATGATAATACTGCCCGTATTTGGGAGGCTGAAAGTGGTAAACTCAAAAAGGTATTGGCAGGGCATAAAAATCGGGTTAATTATGCTGTTTTTAGCCCTGATGGCTCAAAAGTGGTTACAGCCTCCAATGATAAAACTTCCCGCCTGTGGGAAGTGAAAAGTGGTAAACTCTTAAATGTACTTTCTAAGCATATATACGATGTGAATCATGTCGCCTTCAGTCCAGATGGTTCAAAAGTGATCATCGCCTCAGATGATGGAACGATTGAATTGTGGCAAATTTCTTCGCGTTGGCGTTTTTTTTCTCTATGGAATAATAATAATAGCAGCAAACGTCTTAACGTGCTATCTGGGCATAAAAAAGGGGTTAATTATGCGGCTTTCAGTCCTGATGGTCAATTTATTGTCACTGCTTCAAACGACAAAACGGCTGCTTTGTGGGAGAATGGAAAACGTTGGAGGGTGTTGTCTGGGCATCAAGCTGCTGTTTTGAAAGCGATATTCAGCCCCGATGGCGCAAAGGTGGTTACCGCTTCAGAAGATAAAACTGCCCGCATTTGGGAAACAGATAGTGGTAAACTGCTAAAGGTGCTGGGGGGGCATAAAGACCGAGTTAATCACGCTACATTCAGTCCTGATAGCCAGTTTGTCGTAACGGCTTCTTATGATAACACGGCTCGCCTTTGGAATGCTAATAGTGGTCAACTACTTAACGTGCTGGCAGGGCATAAGGATAGAGTTAATCATGCCACTTTCAGTCCTAACGGTCAGTTTGTTGTGACCGCTTCGGATGATCACACTGTCCGTATATGGGAAACTCATAGTGGTAAGCTTTTTAACGTGTTGTTTGGACATAAAGATAAGGTGAATTATGCTGCCTTCAGCCAGGACGGTCTGTTCATCGTCACAGCTTCAAATGATAAAACCGCTCGTCGCTGGCGCATTTTATCAATTCAAAGTTTAATTGATTACGCTAATCATAAGCTTTCCCGATGTTTGACTTCTGAACAACGTCAACAATTTTCTTTACCGGATGGCGAAAGTCAAATTCTGGTTAAGCAGGGAAAACAATTAGCGCAACAAGGTCAAATTAAGGCGGCGGTGATTAAATTTAAAACCGCACAAAAAATGGCACCTTGTTTTAAGTTTGAACCTGAGAATGAGGTACGCCAAATTTATGTTAATTATTTGATTAAACAAGGAAAATCTTTAGCCAGAGCGGGTAATATTGATGCGGCTATTATTTCATTCCAAGAAGCATCAAGAGTGGATGCTCGTTTTAATACCCAGCAAATTGCGGCAAATGTGTTGGTAAAAGAGGGAGAGAAATTAGCGAGAAATGAAAAAATCGAAGCGGCTGTCACAATGTTTGAGCAAGCATTGGCGATGGAACCCAATTTAAACTTTGAGCCAGAAAACAAAGTGATGGCTTATGTGTTAATGGAAAAGGGAAAACGTTTAGCACGAAATGGTCATATTGAAGCTGCTGTCATGAAGTTTAAGGCGGCACTTGAGTTTGATTCACAATTACATTTTAACCCTAAAGATAAAGCGATTGCAGTGGTGCGGATGACAGAGGGGAAACAGTTAGCCAGAGAGGATAAAATCGCAATGGCTAAAGAAAAGTTCAAAGCGGCACGGATGCTAGACTTTCAATTAAAATTTGATCCGCAAGATAAAGCAGTGGCGGAACATCAGATGAATAAAGGAGAACAATTAGCTCAAAATGGAAAAATAGAAGAGGCTATAGCAGAATTCAAAATGGCGCTGGCACTTGATCATCAATTACATTTTGAGCCAAAAAATAAAGCGATGGCTTGGTTATACTTGAAAGAAGGTGAGAAATTAGTGCAAAATAAGCAAATCAATTCCGCTATCGAAAAATTTAAAATGGCACAACAGCTTGATTTTCAATTGAGATTTTCTCATGAGATACAAGGTTTTGTTCAATTGTTGTTGAAACAGGGAGAAGAGTTAGCCAGAAAAAGGCGTATTAAAGATGCTGTCGCCAAGTTTAAAGCTGCACTGGCATTGGATAGACAGTTAAATTTTGAACCTGAACACAAAGCCATTGCACAAAGGTTGGTTGAACAGGGCAAACAATTGGCACAAATGGGTAAAATTGAAGCCGCTAAAGAAAAGTTTAAGTTCGCACGGGAACTCGATTTCCGATTACAAGCACCTGAAATTAAAAAGGTTGCACAAAAACTAGTTGAACAAGGCGAACAGTTAGCGCGAAATGAGCTCGTTGAAGCGGCAGTTGTGAAGTTTAAAGAAGCCTTGGAACTTGATCCTCTTCTGTTCAACTTAAAACCAGATGACATAGCGGCTAAAATTACGGCTGAACTTTGGATTAAAGAGGGCAAAAAATTAGCAGAGAAGGGACAATTCAAAGCGGCTTTGAATAAATTTGAACAAGCCAAAGGATTGGCACCCCAATTGGTCAATTATGTGAACTTAGAGAAAACCATGACGGCGAAAAAAGAGGCTCAATTGCGCCTGAAAGAAGGAATTGAGTTAGCAGGAGAAGGCAATATAGATGCGGCTGCGGCAAAGTTCAAACAAGCACTTAAATTAGAACCCTTGCTAAAAGCATTAGAAATAGAATATGTGGCTCAACGTTTGATGGAGGAGGGAGAAGAATTAGCACGCACTGGAGATATTTATGCCGCGGTAACGAAGTTTGAAGAAGCACGGATATTGGTTCCCCAATTAGATTACTTAGATATTGAAAGAATGGCAGCTTTATGGCTGAACAAAGAAGAAAAAGAACGAGAAAAATGGTGGGATACGGTCAAAAGAATTGCCGGGGGCGTTGCCGGTATGGGTGCCGTTGCTGCAGTTATTATACTTCTTTGATGAGGGTAGTCAGAATGGTTGCTTTCTTGGAATGGTCCTGAAATAATTTCCCGTTTTGTTGCGTGAGTTAACACATGTTCCACCTGTGGTAACTAAGTATATTCAAATATTATGAAAACACCACAAAAATTTATATTAAAAGAACATAGGTGTTCGGAATTTTTTCAAGTTTTCGAGGTTTTAGTTTTTTGAAGAAAAACGAGTGTGTCCCACTTGCCCAACGTCAAAAAAAAGTATATCATATCACAATCTGAGAAAAGGATGAGAAAAAAGAATAAAACACGGTCCCTTTTGCTCCTGTGGATTTAATTGAGCAGCAAAAGTTTCAAGCGTTGTCTAAAGAAAAGAGAAAAACTCAATGAGCATTAATGTAAAAGTACCGATCAGCACCGAAGTCATTGAATCAAATCCCGATTGCCAAATCAAAGGCGGGTTTGAAAAAGGTAAACTGGTAATAGAAATTGACACCCGTCATCAAAATCACCCTCAACGATTATCAATAGGTACCAAAATTCCCTTACATTGGTGTCAAGACTCATCTTTTGAAGTTCAGGAACTCAGTGCTCTGATGTGGCCAATTCGTTACCGTACAGGGCTATCGCTCTATAAAGGCTTATCTGGTATAGCTTAAAGCGCATTACTATTTTCATGAGTGTAATTTATCCCTATGGAACATGCACAAAATAACTTCCACAATGTCGCATAAAACCTGACAGGTTTAGTTTTCGAGGTTTCCGTTTTTTGAAGAAAAACGGAAACCTCGAAACGAAGTTATTTTATGCACGTTCCTATAGAAAAATAGATAATAAATTCAGCGTGATAAGATACTTATCATAAAAATGGGAATGCGATATCTAGCTTTCCATGTCAAAAAGGATTATACTATCGAAACACTAAGGAAAACAAACAAGAGAGGCTATTAATTATGTCACAATACTTGACCACCGTTATCGAAGAACATTTTAAATCATTACCTGACCCTCGACGCAAAACAATGAACCTACGTCATAAATTGATTGATATTTTAATCATAGCAATTTGTGCAATAATATGTGGTTCAGATAGTTGGGTAGCCGTGGAAACATTTGGTAAGGCGAAAGAAGATTGGTTTCGGCGTTTTTTAGAACTTCCAAATGGTATTCCTTCTCATGACACTTTTACAGATGTGTTCAGAAAACTTGCCTCAAGACAGTTTGAAGCTTGCTTCACATCTTGGACAGAATCCATATCAGAACTATTTGAAGGAGAAGTTGTTAGTATTGATGGAAAAACATTACGTCGTTCTCACGATAAGGGGAACGACAAAAAAGCAATACACATGGTAAGTGCTTGGGCATCAAAGAATTATTTGGTGTTAGGGCAGGTTAAAACCGATGATAAATCAAATGAAATTACAGCCATTCCAAAACTGCTATTAGGCTTGGAATTAAAAGGTTGTTTGGTCACGATTGATGCAATGGGCTGTCAGAAAAAGATTGCAAAAGTCATTATTGATCAAGAAGCCGATTATCTTTTAGCCGTAAAAGATAACCAACCCAAACTTTATCAAGCAGTACAAGACTATTTTACACAAGTAAATAAAGTTAATTTTGAAGGTTATAATGTGGATTTTGCTGAAACGAATAATGAAGGACATGGGCGTATTGAAACAAGACGTTGTTGGGTTGGACATGATGCACTTCCTCAGATAGAAGGTTCGGAGAATTGGGAAGGACTTCAAACGATTGTCATGCTTGAGTCTGAAAGAACCGTTAAAGAAGAAACAACTATTGAACATCGTTACTATATTAGTAGTACAGAAAGTTCAGCAGAAAGTTTATTATGTGCTAGTCGAGAGCATTGGGGAATCGAAAATTCATGGCATTGGAGACTAGATATTGCTTTTCGGGAAGACGAATCAAGAATACGTAAAGGTAATGGTGCCGAAAACTTGGCAATTTTAAGGCATATTGCTTTAAACTTACTGAATAAGGAAGATACGGCCAAACTTGGCATGAAGAATAAACGTCTCAAAGCCGGCTGGGATGCTTCATATCTCGAAAAAGTGTTAGCTGGTCTTGCTTTATAGAGCGATAGCCCTGTTAATTGGCTCAATCATAATACTGGTTCTGAGCCAAATGGCATTGAAGGAACAAAATGCGTTATGGCAATTGTTTAGTGG
>Ga0190286_1001125_pt1 | contig 10162 bp, 26 predicted proteins | sample 48691834_MG_FD_183241 | JGI IMG/M metagenome (GOLD analysis project Ga0190286, IMG submission 183241) | Hydrothermal vent microbial mat bacterial communities from Southern Trench, Guaymas Basin, Mexico - 4869-18-3-4_MG | ecosystem: Environmental > Aquatic > Marine > Hydrothermal vents >... | reverse complement strand
ATTTAAGGAATCCACTTTCTAATGCATATCTGAACATTGAACTTAGATAGCTTATACTACATCCAATTTTCTTGGATAAAGAAACCATGTTAATGGGTGTGTCTTTTTCCATTGCTTTAAGTTCTTCCCAAATTTCTTCTTTCTTTGTTTTTTCTCCCATCATTTCTCTCCTTTTTTAAGATTAATTTTTTTAGGTTTTTGAATTATTCCAGTATGCTTATCTTTCATCTTTATCCCTCTCGAGATAGTTGCCTTTTCGCAAGTTTCAAGTAGGATTTCCATAAGAATAGAATAATTTGCTTCTGTTAAAGCACACCCTATCCATTTATTTCTTCCTTTAGATCTTCTTCCTCCGATAACATCAAGGGCAGAATCTGTAAGCCGTTTATAAACAGCGACCCCCCTTTTTTTCCAGGGATTAGGAACTCTAAGAATCTTGTATAAAACAACTCCATTTAATTTAATCGTTTCTCCATTTTTAGGTCTGGAAAATAGAATAATGGGGCTCTTAATTCTCCTCTCAATTTTGGATTTAAGTTCTTCGAAAAATCTTAATCGTAATTCTTCCATTGGTCTCCTTTCTTTGAAGTGGTTTATTGTGAAAACAGTATAATGCTTTAAAGGTTTAATACATTAAGGAAGTTAGGAAAGCAAGCTTTAATTTAAAGTATTCATATAGTATTATACTGCTTCTCTAATTTGGGACTTCTTGGGAAAATACTATTCTACAAGTCTAACATTATAATACGGGTAATGCGGGTAATGCGTATAAAACCCCTTGCGTTCTTTATATCTGTTATATAGTATAAAGCATATATTATTTAAAGAGGTTAAAATGTGATGAAATTTAGGCATGGACAATATTTTTTAAATACACAAAGGGGGTTCTTTCTCTTTAACACTTATCTTAAAAGAGGAAGAGCTTTTTTAAATGACCAAAGGATAATTGATTTCACCTATAAGACTCATCCTAAGTTAGTTAAATCTTTGTTAATTAAAGGAACCCTTGGTATAAATCCGTATGTTCAAGAAGGGGGGAAGGGGTGGAAAAAGAAAGGGCAAGAAAAATAGACAAAATGATTTTAAAGCTTCCAGTTTCTGAGAAGAAGAAAGTAATTAAGAGATTAGATGAATATGCTTCTAAACGTCTTTCGGAAGAGGGGCAAGAAATCTTTCAAAAAGAAATAGAAAAGCTTCGGAAATCTATTAAAAAGAAGTTAAAAAAGAAGAAGTTAAAGAAGAAGAAAAAGAAGAAAGGGGGTGATTAGATGAAGTGTGAAGATATTTGTGCGTTTATTCTTCTTGGAAGTTTATTAGTTTCCGTTCTTTTTCTCTCTAAAGATCAAGAGCTTCAAGTTTCTTCTCATTATGAAGAGCATGGTAGGGAGATTGCTTTACTGAAAGAAGAAATAAAGAAAAAGACTGTTCCTCATTTCTATATTCAAAAAGGAAAGGTTTATTCAGGTAGTGGCGAAATTGTTATTGCAAATAACTAAAAAAACCCTTGCGTTCCTAATATCTGCCATATATATTAAGTGCAAAATAATGTAAGGGAAAGTAATGCAAAGGAAGGTGAACTGTGGGTAAAATTATTTTGGACTGGGATTTTTGTCATTCTTCTTATAATTGTTATTAGTGTAATTAGAATGATATGGATGATGTAATTTTTATTAACCTTTAAAGAAAGGAGAATTAAAATGGGAAAGAAAGTCAAGACAGAAGAAAGGGCAGAGATTACAGCGACATTTGAAAAAGATTCAAAAAGGTTTCGTAGGTTCCTTATTGATAATAATAAAGAAGGAATAGTGGGAACAATTTATATTCCCAAAGGGAGCAAAACTCCAGAAGAAATAACTATTAGTTTTGAGGAGATAGTAGGGGAGAGATCAGAGTAGTTTTCTTATAGATGAAGAAGGAATTATGAAGATAGAAGAAAAATCTTTGATGAAGGTGTTCCTATAAACACTATTGCAATGATGAATCGATGAATAGGAAACTTTAATAAGCTATAATAGGAGAAAAGAATCTTATGGCTAAGAAATTTTGGAGAATAGATTGTTGGATTCCTGTGGAGGCGGAAGAACCACAGGTGTACGAGAACTTTATTGATGCTCAAAATGATGCAGAAAATCATTTTGGCCTTATGCAACCTGAAAATATATATATTGTGAAGTGTTGCAAGGAAGATGGTAGCGATTTAGACTAAAAAAGGGGGTATAAGCCAGTGTCTATCTTTATAGCTGGAGGAGTATATAATAATGAATTTTTCTTAGTTCGTCCTACGGGAGAGAAGGCTCTCCCTTATGTATCTTCTCATCCTCATGGTATGTTAAGAAATTCAACTAAGCATCATTCTCATTATTATAGATTAGAAGGTGAAAGTTTATATTTAGAGAATGAATCTTGGGAAATTTCCTGTGCTAAAGTCGGTGCTCCTCGGGTTGTTAATCTTTCACAAGATCAGCTTAAAGAAATTGAAGAATCTTTTAAAAAATATGATTATAAATAACCCTTGCATTCCTTATCTCTGTATATTATTGTTAGGTAAATAATAACAAAAGAAAGGGGGTGTAAAGAAAATGGCGAGAAAAGGAAGATTTAGCTATGGTGATGCAGAAAAAGCTTCTATTCTTATAACTAAATCCTTAGATGGTTATAAAAGACTTTGTCTCTGTGGGTCTTTTAGAAGAGAATGTAAGACCGTAGGGGATCTTGATTTCGTTGTAGTTCCTGCAGATTTAGAGATTCTTAAGTCCTCTATTAAATCTTTAGCTGAAGAGGTTTTAACGGATGGAAATAAGTCTTGTAGAATTATTCTTAAGGGGGGAATCCCTATTCAAGTAGATTTTATGATAGTTGGAGATGACTATTTTGATTCTGCGGTTCTTCATTCTACAGGCAGTAAGGTGTTTAATATCAAATGTCGGGTAAGAGCTAAGGAGATGGGGTTCAGGCTCTCTCAGTATGGACTATTAGATTCGGAAGGGAAGAAAGTGGCAAATACCGAAGTGGATATTCTGCGGGCGGTGGGGTTGGTGGATCATCTTAGTCCTGTTAGAAGAAACTTATTATAGGGGGAAAGTGTGGAAGAATTTGATAGTTCAGATAGAGAAGTTGTTGTTGGCCTCATAGTTGAAGATGTTGGGGGGGAACTGGGAGTATGTGGAATTCTAGAAGACGAGACCCATGTCCCCCTTTTCCCCTTTGACTTTCAAGAAATGATTGCCCATAACTATTCCTTTGTTGATTTTTTGGGACTAACCTTACAAGAAGTCTATGAATATAAAAGGTTTAAAGATTGGATGGCTAATCCAGGAGAAGTTCTTAAAGTCTTATGGGGAGAAGGATAATGCCAAAGAAGAAGAAAGAAAAACTAAAGCTTGAGAAAGATCAAAAAGCCTTTATTGAGAAGAAGGTGAAAAAGTTAGGAACCGTAAAGAAAGTTGAAGCTTTTTATCGATTAGACGATACCGTTTCTAATTATGCCAGAGAGTTAGTTAAGGAACTAAAGCTTCCTGAGAAATAATTCTCTCGCCTTTTTTTATAATTGAACGTTAGAGAGAGAAAGAAGAAAGATCAAATGTTCTGAGGAAGAAGGTCGGTATGGTAAGATCTAAATTCGTGATCAAAAGATTTGATGGAGATGATGAATGTTCTTGGGCCGTTTTTTACCGGAAAGATGTTAAGAAAAAGGGTTCTCAAATCTTTTATGGACAAGCGAAACCTGTAGTTTCTGGATGTTCAAAAAATGAAGCTCAGTTCTATAAGAAGAAATTTGAAAGAGAGGACATTCCAGATTAAATAACCCTTGCGTTCCTTATATCTAACATTAATAATAGGCCATACTTTAAGCAAAGAAAAAGGGGGTGAAAATTAATGCCAGTCTTTAAAATTCCTGTAAATTGGGAAGTGTATGGGATAATGGAAATTGAAGCTTCTGATATAGAAGAGGCAATAAAGAAAGCCGATAATTATCCCTATCCTCCAATAGAAGATAACACGGGGAGTCAAGAAGTTAATTTTGAACTAATTGAGCATTTAAATCCGGGAGTAGAAGTTAAATCGAATCCAAATTTAGGCATAGTCAATATTAGATGTCCTAAATGTGGAGAATTTCTCTATAGGACAGAAGCGGATGGATTATGGTGTAGAAGGAAATGTTATGAAAGTGAGCTTAAAGTGTGGGAAGCTGTTGAAAAATCTTTTAAAAAGAGTTAAAATAAAGCTTGTGTTCCCTATATCTAACATATAATATAGGGCCACAATAACAAAAGCGAATGGCCTATACAGGCAAGAAGGACACTGAAATCCTTTAATAGACTAAGGAGGTAGTACAATGACGGCAAAGGCGAGGAAAAAGTCGGCAAAGAAACCGGCCACGAAACCGGCGGCAGAGGCGATGGGGGGGAAAAGCTATACCTTCATCAGTAGGGATAAGTCTTCAGAGGTCAAGATGAATGCTCCCACAAAAGGGAACAAGGCTTCAGAGGTCGTATTTCGGGTACTTAACAAGGGCGAGCTTCCCAAGGGCTTAAAGCTTCAGTATGCGGATTCCTATAATGCTCACTTCATTAATCGGAAAGGGAAGAATGCCTGCGGAAGCTTTAATGTCAAAGACCTTCTGGTTATCAATGGTATCGCTGATGAACTGGAAGCGGCTGGAGTCAAAGGTATCATCAAGCCCACTCAGAAGTCCTATAGGGCAATCAAGGTGGGAGGTTATTCTTCTGGAGAGTTGAAAGCCCTGGCAGATAAGATCGCTATGGTGTTAGGGATAACAAAGTCCAAGAAGAAAGAGGCTGGTGCCGGTGTTCCTGCTAAAGTAGGAGCCTAACATCTAACATAGAGCCTCTTCCCTTTTGGGGAGGGGCTTTTTGGAGGAAGAAAATAGAGCATAGAAGATAAATAAAGAACTTGTGTTCATAAGTTCCCTTTTATATAATTTAGGTAATATTAACTAACAGAAAGGGGGGCTATATGGAAAGCGAAAAATGGACAGCAGGTCAAATAAAAACGAAGTTAGTAGAGGATGATGCTTGGGTTTGCAGAGGATTGCTTGCGATTTATAAAAAGCAGACCCCAGATGAACAAACAAGCGAGACTACGAACCACAATAACGGAGTAGGATTTAATCGTATTGATGCTGAATTTCTTTCCAGTCTCGCTAAGTCTTTTATGCGGTACGGAACCTTAACTCCAAAGCAGATTCATTACGGGAGGAAGAGACTTCTTAAATATACAAAGCAATTAGTTAAGATTGCGAACCAAGAAATTTAAGGAGGGACAAGTTATGAATATAGGCTCTTTTCCTGCAAGAAAAAATGGTCCAATCCCTTGTGACCTTTTAGGAGACTTATATGTCACCTTTAAGGGGAAGAAAAGAAAGATTCGTGTTTTTACGTTTTCTAATAGAGATTCTAGAAGTACAGGTCTGGCAAATACGGTTTGTCATTATCAATTTTACAAGAAGAATAATTGTCTTTCTGGAGATATGAAACAAGTGGGGATTAATACTCTCTATAAAGTCCTTGGTCTTCCCTTTAGGAGAGATCAAACAACAGGAAAAGCTTTTACAGTTCCTATTCCTAAGAAGAAAAGAGTAAAGAAAAAAGTAAAGAAGAAAATAAAAAAGGGAGGTGAGAAGAAATGAAAAGGGGGATGTTAGTTACGATTGTTATTTCTGGAGTAATGTTCTTAACGAATCCTGCTTTAGGAGAGCATTGAGGAAGTAAAATCATCCAGGTGGGTGATTCATCTTATTCTATAAGGAAGAAGTGTGGAAAACCAAAAATGAAAGAACAAATCTCTTACGGCATTGATGGCATAGGGAAGACTGTAGAAAAGTGGACATATCGTAAAACAAAGAATATGCTTACGATTATAACGATTAGGGACGGTAGAGTTAAGAAGATAGAGAAAGAGGCGAATTGGTAAGAAGATGAGAACGGAGGGTAATTAATGAAAGTAATCGTTAATGGAAAAGAAGAAGAACGAGAGGTCGTATCTGTGGAAGGTAAAAATGATGATTTTATTTTCAATAAAGGATATCAAGGGCCTTATTTTGCAGTTCCGCGTCTTTTTAATAATGAAAGGTTTGTACGAACAATAGACGGGAAAGTTATTATTATAAAGGATAATTAACGAAAGAGAAAAGGGAAGAATCTATATGTATCACTGTAGGAAGAAGGATAATAAAAAAAAGAGAATAAATACAAATGTCTACTAAAAAGAAGATATTTAGCAAGGTTTCGTGTAAGACTTATGAATGCTTAAGATGTGGAAATAAAGTCAAAAAGCAAACTAATCATTTTGGAGAAATTTATCCATTCTGTTTTTATTGCCAATCACGAGTTCCTCATAAATGTTTAGATCCTATACCTAAAGATATGAAGGTTCCTAAACCGTGGAAGATGGCGAAAATTGGAGATATATGTGGAATATCATCTTTGTAAGACTTAAAAAAAGAGGTTGCATTCCTTATTTCTGTATATTATTGTTAGGTAAATAATAACAAAAGAAAGGGGGGGTGTAGCAAATGAAAAAAGTTAAAGTTACTCTAACGGATATTAAAGCGTTTTTCTCAAGGGAGGCCCGTGTCGTTTCTGCCAAAGAAATGAAAGAGCTTAGCGTGGATGATAAGTTAGAGCTTAAAGCTCTGCTGGCCGCGGAGTTAGCTTCTTAAGTAAATAGTGATTATGTGATGCGGTGCAGGGGGAGAGAATAATGCACTTTGGCATCTTGGCCATCTATAAAACATGACCTTGAGCAAGGACATGTGGATACCCTGTCGGTGAAAATCCGGCCATCACTTAATTTTTTTAAAACCGGAGGTAATTGATAATTAGATGCTCATTTGCATCTATAATACCCAGGTAAAATTGTGGTCAAGGTCATGGTCAAGGTCGAGATCAGGATCGTGGTCCTGGTCCTGGTCAAGGTCAGGGTCATGGTCCTGGTCAAGGTCAGGATCAAGGTTAAGGTCGTGGCCAAGGTCAGGATCAGGATCATGGTCAGGATCATGGTCAAGGTCGGGGTCATGGTCGGGATCAAAATCAAGATCAGGATCGTGGTCATGGTCAAGGTCGGGATCGGGGTCAGGATCATGGCCAAGGTCAGGGTTTATAATAAATCATTAATTTTAAAAACGGAGGTAATTGATAATTAGATGCTCATTTGTATCTATAATTCACAAGCAAAGCTGTGGCCATGGTCAGGGTCAGGATCAGGATCAGGATCATGGTCAGGATCAGGATCAGGATCGGGGTCAGGATCATGGTCAGGATCATGGTTAGGATCATGGTCAAAGTCGAGGTCAGGGCCATGGCCACGGTCATGGTCAAAGTCGAGGTCAGGGTCAAAGTTAGGATCCTGGTTAGGATCATGGTCAAGGTCATAATAAATCATTAATTTTAAAAACAGGGGGGTACTACAATGAAAACAAAAACTATCGAAGTGTCATTAGCAACCTACGAACGAATCAAAGACCAACTGAAAGAGGATGAAGCAGTAGAAATAAATGAGTTGGATGATTTGATAGGCACAAACGTATTTGTACGCGAGGTAACTTATCACCTTGTTGGCAAGGTTGAACGGCGACTTAAAGGAACAAATTTCTTCCAGTTATCACAAGCCTCATGGGTTGCTGATAGTGGCAGGTTTATGAATGCAATTAAAGATGGGGAACTAAACGAAGTTGAACCAGTTGGAACGGCTTTTGTAAACTTTGATAGCGTTACTGATTTTTTCCCATGGGTGCATGAATTACCAACAGAACAGAAATAAAATCATTAATTTTGAAAGGATGTAATTAATTAAATGTTCATTTGTATTTATAGTGCCCAAGCAAAATTGTGGTCAGGGTCAAAATCAAGATCAAGGCTAAGGTCAAGATCAAGGTCAAAGTCAGGGTTAGGATCAAGATCAAGGCCAAAGTCATGGTCAGGATCAAGATCATGGCCAAGGGCAAAGTCATGGTCAAGATCGGGATTAAGATCAAGATCAGGATCAGGGTCAAGATCAAGATTAAGATCAAGGCTAAAGTCAAGATCAAGATCAAGGCCAAAAATAATCAGGGTTATAATAAATCATTAATTTTGAAAAGATGTAATTAATTAAATGTTCACTTGTATTTATAGTGCCCAGGTAAAATTGTGGTCAAGGTCAAAATCAGGGGCAAGATCAAGGCCAAGGCCAAAATCAGGATCAAGGTCAAGATCAGGATCGTGGCCTTGGTCATGGTCGTGGTCAGGGCTAAAGTCGTGGTCAAGATCGTGGTCAAGATCAAGGTTTAGGTTAAGATCAGGATCAAGATCAAGATCAAGATCGGGGGCAGGGTTAAAATCAGGATCATGGTCAAGATCAGGATTATGGTCAAGATCGTGGTCATTGTCAAGACCGTGGTTAAGTCAGGGTTAAGGTTAAGACCAGAGTTATAATAAATCATTAATTTTAGAAAGGGAGATAAATGAGGAGAATAACTGTAAATTCTTCTGTTATTATTACAACAGCGGAAGATATAGACAAAGAAGAGGCGGACCGTTTAGTTTACGATATAGAACAAATTCTTAACAAGCAGTTCCTTCAGAGAATTTACCTTTCTGAACTTGAAGATAAAGTTAGAGTTTCTTCTAAAATTAGATCTTGCTTTCTTAGATTTCACTTTAGGGAGGTTATATGATATGATATCAATATCAGTAATATCAATAAATAGAATAAATGAGTAGTAGGAAACCTACTTCGTTTCTTATGTCGTTATGGCCTTGGCGATAAATAAGAAGCCGGTTTCCGGAGAGGGTAGAGAATTTAAGTTCCCCTTGGTTCTCTACTCTCTTTTTTTTTCTTTATTTACAGAAGATCTTTAATCATTAGCTTATATTAAGAAGATTCGATTATTTAATACCCTATACCTTGCCCTTAGTTACCCTAACGAAGTACGTCTACGTTGTCCTCAGAGCCCAGAAGAGCTATATTGATATATAGTATTAACCCTATTTTACAAGCTAACTAATAAAGGATTTAAGATAAATAAAAAAAGAGATTGCGTTCCCCTGTTCTATGTTATATTAGTTACTTAATATTAATTAATAGAAAGGGGGAATAAAATGCTCGAACTTAAACCTAAACTTAAACTTAAAGAGAAAATAATAAACAGAAGACTGGATAAGCAATTTAAAGAAACTACCGAAGGGGGATATTCAGGAGCCGGTTTACAATCTTCCGAATGTCCTTGGTTAGAAGCTATACTTAAAGGAGGAGGTCCAGAACCAACTTGCGTAGATTTAGATTGGGAAGATAAGCTTTATTTAGAAGAAGCTGAATATACTTATCTAAGAGGAGGTTTATGTCCTACTTGTAGAGGTTTCGGACACGACGAAAGAGGTATATTCGTAAAATGTGCAGGATAAATCTCTAATAATAAAGGAGAAAGAAAATAAAAAGAAAATAAAGAAAAAGAAAAAAAGGAAAAATATAGGGTTAGTTCCTGAGAAGATCGAAGCGTTATTAGATGAGTATAACGAGGTTTCAGGAAGAAGAAGAAATAGAAGAAGAAATAATAGAAGATAAAGAAGAATTAAAAGGTTTTCTCGCTGATATTCAAGATAGTATAGTTCGTTCTTATAAATAGATTATTACAAGATGTAGAAGTTAATATAGAAGAACTAATTAAGATTAAGGAAAGAAAAGAAAAAGGAGGGCCGGTAAAATGGGGATACGATATTATTTTAAGAATTCTGAAGGGGATATAAAGCTATCCGGTTTATTAGCGCAAGCCTGTGTAGAGTTAGGGTTCTGGAATACAAGAGATCCTGAACTTATATTATCATGGGAGGAGGTCGAATCTGTAATCAGCTATATGTTAAAAAGATATAGTAATTCTACGTCTCTATTGTGTAGATTTAAGTTAGGGGTCTTATTAATCTGGTTAGCGACTCACGATGATAACGATGTTATATCTTTTTCTTAGAAAGAAACCTAACATCCTATTTCATAGAAATAGGACGCTGATAAAGATTAACCGAGATCATATAGGATATAAGATCATCTCCTTCTAAGTAAAGACTCCTCTGTAGAGGAAATCTGTAGAAATTATTATAGGTACCGAGTTTATTATAAGGTACTAATAATAATATATATAGATATAGATATAGATATAGATATAGAT
>Ga0190286_1001124_pt1 | contig 10169 bp, 13 predicted proteins | sample 48691834_MG_FD_183241 | JGI IMG/M metagenome (GOLD analysis project Ga0190286, IMG submission 183241) | Hydrothermal vent microbial mat bacterial communities from Southern Trench, Guaymas Basin, Mexico - 4869-18-3-4_MG | ecosystem: Environmental > Aquatic > Marine > Hydrothermal vents >... | reverse complement strand
TTCCATGTGGAATTTCAAAAGCGAAGTTGCACAAACACTCGCAGCATGTCCCGCAATCACCGAGATGATAGAAGCATGTCTCGTAAAGAAGTCTTATGGCGGCACAGATTATTACGAGCTTGAGGATAAGTATTTTGAAACAACCATTAATTATACGTCAGCCACCATTGATGATACAGTTACCGATGCGGTTGAACGTTTAATGAAGAAATATAGAATCACAGCAATCTCTAATTATGGCGATTTCGATGGCATGGCGGCGGTGGCACATGAGGGTGGTGTATGTGTGCTTATGCCCGAAGAAATGTTCCCCCTGTTCTCGAAGTTACCGAGAGCAAGCGAGTTCGTGCTGAGAAGTATTACAACAATGGTAGAAGGTGCGGTGCCGGTGGATGAGCATACACTTTCGGGCTATGAGCGAGGGCATTTACAGATCTGGCGTCTCTGGCAGGACTATATATGCCCAAAAGCAAAAGTCATGGTAGTAGAAGGGACGAGAAGCTTTTACGACAATAAGACAAAAACCATCTGCATGGCTAAAGACGACCTGGAGTATTACCATGATGATACATTTATACACGAACTGGCACATGCGTATGGCTTTGAGCAATATAAAGACGCACCGGACTTATCCGAGAATTTTGAGCGAGCACTCGCTATGGTGGCGAAAGATTTGTATTCATTCCTTTATCTTGATACAAGGAGAGCCGCAGTAGAGAGATGCAATCACGGCTGCTTTAATGCAACACCGAAAACGGAAGAAGAATTCTTTGATGACATCTATAAGAGCCTTACGGGCACTACACGTTCAAACCTGATGTCTAACCCTCAGATGTTTATCATCTTTTATAAACCCTATCATACAGAGAAGTGGTATTATGACTATGTGGGCTATGTAGGTGAAGACAGACCGCCGGCAGAAGAGACATACGATAAGAGAGTCAGTGAAAACATGAAACTGTTGAGAGAATTTTATAAGAAGGTTAAGCGTGGGGAGATAACCTGGGATGAAGCGGTCAGGGCGCTCAGGAAGGCGAAGTTCCCGGTATCGTCTGATATAATAACTGCCGAGAAACTGATTGTTTATGTTTATGATATAAGAAAAGATAAGTATAAGTATTTGGAAACTATTGAGTGAGCTATGACCGACTACATATATGAGACGGAAGGGCGACGTATATGTGAATATGTGGACGATGGGATTAGCCGTACGGTGGTGGTGACACGGAAGGCGAGCGTGCTCCATAGACCTTACAGAGAACCATCTGAATACAGGAAACTGATGCGTACTATTATAAGGATTATGCCCCGTCCCGAACGCTGACGTCAGCTCGTGTTCTCGCTCTGTTCTAATCCCTTCTCTATTAACTCAGCATAGGCTCTTGTGATTCTGATACCCTTTTTTCGTGCGTATTCCACCACTTTCTCCCTCAATTCCTTGGAAATGCTAACATTTATCCGCATGTTATATTATAAATCCATCTTTTTGTTTAAAAAGATGTCCCAACCAGAATACATTTTTATGTCCCTTATTCTGACATTATGGCTTTTTGGGAATAGGTTTTTATATAACGAGGTGAATGTTTTTATATAGGAGGTGAGCATATAGATAAAAGAGGTGAAGCGGAAAAATGGCTGAGCGATTGGGAGTAGTGGAGTATTTCAGCACGAAAGAAATAGGATTGACGTTCGCAGGAGTGGCGCTCGACTCAATATCGCACGCAATAGCAGAGAGCTTACTGGACAAAGTGCTTGAGCCAAAGTATCCAGAGAAATACGCATTGTATTCGACGGGCATTGCAAGTGCTATACATACAGCCATAGGAATAATACTGGCGATACGTGGCGGTCTAAAGGCAGCACACCCCGTCCTGCAATACATAGGGTGGGGAATGGTCTTTTCGGAGGTCAGCTCGTGGCTGGATATGATACGGATTAGCTTCGAGCTGAAGGCGTGAGGTGAGGTAAAAGATGAGTTCAAGAACCTTTAAAGTGAAGAAGGCAAAGGCAAAAGCGAGGAGGAGAGAGAGACCGAGAGAAGAAAGGAGACGTGAAGAAAGAATAGCGGCAGCACCGGGACCAGCGGAAGAGATACTGTTCGGGACGGAGCTTGAGGAGTTGTAAAAGATAGAAGAGTAGATGGGAGGAAAAATGTAGGGAGGTATAAAAAATGGTAGAGAGAGTAGATAATTGGGAACTCGTATTGTATGGAGCGGACCTGGATGCGAACAACAGGTACAAAATCGAGGATTCGCACATAAGGTGCGCACTGATACGAGAGATAGGCACGGATTCGCCCGACCTGATAACTTTCGGACTGCGAGACCACCCGTTCATAGACATAGATGCGTTCATAGCGCCATACTACAAGAGCAGCAACAATCTGAACGTGATGCGGTTCAGTGGCAAGCGAGGCTTGAAATGGGTTTTCACGGGCTTTGAACTGCCGTTACCGCTCGATCTGGAACTGCAAATAGATAATCTCGCAAGTGACAGGCGAGTGTATATAAAGGGAACGCTGTATAAAGGCGTGATGTCAGCCGAGGATCCGATAAATCGGTACTTGATGGCACGACTGACTGAGCACAGCTATAAGCAACTGAGACCTCTGTACTGGCGGAACATAACGATCCCGGCGGGTCTATCACCGGGTAAGGAGTATGTTCTGGACGATGCCACGAAGACGCTTGTGGAATGGAAGCCACAGGATCCGAAATACACCGTAGCACCTTCTCAGAACATCACATACGTTATCAAGAACACTATCCAGGTGCTGTGGACTGACGAGGACTTACTGCCGAAGAACGTCGAGTTCAGGATAAAGCATGACAGGATTGATCTCGGCGTGATGCCCAGGCTGGACCACATGTTCCTGCCACCGGCAGATGGCGTCACGAGATACGTGGAAGAGACACTATACATAAAGAGCATTGACGACTGTGATGCCGTGTGGACACCAGGGAACGATGCACATACCGAAGTATCGCTCGAATCAACCATCAAGAAGGAAGGTGATTATTCAGTAAAGATGGTGGCAAAGACGGGGCAGAATATAGCTGATGGCGAGATAATCGGCTATAAGAATTTAGCCTCGCCGATAGACATCAGCGACTTCAAATACATCGGCTTCTGGATCGGTGCGAAAGGTTCGGCATTGAATGCGGGAGACATAACGCTACTGCTGGATAACACTGCGGATTGTGGAAGTCCAGTCGAGGAAATACCGTTACCACCGATACCGGTAGCAACAAGCCCGGACGAACTGATATACGTTATGCTCCCGCTGGAGAGTGCTGAGAATCTAACCTCATTGAGTTCGATCGGTCTGAAGAACACATCAGGAGGTAATATCACCGAAGGTAACGGGCTATATGTGGATGATATAAGACCACTGCCACTAAGAGTCAGACATAATCCAATGGAAGCGCTGCTGAAGGCGAAGTTTACGGGTGGCGTGAATGCGGCAGTTTCAAGTGTGAACTATGCAAACGGCGAAATAGCGATAACCTATGATGCAGTACCAACCAGTCTGACTGTGGGCTACTATGCGTTCAGAGAGGGCGGAGGGCGAGATATATTCACGCTCAGGGAGATAGATCCGAAATACCACAAAATCACATATCCGCACAAGCTGAGTTACACATTCACCAACAAGACCTCTGCGGTAACACCGTCGGGCGAATACACAATGAACCTGTACACACTTGCAGAATACCATCAGTTAATACCGCCAGGACAGGGTATCCCACCAGCAGTATTGGCGGCAGCGAGACCACTCCTCGTGTAATTTTTACACGAGGACTTTTTCCTTTTTTTCATGAAAGGACGAGTGGCAAGTGACACTCGGAGCATAAAATAGGAGGTAGAATGGAAATGGCTAAGTTTGGAACACTGAGGGTTGTATTTGCCCGGGTTTACGATGAAATAGCGGAGAGCGATTATAAGTCTGGGTCGGAGATTTGCAGGAACGGCGATAAATTTACATTTGCGCTCGATGGACTCATAGTCAATTTTGATGCGAAAGAGGCGGATCCATACCCTTACGATTCAAAGATACTGATAGATTTCTCAATCTATCCGACAGAGAAGGAGGAAGTATTATTAGCTGATTTCCCCTACTCATGCAGGGGCACGAGACAGAACCCGAAGTACATACCGTTATCAAAAGGGACTGACTTCCCGATACTGCCCCCAAACAGGAAGTTCTATTACAAGATCAGTAATACTGAAAGTGAAGCTGGGCGTGCAATATTCGGTGTGGCAATTGTTATCTTCGGGCGTCCGGTTATTGAAGAGTGAACCGAAGGAGAGTGAGGGAGATAAGAAATGACAAGAGGTTTGCTGGATGGGACGAGGTACAGGCATAATTATCCGCCCTTAGGGGTGTATATCGCAGGTGAAGACATAGAAGCGGGTTCGGCGGTATGCCAATCAAGAACCTCACCGGGCAGAATAATGAAGGCGCAGGCGAACGATCCAGCCAGAATGCCGTGCATCGGTGCGATTCTGGGGTCGAGATTGCTTGGGCAGGAAGCTTTAGTAGTTTCGAGCGGTATGCACCCACGATTACGGCGGGTCAAAGACTTCAACCCAGGCGATAACATATATGTATCAACAGAGCGAGGGAAATTCACAGGCGAGCAGCCAGCTTATGGCACCAAGCAGATCTGTGGTATCGCAAGAGATGAGAGTAGTGCTCTTCTATACTGCATACCGCCGCAGGTGCCCGTTTCGGTTGGCTATATAACGAGGGGTAACCACACAATTAAGCCAGGTGATGGCACGGATGAGGTGAAGTTCGCATACGAAGGAGCACCCGATGAATTCACCGTCTGGCATCACGGTTTCCTATGGGTTGAATTCGACCTATCGAATCTCGTAGCAGATGCTGAGATAACCGTTACCGGCAGGTTATACCATAAAATAGATGGCGAAAATCTCAAGCCGATAGATATAAAACGCTGGCATTGCAAAACTGATGCCATAGATAATGTTCACATGACACTTTGCGGAGCCGTGACAGCGGGGAAGACGATACAATTATCTCTACAATGTAGTAAGGCAGTTGGTGCGGATCGTGTGGTCAAACACGTATTTATTCAGGACACATGAGTGAGGAGGTGAAGTAAAAATGGATCCGTTAATATTACCAACAGTTAGTACAGAAACAAAAACAATAGGGTTCATCGAAACCCCGGTAGTAACACTAACGATAGACCCCGCAGAGCCTAAAGTCGGGGATAAAGTATCGGTAAGCGTAAACGTCAAGAGAGCAGATGGCACAACGCCAATAGAGGGTATAAAAGTAGATTTCTTCGTTATTGATTCGTTAGGTGCATCAGTACTCGGTGACAGGCAGGAAACGGATGCAAACGGGGATGCAACAGCGTCTCAAGATTACTGGGTTGGCAAACCAGAAGCCGGGCAGGAAATAAAGTTCATCGCAGTTACCAGACCGAAAGTAATAACATGACAGTAGTAATAGAAGGAGTAGTAATAGAAAAAAAATACATATAAGGGGGGTAGAAGAAAAGATGTCAAGCGTAGAGGAAGATTTATGGAAAATAATGAATAAGGCACCATTCACTGACCTTAAAGAAACATTCGATCCTGCTACTGATAGCCTGGAAGCGATACGAGATGCAATAGACGGTATAGAAGCGGGAGTATATACTTACTGCTCCAAGTCGGGACCAACTGAGGTGGAGATAAATGACGGTGCGGAATTCTCAATAGAACTTTTGAACCCCGGTAATGCCGTTATACCCGCAGATTCAATTACACCAGGGACATACAAGATTGAGAGGATCAGAGATAATGTTAGTACCGAGATAGTTGCACCAACTACCGCATCAAAAGCCGATGGCAGGATATATTGCACGTATCAATTCACCGCAGCTGATGACTGGCAGGTTGGCGATTTATTCAAGATAACGTTCAGTGGCGGTCATGTAACGATAGGAGGCACAACAACCGCTTTCCCCACTGCTTATTTCTATGGACGGATAGTTCGTGATGAAGCAATAAGCGATAAAATAGGAACGCCACCAGCCAACCTGGGTGATATTGTCGGAATGCTCGGTAACCCGGATGTTGCAGGAAAAACCATATATGATAACATAGGCGACTTTAAAGGACAAACAAATCTCACATCGCTATTAGAGGCGTTAGGCATACCTGATGTTGCGGGGAAGCCACTGTACACGTGCCTGGTAACGGATAGGCTGGACCATGCGGAATACGGTCTGAGTGCTTTACATGGTGATATTGGCGACAAGGGTGCTGGAGTGGATATAATTACAAGACTGGGTGCATTTGACGGCGATGCCGATGCACAGGGTGATATATTCAGAGCTTTGGGCGTTCCGACAACGAATTCGCTATGGTCAGCCGTCCGATACATACATCACGAACCGGTAAGTTCGCCCGCTTCGGGTTCGATTGCACAGGTACTGGTAGAAGGTATTTATGGCAGAACCAACGCACCAAAGAACCTGCACGACCTGCTGGGCGTTCCCGATGACACAGTGCCCAACAGGTCAATATATGCGAATCTTGGAGATTTTCAGGGACAAACGAATCTAAAAAGCTTATTAGCCGTTCTCGGATCAGGGTGGAACACAGACAATAGAGATATTTATAATTCTTTAATAACCGACAGGATAGGCTCGGTCGGTGATGCCGAAGCGGAAGCGGGAACTATATTACAGAGATTGACATGGCTGATTAATGGAATACGCAGAGGGGCAGGCGCCAGCACGCTACCCGCAGACAGGTCTTTATACGATGCTATCGGACCGGTTTTAGCACGAACGAATAACGCATCTCTTTATCATATTCTTGGCGTTCCAGATGACCCGGATAAGACGATATATGACAATCTTGGCGATTTCAGGGCGAATACAAATCTAAAGTCGCTGAAGGATGTACTGGCAGTACCTGATACGGCAGGCAAGGGACTGTTTGTGGAACTGGCAACCGATCGAATAGGTGCAGTTGGCGATGCGGCGTCGGAAACGGGGACGTTATTGCCGAGGGTGAAGTTCTATGGAGAGGGCATAATAAGAGGTACGGGCACGCCAATACCCGAAAACAAGTCTTTATATGACGCCATCGGCATGGTACTGTCGAGAACGAATGACCCGAGCTTGATGGATATGCTCGGTTTGCCGGATAATGATGAAGGCTCACTGTACGAGCGATTGGGTGCATTCACCAAGACTAATAATCTGAAAGCATTGCTGGGAAATCTCACGCCAACCAATAATCTATACGATATACTCGGCGGCTATACAACGACAGATACACTTAAAGACCACATAGACCCGATAAAACATGCCGACATTTCATTAATAACACTTACAACGAGGTCAATGGCAGATTATATCAGGGGGATCGGTATCAATGTACCCAGTGACGGATTCGATTCTTCTGCGGTAACTGCGAATGAGGACGGTTCAATATTTGAACGATTGGAACACCTGAAGACCCTGGTGGATGATAAAGTAACAAACGGCACACATGATATAGAGGTAGCACATGGCACAAGTGAACAGACCGTTGTGGTATTCAAAGCGCACCGAACGGGCAAACTCGCAGTACAGCTTGATTTAAATGCGCTTGTAGCAGCGAACGAAGGCGGAACGGTCACTGTACGGTTGAAGCACATGATAGATAATACGAATCGCAGAACGATAGATCTCGCAACCTTCGTGGTGGGTACTGACGAGATACATCCGACCGTATCAGGCTGGGTGGATGCTGCAAACGATAACGGTGTTGAGGTAACGATTCAATGTTCATCTGCGGTAACCGCAACGAGAACTATTCCATATAAGATAATGGAGGCTGCTTAAAAATGGTGCAAAAGAATGAGATAAAACGGATAAATGACGTATTAGTAGAGGGAATAAGGACAAGAGCACACGACCCCACACTCAATGAACTGCTCGGATTAGCCGATGTAGCTAACGGTGCACTGGCGGATATTTTGGGGGCTTTCAATAGCACAGATAACCTCAAAGCCGTATTGGGCGCATTTACAGCGACCGAGAATCTGAAGGCGATATTGGGCGACCTCAGTACCACAAAGAATCTCGGTGGCATACTGGGTGCGTTCGATACAACAGAGAACTTAAAAGCAATTCTCGGCGATTTATCAACCTCAAAAAGATTGGGTCAGATATTGGGCGCTCTCACTGAGACCGATAACCTCAAAGCCATATTGGGTGCGTACACCGCAGCTGCACCACTAAAAGCCGATGTTGATAGTATATTAGCAGATACGACCCAGATAGCGGATGGGAGCCTGCCCGCTGACCCGGCTGCAAACTCGCTGGCAAGGTTCATAGCATCGGGAGGAACTGCTTTAGGCACACCATTACCGGCGTCAAAGTCTCTGTATGATGTTATAGCTCTCGACCGGCTTGATAAGCAACATGCGGGCACACACAAGACATATCCACTGCTGGCAGACCCGGTTACATTAACCTCATCATCAAGTGCATGGACATACGGTAGCTATGCAGAGATAGTACCGGCAGATACAATAACGAGCGATTTCTGGATCACGGGTATAGAAGCGAGCAATCCATCGGCAGCGGATAATTATGTGATATGCATAGCAACCGGCGGAGCGGGTGCGGAGACAGATATAATCGAAGTCCCGGTGACAAGGACAGATATAACTTCGGCGGGTGTGATAATGTCGGTAATTATACCCGTGAACCCGCCAGTCAAAGTATCAGCCAATACACGTATATCAGGCAGGAGCGCATCCAAAGCGGCAAATGCTAATACGATTGACGTGAAAATATTATATGCAACGGGACTGAGGTAATATAAAGGGGGTGATCAGAACGGACGAGTACCCGCTAACTTTGCTGGTAATAGAAATCGTTGAAGCGGTAGCGTTAGTCGTATTGTTTATTATGGTAATAAAGCTATGGCGAGAGGTTGAGGTGCCCGGTTAGGAGGTAAAAGAGATGGAGACGTGGCAGAAGATAGTGTTGGGAGTGGGAATCGTGGCTGTGATAGCCGTGGTAATATATTTCGTATATACGAAACTCATAGCGCCACCCGCTCCCACATCGTAAGGGTAACTGTGAAGTATGCCGAGGGATGAGGAAACCTTAGGGACCGTAGCATTAGAGATAAGAGACCTGCTGAAGGATATATTGGCGGCATTAGGAGGCGGGAATACAGGTAGTTGGAACCATGGTCGCTGCGTAGTATCAACTCCCGGTGAACCTCAGCGATTACCCCCTATGCACATCCCTGACGGTATGCATGTCGTGGTACGTGCACTGCCGAGGAATACGGGAAGTGTATATATTGGCAGAAATAGCCAAGCCGTTTTAGACCCCGATAGGCGAATAGAGCTTACACCAAAAGATTTCGTAAGGATGCGATTAACGAATACCAATCTGATCTGGGTGGATGCGGAGAAGGATGGTGAAGGCGTTGATTTCTGGTGCGAGGCGGAAAAGTAAGAGGTAAATAAAAATGGCTGATTATGGTTCCGGTCCGGGTGTGGTTGTAAAAATAATTATAGGTTCACTGCCTGAGTTAGATAACCTTATTATAGAAGAATCGCCGGAGATAATCGAGGTGGATCCTGGCGAGACTAAAAAACTGGTTGCACATACCGAATCGGGAACCGATTGGATATTAAATGCGATTGGTGCGACCGATAACGATTACAGTGAATACTGGCTGAAAATAGGCGATAAAGAAACGACTCACACAAAAGAGCCGTTAGGATTATTCAATAACCCTTTCAGGTTCGAGCCAACAATCAGCGTGCCAAAAGGCGTGGAAGCAGCATACTATGTCAAGCTCGATGCGGGTGCACCGGGTCCGGCATCCTTTATAGCAAAGATGATGGGTTATATATTGTAAAAACATTATTATAGGTAGGGTAAAATGGTAACGGTTGTAGCGGGATATGGACGGAGGAGAAGTGAGGGGATAGCGAAGCTGGACCTGTTAAGACTCTATCCTTTTATAGATACAAAACTAATGAAGAAGATAGAGATGGAGCAGTTGGGCATATCGAACCCGCCGGTAAGGGGTATGCGGGGAGTGGAACGCATCATGCAGAAGCCACCAGAGGGGGTATTAAAAGGCGAGAGCATACCACGAGAAAATGAAGTCAGCGAATTTCACGA
>Ga0190286_1001123_pt1 | contig 10173 bp, 9 predicted proteins | sample 48691834_MG_FD_183241 | JGI IMG/M metagenome (GOLD analysis project Ga0190286, IMG submission 183241) | Hydrothermal vent microbial mat bacterial communities from Southern Trench, Guaymas Basin, Mexico - 4869-18-3-4_MG | ecosystem: Environmental > Aquatic > Marine > Hydrothermal vents > Microbial... | reverse complement strand
ACCTTACCCGTCTCCGTGTCCACCTCAACCTCCACGAAGTAGGCTGTGAAATGGGGTGGGCAACTCCCCTGTCTAACGCTGGCGACGGCTGCGATGGTGCCCCAATTCTTATGCCTAGCCATGGAGGCCAACTCGCCGATGGTGATCTCCTTGCCCTCAACGCCCTCGACGTAGATGACTCCCTGACCCCTCTCCTCATCGGGTCTAATCTTCAGCGCATGGGGGTAGGCGTCGAGAACCCTCGCAGCCAACTCCAACAGCTTCCTCTTCACCTCCCTCGCCACCTGTAAGGCTGCTGCACCCCCAGCGTAGACACCTCTCGATGCATGTGTGCATACATCGTATAGGGTTGTCTGGGTGTCAGACCTAACGATGTTTATACATTCGAGTGGAACCCCAATCTCCTCCGCTATTATCTTAGCATGAGCCGTGAGGGTTCCGCCTCCACAATCCATCAGGGCTGTGATATAGTCGAATGACCCATCCTCATTTACCTTCAGCATAGCCCCAGTATAGTCTATGGCGGTCCCTGGAACAGGGCCTCCAGCGCTGGAGGTGTGGAAGCCCCTCCCGAAGCCTATACCCCTCCGATAGCGCCCCCTCTGCTCACCAGGCTTTGGCCGTTTATCCCATCCGATAAGCTTAGCTCCACGTCTGACGATCTCCTCCACCCCAGAGCTCTTGATTATGGATTTAACCGTGGGCCCCTGACCCCAGAATAGGTCTCCGAGGCCGACGTGGTTTAGGAGTTTGAACTCAACTGGGTCGATGCCGAGCTCCTCAGCCAACTCATCCATCAGGGACTCAACGGCCCAGGTTATCTGTGGATTTCCAAATCCCCTCATGGCGCAGCTTGGAACCTTATTCGTATAGACCGCCTTCCCAACATATCTAAGGTTGGGTAACTTGTAGAGGGAGACCCACCAGCCTACGAGGCATCCGAGCAGGGGATAGGCCTGAATCTGGTGGGCGCCGATATCCAGGATCGCCTCCAGACTACCTGCTGTCAACCTGCCATCCCTTTTTGCTCCAAGCTTGAGATCGAAGATCATCTGATAGGAGCAGTGCTCGTGGAGATCCTCCTCTCGTGTATATGCCAGTCTGACCGGCTTATGGGCTTTGAGGGCGAGAGCGACAGCGATGGGGACTACGACGTTTGTCTGGATGCTTGAGCCGAAGGCTCCTCCAAGCGCAGTCTTGACGACGTTGATCTTCCCAGCCGGTATGCCGAAGATCTCATGGATCAACAGCCTCGTATTATGTATCGATTGAGTCGTCGTCCAGATGGTGACCCCTCCATCGGGTTCAGGTCTGACGACAGCCGTCTTAGGCTCCAATTGGCAGTGGTATCGCCGATTAGTTCTGTATTCCCGCTCAAGAACCACGTCGGCCTCCCTGAAGCCCCGCTCAACGTCTCCCTGCTCGATCTCGAGGGTGCAGGCGATGTTATTCTCAACCTCCAGCTCCCTCCCCATATACTGGATTCGTTCATGAAGCAGCGGCTTCCCAGGCCTCATGGACTCCAAGGGGTCGAAGGAGGGCTCCAAGACCTCGAATTCGACGTCTATGGCCTCCAAGGCTCTCTGAGCCAGCTCCTCAGACTCGGCTGCCACCGCTGCGATCGGGTCTCCGACGTATAGGGGCTTATCGGTGAGAACCCTCCAATCCTTATAGGTGGCCTCTGGGGTGCTGACAAGCCTTGGACAATAGACCACATCGGGGACATCCCTAAAGGTTACGACTACGGCTCCAAGTCTCTCAGCCTCGGAGACATCGATGCACTTCACCCGTGCATGGGGGTATGGACTCTTCAGAACCCTGGCATACAGCATGTCTGGGAGATAGATGTCGGAGGAGTAGACCTCCCTACCCGTCACCTTCGCTATGCCATCCATTCTCGGAATGCTTTCACCTATGAAACGGAAACGCTGAGCCATCAAACACTATTTTGGATTTCAGAGAGATAATTGTTCCTACCCCCTCTCCAATAGGTGGGGCGCCCTAAACTCTATGAAAGGCCTTAAATCACTCACGGCGGCCCTCATGGCATCCAAGGCGGCTTTCACAATCCTCGGTTGTGGAGGCTGAGACATTGGAATGCGCCCGGAGATATACGCCCCCATTCATGAGGGCGATGGAGAAACAATGAATCGATCCGGCGTCGCCTGCGTCCATGGAGAGGGGTGGGCGGTGAAGGTTCCTGAGGATGTGAAACGGATTCTATCAGCCCCTTGAAGCCGTCTTAGAAGCTCCTCAGCCAGCTCCACCTCCAGCTCGGTTGGAGCTCCAAGAACGGTTCCACACTCTAATTGCCGTCTTATGGCCTCCCAGGATCCGGGATTTTGACGTCTATACTCCTCCAGGAGCTCCCTTAGGGGTCTGTCCATCTCATTTCACTCTCCTATTATCATGGCTTCAACTCTCCGCTTGCGGGGGCGTCTCTCCGCCTCAACCCAATAGATCCTCTGCCAAGTCCCTAATCCAAGGCGTCCATCATGTATGGGGATTACCTTACTCGGCTCGAAGAGCATCGATCTGAGGTGGGAGAAGGCGTTGAAGGGATGCCGATAGCTCCCATCGGAGGGGGTGAGCCGCCTTAGGAAATCCCTCAGGTCTTCGATGAGGGAGGGATCATATTCGTTTAGGATTATGACGCCCGTGGCGTGCCCCGCATAGATGAGCATCAGGCCATCCCTTATACCGGAGCGGGATGCAACCTCGCTGAGCCAGGGTGTTAGGTCTAGGACGTCGAACTCCCCACAAGTCTGGAACTCATATTCCTCGGAGTAAATCCTCATATCATCCCTGGTATGCGGGATAAGGTTAAAAAGAGCGACGCCTCTACCCTCTGAAGGCCCTATGGAGGATGAATTAGAGAAGCTGAAGCGGAGGAAGCTCCTGGAGCTCCAACGTAAAATCATGATGGCGACACCTAAAGGGGAGAAGGAGAGCGATCCGAGGGAGGCCTTGAGGAGGCTCTTCGTGGGGAGAGCTTGGGAGGTTTATAGGGCCGCTTGGAGGCAATATCCAGAGGTCATGCCCAGGATCGAGGCTGCGCTCCTTTCAGCTATCAGGGATGGGAGGCTGAGGGATAAGATCGATGGTGAAAGCCTCTACTACTTCTTCCAGAGAATAGGTCTTCCCGTGAGGCTAAGGACAACCATCAGGATTAAGGAGCATGGGGAGCTGAAGACCCTTCAGCAGAAGTTGAGGGAGATATAGCTATCTCCAGACCTTAACCCCTATCTCGTTGAGATATTGTGCAATCAGCTCTGCGATGTCATACTTCTCGAAGGGTATCTTCAACTCCTTCACGAAGACAAGTATCTCCCTATAAGTTATCTCACGCCCATTCTTCAGATATCTATCCAGAATCGTCTGGGCGAGACGCTCAGCCACACAGTATTTTGGACTGAGACTCCTGAAGTGAAGCCTTAATGCCTTGGAGATTTCCTCCGTTGAGGCCCCGGCTATGGCCCAGACAATCGGCCTCGGGCCACCCCTCGACCGTCTAACCTTAGAGACCTTCAGGGCTGGATATATCACTCCAAGAGACCTAAGCTTCTTCAAGGCCCTATAGACTGTGGCTTCAGGTATGTGGAGCTCCTTCTGAAGTATCCAGGCAGTCGCAGCTCCGTTGAGGCAGAAGTAGAGGAATATGAGGGCCACAGACTGCGACGAGAAGATATTCTCACTGAATGATAATATCTCCTTGATATGATTGATCTTTTGTCTTAGGTTGGTTCTCTCATTTGGAGATAATAACTTCCTGTAAAACCCTATGATTCGGTCTAAGTTATTCTCATTTTGTGAGAGTATCTGACAGACTTCACCTTTAGTTGTTTCCTCAAGTATCAAGTTTAATACACCACTTGTTGCAATTATAATTAATCCCGATAAGCTTATAAGCTTCTTTGTTTACATGTTTACAAGTAAACATTTGAGGGGTTTACCGATGCCGCAAAAGACCGTCTCCATACGGGGGCTGGATACGGAGCTTTACCATCAGATATTCTCCATGGCTAAGCGTAGCGGTAAGAGGGTTGCAGACCTTATGAACCTTGCCCTAAAACAATTCCTTGAATCTAACGGAAATGGAAGTGAGAGCAGGAAGGCTGACCCCGATGAGGATTGCTTCGTTCTAAGGAATAATGGTGAGATATTCCTCTCTAAGACCGATATCATAGTTCTCCAGAAGAAGGTGGGGAACTTCAGGATCGAGAATAGTGGCCGCCTCGTCTTCGAGAAGGATGTCGATGAGGAGGCCCTCAACTACATCAACGGCCTCGTCATACACTCAGGGGTTGTTGAGGCCCCCCACACGGTCTATCCGCATCTCCTTCTAAAATCTGAGATTTATGGGAAGCTCCTGAAATATTGAGATGTATGTCGCAGGAGTTGAGGATGGGAGCTTCCTAAGAGATCAAACACCCAGTAGGGTTCCCCTCTGCTGCGCCGTCCTGGAGGGCTCCAGGGTCATAAGGGTCTACCTGACGAGCATAGAGATCGACGGCCTCGACGCCACCGAGAAGCTGATCGAAATGGTTGATGAGGGCGTTGATGCATTCATCCTCGGAGGCGTCACCTTTGCGGGATTCAACATCATCGACCCATTCAGGCTCCATGAGGCCTTCGGGGTGCCGGTCATCATCTATTCCGATAAGCATCCCGACAGCGAGGCCATCTATAAGGCCTTGAGAAAGAACTTCCCCGATTGGGAGGCCCGTTGGGGAATCATATCCCGGTTAGGAGATGTAGAGCGGGTAGTCATTCGAGGTTGTAGGGTCTTCTATGAGGTGGTCGGCGCCTCGAAGGATTGGGGGAGAACGGTGCTGGAGGAGACGGCACTAATATGTAGGATACCTGAACCCCTCAGGGTTGCGGGGCTTGTCGCCCGGGGTCTCAGCCGCTTAGGGCTTTGAAGTCGATGGTGTATGTTTGCAGGCTCTTCAGATCCACGATTGTGGTGATCCCAGGTGTGGGTTTCAGGTCTAATCTTCGTTGATAAGCCGTCTGACTCTGCCATGATCCGGAGGCTATGAGGGTTACACCCCTATACTTACGCACCTCATGCACATGGACATGTCCCATATGTAAGATGTCTGGAACCCTATCGATGACGAGGTGATCCTCCTTCTCAGGGGCTATGGGCGTGTTGGCGCCGTAGATGGGTGCGAGATGCCTACATCTCAGGAGGAGCTCCATCCCTTTAGCTGGATGTTGGAAGTCGAGGCCGGGCTTGCTGGATAGGACATCATCCAGCGCCCTCCCATGGCATATGAGAACCTCAACGCCCTCGAGGCTGATGTAGCTGGGATTGCTGAGGAGATGAATCCTCTCATCGGCGTGGAGCTCCCTGGCATACTCCTCCGGTATTGGGGGTTGGGGCAAGGCCTTAGCAACAGCATCATGGTTTCCAGGTATTATAACGATCTCTATTTGGCGAGGTATCTTTGATAGGAGCTTCGCAGCCATCTCATACTGCTCATAGATATCCCTAATTTCAAGCTCATCAATCTGATTTGGATAAACCCCTATACCATCAATAATATCCCCTGCAATAATCAAATATCTAACCCTCGAGGCAATCTCCCTATGGGTGTCCCCACCAAATTTACCATTAAGCCATCTAATAAAATCATTAAATAAATCCTCAAGAAAATGAACACTTCCAACGTGGAGATCTGATATAAATACTGCGAAAACCCTTCTCTCAGCTCTGTTATTCATCTTTGAGGCTATATCCGGCCATATGAAATCCTTAGCTATGATTAGATCATCCCGCAACTTTATAGCGTCAACACAGACAACCTGATCCTTAAGAAGCATCAATCCCTTCCTAAAAACCTCATCATCAGCCGTCATAATAGTTATAGTTCCCTCATCATCGTCCAAATCCAAGTATAATCTCTTTCCCCTAACAACAATATCGTTGATCATGCCAATAATCTTGAATCTCGTTTTAAGAGGAAGTCTGGAGACTTCCCCTGTCTTAACAACTCCATTTATGTCCCCCCTCCGTTTAAATAATTCAGATATCTTGTAATATCTGCTTTTAAAATATTTTAGAAATCCATCCACCTCAACTAACGGTTTTGGATGTAAACTATAAATGATCTTGGGTTTAATCCTCTTAACAACCTTTGCCTGTTTTTCCTCCTCTTCAACCTCTTTCTCTATCTCAAAAAATTTTCTTAGGAATCCTTCATTAATATAGCATATGTTTTCCTTTTGAGCCTCCAAAATAATTTTCTCCAATAATTCGCTTAACTTTTTTGTGTTGATTGTTTTTATGTAATCAAATCCATCTTTAGTTAGTATTAACCCTGAATCGATTATTCTTTTAATTATCTCGTTGATGCTTTCCATTATTTTGTTTTATTTTGTGTTTTTGGGCTTATTAATTTTTAGCCTCCTTTAAGATAATTTTATACTAAACATTAAGGGTCTTAGCCTCTTTACCTCTCCTCCTTATAATCTCCTTTACCTCCTTCCTAAGATAGTATCTATATGGGATGGTGCTTGTGTTCCTATCTATAAATCCTCTGTCATATAATTTCTTTAACATCCTGGCTGTATGCTCTCTCGTCTTATTTATTCTCCTCCTAACCTCTGGGACGGTTCCCTCCTCAAGTTCATCTAATATCATTAAAATTTTCAACTCCGTCTCATTCAATCCATCTAAAACCTTTCTATCATCGATCGGTATGGGGGTCTCTATTTTGATGGGCTTCCGCTTCATTTCCTCCTTGACCGCTATCAACATTTTCTCCATCTCATCAATTCTCTTAATTATGTTTTTAACATTTTTGTTTGTTATCTCAGATGTCTCCATGGCTTTTTCACTTTTAATTATGGCCTCGTTTAGGTCTGATTTTATGTCCCTTATTTTTTCCTCTATTCTTTTTATGTTTAGAAATATGTTTCTTGATATTCCGAGGGTTATGTTTCTGATCATGTCCTCGCTTGATTTATAATCGTCTCTAACTTTCCTTATTTTCTTGTAATATATAAAGGATGCTGATAGGGTTATTGTTAGAAAGGCTATGTTGAGGATTGTTGTTGGGTTCAAAGTTTTCGTTTTATGATCTTTTTGGTGGGTTAATAGGGTTTACGCCTATTTTACCTGCAACTCAAACTATTGATGACGTTTAAATAGGCTTTGCCAAATCTTTCTGCGATGCCTTTTTCCGAGGGGCTGGTGGAGGCGGTCATATATATCACGGGGAGGGTTCAAGGCGTCGGCTTCAGACCCTTCATCTATCGTAAGGCTGTAAAATTCGGTCTCAGAGGCTACGTCATCAATCTCGGCGACGCCGGCGTCGAGGTGGTGGTGGAGGGCGCCAAGACGGCCATAGAGGCCTTCCTCCATGAGGTGAAGCGGGATTCCCCAGAGGTCTCTGAGATCCGGGGGGTCACCGCCTCCTACCGCCCCTATCAAGGGCGATTTAAGGAGTTCAAGATCGAGAGGAGCAGGGAGGTTGGGGGGCGCCTCTCGGGGATCTTCCCGCCTGATATAGGCATCTGCAGGGAATGCATCAAGGATATAGAGAACCCCGAGAGTAGATGGTATAACTATCCCTTCACCGCCTGCGCCTGGTGCGGCCCCAGATTCACGGCCATCAAGGCCCTCCCATACGATCGTGAGCGAACCCACATGGCTGACTTCCCCATGTGCGAACTCTGCAAGCGGGACTACCATGATCCCATGAACCGCCGCTTCGACGCCCAGGGCATAACCTGCCCAAACTGCGGCCCAAAGATGACTCTATATGATGCCGATGGAAACCCCCTTGAGGTTGAAGATGTCTTCAAAACCGCCTCGGAGCTCCTCCTGAATGGATATATCGTCGCCGTTAAGGGAATTGGAGGAGTCCACCTCGCTGCACTGGCAACCGACGACGAGGTTGTGATGGAGCTCCGGAGACGTAAGAATCGCCCCTATCAACCCTTTTCCCTCATGTCTCCCAACATCGAGGCCGTAAGGCGCTTCGCAGTCATCACCCCCGAGGAAGAGGCGATTCTCAAGTCTTGGAGGAAGCCGATAGTGCTGCTGAGAAAGCGGGGCGGCGTAATCTCAGAGTTGGTGGCGCCCGGCCTCTCCCATGTTGGGGTGATGCTACCATATACGGGGATTCACCTCATGCTCTTCAAACACCTCCCCGAGCCAGCTCTCATAATGACAAGCGGCAATAGATCGGGGCTGCCCATGTGCGTAACAAACAAGGCCGCCCTTGAGGAGCTCCAAGGCATCGCAGACTACTTCCTACTCCACAACCGGGAGATCATAAATCGCTGTGACGACTCCGTCCTCAAGATCATACGTGGTAAAACGGTCTTCCTTCGACGTTCAAGGGGCTATGTCCCCGACCCCATAAAGGTGCCCTTCAAACGTGGAGTCGCCATCGCCCTCGGGGCGGAGCTCCGAAACGTGGCTGCCATAACAATCGAGGGAAGATGCTTCCCAACCCAATATCTTGGGGATATGACAAACCTCGAGGTCTTAGACTTTGAGAGGGAGGCGATCCGCCGCTTCCTTAAGCTGTTAAAGGTCACATGTGACATGGATGTGATTGGCTGTGACCTCCATCCCACATACCTCACATCACAGCTGGCTGAGGAGATGTCACGTGACTTTAACACCCAAATTGTGAGGTCACAGCATCATCACGCCCATGTCACCTCAGCGGCAGCCGAGAACGGCCTGGCTCCAGATGAACTCTTCATAGGCATAGCCCTCGATGGAGTTGGATACGGCCTAGATGGAGCGATCTGGGGCGGAGAGGTTCTTTTAGCCGATTATTCAACCTTCGAGAGGAAGGGGCATCTCGAGTATCTCCCCATGCCCGGAGGCGATCTATGCACCCTCTATCCCCTAAGAATGTTGATAGCCGCCCTAAGCAAGGTGGTCTCAGAGGATGAGATACGTGATATCACAGCAAATCACATATCACGAGGCCTCCCCCACGGCGAGATGGAGCTCCAGATAATCCTCAAGACCTCGAGATCACGAGATGTGATCGTGACATCGAGCTCTGGGAGATTCCTGGATTCCATCGCCGCCCTCTGCGGCCTATGCTACAGGAGAACCTACGAGGGCGAGCCTGCGATGAGGCTTGAGGCCGCAGCTATGAAAGGAGACCCCTATAGGATCGGGATTCCAATAGAGCTTTCTGAGGATAAAGGGGTCTATATCCTTAAAACCTCTAATATTCTCCTCGAATTATCAGAGAGATTGAAGGAATTCAGCTTATTTGATGTGGCCGCCTTCGGACAGAGATATTTGGCGGAGGGAATCGCTGAGATGGCTTCAAGGGTTGCGGAAGATGAGGGCGTGAGGAAGGTCGCCCTCTCCGGTGGAGTCTTCGCAAACGGGTTCATAACAGAATACATCCTGGATTATCTCTCCCAGAGGAATTTAGAGGTCTTGAGGCATGGCCTCGTCCCTCCAGGGGATGGCGGCATCGCTCTCGGCCAGTCCGTGATATCCCTGGCAAACGTGATGTGACGTGATATCACATCACAGCGACCTAATAAGGTCGTCGATTCTGGTTTTGATCTCCTGCTCAACCCGTTTTAAAATCATTTTAGTTTTCTCAGATTCTTCAACATCTCTAAGGTATTCCCTTAGGCGCTCGAAAAGGTGCTGGTAGTCTTCGAAGAAGGAGCCGTCGAGAACTCCAAGATAACTTAGCAGTAGTATCGTGTATATGGCCTTCCGCACCCTCTCCCTGGCCTGGGTCAGAGTTCTTATAAAAGCTCCCCTACTTACAGTTTTACTCCTTAATTTTCTTTTTTCATCGTAGTTTAGGACTTTTTCCTGGTTCATTCTTCCTATAATATCTATTAACATAGTTTCGAATTGAACTGGGGTTAAATTGCTGGATTTTAGGAGAAGCCGGATTATCGGGTCTCCGAGAACCTTGGAAATCGAATTTTTAATCTCCCTCAGCTCTCCCTGATCCTGTGGTCTCAAGTTGTTCTCTCCTCAATACAGTTCTGTATTCTAATTGGGGGATGTTGTTTTAGCCTCTTGCGTTTCAAGGGAATTATAAATTTTAGCTTTAAATAGGGGTGGGTTTAACCTTGTGGAGTAGTATGCTGTCGCTGGAGTCTCTGAGGATAGACCCCGCCGAGGTTGAGCGGAGGATCATCGATTTCATAGTTGGGGAG
>Ga0190286_1001122_pt1 | contig 10177 bp, 10 predicted proteins | sample 48691834_MG_FD_183241 | JGI IMG/M metagenome (GOLD analysis project Ga0190286, IMG submission 183241) | Hydrothermal vent microbial mat bacterial communities from Southern Trench, Guaymas Basin, Mexico - 4869-18-3-4_MG | ecosystem: Environmental > Aquatic > Marine > Hydrothermal vents >... | reverse complement strand
GTCCGGGCGGGGGCCATCGGCTTCCCTATGGAACATCTGGGAGGGATCATCGAGGAGAACTCCAATCCAAGATGGAGGGCTCCCAGGTGGTGGAGGCCAACCTGGCGGTGATCCGCGCCGCCTGGGGATACGCCGCACAGCGCTATCCGCCGGCGGCTTCCCGGAAAACCTTCGAGTGGGGCGAGCGGATCCCCATCGGGGTCTCTTACCGGGGAGAGCGCCCGACACCTGAGGAGCGGTTCCTCGCGCTGGAGCAGGGGCCGTTGGTGGCGCGGCCTTTGAAGCCCACGACGGGGGAGTTTGAACGGCTGAAGCGCGAGTTCATATAATTCGTCCCAAATTTCTCGCGAGGAGGAACGGATGGCCAGATGGCAGTGCCTCGTCTGCGGCTACATCTACGATCCGGAGAAGGGCGACCCCGACGGGGAGGTCGCCCCGGGGACGCCGTTTGAGGAGCTACCGGCCGACTGGGTCTGCCCCGTCTGCGGCGCCGCCAGGGAGATGTTCGAGGTGCTAGATAGCACGGACTCATTTCAAATAGGCTCATGAACCCGAGGGCAAGGGATACTACCCAGCAGGGACTCTTCACCAACGAGAGGGAGCTGCTGGAGGGGAAGCCGCTCCGGGAGGAGCGAGCCCAGGTCTTGAGGGTCCTCGCCGCGGCCCTGGAGGCGGTCGAGCCGGCGAGGTTGCTGGGGCGAGCCGTCCGCGTCGAAGGCAAAGGCAGGGGAGAGCGGCTCATCGTGGGTGGGAGGGTCTACGACCTGACAAGATATGAGCGGGTCATCGTCGTCGGCGGGGGGAAGGCGAGCGCGGCGATGGCCCGAGCGCTGGAGGAGCTCCTTGGGGATCGGATCGCCGCCGGCCTGGTGAACACGAAATACGGCTACACCGCGGGGACTAGATCCATCAAGGTGAGAGAGGCCGGCCATCCCCTCCCCGATGAGAGCGGTCTTGCCGGCGCGAGGGAGATCGAGCGGCTGCTCGCCGACGCTACGGAGGACGACCTCGTGATCTGCCTCCTCTCCGGGGGCGGCTCGGCGCTCCTCCCCGCGCCCGCGCCGGGGATCACTTTAGAGGAGAAGAGCCAGCTGACGGAGCTGCTGCTCCGCGCCGGGGCGACGATCGAGGAGATAAACACGGTGCGCAAGCACCTCTCCACCTTGAAGGGCGGTCAGCTCGCCCGGCTGGCCCACCCCGCGGAGGTGATCACGCTCATCCTTTCGGACGTGGTCGGCGACCCCCTGGATGTGATCGCCTCGGGGCCGACCGTCCCCGATCCTACGACCTTCGAAGATGCTTATGGTATCCTCCGGCGGTATGGCCTCTGGGAGAAGGCTCCCGAGGCGGTGAGGGAGCATATCTCCCGGGGCAGAGCCGGCGTGCTCCCCGAGACACCCAAGGAGGGCGATCCCTGCTTCGCTCGAGTTCACAACTTCATCATCGGCGGGAACCGGCTCGCCGTCGAGGCCGCGCTCGAGGAGGCCCGAAAGCTGGGGTTCAATACCCTGCTGTTGACCGCCTTCCTCCAGGGAGAGGCCCGCGAGGCGGGGAGGCTCTTCGGGGCGATCGCCAAGGAGGTCCTCCGCTCGGGAAACCCTGCCCCGCGGCCGGCCATGGTCATCGCCGGCGGGGAGACCACCGTCACCGTCCGCGGCCAGGGGAAGGGCGGCCGCAACCAGGAGCTGGCCCTCTCTGCGGCGATCGAGATCGCCGGGCTCGACCGAGTGGTCATCGCCAGCTTGGCCACCGACGGCACCGACGGCCCCACGGAGGCCGCCGGGGGGCTGGTCGACGGCCACACCTCGGGGAGAGCGAAGCAGCAGGGGCTAGAGCCCCGAGAATACCTGGATGCCAACGACTCCTACAGCTTGCTCCGCCGGACCGGCGACTTGCTCATCACCGGCCCGACGAACACCAACGTCAACGACCTTGTGCTCGCCGCGATATTCTGACGAACCCCTCTATCATCCGGTAGAGGTAGTGCAAGGCGTGGTCGTAGCCCTTGAGGGCCACGTAAGCGGTGTAGTTCAGCACCCTGGCGAGCCACAGCTTGAAGAGCAACTCTCGCCAGTCCTCATCCTCGAAGTCGAACTCCCGGAGCAGGACCTTGTAGGTCTCCTGCCAGCTCGCCTCGTCCATGAACTTGAAGTGGGGCCGCCGCTGGCACGCCCGCATGGGCTCGCTAACGCCCTTAGGGAAGCACTCCAAGAGCTGGAGCTGCCTTGCGGTCCAATTCTCCATCAGCAGGTGGAGGCTCCCCTCGAGGTCGTAGGCGATCTTCTCCTTAAGTTCCTGGGGGACCGGCCCAGGCCGCTCGATCCGGTGGACCATCCCTGAGGTCTCGAGCGGCTCGCCCTGGAGCTCCTGGATGGCGTTGAAGCACTCGATGACCATCTCCTTGAGGTCGCTCAGCGCCCCGTAGAGCTTATGGAGCTTGCCCACGGAGATGTAAGTCTCATACATGCTGAAGCCGTGCTTGACCATCGCCCAGGTGTAGAGGGTGTCGATCCCCCAATCGCTCCGCTCGATCACCGCCCTCTCGGCGAAGAGCCGCTCGGCCACCTCCCGCGTCATCAGGAGCTCACCGCCGAGGGGCTGCTCTATCCAAGGCAGCTCGGTATCCGGCCAGAGGAGGGCGAACCCAGTCTTGGTGATCATCCAGGTGACCATCGCGTCGGTCGAGGCCCGGGGGAAGTAGTGGCGGACCACCTGATACCCTTCATCGGCGGCCTCCTCCGCCCGGGAGATCCACTCCCCGGAGAAGGAGAGTATGTCAGCATCGTAGAAGTGGAGCCGCTCGAAGTCCGTCTCCTCCAGGAAGAACTTCAGCGCGGTGTTCATCCCGTCGCCCTTCCCGGGTCGCTTGGTGCCGAGCCGCTCCTGGAGGAGCAGATGGACCTCCTTGCGGGTTTCGGCCGCGATCGCGGGGATGGCCGCCTCGAGCTGGCGGTAGCACTCGTTCTCGCTGTGGCCGACACAGAGCACCGCCCCTACCCGGGGATGGCCGGCCGCCTCACGGATGTTCCTGAGGAAGACCTCGGGTTCCTCCGACTTGAAGGGGAAGACGACCAAGCTGCTCATTGCATATCGCTCAGCACTCCTTGTGGACTAAGCACCATCGGTTAGCTACCGTCTCGACCCGGCTCCGGCTGGAGGGCATCGCCCGTCTGCTCGTCGAAGAGGCGGATCTTCTCCGGCGAGAACTTGAGCCAGATCGCCTGGCCGGGCTCGATAGCCACGTCGGCGCGGGTGGCGACCTTGAGGACGTCCTCGCCCACCTGGACGGTGAGGAGCTGTTGGGCTCCTAATGGCTCGACCACCAGCACCTGGGAGCGGACCCCCTCGGGGGTGGGCTCGAGCTCCACCTCGATGTTCTCCGCGCGGACGCCGACGATGACCTCCTGGTCGGCCCGCTCCCGCAGCAGGGCCTCCAGCTCGCCGGGCGGCTCAAGCTGGAAGTCACCCACGTTGAGCATGGCGCCGTCCTGGCCGAGCTGGACTTGCGCCCGGAGGAAGTTCATCGGCGGGGTCCCGATGAAGCCCCCGACGAAGACGTTCGCCGGCTCGTCATAGACCCGCAGGGGCGTGTCGTGCTGGACGATCTCACCGTCCTTCATCACCGCGATCCGCTCCCCCAGGGAGAGGGCCTCGACCTGGTCGTGGGTGACGTAGACCGTAGTGGCCTTGATCTCCTTGTGGAGGCGCTTGAGCTCCGCCCGCATCTGCAATCTAAGCAAGGCATCCAGGTTGCTCAAGGGCTCGTCCATCAGGAGGACCTCCGGCTTCATCACGATCGCCCGCGCTACGGCCACCCGCTGGCGCTGGCCGCCGGAGAGCTGGGCGGGGTAGCGGTCGAGCAGCTCCTCGATCTGGAGGAGCTCAGCCACCTCCTGAACCGCCTTCTTGATCTGCTCTTTAGGGACATGCTGCATCCTGAGGCCGAAGGCGATGTTCTTCGCCACGGTCATGTGGGGGAAGACGGCGTAGCTCTGGAAGACCATGGCGATCCCGCGCTTTGCCGGCGGCAGATCCGTTACATCCCGCTCGCCGATGTAGACCCGGCCGGAATCGACCCGCTCCAGCCCGGCGATGCACCTCAGCGTGGTGGTCTTCCCGCAGCCGGAGGGGCCTAACAAGACGAGGAATTCCCGGTCCTCGATGAGGAGCTCGATGTCCCTTACCGCGACCACCTTCCCGAAGGTCTTCCGCACCTTGTCCAGTTTGATCTGGGCCATAGCTCATCTCACCTCTCCGCGGCGACTCCCCACATCTGGAGCAGGTATCTGCGCATGAAGAACATGAAGATCAGGGCCGGCAGGATCATGAAGAACCCCCCGGCGAACTTGAAGTAGACCGGGGAGACCTCGAGGCTGGTCAGGATCTGCGCCGGCAGGGTCCGGTTGCTCAAGGTGAGGATCGCCGCGGCGAAGACCTCGTTCCAGGAGACCACGAAGGTGAACATCGCCGCGGCGGCCAGCCCCGGGAGCGCCAGCGGCAGGACCACCCTTAGGAAGGCCCCCAGCCGGCTGCAGCCCAGGGTCATCGCCGACTCCTCGAGGTCACGGGGCACCCCGACGAAGATGCTGGTGGTGATCAAGACCGCGAAGGGCAGGGCCATCGCGGTGTGGATGAAGGCCACTCCCAGGAGCGTATCGTAGATCCCCCACTTGATGAAGGTCACGATCAGCGGGATCGCCAGAAGCGGTATGGGGAACATCTTTGTAATTAAGATCCCTAGCCGGAAGGCCTCCCGCCCGCGGAAGACGAACCGGGCGAGGGCGTAGCCCGCCGGCGCGCCGATGGCCAGGGTGAAGCCGATGGTGAGCAGCGCCACCCAGATGCTGTTCAGGGTCGAGGGGAGGACCCCATGAGCCCCCAGGAAGAAGCTCATCGTCTCGGTGGAGAACCTGCTCGGGAGGAACGGCTTGGGCCAGCGGTAGATCTCCTCCCGAGGGGTGAAGGAAGCCAGGCCGATCAGGACCAGGGGCACGAGCACCCAGAGGGAGATCGCCGCTACGACCCCGTAGAGCAGGAGCTTGCCCCAGAGCCTCCTCATGCTCATGCCAGTCCGCGGACCTCCTCCCTCGTGCGCAAGAACCGGAGATAGCCCCAGGTGACTGTGATGGAGAGGGCCATGAGCAGGACGCCGTAGGCGGCGGCCACATGCAGGTTCCGATAGAGGGCATACCACCAATAGGACTCGCTCGCCAGGACCGGGATGAGGTCCCCGGCCAGGGCGATCACCACGGCGAAGACCTCGAAGGCGAAGATCGTCCGGATGATGAGCGCCGCTTGCAGGCTCGGCTTGAGCAAGGGGAGCACCACATACCAGAGCTTCTTCAGCCTGCCCGCGCCTAACACCTCGGCCGCCTCCAGGTAATCTTTAGAGATCATCTGTAGGCCCGCGATCAGGATGACGAGCACGATCGCGGTGGCCCGCCAGTGCTCCGCGGCCACGATGGCCCCGAACATCCAGGGGATGTTCTCATAGGAGAGGAAGTGGAAGGGCTTATCGATTATGCCCAGGGAATAGAGCACCGAGTTGAGGTAGCCCCTGCCGGTGAAGATGGAATACCAGACCAGCCCGGCGGCGAGGTCCGAGATCCCGAGCGGGATCGCGCACAGATAGAGGAAGAGGCGCGAGCCGCGGAAGCCGGTGTTGACCAAGAGCGCGATCACCAAGGCGGTAGCGAGCTGGATCGGGACCACGATCACGGTGAGGAGGAACGTATACTTCAGGGCGTCCTTGAACTTCGCATCGTTGACCATCCGCTCGAAGAACTTGAGGGTGAGCTGGCCGTCGTCGGTCCTGAAGGCCAAAAGGAACGCCTGGGAGAGCGGTAGCACGAAGAACACCACGAGGTAGGCCACGGAAGGCAGGAGCAGCCAATAGGGGAGCAGGGTGTCAGTTCCAAGCAGCCTTCGCAGGGGGTTCATGCCTCGGCTCGACCTCGGAGAGAGTATAACAAAAGGCGGGGGAGGGGATCATCTCCCTCCCCCGCCTCACCAGCCCTTTCCCGTCCTCTCAATCGGGCCTAGAAGCCCTCAGGGATGCAGGGCGCCTCGGTCGGGTCGTCCGGCAGCGGGCAGGGCGCGCCGGTGTCCCGGTAGAGCTCCGCGAGCAGCTTCCCCTGCTCCTCGAGGACCTCCTCGATCGGGCGGCCCTTGATCACGATCTCGGTGAAGGTGTCGCGGTAGATCTTGCTGAACTCGCCCGCCCGAGCGCCGAGCCCGCCGGGGATCATGGCCACGATCGCATCGTAGGCGGCAGCTTGGGCGGTCACGCCGTCGGCCAGGACCCTCATCGGCCCGACGGGCACCACGGCAGCGGCCTCCTCGACCACGGGGAAGAAGCCGACGCCCTCGAGGGTCGTAACCTGGACGTCGGGCCTGGTCAGGTATTCGATGAGCTTACCGGCACTGTCAGGATCGCAGGCGGCCTTGGGGATCCCCAGCCCGGCGAGGACCGAGATGAAGCCCCGCCCGAGCGGCCCAGCAGGCGAGGGGACGGCGATGAAGTCCTTGGGGAAGCTCTCGATGGCCTTCTTCACCCGGGCGGTGTGGTCCCAGGCGATCCAGACGGCCTTCTCCAGCAGGGGCTCAGCCATCGCATCCCACTTTGCCGCCTCGGGGTGGACGTATTGCCACAGCTCCTTGGCATACTCCCACAGCTTGATCGCCTCGGGGCTCTTGAACTTCTTCACCGTGGAGCGGGTGAATGACGGATAGAGGTAGCCGTGGACGAACCGGTGGAGCAGGCTCTTCGGCCCGACGGGGATCCCGAACTTCTTCTCGCCGGTGGCCTCATAGATGTTCTTGGCCCACTCTAGGAGGTCACCGTAGGTCAGCCTCCAGATGTCCGCCCCCTCGGGCAGGTATCCTAGAGCCCTCTTGTTGATGACCAGGAGGTAGGTCGCCTGCATCCAGGGGATGTGGGCCTGGATCCCGCCCATCTTGCCCAGCTCGACGAAGCTCTCGATGAAGGTCCGATCGGCGGAGAGCTCAGCGAGCTTATCGCTCAGGTCGATGAATCTGAGTTCCTTCTCCGGGGTCTCGAGCACACCCATGAAATCGCCGTGGAGCCCGCCGGCGAGGTCCACCCCGCACTTCCCCGTCTCCTTCCAGGCCTTATATTCGGCGATCAGGCGGTCGGCCCAGGGGCTATACTCGTCGGGGACGAACTCCACCGCGATGCCTGTCTCCTCGGTGAACGGCGGGAGGAGCGTCCCGCGGACCCACTCGGCCTCCTCGATCGGCCGGAGCTGGGTCGAGTAGAAGACGATCTTCTGGGGGCCAGAGAAGGCGAAGAGAACTCCCACTACCGCTAGCAGGAGGACCAACCCTAGAATCTTCACTGACTTCATCAGTATTTCCCTCCTTTGGGGTTCAATTTATCTGTTTTTTACACAAAATACCTTTTTCTCGAGCGCTCTCACCTCCCCTTGGGTTCTGGATTTGTTATAACATTTTAGCAGGAAGAGGGGGACTGAGTCAAGAGGCTTGGAGAGGGTGAGCAGATGGCTTTCGGCCTATGCTTGGGCTTACCGGATCGATCATGATGGCTTGATCCCAATGGTCAGTTAACAGGTCCCTCGCGCTCGGGGTTGAGCTGGACTTGGAGTGGAGCGGAGCGAACTAACTGGCCAAGCCGGCAGGCCGAGCTAGACCAGGGCGTCGATGATTGCCTGGGTCCGGCTTATCGCCTCATCTAGGTCTTCCCCCTCGAGGACGCTGGCCAGCAGCCTCTGGAGCTGCTCTGAGACCCGAGCATACTGGGGGATCGTCGGGCGGACCCGCCCCACCTCGAAGAGCTTGCTCGTCTTCCAGATGAACCAATCCCTCTCCGGATCGAGGCTCTGGGCGACCGAGATCCGGGTCGGCTTCCTCCCGGTCCTGCGGCAGAACTCCCGCATCAGCGGCGGGCTGGCAAGGAGCTTCAGCACCTCCAGGACCGTCTTCGGGTGGGCAGCCTGGCGGAAGATCACGTAGACCATCCCGCCCACGGTGGCCGCGGGCCCCCCGCCGGGCCCGGCGGGGATGGGGACGAAGTCCACCCGTTTGCGAAACTCCCGGTCATCCCAGCCGGAGACCTCCTGGATCAACGCCTTCTCGTAGCTCCCCCCGAAGGCCAGCGCCACCTCGCCCTGGGCGAAGAGCCTCGCCGCAGTGTTCCAACTGTAGGCGGTGACCTCGGGCGGGGCCACCCGATGCCGCTGGACCAACTCGCGGAGGAAGGCTAGGGCCTTCCGGGCTCCCTCATCGAGGACTGGCCGCCCCGTGGCCTCGGAGGTGAGCTCCCCTCCGGCGGACCAGATGAAGGCGCTCAGGATGTAGGTGGTCGTCTCCCCGGCGGCCGGCCCCCCGGGGAAGGCGATCGGGAAGGGGCCCAGGCGGTGCCTCCGGCGGACCTCCCCCCTCTTCAGGTGCTCGGCGACCGCTACCAGCTCGTCCCAGGTGCGCGGCTCGGGGAGGCCCTCCTCGCCGAGGATGTCCTTCCGATACCAGAGGACCGCCACGCTCGTCTCTATCTGCACCCCCCAGAAGTGGCCCCGATAGGAGCTGTTCTCCACGAAGAGTGGGAAGAGGTCGGTGATGAGCTCCTCGACCCACTCGCAGTCCAGCTCGTCCAGCGGCTCGATATACTGGAGGTCTGCAAATTCCGTGAGCCAGACCCAGTCGATCAGCGCCAGGTCGGGGGCCTCGCCGCGCCCCACGGCGGAGACGATCTTCTCGTGGAGCTGGGGCCGGCCGAGGGCCTGGACCTCGAGCTTGACCCGCTCGCCCTGGCGGTGATCGCCGTAGAGCCTTGCGGCCTTGCGCAGCGGCGGAGCCCACCGCGGCTCGGTGACCATCACCCGCAGGGGTCTCAGCACCGTGGGAAGCCGATGGTTGACGAAAGTTCCGCTCCCCTGCTGGCGCAGGACCAGCCCCTCGTGGACCAGCTCGCCCAGGGCCTGCCGGACGGTGATCCGGCTCACGCCGAACTGCTGGCAGAGCTCCCGCTCCGTGGGGAGGCGCTCCCCCGGGCGGAACCTCCCCTGCCTGATCCCCTCCTCGAGGATCCACTTGAGCTGGCGGTAGAGCGGGACTCCGCTCCCCTTGTCCAGGCCCAGGCGGATGAGCCGCTCCTCACCCGATCCGTCAGCCATCTCACCTCGCACCGCCTGCGGGGCGGGGCTCAAGAGCCAACGGTAGATTTGTTCCCCACTGAGGGGTTATTATAACTTCTCGATCGAGGGGTCACAACGATTTTTTAATATTCGCGGAGGAAGCGCTTGAGCGCCCTTAGGATGGCCCGGGTGAGCTCCTCCCCTAGCTCGGCCAGCCGGATGTCGATGAAGGCCTGCTCCTCGGGGAGCCGCCGGTCGAGCTCGTCGAGCTCCTCATGCACCAGCTTGAGCAATCGCTCCTCGTTCTCCTCGAGGAAGGCCAAAAGATCGGACCTAGCCAGCCTCAGGCCGAGGTCGCGGACGAACTTCGGGAGCATCTAAGTTAAGTAAGTCCAGTCTAAGGGCCCTCCGGCGGCGGGGGGATGAAGCCCTCCTTCATCAGGAAGTGGAGCTCCTCGCGGGCGCGCTTGATCGTGCGGGAGGCCTTCTCGAACAGCTCCTCGCGGGAGAGGTTCAGCCGGGCGACGCCCTGCTCGATCGCCTTCAGCCCCACGGCGGTCGCCTCCCGGGGGAAGACCTCCCACTCCTCCATCGTCGGGACGATGTATTCCTCATCGAGGCCCTTGTCCTCGGCGCACTTGGCCAGCTCCTCTGCCGCGGCGATGCACATTTCATCGGTGATCGTCCTGGCCATCACGTCGAGGGTCCCGCGGAAGATCCCCGGGAAGCCCAAGGAGTTGTTGATCTGGTTGGGGAAGTCCGACCGGCCGGTCGCTACCACCTTGGCCCCGGCCTCCTTCGCCTCCCAGGGCCAGATCTCCGGGACGGGGTTGGCGCAGGCGAATACGATCGGGTCCTCGGCCATCTCGCGGACCCACTCGGGCTTGATCACCCCCGGACCGGGCCGGGAGAGGGCGATCACCACGTCTGCTCCCTTCATCGCCTCGGGGATCCCACCGCGGCGGCCCTCGGCGTTGGTCTTGAGGGCCATCTCCCACTTCTGGGGGAACTCCCGCTGCAAGATTTCTTTGTCCTCCCGCTCCGGATGGAGGATGCCCTTGCTG
>Ga0190286_1001121_pt1 | contig 10184 bp, 10 predicted proteins | sample 48691834_MG_FD_183241 | JGI IMG/M metagenome (GOLD analysis project Ga0190286, IMG submission 183241) | Hydrothermal vent microbial mat bacterial communities from Southern Trench, Guaymas Basin, Mexico - 4869-18-3-4_MG | ecosystem: Environmental > Aquatic > Marine > Hydrothermal vents >... | reverse complement strand
GATGAACTCTTCATCGTCGGCTACCAGGATCTTTTTGCGCACTTGTCCCTCCCCTTCCCCACTTCAGTCTAAGCCGACACTACCTCGTTGTCAACCCCACAAAGCGCAGACCCCGTACCAGCGGCTGAAGGCATCTGGTATACTGGAGGTGTCAGAGGTAGAGAAGTTGGAGACTCTATTGAAATGCAACTCGGTAACCATCTATTTTGAGACAACTCACTTGGTTGCAGCTCATGCGTTTTGCTGCTAGAATTGTGTTTGATAAGCTTACGGCTGCGGTGAGGCTAAAGACCGGCTTGAAGGCCCTGTTCATTGTCCACCACCTCCTCAAGGGGATAGTCTATTCTTTGCTTAGACTTCTAGTCAGGTTGTCCGCTCTGCTCTCCCAAAATCGCAGTTTTTCATGCCTGGTCTCAATAAAGCTCTTTCCGTCCTACCAGGAATTTCACTGCGGAAGGAAGCAATGATGAAATCACCGGAGGTTAGATTGCACTATGGAAGGAAACCGTGCCGCCAAACCAGCTAAGCAAATTATCTTCTCCCCGGTCTTTCACTATGATGTTGTCTGGAAGTTTAATAAGGAAGATTACTCATACATAAACCTAAGGCTTCTCCGGCAGGTTGTGGAACTCTGCTCTCTCTTCCCCGAATTCAGGTTTGGCATTGAGGATGCCTACCAGCTTGAAGAGGTTGAGCGCCTGGACCCAGGGCTTTTCAAGAAGATCAAGCATCTGGCCGCTAAAGGCATGATCGAGGTGATTGATGGCCAGTACTTAATGGCCGACTCCTTTCTGCCGGGAGGAGAGGCTCTGATATCTGGAATTTTAAGGGGTAAGAGGTACGTGAAGGAGAAATTGGGCCTGGATGTCGAGGTTGGCTGGATAGCAGATTCCTTCGGGTTAAATGCCCAGACTCCTCAAATTTACCGTGATGCTGGATATCGTTGGCTAGCCTTCGGTAGAGGATTTGACATAAAGAAAGGCACGAGCGAATTTTGGTGGGAAGGTTTAGATGGAACAAGAATTCTGAGCCACTACTTCGCTTCAAAACATGGTTATCGTGCCGGGCTCTTTGCAGAACAGCTTGAGGAAAACATTAGCGAGCTCAAAGGTTACGCCTCGACTGAATCCATACTCATGCCTTGTGGCATAGGCGGCTGCCCATTTCCGGAGCGTCTATTTAAGGCGATTGACGATTTCAATGCCAAAAATACTGACCAACATATAAAAATAGCCTCGCCAAAGGAATTCTTCCGGGCCTTGGAGAAGGAAGCTGATAGCCTCGGGCTGGAAAAGGGAGAAATGTATCAGGGAGATCGAGTGTTTGATGGCGTCTGGAGTACTAGAATGTGGCTGAAGTCCAAATACTCTAAGGTTAAGAATCTGCTTCTGAACACAGAGAGGTTCGCCACTATCGCCTGGCTCTTGGGGAAACCTTATCCTAAAAGGGAACTTAGTGAAGCCTGGGATAAGGCTTTATTTCTGGCTTTTCACGATGTCATCACCGGCACCTCTATAGATGAAGTTTACCGGGAGGTCGAGCAAAAGGTTGGAACCTTGGAAACCACTCTTGAGCCTCTTCTCGCCAGCTCACTAAATCATTTGAGCTCTCAGATTCCTGCTGGAGGTAAAAGGCTAATTCTTTTCAACCCCAACAGTTTCGAGGTCTCCGACTATATTGAGGCGGAGGTGTGCTTCGGGGACGAAGACAGGATGAGAGGTTTTGCGGTTGAGGATACAGAATGGGAGCTCATTGAAGAGGACAGAAATGAGCAGGGGTGGGTTAAATGGGCCAAAATAGGACTTTTGACCCGAGTTCCACCTCTGGGCTACAGAGTCTACCCCCTCCGCCCTGAACAATCAGCCCCTTCTACAAGAAGAGCTATCTACAGCAGCAATGTTATTGAAAATGACTATCTTAGGGTAGAAGTGAATCCTACCGATGGGAAGTATCAAATATTTGATGCCGACGGCCAGGAGGTGGTGAGGGAAATCAGCCTCGAACTAGAAAATGAGCTCGGCTCGGTATACAGCCACCGGGATATCTCTAGGGAGCTCATCGGGCTTGTTGGGGCTGAGGGGGATATATCGCCCAACACCGCCCTCTTCAAAATCAGCGGGTTGAAGGTTGAGCTGGGTAGAATAAGCAGCAAAATAAGCCTTACCGAGGAAGTCTACGGCTGCTTCTGGCCCTATCGGCTCAAGGAACATCGTAGCGTAGAGTTCTACCGCCAGAAGTTGATGGAAATTGAGAAGGAAGCTTACCTGTATAAGGGGATACCCTGGGTTAAGCTGACTATCAAGCTAAGGTCGAGTTTTCCCCATGTCAGGGTCAGGGTAAGGATTGACCCGGGAATCCCGGATGGAAAATGCACAGCGGGGACAGTTTTTGGGGCCATTGAGAGAGAAGCAGAGCCCCGGGATTATCCCATGGAAGACTGGATAGATTATGCCACTAAGGAGCGAGGAGTGGCAGTGCTCACCCGGGGGATCCCGAGCTATGAAGTAAGCGGGGGAAATATCTTCCTTACGCTCTTGAGGTCTGTGAGCTTACTTTCCCATGGTGATAAGGGCCCTGTAGTGCCGGTCATGGATGCCTTGGAACTTGGAAAAGAGTACGAGTTTCAATTCGCAGTTTACCCTCACCACAACAGCTGGAAAGAGGACAAGACATGGGCAAAAGCCCTCAGCTTCATCAATCAGCCAATATATAGCTATGTGGAAGATCGGAGCTCCGAGAGCCTGAACCTGGAGAGAAGATTGCCCAATGATCAGTTCTCCTTTGCAAGCCTTCAGGGAAATGTAGTCCTTTCACGCCTAAAGCAGTCTGAAGATGGGACTTGTGCAGTAATAAGGTGCTACGAGACGTCTGGTGAGCCAGCGAACCTGCACTTAAATCTCTGGAAGAAACCACGAGCGCTCTTGTCCTCCAATGTGTTAGAGGAAAAGGAAGAGCAAGTCGGTAAAGAGATAGAACTGAGGCCTTTCCAGATAGCAACCTTCAAGATTAAATTCTAGATAACTGTTGGTCAAGTTAGCTAAATTTGCAAATTGCCAGATTTTGGCGTATGCTTGATTAGCGGTAAATTTAGGTTGTCAGATCCTCGGCTAATTCCTCTCCAATCACCGAGAGTTGGGCGACCAAACTTTAGCCAGCTAATACACAAGGAAAGGAGGTCGTCCAATGGAGTTTGTAGACAAGCTGTTGCAGTGTTCTGATTGTGGAGCTACCTTCACCTTCAGCGCCGGCGAGCAGGAGTTTTTTGCGCTCAAAGGGTTCACCAATGAGCCGAAGCGTTGCCCCTCTTGTCGCCAAGCGAAACGAATGCACCGTCGCGAAAACGGTGGCTACGGTTACCAGCCGCGGCAGATGTTCTCTGCAATATGCAGCGAGTGTGGCAAAGAGTGCGAAGTGCCGTTCGAGCCTCACGGAGACAGACCAGTCTACTGCAGCGAATGCTACAGTAGGATCAAATCAGGCAGATAGCCAAGGTTTGACAAAAAGCATATAGGCCGGGGAAACCTGGCCTATATGTGTCTTGTGAGGCAAGTAGGACATTTTTAGCCGGCCTGGTATAACTCCAGAGACCTATTTGTGCACGGCTAACCCTTTCGCAGTTGCACTCGGTGCTCCCCGTTGCTACAATCACCTTGATGCAGGCGCATAATTTCGAAATCGAGGCTGATTCTTCAGAAAATCGTCTTGACAAATACGTGGCCGAGCAGTGCCACCTTTCCCGTTCCTATGTACAGAGGCTAATCGCCGAAGGGTTGATCCTCGTTGAGGGCCAGCTGGCCAAGCCCAGCCGGAGACTGGAACAAGGCGAAAAAATATTAATCGCCTTTCCTCCCCCTGTCCCTTCCACCCTAAAGCCAGAAGCCATCCCACTGGAGACAGTTTACGAGGACGAAGACATCTTAGTCGTGGATAAGCCGCCAGGACTAGCTGTTCACCCTGCTCCTGGCCATGAGAGCGGAACCCTGGTCAATGCCATCCTGGCCCTCTGTCCCGACCTAGCGAAACTAGGAAAAGGGGTTCGGCCAGGGATTGTGCACCGCCTGGACAAGGATACCTCTGGGCTGATGGTGGTGGCCAAGAATGAAGGTGCCCGCCTGATCCTTGTCGAGCAACTCAAAAGGCGGGAGTTTAAAAAGGGTTACCTTGCCTTGGTTCGGGGGCATCTTTCACCAAACGAGGGGGCTATCGAAGGTCCTATCGGGCGTCACCCGAGGAAGCGCCAGCGGATGTCTGTTACTTCAAAGGGGAAGGAGGCCCGCACCCTATATCGGGTAAAGAAATACATTGGGGATTGCACTCTGCTTGAAATCCAGACTGAGACCGGCCGCACCCATCAAATAAGAGTACATCTTTCTGCCATTGGCTACCCCGTGGTAGGAGATCCGGTTTACGGCGTAAGATCAACCTTTCTCAGAAGACAATTTCTCCATGCCCATCGCCTGGGCTTTAAACTCCCCCGCAGCGGGAAGTTCGTTGAGTTCGAGTCTGAATTGCCACCTGACTTGAGACAAGCCCTGGTACTAATCAAAAACATCAACGCCAGAAGCTAAGTAGTCAACTATAAAACTTGAAAACTTCGAGGCCAGTGATAGAAAGTAAGCGGCGCCAACGAGTTTTTACCTTCTGGCATACTGGCTGATCCTGGGAGCGCCAGTCTTGGAGGTCTCCCCTTTCAGCTTTACCTCGAACTTGCGCCCGCAGGAAAGACAGCCAAGGCGTAGGTGGGTGGTCTTGGTCTCCTTGTCCTCCCAGATCTTGATCCTGGAAAGCTTCGGGTAGCCGCAGAACTGGCATTGCATCTTGGCCCACCTCCTTCCAGATCCAGGCTTAGCTGAACAATCTAAGCCCGATTACAATTATAACTGGAATGCCTAAAGGCTTGTCAAATGCTGTCTTGGAGGCCGAGAGTCCTTGTCTATCTCCAGGTCCAGATAGTATTCAGGACGAACTTTATCACCGAGGCTGCAGCGATGGCCACGATCACCGCGATCAGGTCGAGAATTCCAGTGAATCTTATAAGCCCCCAGAAGAAAGCTATGCTCGGTGCGTCCCCAGTCAAGGCAACCAGATGGAACTTGGAGATGCGGCCCAGCAGTGAGGAATCTCTTCGGTCTTTGAAAGTCCACAAGTTGTTCCAGGTGAAATTATTCAAAATTCCAAGCTCTGTGCTGAGGGCAAAACTTATTACTCTCCCAGCAATGTCATATTCGTGTAGCCCCAGGCCTAAGACGCGAGTGAGGAGAGCGTAGAAGCCAAAGTTGACTATGACCCCACTACCACCAACAAGATAAAACTTAATAAAACGGAGAACTTCTCCTTGGGTCCAGGCCAACCTCCAGACATGTCTGAGGTAATTCACCTGCTCTTTTAAAGTGAAGGTGCTTTTCCCCCGCTCCCTCCCCCGAAAGACAAAGGGTACCTCCGTCACGTGCTCGTATTTTCCTCTGACCAGGATTTCCAAGAGTATCTTAAAGCCTATGGGATCCAGCTTTACCCCCTCAACCACCCCCTTCCTCAAGGCGAAAAAGCCAGAGAGGGGGTCCTTTATCCCTCTAACTTGAGCGAAGGGGATCCTGGGGATGAATTTGGCCACGCGGGAAATGATTTCCCGGGAGATGGTCCATCCCTCTGTTCCTCCTCCTCTGACGTATCGGCTGGCGATGGCGACGTCCGCCTTTTCTAAAGCTCGGATGAGTTGGGGAACGACCTCTGGTGGGTGCTGCAGGTCGGCATCCATCACTCCCAAGATATCACCACTGGCATGCTTGAGCCCCTCGGCCACGGCTGAGGCTAACCCTTTCTTCCCCTCCCGGTGAACCACCCGGAGAGGAAATCTTTGGGCTAATTCTTCAGCTAGCCTTCCAGTTCCATCGGGGCTATTGTCATCCACAATGATAAGTTCGTACTCGAGGCCAGAAAGCGAGCGAGCTATTCTCTCCACCAGAATGGGCAGGTTCTCTCGCTCGTTGTAGGTTGGGACAATGATTGATATGTGTGCCATCTTAATACGCCTCTAGGTCGAAAGGAGGGAATCCAATGCTTGAGTGCTAACGTCTTCCAAGCTATCAACAACCAGGTCTGCTCCTGAGAATAATTCCTTTGGATGAGTAGTGGTCACGGCAATGCATTTCATTCCCGCTCTTTTAGCCGCCTCCACTCCTGACAGGGCATCTTCGATTACGATGCACCTTGCCGGTGCTACCCCAAGCTTCTCGGCTGCCAGAAGGAAGCCCTCTGGATCTGGCTTTCCCCTTTGCAATTCCTGGCCAGAGATAAGACAGTCGAAATACTCTTTTATCCCGAGCGAGGAGAGGATGAGCTCGATATTTTCCTGCGGGGCTGAGGAGACCAGGGCCATCCTGAAACCCCCGCTATGGGCGTCTTCCAGAAGCTCGAGCACCCCAGGCAGGGGTTTCACCTTCTCTCTTATCCTCTCCCGAAAGATCTCTTCCTTTTGCTGAGCGAGGACCTTTATCTCCTCCTCAGGCGAGTTCCCCAAAACGCTCCGCAGAATATCATCATTACGGCGTCCAAAATTCCTCTTGAAGTCCTCTGCCGCATAATCCTTACCCAGTCTGCCGAACAGCTCTCGCCAGGCAGAAAAGTGATAAGGGGCAGAATCAACGATCACACCGTCTAGGTCCCAGATGATGGCCTTCATTTTTGAGATTTAAATTTACGGGGTCCCCAAAAATTCTTCGAATTTTTGGGGTGTATATGAGCGGGGCAGATTTCCCGGAAGTCACAACTCTGGCAAAATCTCCCCTGTATTGGGGGATATTCAGTCTCCTGGGAGATGCGATAAGCCACGTCAAGAAGCCAGCGCAAGGTACTGGAAAAGGCCTCAGGGCCGAATTCCCAGCTCATGGCCTCCTGATCCTGCAGGTAAAGATAGGAGACCTTGGCCACGTGGGCCATGCTCTGCCTTTGTTCTAGGGCCAGGCTGTAAAGATAAAGGGGGCGAGGATCCGGTGATAACGGTCTGTTTCCGGTTTTGTAGTCAATTAAATGAAGAGAATCCTTCCCCTCCCTGTCTACCCGATCAACCCTCCCCTCAAGGATCAGCCCGGAAATCTCCTCTCTTACTACAACCTCAAGCATTATGGGGCTGGCTTTTAGATCAAAGTTCTGAGCAAACCAGCGGATCTGCTGCAGAGCCCGATTCTTATACATATTCTCCTCCTCAGGGTTGGAGAATCCCCCATGATTGGTAGCCCAGATCTTGTGAAGCAGCTCCTCCAGCTTCTCCCCGGTCCTTAATTTTGCTGGAAGCGAGTAAATTTCCTTTAGGGCCTGGTGAACATTCTCACCCAAGGTGAAATAAGGTCTTACCCTCTTATAGAACTTCCCCAGTCCATCGAGGTAGAGGAACTTATACCTCCGAGGACATTCCTCGAAAACAGCAATCTTGGTAGGGGAGAGCCGCAGCACCCTACCTCCCCTCTATTAAGTTCAGAAACTCGGCGCGAGTAGCTGCGCTACGACGGAAGAGGCCTCTCATGGCTGAAGTGACGATATTGCTTCCGGGTTTCTTGATCCCCCTCATGATCATGCACAGGTGCTCGGCCTTGAGAATCACAGCTACACCCTGAGGCTCCAACACCTCGACGATGGTGTCAGCGATTTGGGTCGTGAGGCGCTCCTGAAGTTGAGGTCGGCGGGCCAAGATATCTACCACCCGGGCCAGCTTGCTTATGCCCACGACCCTTCCGGTGGGGATATAACCTACGTGAGCCACGCCATAGAAGGGGAGAAGGTGGTGCTCACACATGGAATAAAAGGGGATATCCCGAGCGATCACCATTTCTTGATGGCCCACTTCAAAGCCCACCTGAAGCTCCTCCCGAGGGTCACGGTCAAGACCGCTGAAAAGCTCAGTGTACATCTCAGCAATGCGCCTGGGGGTGCCGATTAAGCCCTCCCGACTCAAGTCCTCCCCTATGGCTTCAATTATGGCAGTGGCTGCAGCCTCAATTCTGGCTTGATCTATCATCCTGAACCTCTTATTTTTCGCTAGGAACTACAAACCAATGATGTCTTGTGCTGCGGCAAGTTCAGCTGGTATCTCAACAAGCTGGGGGCCCCGCTTCAAAGCGGTATCAGGATCCTTTAGACCTGTTCCAGTGATAACGCAAACGCTTCGCTTCCCCTCAAGCTCGAGCCCCTCTCGTTTGAGCTTTAACAGGCCAGCCAGTGAAGCGGCGGAGGCCGGCTCACCAAAAATACCTTCTTCCTCGGCTAATGAAGAATAAGCCTGCAAGATCTCCTCATCGCTGACGCAGGCGATGAGCCCGCCGGATTCATCCCGGGCTGACTCAGCCTTCTGCCAACTAGCCGGGTTGCCAATTCGAATAGCCGTAGCTAGAGTCTCTGGCTTTTCGACCACCCTGCCCTGAACGATCGGAGCAGCTCCCTCAGCCTCAAAGCCCATCATTCGAGGAAGCCTCTTCGCTCTCCCTGCCTCCTGGTACTGCTTAAAGCCCATCCAATAAGCAGTGATATTGCCTGCATTACCCACGGGGATAAAGAGGTAATCCGGAGCCTCACCCAGAATGTCGACAATCTCGAAGGCAGCGGTCTTTTGCCCCTCAAGACGATATGGGTTAATAGAATTCACTAGAGTTAAAGGGAGCTTTTGAACCAGTCCTCGCACCAATCCCAAGGCCTGGTCAAAATTCCCCTGAAGAGCAATTATCTGCGCTCCAAAGACAATCGCCTGAGCAAGTTTACCCAGGGCAATATTTCCCTTAGGAACGAGGACGAAGGTTTTGAGGCCACATCTGGCTCCATAGGCTGCTGCCGAGGCACTGGTATTTCCGGTCGAGGCGCAGATAATGGCTTTGCTACCTTCTTCCAAAGCCTTGGCCACGGCCACCACCATTCCCCGATCTTTGAATGACCCAGTCGGGTTACAGCCCTCGAGTTTGAAGTAGACCTCACCCAAGCTAAATCTTTTCTCCAGGCTCTGAGAGCGTACTAGAGGTGTATCTCCTTCACCCAAGGTAACTATAGGCGTGCGCGGAGTCACGGGAAGAAGCTCTCGGTATTTCTCAAGCAAGCAAGGCATAATCAACCCTCTACACGAATAAGATTACCAATCTCCTTCACCACAGGCAACTTCTTAAGTTCAATCAAGGCCTGCTGCATGGGCGATTCATGGCAGAGGTGGGTCATAAGCACTATCTCAGCAGTCTGAGTAGTTCGGTCTGACTCCTTTTGAATCACAGAGGCGAGGCTGATCTGGTAGTTCCCCAGAATCCGGGCGATTTGGGCCAGGACTCCAGCCTGATCAAGTACGCTCATGCGAAGGTAGTACTTCGTCTGAACGTCTGAGATCGGCTTCAGATTAATCTGCTGGTTGAGCGGGATGGGCGGGCTCGGCGGTAAGCTAAAATTTATGCTGCGTGCCAAGCGAATTAGGTCGGCAATAACAGCACTTGAGGTAGGGAGGGCTCCAGCCCCCTCCCCGTAGAAAACCACCTTGCCAATTAGGTCGCCTTCAACCTGAACGGCATTGTACACCCCGTTAACCTGGGCCAGAAGTACGCCCTGAGGAAGAAGCAAGGGGTGCACTCGAACCTCGAGTGCATTGCTCTCGTACTTGGCTATAGCCACTGGCTTTATAGTGTAGCCCAGCTCCTTGGCATAGCGGAAATCGCGGGAGTTGAGACGAGAGATGCCCTCGCAGTAAATCGCTTCCGGGCGGACTTCGGTTTGAAAAGCCAACGTGGCCAGGATGGCCAGCTTGTAGGCCGCGTCAATTCCCTCGATATCATTAGAGGGGTCTGGCTCAACATAACCCAGATCTCGTGCCTCCTTCAAAGCGGTAGAAAAGTCCACTCCCTCTTGAGCCATCTGGGTGAGGATATAGTTGCTAGTGCCATTGATGATGGCGTAGATAGCTGAAATGTGGTTTGCCAAGAGGTCCTGCCTGAAAGGACTGATCAAGGGGATGCCTCCCCCCACGCTAGCTTCGTAGAGGAGCCCGACTTGATGTTCCGCAGCCAGCCTGAGGAGTTCAAAGCCGTGTTTGGCTATCACTTCTTTATTGGCGGTGACCACATGCTTCCCTTTTAACAGGGCTTCCCTAATGTACTCGTAGGCAGGATTCTCCCCTCCCATCACCTCAATGACTATCTCTATCTGCGGGCTGTCCAAAATTTCCT
>Ga0190286_1001120_pt1 | contig 10184 bp, 5 predicted proteins | sample 48691834_MG_FD_183241 | JGI IMG/M metagenome (GOLD analysis project Ga0190286, IMG submission 183241) | Hydrothermal vent microbial mat bacterial communities from Southern Trench, Guaymas Basin, Mexico - 4869-18-3-4_MG | ecosystem: Environmental > Aquatic > Marine > Hydrothermal vents > Microbial... | reverse complement strand
GTCTTAAATATTAAGATATTATATAGAATTTAGTGTCGAAAATGCTTAACGTATCTGATAATGAGAAAAATAAAGAAACGCAGGAAAAGCAAGATTTTGAAATAGATACTACTTTGAATGTCTTAGAAGAGTTGGAAAAGGAAACCAAGATGCTTTATGATGAGAAGGTGAACTTGTTGGATGTAGAGGAGAAGTTGTGGCTTAAAATTAATGAGGAAATTGAAAATAAAAAGCAGAAAAAAGAGCAGTTAAAGAGGGAAGTTGAAGAATTAAAAAAGAGATGCGAGGAGCTTACAAAACTTTTGAACGCACTTATATAATTTAATCTTCGGTTAGGTTTATGTCACTGTTGAAAAACAAATGCTTTCATCTTAAGCATTAAAGCTGAAATTTAAGTGCTTTTTGATTTCGTTTTAGAGAAAAACTTATATCGTAAGAAGTGCTATTCTTTTTTGTATATGTGTCTAAAAAAAGACATATTGTTCAGGTGTTAGACGGAAATACAGTTTGAGTGTGAGAAAATGTTAGAGATGTTAGTTGCAGCGATCTGGTCGTGTTTGGTTGGGTATCTGTTTTGGTATTTCTTTTTAGCTAGGGATTATGAACCTTTGAGTGTGAAGGAGGCTGAAATGTTATGGAAGGCTCATAAACAATCTAGTCATTGCCGTGCTGAAGGGTGGCGTCAAATACTATATAAAGGCAGATTGGTTGGTTTTGAATGTGATTGCGGTTATAAATATCTACAGAAACGTCCATTAACTGTTAAGTCTCCACCCACTTGGATTTACCAAGCCCATGTGAAAAACAAGCGTATACCATGATTGAAACGCTGTGGCAGAGGCAACTGAACTGTGTAAGATTATAAAGAATTCAAAACGAGTTTGTAAGGCGTTTAATAAACTCGCTTTCGTTGTTGAGCGTCATGGATTTCCATGGGCGTATTCCTTCTAAAATTTGGGAGATTCTCACTTCTTGACCTTTTTCCACTTAGTTTCACCTCTTTTGATGTGATTTTTCTGTGCTTCTAAGAACTATTCCAGCGGCTGCGGAGCCCTTATTTCTTTAATGATAAATCCTCTACTTGGTGTTATTAGACAGCAACTTGAGCGCTTGAAGTTTTAAGAGTATAAAAAGGGAAGTTGAGGGTTAAATTTATCGTTCTTTCTTTTCCTATGTGGAATGACGATTGCGACGAGCGAGAGTATTGCCCCTCCAATTGCAAAGTAACAGCCGCATCCTGCGTTATTAAGAACTATTCCTATTTCATTTTTTATGAATGGTTGAAGTCGTAAGGCAGTTTCTGCTGATAAGATTAGCGTTAAGAATGTAAGGAATGTCACTGTGTATTTTGAGTATCGACTGGTAGCGGTGAATTCTTTGAGTTGAGAGATTATAAGCGTTCTGATGAATAGTGTTGCACCGATTAATGTTTTCTTTAAAATAGCATTTTATCCTTTTTATCTTTTCAGCATGTTCTGGACCGAGGACATGTGCATGCGTGTACGCAACGGTTGCTTTGTCCCTATTTGGTGTGTACAGTAAGTTTTAAAAGATTATAATTTATATACAACAGAATATGCGGTTAGAAGAGAAACGAATTGCGGGTTTTCTTTTGGCTGTTGGCGGTGTTGTGTGTATATTAGGAATAATTGTTTCAGAAGCGTTTTATCCAGGTTATAGCACATCGGAGAACGTTATCAGCGACTTAGGTGTTGGTCCTTCCTCTATCATATTTAATTCATCCGTGTTCATCCTTGGCGTTTTTATCTTATTTGGTGCATATTTTATTCATAAAGCATTTAAAGTCGGAGTTTTCTCGGTTTTGGTTGCTCTAGCTGGTGTCGGTGCGATTGGAGTTGGAATCTTCACGGAAGATGTTAGAATTGTCCACAGGGTATTCTCTTTGATAGTTTTTCTTTTCGGAGGACTATCTGCCGTTGCGTCTTATAAGTTGCAGAAACCACCACTTTCCTATTTTTCAGCGGTTTTAGGCTTTATCGTGATACTAGCGTTGATACTTTTCGGTTCCGGAAACTATCTTGGTTTGGGCAGAGGTGGGATGGAGCGTATGATTGCTTATCCCGCTCTGCTATGGACTGTTATGTTCGGTGGATATCTCATGGGAAAATCCAGCGGGGCGTAAGTACCGAACACCGTTACACCGATGTTCGGTGGGTTTTGTCCTTCTCTGCTAATCTTTTCAACTTTAAGGCGATTGTATAATTAGAGGTTGCGTTTAATGTCTTAGAAAAGGATTCACTGACATTTATGGTCTTATCTAAGATTGAATTTAACATATAGATTTTCCCTTCATAACATTTTTGATAAAGCAAGATCTAGTCATTTTGTGAGCGGTGCCTCCTGGTAAGGTCATATGAATAAAGAAAGAAAAAGCTTTTCGAGCGCGACATTTTCATGCATTACAATTATTCTTCTCCTTAACACTCTCTATCCAGTAGAGCCTACCCCATACCTTTTAACAGCTGAAAAAACTTCGTCAAACTTCTCTGTTCTAAACGGTAATCCAATAGTTGAGGGACAGACTTCTGAGTTACTTAAGTGGGGAAACGCTGAAATCCTAGGTGAAGATTCTTACACTTATAGGACTACCATAGCTGCGGACTGGTTTGGAATAGCACCCTTCACACCTGAACAAGCTGAGAAACTAAGGGTTGTTGTGAATGAACTGCATTCGAAGGGTGTGAAGTATATGGGATATTTCGGCTTCCTTCTGTCTATGGCGCCTACAGATGAGCTCCTTCAATATTATCCAGAGTTCACTCCAGAAAATGCAGGTTTTATAGATCTAGACGGCAACCCTGTGATAAATGGATATGACGGTGAAGAAAGACCGCTTTTCTATCCCTTTATCCACCGATCAGTTTTTCAAAAGATGCTTTTCAGCATGATTAACTACTCCATAGATGCTGGTTTAGATGCTGTAGTTTTCGATGTACCTAACGGCATGATAGGAAACCTCAGGCGAGAATTCGATAATGAAACTATCGCTGCTTTCAGAGCATTCTTGGCAAACAAGTACACTGCAGAGGAGCTACTGGCCTTAGGCATCGATAACGTAACTATCTTTGACTTCGCTCAATACTTAAGAAGCCTTGGCTATACAGCAAGCACTCTTCCTGTAGAAGGGCCAACAGAAACCAATGCGTCAGTACTTTGGCGTGACTGGGCTGCGAACGATGCCTTAATGTTTAGAGTTTTCTTCGGTCAGCTTTATGCAAAAGCTAAGGAGTATGCAGCAAGCAAGGAGAGAGACTTTAAAATATTCATGAACCATGGAATATTGCCGTCAAGTACGGGTTTCTTGATCTCTCAATACTATGATGGTATATGGACTGAAGCCTATCGTGAACAGGATGGTTATCCGCTAACCAGCCTATTTCCAAGTCACTACAAAATATTCCATAGGTTAGGGAAGATGTTTGCAACAATGACTCTTCCCCAACCGTTAAATTCGAATTCAACCACGCCTGACAACTGGTTAATAGCAATCTCCGATATTTACGCCTCCGGGGGAAGAATAGCTCAGCCGCTTGACGACGCGTTGGATCCGTACTTCATGCTGGTGAGTTCTCACCCTGAACTTTTAGGCGGAGAAACAGACAGTGATTTTGCTGTTCTTTTCTCTGTGCCCACCTACAAATTCGATCTTTACTCCTTATACGGCGAGCTAATGTGGGACTACTACACTGTGAGTCCGCTTAACTATGAAAGAGGCAACCACATGAGAGGTTTCGAAAGTGTCTCTTATCTTTTCAGAGATTCAGGTTGGGTTTTCGACACGTTGTTGATAGGCGATGAAAATTGGGTGAACAAAACGTTATCGTTAGATGATTTGCAAAAGTATAAGGCGGTTTTGATTCCTGACCTAAGATGTGTTTCAGACGAAGATGCAAATATCCTTCTGCAATATGCTTCAAACGGGGGGACGTTGATGAGTATGGGAGTGAACATCGGGGCGTATGATGAAGTAGGAAACAATGTTAGCAGACCATGGTTCACAGAACTCTTCAACGGTACCACAATAAAGTATGGAAATGGAACCATCGCATCCTTGCTGAATACAACGTGGATTGACTACAGAGAAACAAAATCTAACTCTGTATTTACCATGTTTAAGACTTTCATAAATGGAATTACTGCACCCACGCTATGCACGGACTTAGCGGAAGTTGAAATAAACAAGTGGTGGAAGCCAAAGGATTCTTCTATGATCTTTCACTTAGTCAACCATAAGTACAACTCCACAACTGATAAAGTTGTAATCCAAGAAAACTCAAATTTCTCCTTTGTTCTAAGGGATGAATTATTCAATGTTACCTTAGAGATTAAACTTTACTCGCCTGAGAACTCTGGCGGCATTGAACTTAACTACACTGAAAGCGAAGATGGTTGGGTAAATGTCTCAATACCAAGCGTCAACGTTTGGGCTATCCTTAAGGTTAGACCTAAACCGGCTTTGACTCCTGAAAATGATTGGATAATTGGTGCACCTGAGGTTGTGGAAGGAGAAGATATGGTGCTTAATGGAGATTTAATTGTTAATTCTTCGCTTAAACTTGTTAATTCCATGTTAAGGGTTAACGGAACTTCAGATAGGCATTTTAAGATAATAGTTCCTAGGGGTGGAAGCCTAGAGCTAATCAACTCAACCATAACAACTCATAATGTGAACAATACTTATTACGTGAGAGTTGAAGACGGTGCAAAGTTTTTCCTCGAAGACAGCCAAATCAGCTTTGCAGGGGTACAAGGACCCTTTTATGCCGGTGGTGTGTGGATAGAGACAAACGATACTATGATATTGAACAGTGTGATATGTGACAATTACGTATATGGAATGTACATAAAAGACGCGTCAAACGTTGTTATAGCAAACTCTACTATCTATCATAGTGGTGTAGGCATATACCTAGATAACGTTCTAACCGCAAAAGTAATCTCCTGTAGAGAATGGAACACCGATACGGCGGCGATAATTTGGAGGTCACAATACGTTTCATTCAGGGATTGTCTGGTCATTAACAACACATACTTTGGAATTAGAGTTTGGAAAAGCAATTGGGTTAACATAGAGAACAGTTTCATCGGAAGCAACACCGTTGAGGGAATAACTGTATGGGATTCTCCGTTCACAATACTCTTTAATAACACAATACGGGAAGGAGATTACGGAGTAGCTGTTAGGGAAACCCCAACTGTAACCCTTCTAAGCAACAAGATATCTAACTTTACTAGGGGGCTTTACCTAGAGCGGACAGGAGGGGCGATGTCGACGGAGATTTATCCGTTTATAAAGCCGCCCTTAGAGATTTCTGTTCGTCTGCTTAACACAATAGTGGGAAACAGGTTTTATAATAACACTTACGGAGTTTATCTCTATGATGACGGTTACAATCTGATGGCTAAGTTTTACAGGAATGACGTGAGAAGCAATGTTTATGGTATGTATTTTGTTAAGGTGAGCGGTGTAGAAACAACTCCAACTGTGTTTATTTTCCAAAATAATTTCATTGGCAATAAATACCATTGGATTCAGAAAGATTCTGTGCTAGTTTTCCAGTTTGACAACACTACTCATGGCAATTTCTGGGATGATTATTCTGGTTCTGACGGTAACGGAGATGGGATAGGGGATATTCCTTACCAAATTGATGGAGCCTTTGATTACTATCCCTTAATGGAACCTGTGGACATGAGGATCATTGCAGATAGTTTCTGCCCGACCATAACCACAACAAGGGAGGTTCTTGATAACGGTACTTTACTTAAAATAACAGCTCAGGTAATGGATAAGAGCGATCTTCTTTGGACTATGATTAACTGGACACTTGGAGGCACGAATAGAAAGGATCCAATTTATGTAGCGATCGTTTATTTCCCTGATATGGATGTTAACAATAACGAGTTTCAAATGTTACCTCCAGAGACTTTAGAGGATAAGAAAAACGTTACGTTCACGTTGTTTTGGAGTCTCGGCGATGATTTTCCAGAAAATAAGACTCGAAGGTACAGGGTATATTCTGTCGACATGTTTGGAAACTGGGGAGAGTGGCCGACGCCCCCCATTATAGATGTTGCAACTCCTCTTTCAGGGTCTTTGATCAATGTAACAGATGTTAAATTTACTGCCAAAGTTAAGGGTGATGTTAAGGAATCTATCCTGATTTTGGATGGACAACTGTATGGCATGTTGTTAAATGAAGAAACTGGGCTTTACGAGGTTAGTTTGAGTCTAACAGAAGGAATGCACAGATGGTATGTAAAGGCCTTAGGTGTCCTTAGGAGAACCGATGTAATTGCACTGCGTAAGACAACAGTTGACACGGTCATTCCCACATCGATGATCATCGCACCTTCAAATGGAAGTTGCGTAAACCAAACGGTGGTTGTAGAAGTAAGAGGGAATGACACAAACTTTGATACGATGAAACTTTATTTGAACGAAACGCTTTTAGCATCATGGGATGAACCAGGCAATAAAATCTACGAGTTGAATACAACAAAATATCCAGATGGAATTTACTGTTTGATTCTTAAAGTGAAGGATAAAGCTGGAAACATGATCTGTTTAACCGTGCATGTAACTATAGACAATATTGCACCTAAGATTGTTGCCATTTATCATTTGCCTGAAGCACCGTTGGAGGGACAGGAGGTAGAAATTTTTGTTAACATCACTGATGTTAGTGAAGTGGAGAATGTGACTATCTTTTACAAGGTGAACGATGGAGATGATTGGTTTAACATTTCGATGAGTTATAACGCCAGTATAAAGCTTTTCGAAGGGAGAATTCCTAGAATGGCGTCTGGAACAACCGTAAAGTATATGGTTGTAATTTGTGACAACCAAGGCAACACGATAATGGGTGACAATGAAGGCCAATATTACATCTATAACGTGGTGCCAGAATTTCCAACATTAACTCCCTCATTACTCACGTTCTTACTATTCGCGATTATTTTGGTTTTAACAAAGATTTTTTCTAGAAATTCATTTGCTTCTTAATGCTTTTTGAGGTGAGGCTTGAGTTTTTCTTCCAAAGTTTAGGAGATTCCACATTCTTTCATGTAGGTAATAAATAGCTGTTTTGACTATTACTTCTAATGAGCCTACTCCTAAGCTGATGTTTATGTTTTGAGTGAGGAGAAAGACCAGTGAGATTGTAGTTGATGTAGCCACTACTCGCCAAGACAGTGTTTTCAGTAAACTTCGCGATCTTTTTTCCACCGAGTTTTTACTGAAAACAGAAACACTCACAACTGTATCAATTGAAGTTCATGTGTTAAAATATGGGTGAAGATAAGGTTGCCATTCATTCCCAAGGACTTATATGAGGAGGTTAAGCGCAGAGTCCAAGAAATTGATGGAGAGTTTAAAAGCGTTGACGATTATGTTGAGTTTGTTCTAAGAGAGGTTATAAAAGAAGAGGAAGAGGAAAAAGAAACATATACAAAGGAGGAAGAAGAGGAAATTAAAAGAAGATTAAAAAGCCTAGGTTACCTCTAAATTGTTTTTCAGGTTAGATTTTTGTAAAGATGAATGCTTAATTTCACGGTTAGTGAGAAAGTGAAATTGAACTTCTGAGAGATAAGGAAAAATTTTCTTTGTAACTGCTTCTAAATCCACATCAGAAGTTTTAAAGGCAAAAAAGGGGAAGGATAAAGTGTTTTATTGTTCTTTCTTTTTTCTATGTGGAAGGACTATTGCAACAAGTGAAATTATTGCCCCCCCAATGGCGAAGTACCAGCCGCATCTTGAGTTGTTAAAGAAGTCTATTCCTATTTGATTTTTTATGGATAGTTGAAGGCGGAATGCGGTTTCTACTGATAGGACAAGCGCTAAGAGTATAAGGAATATTGCTGTGTATTTCGAGTATCGACTGGTAGCGGCAAATTCTCTGAGTTGAGATATTATAAGTGTTCCGATAAATAATGTTGCACCGATTAAGGGTAGTGCTGGGATCTCAGGGAATTCTGCATATTTTTGATATAAATCGATTCCTGTTAAGTTTTCGGTGTATCCCAAGTTGTTGTATGAAAGCCATGTTAGAAAAGCGCTGAATGTTATCGCTAGTCCTGAAATTAGGATGAGGATGTGTCTAAAAGTTAGTTTGTTAATTATTTTTCCATCTAGTAGATCTTTCATGCTTTTTTCTCTCCTTTCATTTTAGGTGTTTTTGAAACAGGTTTTCTTGATGCTTTAACGCCAATACAAATTACTGCTATGCCCACGGCGACAGCTATGAAGAACAGGAACAGCGTATATGTTGGATTGTCAACTTTTGCAGTGTATTCATAGATTTGGGCGTTTCCTAGATTGTCTATCAACTTTATTTTAATGGTGTGTAAGCCATTATCACCAGCATTAGTGGTTAATTCATAATATGCTTTCTTTTCGCTGTTGTTGTATGACATGTTTATCCATTCGCCATTGTCAACACTCAAATACACAGCGGAAACACCTGTTTCTTCTTTTATTGAAACTTCTATGTTGACGTTGCCGCTTTGAACAGCACTAAAGTTCGGAGTTATTGAATCTATTAAAGGCGGTGTGTTGTCAACGATAAATATTCTGTGTAAAGTTACTGTATGCCCTCCCTTATCGGTGATGTTGAAAACGATTTCATGTTCTCCATCCTGTAAAGTTGTTGTGTTAAGGAGAAATTCGTAGAATCCTGTTTGCGGATTTACGTACAATTTCTGGATTTGCTCACCGTCGATGTATACAAGGACGTTAGATATTCCTGCTTCATCTTCTGTTGTAAACTCGAATTTGTAGGTGCCGGCGATGTGAGTGTTATCCTCGATTATCTGTTGAGGCCACACCGTTGGTGCAGTGCCATCAATTCTGACGCGTATTTTCTCAACGGTTTCCACATTTCCAGCGGTGTCAATAGAGTAGAATTCAAGAGTGTGGGCACCGTCTCCAGTGAGGGTTACGGTGTTGGATTCGATCCAAACTGTACCGTCAATTCTGTAATAGGTTGCGGCGATTCCGCTGTTGTTGTCTGAAGCTAATAGGTTGATAGTGATTGGCGACTGTGAATACCAGGTTTCTTTGGCATCTGACGTTGTGTGTGGAGCTGTTTTATCAATTTTAACTGTCAAGGTGTTCTCTGTTTCAGTGTTACCTGCGTTATCTACCGTGTAGTAGTGTATCACGTGAATTCCATCTGCAGTTATGTTGAATGGACTGCTGTATACTTGCCAAGAGCCATTATCTACTGAGAAGTAAGTTGTTTTTACTCCGCTTGTTGCATCAACGCTTGTTAAGGTTATTGTCACGCTACTCGTGTACCATCCTTCGTTACCCAGTGTTCCTTCAACTTCTTGGGATGTTACAGGTAGCGTTGCATCTACAATGGTTCCCACCTGCGTTTCTTGAGTGTTCTGAACGTTACCTGCGTTGTCTACGGCTATCGTAGAGAAGATGTATCTTCCATCTGACTGGGCGGTAAATGTTATTGGGCTTTTGTTAAATTCTCCATAGCGCATCCAAGTTTTGCCTCCGTCCACACTGTAATATAAGATTACATATGAAACGCCGCTTCCATCATCGTTTGCCACGTAAGTTAGATTAAATGTTCTTTGACCGATGTAAGGCAGCAAAGGAGTTACATTAGAAGTTGGTGGGGTTGTGTCCACAATAGTTTGTGTTTGTCCAATATTTTCTTGGATGTTACCTGCATTGTCAACTGCAATCGTGTAAAAGCTGTATTCGCCGTCACCGTAAGGCGCATAAAACGATATTGTGCCATTTTGTAGGAAGTATGTATCATACTTCTCAAAGTTGCCACCATTATAGTTAAAGTACAGTTCAATGTATGCTACTCCTGAAAGGTCATCTGACGATTCGTAAGCTATGTTAAACGTTAAAGAGGTTTGATACTGACTAGTGGTTAACGTGGATGTTGGTGGAACGGTGTCTATTACTACCATAAAGGCGTTTGAATATCCGCTTGGGTTCAAATGTGCATCCAGAGCTTGTACTCGCCAATACCATATTCCGTCGCTTAAGGATTCAGTTAAAGTATACTGGGTTTCTAATATTCCAGTTACATTCATAACGCCGCTTGAAAATGTTTTGTCTTGTGAATATTGAATGTCATAAGTGGTTGCACCTGCAGTGGAAGCCCAAGAGAACGTAGGTTTGTTTATGTTGG
>Ga0190286_1001119_pt1 | contig 10199 bp, 14 predicted proteins | sample 48691834_MG_FD_183241 | JGI IMG/M metagenome (GOLD analysis project Ga0190286, IMG submission 183241) | Hydrothermal vent microbial mat bacterial communities from Southern Trench, Guaymas Basin, Mexico - 4869-18-3-4_MG | ecosystem: Environmental > Aquatic > Marine > Hydrothermal vents >... | reverse complement strand
ATAAACTCCTCCACGTCCATTTTTCCACCTCCTATTTCATGCGGGTTCATCGCCCACCTCGCTCACCACGACCTCTATGAATTTTTCATCCTCACTATCATCATCGGCATGAAAGCACTCAAATAGCTCTGCGCCTATATCAAAGAAGTCGCTTTTCTTCTCTATGATATATGGCGATTCGTCATTCGTATCTACATGCACTGCTATCCCCCATCCTTCATCCCAGAGATTCATCAGATCTTTGATACTTATTTTTCTCCCTATCAAATCTTCCGCCTTCACTTTTTTTCACCTCCTATTTCATTCCTCATTCCTCGCTTTGATAAAACCATATATGTAGCGATGCTCGATATCGCCAATAGAAAATACCAATTCTCCTTTTCTCATTGCTGCTTCAACCTCTTCGTCCCAAACATCACCATCAGACGATGTATAATGTCCACTTGAATCTTTTTCTGCTGGCACGACTTCAAAGACATTTTCTCCTGTCTCAGCTTCGCCACGGATTAGCGCTTCTCGTATTTCGCAACCCTCCAAGTCTTCAAAGTCTTCTATTAGTTCCGCAATTCCGATTTTCATTTTCCGCTTTTCACCTCCTCTTTCTTCCTCAGGATGGCTACTTTTTTACCATCCAACTCTTTTATTAGCCACTCTACCCTGTCCCCTGTACCGAGCCCAAGTGCACGTAGGACCGCGGCGGGGACTTGCAGCCGCGTTCCCCATGTTGTCACTATACCTTCGATACCTTTTTCGCTCATATATTTACCTCACCTCAATAATATATTGAGGTGGGGGGTATATAAAAAGGTTATGATAACTATACAAAATCCATGAAAAATGTATATGTTCGAAATTGTATAGGTTCTTAGCTCTTTTCCTTTTCAAGAATCAACCATCCCCATAGCGTCTTACTCTCTTCCTCTTCGCTGGACATCACTATTTTGAAACTTCCCTGTGTAAGACCTTCTTTGATGAGCGTCCCGATAGGGAAGTGGTTTATCTTATACTTATTATATACCTTTCCGCGCACTTTTATCTTCTCCTTCCGTATCGGTATCTTCTTCATTTTTATCCCCAAACATCTTAAAAGTCCTCATATATAAATTCTTTTCTCCTCTCATATTGCTTATTTTTCTCTGCATGTCGTATAATGCAGATTATATGACATACGAGTCCGGGGGTTAGATCCGAAAGTTTTATATATTGTATTGTCCTTATGTTTTATCATGTCGCTGGGCGGACGAGCGGGGTCGGTGGTGGGCACGTTCTATCTGTAACGGGACTCTGCTCCGTTAATCCTAAAAATGAAAAAAGTAAGGATAGCTTTGGAATGTCTGAAGATAGCTTATGTGTGTTCATGTGTCGTATTCATAATATCGCTGGGTATCTATCTTATCCAAAGGTGAACTTCCGGCAGTGGATATGAAAGTGAATTGCTCCGAAGTTCAAGACTGGTGTGAAGAAATGCAAACCTCCACACGAAACACATCCCAAAAGGTTTTATATTTATACCGCATACATACATATCGGTGATGTGAGTGGCTAACAAGAAGAAAGTAAAGGTGAAATGCCCTCGTTGTGGTTACGTGTGGCAATACGGTGGCAATAGCAAGTGGATAATTTGTTGCCCTCGATGTCGTACTTCGATGTCGCTTCAACGTGCAATCCAACGAGCGAGAGGACAGCCACTTACATCACCAAAAAATAGGAGGTGATAAAAATGGCAAGAAAAAAATTGAAAATACCGGGAAAGCGATACAGGGTGAAAAGAATAGTGGTTCACAGAAAAGCATGGGTAGATCGGTGGGGACACAGACACCCAGCCACGACCTATGTTCGGAAGGCACAGGTAATCACCCGGAAGGCATACGAGAAGGAGGATATAGGCGCACCAGGGCGTGGTAAGAAAGTGATACCAATCAAGGGCGAGATGAAGATAAACGGCAAAGAGTATCACGTCAATCAGTCAGCGAGGACACGACACGCTATTTTGCGCGCGCTGGTGAAGAGATACGGTGTATCTAAGGTGTGGCATAGACTGCATGCGATGGTGATCATGCGCAAGAGAATACAGCCAGAGGCGAGAAAGATATTTGAGAAAGATAGAGACTGGGTGGCAAACACATTTGGCACAAAGGCACTAACACCACGAGCAGCCATCAGAAAGTGGAAAGGGATGAGCCATACAGCGAGACAAAAGGCTATGCCCGGAGGAAAAATATAGGGCATGATATTGTTCGATCCCACATCATGGATCCGCACATTCAGGGAACGCATATACCCGCGTGTGAGAAGCTATATCCAGTCAGCGGAGCGGAGACGAGAGAGAATTTCGGAGCGGCATAGAACGCCACTGGAGCGGTATGTAACATACCCGGCATACAAAACACTCACAGGATTTGGTAAGTGGTGGCGTGGTGGAATGGAGCGGTGGGAAAGTGTCCCCCGCATAAGGGAAAAGATATGGGAAACACCGGTGATACGCGAATGGGCATCGTTTGGTGCGGGTGTGGCACGCTCACCCGCTGTAACGGCAGAATTCGCAGCACAGATACCGACTGGGATTGAGTATGCGATACGGGAGCCAAAGTTATTCCGCGAATCAGTGCCGGTTGGAGCAGCGATATACACAAAAGAGATGGGAAAAGCCTTTAAAGAACGACCGTGGGAGACCACCGGTGAAATCGTGGGAACAGCTCTTATCGGAAAAGGCATTACAAAAGGAGTTGGCAAGATCGGCGAAACCATAAAATTCTATGGAAAAACAGAAATTCCGGTGGAGCGAATAATCAAGGAAGATGTTATTAGCGGTAAACAACAATTTCCGGTCTCTCGCGTTCATCCTCAGAAACTGGTAGAAACTTTTGAGGAAAGCCCATACACGAGGATAGGGGATATAGAGGAGGGAATGGTAAAAGCGTGGCACGCCACGCCACGAGAATTCGCGAAAGTGACGGAGGTGCAGGCTGGAGAAAGTGAGTTACCGGGGTTGTATGTAGCGCCATCGCTCTCTCCGCACTTTTTGAAAATATCAGAGCCGCGATACAAATTATTTGGATTCGGTTTACCGCGACCAACGAAGCCGGCAGCGCTATTAATCACCACGAGAGGAATAGAGCGATTACCGGAGTTTATTCGCGAAGCCGACTTCAAAGCTGCGCGTGAATTCATGCTCACAGGTGCGGAGAAAGGGAAGGGGTATATCACACCGAAGTATGAACGCGGCTGGCGATATACATTGCGTGAGGAGGAAGCTGTCATCCCGCCCGAAACAGGACTTGAAAGAGTTGAGTTCACAAAATATTTCCGATGGAAAGGCAAAAAGGTGCCAATACATGAGTATCGAGTTGTGGATGAAGTTGTGGATACTATCAAAAGAGACGTTCAAAGTATCGAAAGAGCGGGCGAGGTTACGCGGAGATACACAGGTCAATATGAGCGATATGCTGAATATCGCGAGCCCATTATCACGCCACAGCGAATTCTTCTTTCTTCTATTGTAAAACAAATTGAGCGTGAGACTGAGAGGTATATAAGTGAGGCTGAACGTAAGAGCGGGAAGATACCATCCTATGAGCCGCCGAGAGAACCATCATATAGACCGCCGAAGGAGCCGCCTTATGAACCTTATGAACCACCGTTTGAACCCGAACCGGGATTTGAACACAGAGAGCCACCTTATGAGCCACCGTTTGAACCCGGCTACGAGCCACCTTATGAGCCACCGTTTGAACCGCCATACGAACCGCCTTATGAGCCGAGATATAAGCCACCGGAAGAGCCACCGTTTGAACCAATACGTGAACCTGTGGTATCTGAAACATTGAAGAAGCCAAAGAAGAAGAGAAAGAGGATAACAAGAAGAAAGAAAGAGATTGAAACGAAGTATAGAAAGAGAAAATATCCGACGCTCACACCGGAGGAAGTATTAAAGTTGTAAAAGAAATGTATAATAAGATGAAGCGAATAATAAGGAAAATAAAAAACGATAAACGTGGCGTCCTCTCGATATGGATAAACGTCCTTATCGCCTTGTTCGGCGCATCGCTAATCTATGCGCTCATGTATGACATTTTGTGTGTGAAAATCATCAATCTCGCGATTGATATTGCACCGGCGACCGTCCCACAAACATACTACCATGACATTGATTATTTCCGTCTGCTTTTCAAAGTGCTCCCGTTCTTCTTCTTTTTTGGGATTATACTGTGGGCATTTCAAAAAGCACAGAAAAGGGAATATGTGGGGGGATAAAAAATGAGTGATAATATTGGTGCGGTATGGATTACGGCAATCACAATGCTTTTTATTGTTATCACCGCTTATGTGATCACGTATCCTATTGTGTGCGCGCAACTATATGATGTGGCGATTGATGTGGCGCCACAAAATACCGATGCGGGATATTTCCTCATTCTCTCGCTCATTAGGCTTGTTTATCATAGTGCGATATGGATTTTATGCTTTGGTATTTTATTGTGGGCATACCTTTCGGCACAGAGGAGGGAGTATGAGACGGGATATTAGAACAATGAGAAGAATTAGCATTGGAATAGGAATCATAGTAGTAGTTCTGATAAGTTTTTCGACTTACAGCGCAACAGCACTGGAATATAACTTTCAATACATCACAAGTTTGACAGATGATTGGGAACTTGGAGGATATAACAGTAATGGTATGGAATTGACAACAATTGAGACATATTCAAAAGTTGTTCATGTTTATGCACATCCTGCAGCAAGTCATGGAGCCGAATCATCCATGAAAAGTAAAGTCAAGTCAGAATCAACATACTGGTCTTTCACACTCCGAGGTTTTACAGGTTGGGCTGATTCAGAAGGAGGACTAAGATTCAGAGTTTATTTTTACAATTCATCAGGTAGTGGCTTAGGATACTTCTATGAGCTGACAAAAAGTGACTCCTTTTCAACAACAGATCCACCAAAGTTTGTGGAATTTGTATATCTCAATAATCATATTTATACTTTTGAGAATGGAGCACTTTGGGGTAGTGGTTCTTGCGCCGATATTCCGGCATATATAAAGTTTTGGGGGCGTTCTAAACGAGATTATGGAGATAGAGTTGCAAGAGTAGATTTCTATATTGATGATGTAAGTAATGAAGATGGATACATAATAGGAATGGGAGAGTATAATTATGACCATAATGCAACAGAATTTGATGATAACGAGATAGATATGTCCTATACAACCAACCAATATTACGATTCCGGTTCTGATTTCGATTTGATTGTTAAAAGATTAAGCACAGGAGCGGTAATAAATACAATACATTTAACAAATGCTTCGGGTGTGGTAATTTACAATCGGACAGAATTATTGGGTTATAATTACGGTTTATATCTCTGGGAACTAACCAAAGACGGGCAACTTATGGAATACGATCATCTATACTATATACCCCCCGGCGAAACCTCTTCGCTTGCATTTGATAAGGAAACTTACACAAGTAGAGAAACGGCAACAATTACATACGATATTGCCAATCCTGATTTCTCAAACCATAATTATTACATCAAGATTTTTGATATATACGGAAACGAGAAAAAGAAATGGCACGTAACAAAAGAAAGTGGGAGTGTAACATTCGATACAAGTGAGCTTGGCACGGGGACTTATTATGCGGTTCTGATGCAGTATTCAGATCCCGTAGAGCTGGCATACGATATGACACAAATCGAAGAAAAGGTTGATATTGAGGGGGTGAGTTACAATGCAAAAAATGAAACAGTTTTGGGCAGCGTGAATGTGAATGCATCACAAGGGACTGTGTGGCATAATACCACAACAGATGCAACAACGGGCTATTATAACCTCACAGATTTCATAGTGGATGAAGCTATCCAGATGAATGCATCAAAAACCAATTACATTCATAACAATTTCTCATTTACTCCTCTCCAGAGTGGCTTATATACCATTAATCTTTTCCTCCTTCCCGATGAGAACCACATTAATATCACACCCCCCGCGATTGTGGGTCTGGTTCAGTCTTATCCGTTTTATCAGAATGTTTCAGAAGCCATCGTAAACCTGTGGAATACCTCCATAGGGCTTACCACGAGCAATACCACAAATTCTATGGGCTATTTCCAATTCGTATTGGACAATACGAGTATGCAAACCTCTGACATTGTAAATGAAACTTTTAATTCTTCGGAATACGATACATGGGTCAATCTCGCTAATAGTGGAATAGCACCATACACCGAGAAAGTCACCAACACAACCGATGAGACGCCTTACGAGAGAGGCACAGATTACGAGATGGATTATGTTGCGGGCAAAATCAAGGTGCTGAGCACGGGGAATATGAGTAATAACACTGATTATCACATCGATTACGAGAAATACGAAGCCACAACATTCACAATTAATGCAACCAAATTCAAATATGAGCAGATGAACCAGCCCCAGACTTTCACAGTGAATGGTACTGAAATAAAGTATATCTATCTCCTCATGAACCCGATATACAACCTCACAGTAAGAGCCCGGAGTGCGGACACGCATGCCACGATAATGGAATTCAATACAATACTCAACGATGGAGATGTTGTTCAGACCACAACCGGATTCATAAATTTCTCGGTGAATTACGGTATCCATAAGGTAGAGGTCAGTGCGGATGGGTATTATTCAAGCGTAAGTTATGTTTATGTCGCCGAAGATACAGAGAAAGTGGTATATTTAACACCACTGGAAGAGGGCGGCGGTGCGGGCACATATTATCCACCTCCACATCTTGTTGAGTTCAAGGTGCAAAATGTATGGGGGCAACCTCTCAGTGGTGTCAATGTAACAGCCGTGCCGTCAGAAACTTCAATGGTGAACTGGAGCTGGATAGAATCAGTATATGGTTACGGTGAGAATATATCGCAGCCAATGAGCGGCATCACGGATTCCAATGGTGCAGTATCTTTCGTGATGGTGGAAACCGTTAAATATAAGCTATACTTCACAAACGAATCACAGAACATATCGGCATATCGTGAGATATATCCGAAAGACGATAGATATACAATCACGATAGGAGAAATACCGGAGGAGAAAATAGGCCGGTGGCTATCAACGGCACAGAATGACAGCGTAAACACCGGCAACATTACGATACATTATCTCGATTACAATGAACCGGTCAAGACCCGATGGGTCAATTTCTCAATCTATTATTTGGATAATGACACGCTTGTGTATTCTCACAATTTCACCACCGTGAATGCCACAAATGAGAACACATCAATTGATTTGAACGCCTCCTACACGTATAAAGTCAAGATTACGGCATACCATGAGGATTACGGCATCATATCCTCCACAACAATCATCGTCTTTGTCATACCGGAAAAGCCGAAGTTACCTGTCGCGCAGGAACTGTTCAAACATCTTGAGCCGTGGCAGATCACACTAATGAGTATGTTTGTGTTAATCTGTTTCGGTTTCATATTCGGTGCGGTATCGGCAGGCACCGGTGGTCTTATCGTGGCGGCTATGGCAGTCGCATTTTATTATTTCGGGCTATTGCCGTCATTATCGAAAGAGGTGGCTTCTATTGTTATACCTTTAATGCTTATTGTTGCAGTTGTGAATAAATTGATAGAACAGAGGGGGGTGATACAGGAATGAAGATACTGGACATCTTCATATACCTTTCGATATTCAATTTCATGCTTTTGATACTGGTGAATATACCCATGTTCACTGATACACAGGTGCAGCCGATGCAGGATGCACAGATATACAGCAACTGGCAAGAATTTGGCAAGCAGGCGGGTGCAAAACCGTCCGTGGCTGATACGATATATCTCACATTTGTGGGTGCTTTTAAGGTGATACCGATGATAGCACAGGCAGTATTGAACGCAACTATTTTATTGCCGTGGTTCTTAGAGCGACTGTTCAATCTCCCAACAACACATCCGATTATTGTTCTCTTCACTTCTATGGTCTGGATAAATTATGGGTTGGGACTACTCCAAATATGGTTACGAACATCATTCAGGCAGATGGAGTGATAAAAAATGAGGGAGAAAATACTGGCTATGGAAATCGCATCCGTTATAGTATTACTCTTAATGGTAAATGTGGATGCCGTTGCCCCAGATAAGCCGGTGGTATATTATCCCGAGAACAATTCAATCATCTACGATACAAATACATACCTGATAGTGAAAGTGAATGACGATGATGACGATAATTTAAATGTCACATTCCATAATGCCACCTCGGGCGAGATAATAGGATGGAATGAAGTGAATGGTTCCGGGAAGGTTGCATGTGTATGGAAAAATCTTGAGGTGGGTAAAATATATAAGTGGTATGCGAATGCTTCAGATAATTCAAATACTACACAAAGTGATATATTCAATTTCTCTGTTGCACAGCCATCGAAAAGCAGCAGGTGGGATGAAATATATATCAACCCTGAAGAAGGACTGGGATGGGGGAAAATAGAGAATACAACAAATATTTTAGAGATGATTGTCAAGCCCTTTATATTGAGTATGGGCTCGTGGTTCTATGCGATTTTCATACTCGCGATGGTGGGACTTATATACATCAAGACACAAAATGTGTTCTTACCATCACTGATTTTGCTTTTATCGGGTTTGGCGATGGCGAGCTTGATGCCAAAGGAGATATACGGTGTCACGCTTGCGTTCATAGCCTTGGGGTTCACAGGTATCATATATGCAGCGTTTAAGCGGAGGTTAGAATGAACCTTACCACAATTTTGATATGGATTTGCATATTAGGGATGATTGCGTGTTCTGGATATGAGTTTTACCGTGTGGCAGCCGAATGTGGCTATCATGGCATAGAAGGTTTTAGATTTTCATACTGGTTCTTTTTCCAAGATGGGAGATCCAAAGTGAATGAGATAATGAGTTCCAATTGTAATTTTTATGTAAAATGGCAAGATGCAGCACGGGCACTTTATGAAAGAAAAGAAGATTATCTATGCAAACACACCCTTCAAGAGGTTTTTTGGTCTGATGTTTAAAAAGGATTTTAAACATATAATGCTCTTTTCTTTCCTAAAACCCTCAACTGTCTTGATTCATTCCTTCTTTATGCGGTTTACTATTGATGTTATATGTTTTGATGAGAAAGGGCATATCATCAAGTCATTCATACTGAAACCTTGGCGAGTGAAGATTGTAAAGGGCGTGAAGTATATTGCGGAAAGAAAAAGTAAAAAATAAAAAAGGAAAAGAGATTTTGCCTTTATTTCGCTCGCAGTCTGCTCACCACCGCTAATATAAACACCGCCGCCAGCACTATGAATCCTATCACCACCAAGTTCGCCGCCGAATAGAAAATGGTCGCTGTTGTCTGCTTGGTGGCAACAGTCTCCGCTTCTTCATATTGATAGTCCACACCGAATGTGTCTGTATAATTCGCAAAATCACTGTGTCCGCCGATAGCGCCCGTACTCATATTTGTGATTTTTCCGGCTGTGTAATCCACCGTGTAATCCGTGTCCTCCGTAAATGTATATGAACTGTTGTAAACTTTTACCGTCCCTTCCACCAGATACCCGTGAGCAAGTTGCTTTGTGTATGTGGAGCTATCTGAACCATTAAAATTCCACGTTTCGTTCGTTACGGAGATGCCCGCCTTTGGTGCTACGCTCAATACATTCGCGAAAATTAGCACTGCTATCAGCACCGTTATCGCACCCGTGATAATCGTCATTATTGTCTGTGTCTGCCCCCGCCTGTCCCGCATGACGTCTCTCACTGTCATTGTCCCGGGATCACGCCCTGAGCCTGTTCACTACCGCCAAAATGAAGACTGCGGCTAATACGATGAACCCGATGACCACCAGGTTCGTTGCCGAATAGAATATCGTGCCGACTGTGGACATCGTTGAGTTCGCCGCGGAATCGTTCACTGCGGGCATTGCGTTCTTGATGTTCGCGAATATGATGACACCCAACAGCACCGTTATCGCACCGGTGACGATTGCCATTATGGTCCCCGTCTGTCCCCGTCGGTCAGCAAGTACTTTCAGCCATTCCCGAACGCCCAGTGTGGCAAGTGTCGTCGCTATTACCAATACCGATGCAAAATATGCCTTCGTCTTTTCAAACACTTTTTATCGCATCACCTCCTAACTTACTCCTATTATGGAGATACATACAAATAGGTTATGTGAAGGGTTATATAAAGC
>Ga0190286_1001118_pt1 | contig 10207 bp, 9 predicted proteins | sample 48691834_MG_FD_183241 | JGI IMG/M metagenome (GOLD analysis project Ga0190286, IMG submission 183241) | Hydrothermal vent microbial mat bacterial communities from Southern Trench, Guaymas Basin, Mexico - 4869-18-3-4_MG | ecosystem: Environmental > Aquatic > Marine > Hydrothermal vents > Microbial... | reverse complement strand
GATGAAGGGCAGGGAAAAAATGTCCTCCGGTGGGTCCCACTACAAAGATAATTCTCATCCTCTTCTGGCAATTTGGGTAAGTAACCCTGCCATGGTCAGATTTACTACCATGGAGGTCCCCCCCACACTGATAAAGGGTAAAGTTATACCCTTAGGGGGAAGAAGTCCTACACTTACACCCAAGTTTATGAATGCCTGCAAACCTATAAGGAGGGTGATTCCTAAAGCCAAGTAAGAAGGGAAAAGTTCTTGAGATTTCCAGGCAACCCGTAATCCACAAATTACCAGGATGAGGAAGGCAATTACGATGAGAACTCCTCCTATAAAACCCAGTTCTTCACCAATTATGGAGAATATAAAATCATTATGAGCACTGGGTAAATAAAAAAGTTTCTGTCTCCCCTCCCCTAATCCCTTTCCTATCAGCCCTCCAGAGCCCAAGGCTACCAGAGACTGGATTATCTGAAACCCTGCTCCCTGAGGGTCTTTCCAAGGGTTTATAAAGGCTATAATTCTACTCTTCCGATACCCCACCTTGACTATAAGTAAATATAGGGCGGGAAGGGAGGAAAGAGATAAGAAAAGCAGATGTCGAAGAGAGGCTCCCCCCACAAAAAAAAGGGAGAAGGAAACCAGACCTATAAGAAAACAGGTTCCTAAATCAGGCTGTAAAAGGAGTATAAAGAGAAGCAGAGATAGAACCAATAGAGGAGGGAAAAGCCCCTCTTTAAAACTTTTTAATTCCTTCCACTTTCTGGAAAGAAAATCAGAAAGCCAAAGAATTACTCCCAACTTGACCAGTTCAGAAGGTTGAAGGGTTACCTTCCCTACTCTCAACCATCTCCTGGCTCCTCCTGCTTCCCATCCTAAAGGAGAGAGAGTAAGTAGGAGAAGGGAAAGGGAGAGAAAGAGAAAAAATTTATTGTATTTTCTCCAGATTTCCCACTTTACCTGGTAACCCAGAAAAAAGAAAAGAACCCCTAAGAAAACCCAGGTTAAATGGCGGAAGAAAAAATAATAGGGATTACCAAACTTCTCCTTAGAATAAATGGAGGAAGAACTGTACACCATCAAGATACCCGTTATCACCAAGAAAGCAGTGACCAGTAATATTATTCTATAGGTTCTCATCCTTTCTTCTTTCTATCTCTTCTCTTACCATCTCCTTAAATACTCGCCCTCTCTCACGATAATCTGAAAACATATCCAGGCTGGAACAAGCGGGGGAGAGAAGTACAGTATCTCCTTCTCTGGAAAACTTAAAAGCAGTATGGACAGCCTCCTCCATTCCCGAAGAAGTTTCTACTCTCACTAAGGGAGTGAAGGTATCCACAATTTTCTCTCTGCATTCTCCTATGGCAATTATCAGCTTTACTTTCTTCTTAACTAAGGAGGAAAGAGAAGAAAAATCGCTTCCTTTATCTCTTCCCCCCATGATGAGGATAAGAGGAGGGGGGAGAGAGAGAAGTGCCTGTCTTAAAGAATCTACGGTAGTGGCTTTAGAATCGTCAATAAAAGTTATCCCCCTCCACTGGATAAATTTTTCCAGCCGATGAGGTAAACCGCGAAAGGTTTTTATTCTTTCCTGTATAAGGGAATTGGGCAGTCCGCATAATTTAACTACACAGACAGAAGCAAGTAGATTCTCCAAATTGTGCTTCCCTGGTAAACCCCATCCTTTAAGGGAACAAACTTTTTCTTCTCCCCGATGATCCCGAAAAAAAATACTTCCCTCTTTTATGAAAGTTCCCCAATGTTGATGAGGAGTGAGGGAAAAGAAGTACATCTTTGACTTTATACTTTTTTCTCTCTCCTCTCTACCCGCTACTTTAAGATTTACTACCGCAAAATCATCTGGAGTCTGGGGAGAAAAAATCTTCCATTTAGTATCTTCATACTCCTGGAAACTGGGGTACCTATCCAAATGGTCAGAGGTAATGTTAAGTAATACCGCTATTTGAGGATGGAAGAACTGCAAATCTTCCAGTTGAAAACTGCTTACTTCCAGAATTATCCATTCTCCCTTTTTCTTCTTCCTCACCAGATAAGAGAGAGGTATGCCAATATTGCCTCCCAAAAGGGCTTTTCCCTTAAGGAAATGGTGGAGGAGGCAAACAGTGGTACTCTTCCCATTGGTCCCGGTTACAGCAATGGTGGGGATAGAATTTAAAGAGAGAGCAAGATTCAATTCTCCCATTACCCTTTTTCTATGGGAAAGAAGTTTCTTTATCCAGCCTTGATTTCGATCTACTCCTGGGCTTAAAACTATGAGTTCTGAGGCTAAGAGGGGGGCAAGTGTATGTCTACCTATCTCTCCTTTAATTCCTTCTTTCTTCAGGTAGAAAAGTCTCCTGCGGAGAGAGGGATTCTCCTTTCGATCGGTCACCCAGACTTCCGAACCCAGTTCAGCCAGTAGCAAAGCAGCCTCATATCCACTCTTACCCAATCCTATTACTGCTGCCTTTCTTCCTCTCCCCAAGTTCATCTCATCTTCAGAGTAGCCAGAGAGAGGATGGCTATAATAAGAGTAAGAATCCAGAGTCTAATAGTGACCTTGCTTTCTGGCCATCCCAGAAATTGAAAATGATGATGAAGAGGGGCAATCTTAAATACCCGGCGTTTTAGAAGTCGATAGGAAAATACCTGAATTACCACGGATAAAATCTCTAAGACAAATACTCCTCCCACAAAAAGAAATAGTATCTCCTGTTTGGTGAGAAGAGCCACAGATGCCAGGGCTCCACCCAGAGCCATAGAGCCTGTATCTCCCATAAAAACTTCTGCCGGGTAGGAATTAAACCAAAGGAAACCCAGACAGGCTCCTACCAGACTACTGCAAAACACAGTCAATTCCCCACTTCCCGCCACATAGGGAATGAGTAGATAGTGGGCAAACTTAGCATGTCCCACCACATAACTTATTACTCCATAGGAGGCTAAAGCAATAAGGAAACAACCAATGGCCAGACCATCTAATCCATCGGTGATATTTACAGCATTGGTGACCCCTACCATATAAAGGATGACAAACAAAACATAAAAAATACCCAAAGAAAGTATCAAATTTTTAAAGAAGGGAAAAACTAAGGAAGTACCTACTTCTGGATGAAGAGGATGGAGATAAAGATAGATTCCCAACACTAATCCCCATATCCCCTGTCCTATGAGTTTCCCCTTTTTCCCTAACCCGCAAGAAGATTTATGGCGTAACTTGAGGTAATCATCTAAAAATCCTAATATTCCCATCCAGAGAGTAGAAAAAACAGCCAGCCATACCCAAGCATTATGTAAGTTTCCCCACAGGAGGAGAGAGAGTAAAAAACCTGCTATTATGATAATCCCTCCCATGGTAGGGGTGCCTTTTTTATTTTCTTGCAAATCATTCAGTTCTGGGCATTCCTTTCTAAAAGGGCAATCATGTATTCCATTGGTATCCAGTTTTCGGATAATCCAAGGACCTAAAAGGAGAGAGAACAAAAAAGCGGTGAAAGAAGCCATAGCACTCCTGAAAGTAATGTATCGGAAGATATTAAATATACCTATAATATCTTTAAGAGGGTACAGAAACTGATAAAGCATCTGGTAACACCTTCTCCAACTCTAATCTGTGTGAGGCTTTTACCCCTACCAGATCCCTTTCCCGCACCAGTAAAGAGAGAAAAGAAGAAATCTTTTCCCTTTCCAAGTGAAATACCTCCCGTCTTCCTTTTAAAGCCTGGAAAATCAGGCGTGTGTAATTACCAGTAGTGATAACCACATCTATGGAGGAAGATAAGAGTATCTGGGCTAACTTACTATGTTCTTCCTCTGCTCTTTCCCCCAATTCTAACATGTCCCCTATCACCACAATCCTTCTTCCTTCTACCTTAATGTTTTCCATAACCTCTAAGAACCTTCGGAAAGAGAGGGGATTCGCATTATAGGTATCATCTAAGTAGTAAACGCCTTCTACTTCCATAAGCCTCATCCTCCCGGGAAGAGGGGAAAAAGTAGAGATAGATTCCAGAATTTCCCCCTCCTCTATTCCCAGATATCTTCCCACCTCAAAAGCAACAAGAGCACTATAAACGGAAGGTATACCGGGTATGGAAAGATGGAAACTTCCCTTACCTATCTCCACCTTTGCCCGATAGAAAGAATCAAAGTCCAACCTTTTAGGTCTTATATCTCCTTCTTCTATCCCAAAAGAGATAAGTTCTCCAGAGAAATTCTGAGCAAAGTAAGAGAAGAAAGGGTCATCTGCGTTTAAGAAGGCTACAGAAGAGGTAAAAGATAAAAGTTTCCTCTTTTCCTCCGCTACCCTCATCTCTTCTTTAAATCCTTCCAGATGTCCGGGACCTATGGCAGTTATGATACTCGCCCAAGGAGAGGCTAAAGCAGCGAGCCTCTCCATCTCTCCTCTTTCGCTTACTCCTAACTCCACTACCATAAATTGCGTATCTGCTCCCATATTTAGAAGAGAAAGGGGTAGCCCTATAATGTTGTTAAAATTTCCCGGAGATTTACAGGTCGGGAAATGACTCTTTAAAACATGGTAAATCATCTCTTTGGTGGTGGTCTTACCACAACTTCCCGTCACTGCAATCACCTTAGGATTAACCTTTTCTCTCCAGTAAACCGCCAATTTCTGTAAAGCCTTAAGTGTATCATCCACCCATAAAATAGTACCCTTAGAGGAATAAAGGGGACGAGACACCAGTACTCCCCGGGCTCCTTTCTCCAGAGCCTGCTGGGCAAAGTTATTTCCATCATATCGAGGACCTTTAAGAGCAATGAAAAGTTCTCCTCCTTCTACTTTACGGGAATCGGTAGAGACCTTCTGGAAAACCTCCCCTTTTCCACCAGAGATTAACCAGGCTCCAGTAACTTTTACAATTTCTTCCACACTCAACTGCATATCTTTACCCTTCGTTTCTTTCTTTCCTTTAAAAATTTTTTAACCACTTCCCGGTCGCTAAAAGGTAAAACCACATCACCAAAAATCTGATAATTCTCATGCCCTTTTCCAGCCACAGTTACGCAATCTCCTTTCTCTGCCATCATAATTCCTCGATATATAGCCTCTTCCCGGTCAGGAATCACCTCCCACTTACAGTCTCCATCTATTCCTTTCTCTATATCTTTTATTATCTGGAGAGGGTCTTCCTCCCGGGGATTATCATTGGTAAGAAAAATATAATCGCTATACTGGGAGGCTACTTTCCCCATAAGGGGTCTTTTCCCTCTATCCCGGTTGCCTCCACATCCAAAGACAGTTATAACCTTGCCAGGTGTCATTTTCCGTAAGGTCTTAAGAAGAGACTCTAAGGCATCGGGAGTATGGGCATAATCCACTACCACTTTAATCTCTCTATCTCCCATTACTTCCATTCTCCCTGGAACCCTGCTTGTTTCTCTTAATCCCTTCCTAATGGTACCCCAGTCTATACCTTCCCCTCTTGCCCAACTTATAGAAGCAAGAGCATTGTAAAGATTAAATTCTCCAGTTAGGGGAAAGGAAAAGTTCTCCTTCTTACTACCTGCATAAACTTCTATCTCCATACCCTCCCAGTTCATCTCTTTAATGTAACCTTTTAAGGGTACAGAGTTGCATCCATACCAGTAAACTGGGAAAGAGGTAGGTAAATTGATGTCCCTTAAATAGGGGGAATCCTTGTTTATTACCAGAAACTTCCTCTCCTTCTTACTCTTAGTGAGGAGGTCGATAAGTCTTAACTTAGAGGTCAGATAATCTTTAAAAGTTCCATGAAAGTCCAGGTGCTCACGGGTTACGTTAGTGAAAATTGCGGATTGAAAGTTCACCCCCTCTACCCTTCTCAAGTGCAAAGCATGGGAGGAAACTTCCATTATGACCCACTTCACTCTTTCCTCCTTCATCTCTCCCAGTATCTTTTCCAAAAGAGGAGGTGGAGGAGTAGTATAAGAAGAGGGAATGCACCGGTCACCCCAACTATAACCCACGGTTCCTATTCTTCCTACATTCTCACCCGCCACCTCCAGAATGCTGGAAATAAGATAACTGGTAGTAGTCTTTCCATTGGTTCCCGTGATACCTACCACATTAAGAAAAAGGGAAGGATTACCATAGAACCTCTCACAGAGTAGAGAAAGCGCCTGGCGACTATCTTCCACTTCTACCCAGGTAACCGAAAAAGGTAGGAAAGAAAACTTTTCTTCACCCACAATAACTTTGGCTCCTTTTCTAAGGGCTTCGGGGATAAACTTATGCCCGTCAAAAAACCTCCCCTTTACCGCCACAAATAGATAATCCTCTTTAACTTCTTTGGAGTTATCGGTCAATCCCTTAATTTTTTTATCAGTCTCTCCCCGAATTTGTTTGATTCTAAGACCCTTTAGAATTTCCTTAAGAATCATTTTTACCCCCTTAAGTCTCGAGGAGACATTCCACAATATCTAATAACCCCTTCCATAACTCTCTTAAAACAGGGAGCAGCGATCTCCCCTCCATAGTAGAGACCCTCTGGCTCATCTATAACGAGCAAGAGGAGAAATTGGGGTTTCTCTACAGGAATAAAACCCACAAAGGAGGCTACGAATTTGCCTGAGTCATATCCCTCACCAGGCACGTATTTCTGAGCAGTCCCTGTCTTTCCCGCCACTCTGAAACCTTCAATTTGTGCCTTTCTTCCTGTACCCTTCTCCACCACTCCTTCCATCAATTGTCTCATTAACCGGGCAGTCTCAGAAGAGATGGCTCTCCTCTTTACCTTTCTGGTGCCTCTGTAAACAATCCTTCCTTCTTTATCTCTGATCTCTTTCACTACATAGGGTTTCAATAGATAACCTCCATTGGCAATAGCAGAGACAGCCATGGCTAACTGAATGGGAGTTACTCCTATCTCCTGTCCAAAAGGTATAGCCGCCATGGAAACCTTAGACCAATGAGAGAGGGGTCTTAATATACCCTTCTCCTCCCCCGGAAGGTCTATCCCGGTCTTCTCTCCAAAACCGAATTTTTTTATATAGTTGTAAAGTCTCTCCTCACCTACTTTCATCCCAATCTTGGTAAGTCCTATATTGGAAGAAAACCAGAGAGTCTCCTTCACGGTAAGCCATCCATAGGGATGATGGTCGTGAAGCAGATGCCCATAGAAAGGGAAACTTCCTCTTTCACAGAAAATCTTTTGCTCTGGTTCCACTACTTTTTCTTCCAAAGCAATAGATAAAGTTATAACTTTAAAAGTGGAACCCGGCTCATAAACCATCCCAATAGCCCAGTTTCTGGGAGAAGAAAATTGATACTGATTGGGGTTATAATCGGGAAGAGAGGCCATGGCTAAAATTTCACCACTCTGTGGATTAACCATTATTCCCACACTTCTTTTTGCCCTGGTCTCCTCATGCGTCTTCTTTAACTCCTTCTCCAGTAGATACTGAATACCTTCATCTAAAGTAAGAATTACGGTTTTCCCTGGAACAGGTGGATAGTACTTCTCCTCCACGGAAGCCAGAAGAACTCCCCTCCCATCTCTCTCGGTAATCCACTCACCCTTTTTCCCTTTTAGAAAAGAATCATAGTAGTACTCCACTCCTGCTAACCCTTGATTGTCTACTCCTGTAAATCCTATAACCTGAGAAGCAAGGCTCCCGCATGGATAAAATCTCCTTTTCTCTCTCTCCCACCCTATTCCCTTAAGGTTAAGCTTTTCTAACTTCTTAATCACTTCCTCTTCTACTCCTCTGGCTAAATAAACAAATCTCTTCTTCTTAAGTTTCTGGCGTATTTTTCCCATCTCCATCCCCAGGACAGTGGCTAAACTTTCCTCCTCCCCCCTGCTCCAATTCTCCTTAACCGGTCTATAAAATACAGAATATCGGGTTACATCAAAGGCAAGTACCTTCCCCTTCCTATCCAGTATCTTTCCCCTTTCCGAATCCAGGGATAAAGAAACTCGGTGATAACGCCGGGCTCTCTTCTGGTAATCCGGATTATGAACAATCTGAATTAGATATAACTTCCATATTATCAAAAGAAATAGAATAGGTAGAAAGAAAGATACGATGGCGTATCTTTTACCATTTATCAACATAACTCTTACCCACCTTAACAACCTGCTCCGGATTTCCCTCTATCAAACCTAAAGCCTTAGCCTTTTTTTCTAAAGAAGAAGGAGATTTAAGAGAAGCAATCTCCTGTTTAAGGGACTCTATCTTCTTGCTTAAATCTTCTTTCTCACGCATGGCTTTATTTATGGAGTAACCCAGTAAGACCAGTTTATTCTGAAGATGAATGTATAGACAACCATAGGAAAGTAAGAACAAAAAAATCAGAACTATCCTGATATTTGCCCACCTTTTCTCTTTAGAAGAAAGAAACCGCTTTTTAACTTTCAATTCTTTCCCCCGCTCTCAACTTTGCACTCCGAGAACGTGGGTTGATGGATACCTCTTCATCTGTGGGTCTTACTGGCTTAGGGGTGAGCACTTTTAGATATCCTTCTTTTGCTTTCTCTTTAAATATGTGCTTAACGATTCTATCTTCTAAGGAATGGTAAGAAATCACTACCACTCTTCCTTCTCTTTTCAAAAGAAGAGGCACCTTCCTTAAGGCAATCTCTAAGGAAGTAAGTTCATCGTTTACCGCAATTCTTATGGCCTGAAAAGTTCGAGTAGCAGGATCTATCTTCCCACTCCTTCTTACCACTTTTCTTATCAATTCTGCTAACTCCCGAGTAGTCTGGAGGGGCTTCTTCCTCCTTTCCTTCACCATTTTTCTCACTACTGCTTGGGCTCTTCTTTCCTCACCATAACTTTTGAGAATATCTATCAATTTCTGGGATGGCCAGAAATTTACAATCTGATAAGCAGTTAACTCAGCATCTTGGTCCATCCTCATATCCAGAGGTTCTTCCTTTTTAAAACTGAAACCTCTTCCGCTGGATTCCAAATGATATGAGGAAATACCCAGATCAAAGAGGAACCCATCTACTCTCTGTAACCCCTCCTTCTTTAAATAAATATCTATATCCCGAAAATTCCCCTTCCTTAAGGTTACTCTCTCCTGATAGGGAGCAAGATTCTTCCTGGCCTCTCCTAAAATTTCCTCATCCATATCCAACCCTAAAATTCGAATATGGGGGAATTTTTGAAGTAGAATTAAAGAATGCCCTCCCTCTCCAATGGTGCAATCTACATACACTCCTTCTTTTCTTTTTACTAACAGTTCCCCTACCTCCTCCCCCAAGACCGGGACATGAATCATATACCAAACTCATCTAACCGGGAGGCAATATCCTCTACATTCCTATCCACTTCTTTAAAATACTGACTCCATCTCTCCGATGCCCATATTTCGATACGATTAGAGACCCCTATAATTACTATCTCTTTCTCTATTCCTGCATACTCCTTTAAATTCTGAGGAATAGAAATTCTTCCCTGCCCATCTAATTCACACTCCATGGCCCCGGAAAAGAGATGACGCGTAAATTGACGAGCCTCCTTGGTAGTAAGGGGTAAAGTAGAAGCCTTCTCTTCCAGACTCTCCCATTCACTCTGCGGGAAAAGAAAGAGACAGCGATCCAGCCCCCGGGAAAGAATTAGTTTTTTCCCAAAGAAGGAAAGTTTCTCTCTTAATTTAGCAGGAACAAAGAATCTATTCTTCTCATCCAGTTGATGGAAATACTCTCCGTAAAATCCTACTCTTTTATTCCCCACTCTAATCCACTTTACACCACAATACCCCACTTGTAAACCCAATTTTTCTCCCTCACTTCTCCTTTGACTACAATATTTTGTGCAAATCTTTTTTATTTCCCCTATAAAATGTGATATTTCTTTTTTCCGCCCTTTAGTTTTGGGGCGGGAAAAATTTCTAAATCTTCTTTAACTTGCACCAAGGCAAAGGGAAGAATTATAATAGAGGGAAATGGAAATAAGAATGGAACTACTTCCCAAGCAGGTTCAGAAACTTCTACTTATCCCACAACTCCAGCAGGCTATGCAGGTTCTTCAACTCCCTACCATGGAACTCAGACAGTTTATTCAGAAAGAGTTACTGGAAAATCCTTTCTTGGAAGAGGTTAAGGAAGAAGAGAACCCTTCCTCTGAGGAGATAATGGAAGAATTCCTGGAGTTAGATGATAACTGGCAAGAGTATTTTCAGGCTACTCAGATGCGTAAGGAAGTGCCAGAGAGTAAAGATTTGATACAAACACTGGAGAGTCGTGAGCCATCCCTTCAGGAG
>Ga0190286_1001117_pt1 | contig 10211 bp, 14 predicted proteins | sample 48691834_MG_FD_183241 | JGI IMG/M metagenome (GOLD analysis project Ga0190286, IMG submission 183241) | Hydrothermal vent microbial mat bacterial communities from Southern Trench, Guaymas Basin, Mexico - 4869-18-3-4_MG | ecosystem: Environmental > Aquatic > Marine > Hydrothermal vents >... | reverse complement strand
TGTAAGGGACATTGCGGTATATAAAGTAGAAATAAAGGATTCTGAAGAGGAAAGGGAGCTTTTTTCGGAGTTCGTAATCTATAAACCTGACTATATCATATTCACGAGCTCTTTAACGTTTAAAACTTTTTCAGAACTCACCAAGAAATTCAGAATGGAAGAAAAGATTGTCAGGGTTTTAGAACATGCGAAAATTATTGCTATTGGTGATTTGACTGCCGAAACCATGCGTGAAGAGGACATGAAAGTGGATTTGGTTGCGAGAAAAAGCACGTTTGAGGATGTTTTGAAGGAGATAAAAAATGGAAATCGAGAACATCTATTGTGAAGCGTTTGAAGGATTATTTGCAAGAATCTGCATAACGGCGAAAGACGAGAAGAGACTGAAACGAGCTGCTTACGGCGCTACTGCGCTGCCTTCCACGGTCTTCGGCGAAGCAGAGGGAGGGATAGAAGAGTGGCTGAACGAGCATGAAACACCTGACAGCAGAAAAGGAGCAATGGTTCAACTATGGGTGAATTACGATAAAGACGAAGATGCCGCAAAAAAACTGGAATACGAAATATCGAAACGGGTACGGCAGGGAATACTGGTGGTACCCACGACGTCCGTCTTCAATGCCTTCTCTTCTGATCTTGGTTCAGAGGGACAAATTGACACCCTGGACAGGATAGGGCATTGCGGCGATGGATACGAAACAATAGAGCAAAGGTTTGGAAGGAAGGTGATAGTAGTGCCGATAATGATGGGTGAATTTCTCGTAGAACGTTTTTTGGGCTATAAAAAGGGAGTAATGGGCGGGAACTTGTGGTTTTTATGTACGAATTTAGAAGCGGCATTAGAAGCGGGTGAAAAGGCACTCAGCGCAATAAACAGAATAGAAGGCACTATCGCCCCTTTTGATATTTGCGCAGCCGGCTCTAAACCGGAAACAAAATATCCCGAGATTGGTCCCACGACCAACCATCCTTATTGCCCTTCGCTAAAGGATAAAATAAGCGGGTCGAGAGTCCCGGAAGATGTGAATTTCATTCCGGAAATCGTTATAAATGGTGTTTCGCTTGACGTGGTAAAAGAGGCGATGAAAGCAGCAATAGATAGTGTAAGGGATGTCGAGGGATTGGTGAAGATATCAGCGGGGAATTATGGTGGGAGATTGGGCAAGTATAAGGTTTACTTGAGAGAGATAGTGGACTGATGCCCACTGCTTTTATGGATTAACGTATTATCATCAGAGGATAAAAGGAATGAAAGTTGAGATATACATGGGATTTTCATTCTCCAAACTTTATAAAAAGGTATCTTAAATCTTTCAAAGGCGAAGGGCAAAAGAGATGCGAAGAAAAAGGAAGACCAATCCGCAGATTAATAAGCTAATAGAAGATTTGAAGAGAATTGCAAGGGAGAACAGTGCTCCTATATGGAGGGACATAGCGAAGCGATTGGAGAAACCGCGAAGGAATTACGCAGCGGTAAACCTGAGCAAGATAAACAGATATTCATCTTCGAATGATACCATTTTAGTTCCGGGGAAGGTACTGAGCAGTGGGACGATGGAGAAGCCGGTCACCGTTGCTGCATTGGGTTTCAGTAAAAAGGCGTTTGAGAAAATATGCAAGTGCGGAGAGGGCGGGAAGGAGGGGAAAGGGGAAGAAAGGGGGAAGTGCATAACCATCGAGGAGCTGGTAAAAAATAATCCAAAAGGCTCAGGTGTGAAGATCATCGTTTAATCAAACCTTTAAAAAATGTTTAATCCAAATAGAAATAAGTTTTATCAAAAGGAAGAGGCGATGAGTGAAGAAATGGAAGTAATAGATGGCAAGGGTCTCATTTTGGGACGATTAGCGAGTGAAGTTGCGAAGCATTTGCTAAAAGAAAAAGAGAAGAAAATAGCAATCGTCAATGCCGAGCACGTGATAATAAGCGGTTCTAAAGAGACAATATTTAGGGAGTACAAAACGAGAAAGAACCGAGGGTCAAAAGAGCAGGGACCTTTCTTTCCTACGATGCCTGATAGAATAGTAAAGCGCACGGTAAGGGGAATGCTTCCCTATAAGCGTGCAAGAGGCAGAGAAGCTCTTTCAAGATTGCGCGTTTATCTCGGCATACCCGAAGAATACGAAGAAGTGGCGAGAAAGAAAGTGGAAAATGCAAATGCGAAAAGATTATCACTTGCTAAATATATAACCTTAGGGGAGGTGAGTGAAAAGTTAGGATGGGCGCCAAAGCGAGGGTAAAGAAGATAGTGACGCAGGTAGGGAAGAGGAAGACGGCGGTTGCACGAGTGACTCTACAAAAAAAGGAGGGAAAGGGTAAAGGTCTTGTGAGAATAAACAAGAAGCCACTGGATATAATAGAACAGGAAATAGTACGAGCAAAGATATCAGAGCCCTTAATTATCGCTTCTCAGCTTCCTGATGTTGCCGCAGACGTTGAGGGCATCGAGGTGGATGTAAATGTGAAAGGAGGCGGATTTATGGGGCAGGCAGAAGCAGCTCGAACCGCTATTGCTCGTGGCTTAGTCGATTGGACGGGGAATGAAAAACTAAAAGAAACATATCTTGGCTATGATCGAAGCCTGTTAGTCAGCGATACGAGGCAGAAGGAGCCGAAGAAGTTTGGTGCAAAAGGTGCAAGAGCGCATAGGCAAAAGTCTTATCGGTAAAGTAAAAATGATTCCAGTCAGGTGTTTTACATGCGGAAGAGTAATATCAGATGTGTGGGAGGAGTATAAGGAGCGGATAAAGCACGAGGACCCGGGAAAGGCACTGGACGATTTGGGAGTAAAAAGGTATTGTTGCCGGAGAATGCTGCTGACACATGCCGAACTGATAGACGAGATAGCACCGTTTGAATAAACGACAAGGGGGTTGTAGGGTAGCTTGGACTATCCTTCGGCGTTCGGGACGCCGAGACCTGAGTTCAAATCTCAGCAACCCCATTTCTTTAGGTATATATGTATATGTGTTAGAGGTCGATTTTCTTGGAAGAAAAGAGAGATAAATACACGAAATACGAAAAAGCACGCATCATAGGTGCAAGAGCACTACAAATAGCCGCCGGTGCACCGGTGCTAATAAACACAGATGAAATAGACCCCATAGAGATAGCTATCGAGGAATTTGAGCGCGGTGTCATCCCGATAACCGTAAAGAGAGATAAATAAAATGCGGGTTGAAAAACACGTGCATCCAAAATTATCCCGTAATATCCGGGAAATGAATGGATATTTCTCGCTTCGCCGCTTCTTCAGAATCCGATGCATGTATCATGTTTCGCTGAATGTCGATGCCGTAGTCTCCTCTTATAGTTCCCGGCTTTGCAAGTTTAGGATCCGTAGCCCCTGCCATTTCCCTCGCCACTCCGATTGCATTCTCACCTTCGATCACCATTGACACCGTTGGAGCTGAGGACATGTAGGAAACCAACCCCTCGAAGAAGTCTTTCCCCCGATGTTCCTCATATTGCTTTTCTGCCACCTCTCTGCTGATCTTCAAAAGCTTCATCGCTACTATCTTAAATCCCTTTCTTTCAAATCTTCCTATTATTTCTCCTATAAGTCCTTGCTCCACTCCTTCTGGTTTTATCATCAGAAAAGTTCGCTCTTTTTTCATGTTTTTTTCGTGGTCGCTTTTGTAATCCACTTTACCTTTCTTCTTTTTCTTCCCAGTTGTATCATGTTGCGTTCACACTTAGAACTACAGAAATAAAAAACGGTTCCATCACGTTTTACATACATCTTCCCTCGACCTGGCTCTATGGGCGAATCACAAAAAGAGCATTTCTTCTCCATCTAAAATCATCTCCTAAATAATTTCCTCACTTCTCTATCCGTTTCCAGCAATACAATAATATCGCCTACCCTTACAGGTCCCCTACAATTCCTCGTTATAATTCTTCCTTTATTCTGCCCTTCCAGTACTTTACACCTTATCTGCGTAGATTCGCCATGCATCCCTGTCCTGCCTACTATTTCTATTACCTCAGCAGGTGTTCCCTTCTCTTCGCTCATTACATCTTCCTCTTTACATTACGCTTTTAACTTCTTCAGTTCCGCTATAATCCCTGCAATCACTTCTTCTGCTTTTCCGGGGTCAACGATGGCAGCAGAGGCACAACCCTTATTTATACCGCAAGCAGCCCCTAAATCGCGCTGGCTTTTCACGTACAAGTAAGGAGCGCCTTTTTCTTCGCATAATGGTGGAAGATGCATTACAATCTCCTCTGGATTTACGTCCTCACCAATTAGCACTAACTTTGCCATTCCCCTTTCTACGATTTTTGTGGTTTCATTTGTCCCCTTCTTTATGCTGCCCGTAGTCCTTGCCAGATCCAAAGCCTCTAACGACTTTCTTTGCAAATCCTCCGGCACCTCAAACTTGACATATACCGGCATTGGCTTTTCCTTTCCTTTCCCTTTTTCTTCTTCCTCACTCATCTTTCATCCCCCTACAATGTTATCTGCGCTTTTACTCTGATATTAGATATTGCTTTAAGCTTATAGTCTTCAAGCAGGATAGGTTGTACACTCTCGATGGGCACACTTAAAGAAATCTCCTTTGTACGTCCATACCTCCCTTTGCTTACTATCACCGCGTTTATCAATCCCAAAATGTCCAACTCAGAGACAAAATCGGTAACACGGCGCTGCGTTAACGCTTCCATGCCCAGATGGTTGCATAATCTCCGGTACATATTATAGACCTCACCGCTGGAGAAGCGTCTCTTGTTTCTTTCTCTGTGTAACAGAAGCACACTGCTTAATACAATCTTTGATTGCAGTGGTAGCGTTTTTACCACTTCAATAATCTTATTCGCTTCTATCTTTTCACTCGCGAGTCGCGCATGTTCCTCGGTTACCCTATCAGATTTTGTTCGCTCGGCAATTTCACCAGACACACGTAGCAGGTCAAGAGCACGCCTTGCATCTCCGTGCTCCTGAGCAGCTAATGCTGCACATAGTGGTATCACCGCATCGTCTATCACGGATTTTTTGAACGCTATTTCCGCCCTCTCACTCAGAATATCCTGCAGCTGATCGGCATCGTAAGGAGGAAATATTATTTCTTCTTCGCCTAACGAGGACTGAACCCTTTGATCCAATAGCTCCGTGAATGTCAGGTCATTTGAAATACCTATCATGCTTACTTTTGCATGATTTAACTCGCTGTTTATCCTTGAGAGGTTATATAAGGCTCCATCCCCTTTGCTCGCTAACCTGTCCACCTCGTCCAATATCACAATAACGCATCTATCTTCTGTGTCTATCCCCGCCTTGAACTCTGAATACACCATATCCGTCGGCCACCCTATCATCGGAACTTGCTTATTGAACACCCTTGCGAGATAAGCAAAAACTCGATACTGTGTATCAAATATCTCGCTGTTGATGTATATTAGTGAACACTTACTGCCTCTCTTCTCTCCCATCTCTTCCAATTCCTTGCTCACATATTTCACCGTTGCTGTCTTACCTGTTCCTGTTTTACCATAAATCAATATGTTGGAAGGTGTTTCTCCTTTTAACGCCGCCGATAACGTATTTGCTAAACTTCTTATCTGCTTCTCACGATGTGGCAGATTCTCGGGAATATAAGTAGGGCGAAGCACTTCTCTATTTGCAAATATCTTTCCTTCGCCTATCAGGTCTTCGAACAGGTTTTCCATATTTTATCTCTACCTCTTATTATCTTTTTTAACAATTTCGATGTGAAAAATAAAATGCGCATGCATATAATAAAAGTATTGTTTGCGGATATGTTTCCAATGGAGCGCTTACCATCTCTGCACGAATATGGCATCGGCAGAATAGAGAAGACATGAAAGAGAAAATAAAAGAATATTTGGAGAGCAAGTTTGGACCTTTACGAATACTGAGCGTAAAGGAGTTAGGATTGGAGTCGAAGCAAAAACCTGAAGAAGAAATAAAAGGGTTTGGGTATGGGAAACCTTACTTCGTAGCATTTGAAACCGGAGAAGGGGAAATAAAAGAGCTGGTTATCTCCTCGATGCGTGGGAATGGATTTGGGCATGACCATTTCTCAGACCGTGCGCAAATAATGTTATGGCAACATCATGCATTCAATAAGCTACCAAAACACGTAAAGTCTCACGATGTCGGTTACTTTACGAAAGACGGAAGAATGAGATCAGCAGGTGATGCGGAAGAATATTTCATTATGTGCGATAAAGTGGAAGGGGGAGAATATGCAGAGGATTTGAACAGGTTAAGGGAAGATGGGGAATTAAGAAAAGAAGATGAGGAAAGAGCATCCGCGCTTGCTTCTTATTTAGCTGATATACACGCGGTCAAGAGAGATGATGCAGGACTTTATGTACGAAGGATAAGGGAGTTAGTGGGGCATAGCGAATGCATATTCGGGCTCACAGACAGTTATCCAGCCGGAAGTGAGTTCATAACGAGTGAAGAGCTGAAGAATATAGAGAAGCTTAGCATAGACTGGAGATGGAAGCTGAAGGGGAGAACAAAAAGGTTGTGTATGGTTCATGGTGATTTTCATCCATGGAATGTGATTTTCCGGGAAGGGACAGATTTTACGGTGCTTGATCGTAGCCGGGGAGAATGGGGAGAAGCCGCGGACGACGTTTCTGCAATGACGATAAACTATTTGTTTTTCGGACTTCTCAAAACAGAAGGTAAAGAGGTTGAAAAGGATTTCAGGCGGTTGTATGACCTGTTTTTCGAGGTGTATCTTGAAAAAACAGGGGATTCTGAATTATTAGAGGTGATACAGCCTTTTTATGCATTCCGAGGACTCGTAGTTGCTTCTCCCGTTTGGTATCCAAATATTTCAGGGGATACAAGAAAGAAATTGTTCAACTTCATACTGAACGTGCTTGATGTGGAGGAGTTTGATTACAAAAATGCATACAGGTATCTTGAGCGATGAGCAAGTTTTACGAGGTAAGAAGAAGAGACGGAGCGGCGAGAATAGGGAAATTGCTGTTGACGGGAAGAAATCGAGTGCAAACAGTGCAAACACCGCTGATGCTCCAAGTGGAATCTTTAAGAGAAAAAATCGAGGTGATAAATGCGGAAGATTCAAACTTCGACGATGTTTTGTCTTCAGAAGAAACATGGATCACTTCGCGTGGCACTGTCCTCTTGCCAGAAGTTCATCCTTTATTCACAAAGGTGAAAGAAGCAATACCTTCGCTATTTGTTGATTTTTTTGTCCTTTCCTTCGCTTCCAGTCTGCTCAACAGTCCCAGAGATTTTGTTCGCAGAATAGTAGATGCGCGAAATGCAATACCACCGGATGTGGCGTTATGGGTTCCTGCGATAGCGAGTGCAGAGAATGCCGCTCTGCTGTTTTTCATGGGTGCGGATATAATAGACGATACAAATGCAGTGATAAAGGGTCATCAAGGTATTTATCTATTAGAAGAAGGAAATGTAAGACTAAGCGAGTTGGCGGATTTGCCGTGTAATTGCAGCATTTGCTCTTCTTTAAGTATAGAAGAATTGAGGGGAAAGGATGCTAAGGAAAGAGCATCATTAATAGCGAAGCACAACACGCTGGTGCTCGATAAAGAGGTAAAAAAGGTAAAAGAGCGCATAATAGCGGGCAATTTGCGTGAGTACGTGGAGCTAAAAGTAAGAGCATCAACATTCTCGACTGCGGTGTTAAGAATCCTGGATACAGCGGAGGAAGAATATTTTGAACGCAGAACGCCTGTTGCTCGAAATCAACGTATGGAAGCGAATACGATGGAATCGTTGAAAAGGATAGAAGTAAAGAGGTTTGCGCACCGTGTTCTGGAGAGATATGAACCTCCGAAGAGGAAAATCCTGCTGATATTACCATGTTCAGCGAAGAAGCCTTATTCCAAGTCACCATCTCATGCGAAGTTCATAGAAGCGATTGAGAATTATAGGGGGCATATTCATGAGTTAATCTTAACGTCTCCACTTGGTGTTGTGCCGAGAGAACTTGAAATGGTTTATCCTGCGGCATTCTATGATACTCCTGTAACCGGATACTGGGATGCCGAAGAGCGAGAATGGGTATCTTCGTGCCTGCGAGCATACCTTAAGAATAACTTGAGAAATTACGAGCTGATAGTTGCACATCTCAGCGGAGCATATAAAGAGATATGCGGAAGTGTTGCAACGGATTTAGGCATAGAGGTCGTGTTTACATGCGAGAATAACGAGGAAGTGACTTCAAAAGAAGCTTTGAAGAGGCTTAAAAGGCGAATAGCCGAGTTATGTGTTGAGAGAAAGAGGCTGTCGGGATTTGAAATGAAGGCGAACATGATAAAAGCAATGGCTGATTATCAGTTTGGTATCAGTACAGGGGCGGAGCTCATAGCAAGAAAAGAGGGAGAAAGAGTAAAGATAACCGGGAAGTTTCCTTCATATAAACTTTTGGACAGCGGTATCCTTGCGAGAATAGTGCCTGCATACGGGCTTTTAGCTCTTACGGTGAAAGGAGCTCGTAGAATTCTGGATTCTATTTCCTCGTACAAGGTGGAAATAGATGATTTTGTTCCCAAAGGTTCGATATTGGCACCCGGCGTTGTAAACGCAGGTGAACAAATAAGGGAGAATGATGAGATAGTATTCTTTGGCGTAAAGGCGTTTGGTGTGGGCAGAGCGAAGATGAGCGGCTGGGAGATGGAAGAATCACGGAAGGGCGTGGCGATACAGGTGAGGGAGGTGGTTCGAGTTTGAAAATACTTCTTGTTTCTACCCAGGATTAATTATATTCATTCAACCGTTTGGTTACGCGAACATCACAGCCATCTCCTTTGCATTCACATAAGACCTTTGCTCGTTTCCCAGTATCTTCTTTATTGCTTGCTCAAACTCCTCCATTGCGATAGCTTTCTTATTCCTTTTCACGGCAAACATGCCTGCTTCAGTAGCTATTGCTTTTATATCAGCACCCGTGGCATTCTCAGTAAGTGCCGCCAAAATGTCCAAGTTCACGTCCTTCTTCAATTTCATCTTGGCGGTATGTATCATGAATATTTCTTTTCTCGCTTCCTTATCTGGTAGTGGTATTTCAATGATGCGGTCGAATCTCCCGGGACGGAGCAGAGCAGGGTCGAGAATATCTGGTCGGTTTGTCGCTCCTATTATTCTCACATCACCCCTTGGATTGAACCCATCTATCTCTGCCAATAGTTGCATCATCGTTCGCTGCACTTCGCGTTCTCCCGAAGTGCCATCCTCCACTCTCCGAGTCCCTACTGCATCTAACTCGTCAATAAACAGGATGGAAGGAGCTTTTTCCTTCGCCAATGCAAAAAGTTCTCTTACCAGCCTTGCACCTTCGCCTATGTATTTCTGCACCAATTCGGAGCCGACGACTCTTATGAACGTAGCAGATGTGCGGTTCGCAACAGCCTTCGCAAGCAGTGTTTTCCCTGTGCCCGGCAGACCGATCAAAAGAACAGCCTTTGGCGGTTCCACACCTACGCGCTCAAACCTTTCCGGGGCAGTTAGTGGTAGCTCTACAACCTCCCTTATTTCTTCTATCTGCTCATTTAACCCACCTATCATGTCGTAATCCACATCCGGTGATTCGATCACTTCCATGCCATGTACAGAAGGGTCTTTTGCAGAAGGAAGCACGCTAACCACTGCCAACGACTGCTGATTCAGTCCAACTTGTGCGCCGGGAACAGCTTCTTTTGGGTCTATAAACTTAGCGTAATTCACAACGAACCGAGGTCCTGTGCTGCTCCTTACCACCATCCTTCTATCATCTATTATATCCACAACGGTTCCTATTATCAAAGGAGGTGCGCAAAGCTTTTCTATTTCCGTCCTCAATTTCTTTATCTCACGCTCATACCGAATTCTCATCCCTTCATAATATCGCCCATCTTGCTCTATCTTCTTCAGTTTCTCTTTCAACAGATAGTTTGCCTCCTCCAACTGCCTCATCTTATCTACCAAGTATCTAGAATAATCATCGCCATACGATACACCGCTACTGCCTGTTTTCATTTTTTCCCTCGACTATTTACACTAATATATAATATAAAAAAGCAATTTTGATGGAATGCCTATTGGCGTCAAAAATTGAGAGCTGCAAGTGGGATGGGGCTGCGGAGATTTGAACTCCGGTTACCAGCTCCCCGAGCTGGGAGGATGCCTGGCTACCTTACAGCCCCCTATTATCTGATTATTTCTTTATCCATATTATAAATACAACAGTGCAATCAATATCAATGG
>Ga0190286_1001116_pt1 | contig 10212 bp, 9 predicted proteins | sample 48691834_MG_FD_183241 | JGI IMG/M metagenome (GOLD analysis project Ga0190286, IMG submission 183241) | Hydrothermal vent microbial mat bacterial communities from Southern Trench, Guaymas Basin, Mexico - 4869-18-3-4_MG | ecosystem: Environmental > Aquatic > Marine > Hydrothermal vents > Microbial... | reverse complement strand
ACCATGAGCCCCTTCTCTAGGGTTATCGAGACCCTTCTAGGCCCAAATGACTTGAATCCCTGGATCGTCAGCCTCCTTATGAAGACCATCTCTTGGTTACGGCTAATGGGTTGAGCAAGGTGTTAAAAGTTTTCTCATATCCAAAAACCAATCCTCTCCGAGTAATACCCCGCTCTCACCGATGATATATCTTGAACTTAACCACGAAGAGGCTTAGATTGATCATATATCCCCAATTTCTAAGCTCTGGGAGCTTGACCTCCGGAGCCATTAAGAGGAAATCGTAGAGATCATGGATTTAACCCTTAGACCCTCATCGAAAATGGGCTTTTCTCAATTCTTCAAAGCCTCTTCTAAAATTTGAGCTAGATCTCACCCTTCCTCTCGGCATATAGACCTCAACAGCCTACACACCCTTCCTCGACTAGCAACGGCAGATCCTCTAGCCTCGCCCGTGAGATCACCCTCTCCTAGAGCCGTTGCGGCAACAGCTTCCAGAGCTCCTGTACTTGTCGTCCGTCAAGAACACGGTCACCCTGTCCTCAGGCTTCTCACAGCCTTGCACCTTTAAGTGCTAGCAAGCACCAATCCTGATCTTGATGCATTATACCATTATTTTGATAGCCATCTCAACGCTTGGTACCAGAATTTCCCATAATATTCCCATTCCACAAATGCTGTACCCCAATGCGGAGCTAAATCCGAAGCAAATGCCATGGATTTCCCTTGCCCAAAATTCCAAACAGCTATAAACGGGTCTTCATTCACCTCGGCTAAAAGCTCTGCTCCCTTCTTTAACTTCAATTTATTATATCCGAGAAATGTGGGCCATTCTTCAGGTATTCCCTTAAATATTTCATGGTCTGGCTTTACTATTCTAGGAGTGACTCCTTCAGGAGCCTCAACTCGGTCGTCCCAAGGAAATAACTCAACTGGCAAAGCCTCTTCTATGGGGGTTCCATAATATCTTGCTATTCCAAACTCTCCAGAAAAGGAATACCATCCGCCTGCCATCACTAAAGCCCCGCCTTGTTCTACGTAGTCTCGAATAACTTTCAACCTATTAGGTCCCATGGGAACTTTAAATAACTCAGGGTATAGCACAAGGCTATTACTACCTAAATCGCTTAAGACCACTACGTCAAATTTCTTCAATGTGTTTAAGTCGTTCGGGAATTCTCGAAAAGCCACGTAATTGGGCATATGAATAACTTCTACATCAGGAAACTTTGATAACGCTTGCTTAAACCACCTACCGAAATCCTCAAACCCACCTAAGTGATATACGTCAAAACCCTTAACATGTAGTCGAAGCACAGTCCACCCTTCTCCTGCCAATAAAATCCTCATAATCCCACCAAAGCGTGACATTACACAGGTTATATAAAAAGATTATGACGTCGTCAGAGGCGAAGCTTACCCCTTAAAAAGTCTATAACCTTTGGAACAGCTAAGAATTCATCTTCCGTCCCTTCATATTCGATCGACAAAAATCCATTATATGCTATCTCGGATAGATCATTTAGAATTTTATCATAGTTAAGTATGCGATCATTTCCCTTCTCATCTATATTTAAAAACTTTGCATGTACGTGTACTATCAAATGTTTGACCTCCTTAACAATCATAGGGTCATACAAATATCCTGCAGTATCTATATTGATCTTAACCCAGTCCGATCCAACTTCCTCAACTAGCCTACGTATATCTTGCGAGGTTCTTATAAAGCCTTTATCATCATGATTTTCAACCGCTAAAACCACGCCTATATCCTCAGCATATCTGGAGCACTCCTTCATACATTTAATCATCTCTGACCAAAGCCGCTCCTTATCCGCTCCTTCAATTGGATGTTCGTTCCAAGGAGCTGAGCCAGGCCAGCCAGCAAATATTCTTAAAATCGGAGCGCCGAGCTTATAGGCTATCATTGTCCACTTCTTGACCTTATCCACCTCTTTATTCCGCTGTCTTTCCGTAATTGCACCAAAGTTGTTACTGACTGAGACGCAAGATATTGTTAAGCCGTTCTCGATTATAAGCCTCTTCAATTGTTTCAAATAACTATCCTCTGTGCTTGGAAAATGAAAATCTAAGAGCTCTATTCCATCTAATGATAGTTTACTCGCACACAACTTGATCCAGTTAAGTTGCGTAAGTTTCCCTGCTTCAAATGCCCGATGAAAAGACCAGGAACTACATCCTATTTTCATGTTTTTGTTTTTATCAAGGCTCTATATTAACCTGACAATTCCTAATTTCAAACTTATATATCAGATAAAATATATCGATTTTGATGCATACTGTAAGAGTAGGCGTAATAGGCTGTGGAGCAATAGCTGAGTATGTCCACTTGCCTGCCTATAAGGAAAATCCCATGGCAAGACTTATAGCCGTTTGCGATATTAATAAAGAAAGGGCGAAGAAAGTTGCCGAGGCGTTCGAAGCGGAGAGCTGGTATATTGATTATAAAGAGCTTTTGAAAAGAGATGACATAGATGCAGTTAGCATATGTACCCCTAACCACCTACATTGTGAACAAGCTGTAGCTGCGGCCGAAGCTGGTAAGCATATACTTCTTGAGAAACCTATGGCGCTAACTTTAAGAGAATGCGATGAAATAATTAACGCCTGCAAAAAGTCTGGAGTAAAATTAATGATAGGCACAAACTCGAAGTTCGACCCCGTCTATCAAAGGGTCAAAACGCTGATCGACCAAGCACTTATCGGCAAGATACTGATAATCAAACATCACATGGCCCACTCAGGCCCCTACAAGATATGGCCGGCTGCTTCAGATTGGTTCTTCGATAAGGATAAAGTCGGAGGAGGATGCCTTATGGACCTTGGGTCTCACGCTTTCGACCTCTTGAGATGGCTTGCAGGAGATGTCACGAGCGTGATGGCTATCGGAGGGGCCTTTATTAAGAAAGACAAGAAGATGGAAGACAACGCATTAGTACTTTTGACCTTTAAGGAGGGCATGTTAGGGGAAGCCGATTTTAGCTGGACTTATAAAGGAGGCTATGAGGTCACTACCGAGATCATTGGAACAGAAGGGGCTATATTCGTTGAAACTCCACGGTCACCTATCACGATGTACTCCGAAAAGATACCCTCTGAAGTACTTAAGGAATCTAAGATAAATGTGAGAGTACCTATGAGTCTTAGTGAGATGATGGCATCAACAAAAAGAAAGATTGATCACTTCATTGAGTGCATAGCAGAAGATAAAGAGCCCATTGTGACGGGGGAGGATGGAAGGGCAGCAGTCGAGATCATCCTTGCCGCATACGAATCTATGAAGACTGGAAAAAGGATACATTTGCCTTTAAAATACTAACTTTAACCGCAAATCTTTTATAGAAGCTGGCTACATGTTTTTCGAGGTATGTAGTATGTTTAGAAGAAGAATGTCAAGAAGAGAAGCAATTTCGACTGCGGCAAAAATCGGTATCTCTATTGCCGTTGCAGGGGTTGCCGCTGGAGTCGGGGGGTATTATGTAGGATCTTTAATGGCTAAGCCGCCGGAGAAGCCTGTTGAAAAAAAGTTAGCAATTTACCATTGGTGGACAGCAGGCGGTGAGAGAGAAGCGATCGACGCCCTTTATGAGGGATTTAAAGAATATTATCCTGGGGTGGAGATAATTGACAACCCCGCCGCTGGTGGAGGAGGCGGGGTGATGAGAGCTGCTGTGATGACCATGTTAATGGCTGGCCAAGCTCCTGACACGTTTCAATTAACCTACGGTAAGGGCCAATTCTTACCTTGGATAAAGTTCCTTGAGCCAATAGATGATATTTGGGGTGACTATCCTGTTCCAGATGCTGTTAAAGATTACGGAACATTAGAAGATCATCTTTGGGGTATACCGATAAATACCATGAGATTTAATGACTTATGGTATAACAAGAAACTTGTTGAAGAGATCGGAATTGATGTCGATTCCATCAAAACGCATGACGATCTTTATGAGGCTTTTGACAAGGTTAAGGCGGCAGGATATATACCCCTCGCGGTGGGGGTCGGGAAGGGTCAGAAGTTCTGGCATCTAGTGATGGAATGCTCTACCATATGTGCTGTCAAGCATGGAGGGCCTGAATACCTAGAGAAATTGTATACTGGGAAAGCAGAGCCTGAAAAGGATGAAGCCATAAGAGAGATGCTGGAAGTATTCAAAACTATTTGGGAGCGTGGTTACGTAAATCCAGACTACGCGACTTTAACTTGGGATGAAGCCGGCGACCTACTTGTCGACGGGAAGGCTGTCTTTAACCTGATGGGTGACTGGCAGCTGGGCCACTTCATGTCTGTCGGGTGGAAGCCCGGTGTAGATGTCGACTTTATCTCATGGCCTGGGACCGAGCATGTTTTCATACAGAACTATGACTGCTTTGTACTACCTAAGGAGGCACCTCATAAACCGGTGGCGAGGAAGTGGCTAGAATACCTTAAGACGAACGATGCGCAGCTAAGATTTAATCTGTTAAAGGGAGCTTTCTCCCCCCGTCTTGACGCACCAATCGATAAATATAACGTATGTACCAAGAAAGCCATAGCTAATTTCAGAGATCCGAAGACGAAGATTGTGGGATGTCCTTGGGGTCTTCCGCCTGCGAAGTGGTTAGATGTCATGCCAGATCCCCTAGACGCTTTCGTTGTCCATCGAGATATAGATAAGGGCGTTGAGGAATATGCCGCCGCCTATAGAAAGATATTCCCGAAGAAGTAGAATGGAATCTTTACAAAAAATGCTTACCATTTTTTTATTTCTATCTGCCGCTGTGATACTAACCGGTATTTTTGATTATGGATTTAGTATTTGGAGTATTATCGCATCTTTCACTAGATGGACTGGAGGTGAAATGATAGGCGAGTTTGTCGGATTAAAAAACTATTCAGAACTTATTTACGATTACGTATTTGTTAAAAGTTTCATGAACACCTTAATATTGATGGGTATCTACGTCATTGCTACCACCTTATTAGGACTGTTTCTAGCGTCTTTACTTCATGTGGGCTTAAAAGGTTCCAGCGTATTCAAAGTGATTTATCTCATACCTTTATCCTTTTCTTTTCCAGTTTCTGCCGCCATGTGGGCATGGATGTACACCCCTGAAAGAGGGGTAATAAACACAATCCTCCGAAGCATTAATTTAGATTTCCTTACACAACCATGGACTTCTTCTCCCTCACAATCTTTATTATGTATAGCCATAGCGTATGTTTGGCAATTCTCCGGATTTGCTACAATAATATATTATGCAGGTCTTCAGGCGGTTCCTCCGGAATTAGCTGAGGCTGCGGAAATAGATGGTGCCTCAACGTTTCAAAAGTATATATATGTTTATTGGCCTTTACAGAAGTCCACAACAGTATCTGTACTCGCTATACTGTTAATCTATGCTTTGAGGATCTTCGATTTACCTTGGCTATTAACTGGAGGGGGACCTGCCCACTCGTCAGAAGTTCTATCAGTTTATATTTATAGAACTACATACAATCAATACGCCTTTGGTTACGGGGCTGCGATCGGGATTGTTATGTTAATAATTGCGATAGTAACGGTTGTGCCCGTCCTTCGCGTAACTGTAACAAAGAGAGGTGCATGATCATGAGCCTGTCCAGAGTTTTACTCTATGCGCTGATGCTGATTTTCGCATTTTTCTGTATGTTACCTATATACTCTGCAGTTAATATCGCCCTTAAATCTGGAGAGGAGCTCGTTAAGGGTCCAGCCACACTCGTAATGCGGCCAACGTTCATGTCGTTCGTAAAAGCCTTTAAGCTCATAAACAAAAACCTCGTTAACAGCATAAAATTTACAGTTCCTGCAACTTTGATCTCGACCATTTTGGGCTCTATGAGTGGTTATGCGCTTTCCAAGATAAGGTTTAGGGGAGCAGGAGTCCTATCCTTCGTGATAATCTTGGCATTATACATACCTCCAATATCCATTATGATTCCTTTAGTCAGCTTCATGAGGCACCTCGGCCTGTATAATACAATCTACGGGCTAATATTAACTCACACCGCTTACGGCATGCCTGTTACAACCCTATTATTCAGAAATTATTACACCGAGATACCGGATGAAATAGTTGAGAGCGCCGAAATCGATGGATGTGGACTCTTCGATATCTATAGATTGATATTGCTACCGCTTTCCATACCTGGCTTCATAGTCGTCCTCATCTTCCAGTTTACAAACATCTGGAACGATTTCTTCTTTGGATTGGTCTTGACGATGGGCGCCGAGAATCAGCCGGTAACCGTTGCAGTCGCAAACTTGGAAGGGACCACCTTCGTCGCACGGAATATACACATGGCAGGAGCGCTAATAGCAGCGATTCCAGTTCTTCTGATATACGTACTTTTAACTAAATGGATCGTGAGAGGACTCCTTCAGGGAGCAATAAAAAGATAAGGAACAAGTTTCATGGTTTCTTCAACTTTAAACATCTTAACCAGACGAAATTTACTTTTTCGCTCATGGCTATCGATAAGTGTTTATTTAGTCTTCTTAATTATCAGCGGTTTAAGGAAGGCTATGGTCTTCTCGGCTCCATCCTCCCTACTTATCACCGGGTCTTCATGCTCATAGCTTAGAACATAATCATACCCTACCTCAGCGAGAGCTGTTATCACTCTTTTCCACGGAATTTGACCCCAGCCAGGTATCCTGAACCTAAAACCTCTTGAAGGTCTCCTCCATGGGCCGGTCGGTATCACACCCGAAACCTTCAGGTTTTCCTCAACGAGTTCTCCATCTTTTGCATGTGTATGATATATTCTGTCGCCGAACTTCTTGATGAATACTACAGGGTCTATTAGTTGCCAGACTAAATGGCTTGGATCGAAGTTGAAACCGAATTCCTTCTTTCCATTAATTGCCTTGATAGCCTGTTCAGCCGTCTCTATATTATATGCGAGCTCTTGCGGATGAACCTCATGAGCGAACTTCACACCATTAGCTGAGAAATGGTCAAGTATCTCACCCCATCTCTCAGCGAAGATGTCAAAGAAGCTCTCATAGATTCTCTCATAGGCTGGTGGGTAAATATACCATGCGCCCCAATTCGGGCACCCGATGAAGCCGTTCACGACAGGGACGTCGAGAAGCTTAGCTACCTCTGCTGTTTTCTTCATTCTCTCAATTCCATACTTTACCTTCTCCTCAGGAGTTCCCTTAAACCAAGCATCGGTCGATTCGTCGTGCGGTCCAAGGACAAGTTGGGCCTCCTGATGGTTCGAGATTCCTGAGATGACCAGGTTATACTTCCCGACGAGCCTTTTCAGCTCTTGAGCTCCTCCGCCTATAATCTTCTCTATATTAAGATGTCTACTTCCCTTCCAAGCGGCGAGCTCTATTGCCTCGTAACCCAACTTCGAGACATACCGCAAAACTTTCTCAAGCGGTTCGTCGTTATAAACTACGGTGAAGATTCCAATCTTCAGAAGTCATCCCCCGATAACATTAGTTCGAGTTGCCTCTTATATACTTTATCATTAAGCTTCTATTAAGCGGCTACCTTTAATTTTGGTGCTTTCAATTATTGAATTAATTATGATTTGTTGTTTGAATAATGCTATGGTTCCTTCATGGTTATCAACTCATAATTGCAACACGCACCCATACTCGCAGATCCTAAGTCCTTAACCCTTGTCTGATTTCCACGACCTTCAGCCTGCCCTCGTCTTCTTAACATCGTGCTTTCCGCTGACCATGATCTTCCACGATAGCCCCGCCTCGTCTATCACCCCTTGAATCGCGGAGGCGATCCTCCATGTTCGCTAAAGGCTATGGCTAACATGTCTCTAGGGATCGCTTAACTCTTCCCTGATCCGGATGCGCCTGTCGCAAATATATTTAAACCTTAATTTTGCGAATTCGAGAAGGCCCTGCAGTGTTCTGGTTTGTAGTCTCTTAAGGAGGGGTCAGGTAATCTGATCGCGTGTTTTTCTTCTGCTGACTTGTACGCGGCCATTAGAAGTTCCATAACTAAAAGGCCATCTTGCAGATTTTCTTTAGCATTTCTTCCTTCCATGAAAGCATCAACGACGCACTGATCCTCCCAGACATAGCCATAGGTAAATGCTTCATCGGGAAGAGCTGGCATTAACCCCTGTTCAGAGGCTTGTTTTTCTACCAAATCTTCGCCCGCCGGCCCTCTTACCTCTCTGCTGAAGAAGACGAATAATTCAGGCTGTAGCGTATTTATCTGCATGTAGTATTCGGGGCCAAATAATTCGAAAGTTAATCTCAATCCTGGGCCGACAAAACACCAAGCATTAGATGCCTCAATTAGGACTTCCTGGCCTTCACTCGTTTCACAAGTTATTATAATCCTCGCATAATCCTCGAATGGTGCTCTGAAGAAGTCAGCAACCCCACCCGTAATCTGCTTTAGCTTCTCAGCATAATCACGTCGAGACCACTTTAGCGTGCAAGCGTAAGCCTGAACCTCCTTGGGACGTAAATCATCCTTTCCCGTATTGGGATTATATAACAAATATCTTCCCGCTTCAATGCTGTGACAGCCCATATCTAGTAGTACACCCCCACCAGAATATCGAGGATTCCAGAACCAGGGGCTATGTGGTCCACCATGCTCTTCCGCCGCTCTAGCTAGATATGGCCTACCACTTATTGCGGCTCCACGTTTCCATAGAAGCTCTTTCCCCTTAACGACCGAGGGGCAGAAGACTTGATTCTCTAAATACCCGTGCAATAGGTTTGCAGACTTTATTAATTCGACTATTTGGTAAGCCTCTTTTAAATTTCTAGCTAACGGCTTTTCGAAAGCAACGGCGCCTATATTACTTCGTCCTTGCGTAACCTCTTCATGTATAGCTTTAGTTACATCTAGTCTAGTGTAGTTGGGAGATAACACCCATACCGCCTCAATTTTTGGATCACGTAAAAATTCTTGTAAGTCCGTGTAGACCCTTGGTTCTCCTACTCTTAACCGCCTCGCAAGCTCCGCTACCTTTCTGGCACCTCTACCAGTCGGCGAGTAGACAGCTGCGATTTCGGCATTTCTAACATATTTGAAAGCTCTCGTATGAAAATGCGCAACAAATCCCCCACCTATAAATCCGACTCTCAATACCATGTCCTCATTTTAAAAAGAAAGCTACTTAATAAAAGTCTTTCCGGAATAATAAATCGAAAAGAACGTGATATATAGCCGCCCCTAAGATAGGAAGGTTCCGCCGAGGATAAGGTAGGCAGCGGAGGGTATAGGCCTTTGATTCTCGAGGCATTGCAAAAGATCTACGACGCTAAGAAGAGCGTTGAGGCATCCAAAGACATATCGCCATGTATCAAGAACATTATGATGATGCTTCAGACTGGCGAGGAGGTTAGGGAGGAGCTGGCGATCGAGGGGATGTATTCCGCCGTCCAGCCATATGTCAAGATGGCTGCCTACGGACTGCAACGCAAGTTCCGGGTTCTGAAGAGAGCGAGGGGTCTCTGAGGAAACTGACAACCCTAAATGCGAGAGCTGGAGCCCGCCGGGTCTAGGCGGGGCTAAAGCCATGGTAACGCTCCGTCTGAAGGTGTTAATGGCTCTGGCGGGCTCTTATGCCTGAACCCAGGGACCGAAACACTTTGTTGCGGGGCTACTACGGCAGCCATACCGCCTAGCCCCTCCCTTCTAAGTATTTCCAAGCCCTTGGCCTCAGCCTTAAATAAGCTTTATGTATATTTGGTTTGGATGAGATGAGCGGCGTGTGGAAGAATAGGATAAGTAGGTTGATGGACCTAATCCAAGAAAACGAGCTCTCAGCGGTCTTAATACGCTCCGAGGCGAACATCTTTTATTTCACAGGATATAAGGGCCCCGGATATCTCCTGATCCCGTTAAATGGTGAGCCAAAGCTCTATGTCTATCCACTCGGCTTTGAGGCCGCTAGAACCTATGTTCGAGGGGGGATTGAGGTCGAGGAGCTCAGCATGACGGCTAGGGTGGAGAACGTGGTCGAGGGGCTCCCCGACGAGGTCAAGTCTAGGCTTGGATTCGACTCCCTAAGCGCGGAGGATTACTTGAGGCTCTCAGCATTATTGAGCCATGAATCCCTTAAGCCAGCCTCGGAGATGGTCTGGAAGCTCAGGATGATCAAGGATAGATCGGAGATCGAGAATATCGAGAGGGCGTGCGATATAGCGTCGAAGGCCATGGACTTGGCGAGCGAGATGCTCGAAGATG
>Ga0190286_1001115_pt1 | contig 10218 bp, 11 predicted proteins | sample 48691834_MG_FD_183241 | JGI IMG/M metagenome (GOLD analysis project Ga0190286, IMG submission 183241) | Hydrothermal vent microbial mat bacterial communities from Southern Trench, Guaymas Basin, Mexico - 4869-18-3-4_MG | ecosystem: Environmental > Aquatic > Marine > Hydrothermal vents >... | reverse complement strand
TTGCCGAAAAAGGTGTCGTGTGGTAGGATAGAGCCGGGACGCCATGGTGGAAACACCTCCCGAGGTGGTGATTTTGGGTATCTTATTTTACCTCGGTGGCGTCCCATTTCATAATTGTTAATGTGCTGGCCGTTCAACTGCGTAAGTCCTGTTATTTAGATGATTCCGTGACAAGGGGCTGTGCGCACTCCGTAGCCTCGCCCTTGAGGATCTCCATGCCATGAGGCAGGGCGGGGAGGATAACGGCCAAGTTCTCCCGAACGGCCTTCGGGCTGCCGGGCAGGTTAACGATAAGGGTGCGGCCGCGGATACCGGCTACAGCGCGGCTGAGCATGGCGTGGGGCGTGATCTCGAGGCCCCTGGCGCGCATAGCCTCGGCGAGCCCAGGCGCCTCCCGCTCGATCACCGCCCTCGTCGCCTCCGGCGTCACGTCGCGGGGGCTGAAGCCCGTCCCTCCGGTGGTGAGGATGAGATCGAGACCTACCTCGTCGGCCCAGACCATCAACGTGCCTTTTATTATGTCAAGTTCATCGGGCACCACCGCCTCTAGCTTCACCTCAGCTCCCAGGTGCTCGGTGACCATCTCGCGGATAAGTGGCCCGCTCAGGTCCTCCCTCTCCCCGCGATAACTGCGGTCGCTGACGGTCAGGATTCCCACGCTGATCATGTGATTATCCATATCCTTCGTCATCGGAACCTCGCTAGGTCATACAGCAAACCGGGCTCCTGCTCGAGCATGGCCTTAATGATCTCGATGAGCTCCTCCTTGCTCTTGCTGGCCAGCAACTCGTCCGTCTCAGGGATGACGGCGAATTCCTCCGGGTCGCGCACCCAAGTGAGGAGCAGGGCCACGATGTGTTTGCAGTAGCCGCCCCAGTCGTAGGGGCAGGAGCAGTGGGCATCGGCGATGCCCCCTTCATCCAGCTCCACCGTGACCTGGTAGGGCTCATATTGGGAACCTTCGCATTCTGCTCGCAGGATGTGCCCCTGGCGGAGGGGGTTAATGATGGCCCCGCGCTCATAGTAATCCATGCCCCGCTCGAAGCTCTGCTCGGTGCAGTAGTTGGCGATGTCTGATTCGGTTAGGTTGGGGAGGGATTGGTTATCGGGCTTCCTCATCACCCTCTTCAAGCTTCATCCAATCCTCTAACTCAAGTCCTGGGATACGCGCATACATGAATAAGTGATGATGCCAAAGCTGAGGCGAGGATGAACACGGAGGTATGCCCTAGCTCTTTCCATCGCGGGTGACACGCCCTTGATAAGATAGGAGAGCGTATCCGAGTCAAGCACTCGCCTTCTCACCCATCTATCTCTGGTTGGAAAAGAAGATCCGTCGGCCATGCATGATCTCCTCAACGAAGTCGTCAGGCATTTCCGGCCAGAAAGCCAGATATTTCAGCACTTCGGCTCCTGCATATTCGTCCTCGGTCAACTCTCTCTCAAAGTAAATGGTCACTAGGTAAGGCTTCTCGATCGCGACTCTATCCAGCATTTCTATCCTTTCGCCATCATAGATCCCTTTGACGATAGTCTGCTTCATCTTCTACCTCCATTCAACCGCTCCGGCGCAAGGGCGTCCACAATGCGCTCTACAACTGCCCTTAGCAACTCGTCGGTCACGAGCTCAGAAGTGATTGGTGCCGAATCAGTCATGGGCTTTTGCCCCTCTACCACCCTTGCCAGCCTTTCCCTCCTTCACCCTCTCATCCCGTAAAGCCGCCTCCAGAACCTTATCCACCGTCTCCGCCAGGACGAACTTCATCTCCCCCTTAAGCTCATCGGGGATCTCGTCCAGGTCCTTCTCGTTGCGTTTGGGAAGGATGACTGTGGTCAGGCCGGCCCGCCGCGCTGCCAGAACCTTCTCCTTTATGCCACCCACGGGGAGCACTTGCCCCCGCAAGGTGATCTCGCCCGTCATCCCTACATCGGCCCTAACCGGCCTGCCCGTGAGCAGCGAGACCAGGGCCGTGCACATGGTCACCCCGGCCGAAGGGCCGTCCTTTGGCACCGCCCCCGCCGGGACATGAAGATGGATGTCGTTCTTTTCAAAGAAGTCCTCAGGGATGCCCAGCTCCTCGGCCTTCGAGCGGACATAGCTGAGAGCCGCCTGCGCCGACTCCTTCATCACATCGCCCAGTTGTCCAGTGAGGGTGAAGCCCTTCTTGCCGGGCATCTTGGTGGCCTCAACGAAGAGGATGTCGCCGCCGGACATCGTCCAGGCCAGGCCTGTGGCCACGCCGGGGATCTCTGTGCGCTCCGCCGCCTCGAAGAAGTACTTCGGCTTCCCCAGGAAATCGGAGACATTATCCGCGGTAACGATGGTGGGCCCCTCCTGCCCCTCCGCCACCTTCGTGGCCACCTTGCGACAGATATTGGCGATCTCCCGCTCCAGGTTGCGCACCCCAGCCTCGCGGGTATAGTCGCGGATGATAGTTCGCAGGGCATCCTCCTCAAACCTTATCTCGTCCTCTTTAAGCCCATTCTCCTTTATCTGCCTGGGGATGAGGTATTCCTGAGCGATCCTGATCTTCTCCTCCTCGGTGTAGCCGGAGAAAGTCAGGACCTCCATGCGGTCACGCAGCGGCGGGGAGATGGGCTCCAATAGGTTGGCGGTGGTGATGAACATCACCTGGGAGAGGTCGAAGGGCACGCCCAGGTAATGGTCGCGGAACTCCTTATTCTGCTCCGGATCGAGCACCTCCAAGAGCGCGGAGGAGGGATCGCCGCGCCAATCCCTGCCCACCTTGTCTATCTCGTCCAGCATGAAGACGGGGTTCTTGGTCCCCACGCGCCTGATGGCCTGGAGGATGCGCCCCGGCATGGCCCCGATGTAGGTGCGCCTGTGCCCCCTGATCTCCGCCTCATCGCGCATCCCGCCCAACGACATGCGGATGAACTTCCGCCCCAGAGCCCTGGCGATGGATTGGCCGATGGAGGTCTTGCCCGTCCCCGGAGGGCCAACGAAGCAGAGGATGCCCGCCTTAGAGGGATAAGGCGTCTCGCCGCGCTCCAACCTGAGCTTCCGCACGGCTAAGTACTCCAGGACGCGCTCCTTAATCTTCTCCAGATCGTAGTGGTCCTCGTCTAGCACCTGGCGGGCCCGCTCTATGTCCAGGTTATCCTCAGTGCTCACTTGCCAGGGCATGTTGACCAGCCAATCGAGGTAGGTCCTGATGACTGAGTACTCTGCAGCAGCTGTGGGGAGCTTACTGAGCCTGTCCAGCTCTCGCTTGGCCTCCTTCTTCGCCTCCTCAGGCATCCCCGCCGCCTCTATCTTCTCGGCCAGCTCCCTGATCTCGAGGGCCTGCTCATCCTCCTCTCCCAGCTCCCTCTTAATGGCCTTAAGCTGCTCGCGCAGGAAATACTCCCGCTGCATCTTCCCCATCCTCGATTGGGCCTCGCTCTGGATCTTCTTGCCCAGCTCCAATACCTCCAACTCCCTGGTGAGGACGGTGTTCAGCTTGCGCAGCTTCCCCTTGACCTCGTCTATCTCCAGGATTTCCTGGGCATCAGCCGTCTCCATGCGGATGGCCGTGGCCACGAGGTAGACAAGGTGCCTCGGCTCATCAACGTTGATCGCTGCCATCATCAGCTTCTCCGGGAGATGGGGCACTAAAGAGACCAGGCGATGGAAGAGCTCGACGGTATTGCGCGCCAGCGCCTCGACCTCGATGGATTTCTCCTCGATGTCCGGGGCAAGCTCCACCCGGGCCTTGAAGTAAGGCTTGAGTTGGGTAAACTCCTTGAGCTTGATCCGATCTAACCCCTGGACAAGCAATTGGGCTGTGCCGTCGGGGGCCTTAAGCAAGCGGTGGATAATAGCCGCTGTCCCCGTCGTATAGACGTCGCCTGGCCCTGGATCCTCGATACTCTTGTCCTTCAAGGCTACCAAGCCGATGATGCGGTCTCCTAAAACTGCTTCATCTATTAGCTTTATCGAGCGTGGTTTCCCAACGAGGATGGGCAAAACGGTCAAGGGATAGACGACCGTCTCCCTCAAAGGGAGAATGGGCAGCTCCTGCGGGATGGCTGGAGGCCCTTCCTCTTTTTCCTCCTCGCCCTCCTCAAGCCCCTTCCGCTTTATGACAAAGGGAATATACCTTTTCATCCTCTCAAACACATCCTTCATTATCTCGACCTCACCTCACTGGACGTGACTATGGGCACCCTTCTCTTCACCTTGGGCAGGCGGACGATAAGGAACCCATCCTTGTAACTGGCTTCTATCCGCTTCTCAACCACCGGACAGGGGAGATAGACTTCGGTCCTGAAGTCGCCGTAGTTGATCTCCATCTGCTGATAGGCCAGCTTCGCCGCCGGGTCCTCCCTCCTGCCAGTGATGGTCAAGGTCCGATTGGCCAGAGAGATCCTGAATGCCCTCCTGCCCATACCGGCAACTTCAACCTTGACCACCACATGAGAATCGGTCTCGTATACGTCGGTGGGGGGGCGCCATATGCGGCGACGTCGCACCGATATCAGCTCCCTGGAAGAAATGATGCCCTGAAAGACCCAGTCTATCCCCGCATACATCCTCTCAAGCACCTGTCTTTTTTCCTCTGACGAGCTGTCACCCCAGATGAGGAAACCGAGCTTATGTGCAAGGCAGGGTGACAGCTCGTCATCGTCGCTTCGCCACATCTCGCTGCTCCTTTCTGACAGAATGGCCTCCTTCAGGTTAATTATACCCCTTAGCTCCTTGGTTTGTCAACTCTCCCCATGCCGCATCCAGGAGCGTCGGTTTTAGAGTTATCAAGCTACAAAGGGGCGTCCCCGCCCCGCTTCTCTGGGCCACAAATGACCCCAGAGGGGGCGTGGACGCCCCTTGACAGCTAAAATAAACGCTCCCGAAGCAAACCCCCTCAACTGACGGTAAAGGGTGCCTCAACAAATCCCAGCCTTAGGGGACCCATCGCAGATCCAGCTCGCGCGCCGCCCTGACCTCATCCAGGCGGGTCACCGGAGCGGTGTGAGGAGCCTGGTGCAGTAAGTCTGGGTTCTCCCTGGCCTCCTCAGCGATCTTAAGCATGGCCTCAGCAAAAGCGTCTAGTGTTTCTATGCTCTCCGTCTCCGTAGGTTCGATCATGATGGCCTGAGGGACGATAAGCGGGAAGTAGACCGTGGGAGGGTGGAAACCATAGTCCATCAGCCGTTTGGCGATGTCCATGGTAGTGATGCCCTCAGCCACCCCTTTGCCGGAGAGGACGAACTCATGCTTGCAAAGACGGTCAAAGGGCAGTGGATAGACCCCCTTGAGCTTGCTCAACAAGTAATTGGCGTTGAGGACGGCGTTCTCACTGACCTGCCTCAAGCCCTCAGCCCCCATCATCCTGATATAGGTGTAGGCCTTGACGCAGACGGCGAAGTTGCCATAGAAAGCTTTCACCCGGCCGATGGAGGCCTCAGGCATCCGGAAACGATAGGTGTCGCCCTCCTTGACCACGATGGGCCCGGGCAGGTACTTGACCAACCTCTCCGAAGCGCCAACCGGGCCAGCCCCTGGCCCTCCACCTCCATGAGGAGTGGAGAAGGTCTTGTGCAGGTTGAACATCATCACATCGAAGCCCAGCTCGCCAGGCTTGGCGATCCCCAGAAGTGAATTCATGTTGGCCCCGTCGCCGAACATCAGCCCCCCGCAATCATGGACTACCTCGGAGACCTCCAAGACATGCTCCTCGAAGAGACCCAGGGTGTTGGGGTTGGTCAGCATCAGGCCAACCACCGTCTCATCGCAGTGGGCTTTTAGATCCTCCAAGTCCACGTTGCCCCGTTCATCGGATTTTATCTCCACCACCTGGTAGCCGCTCATGGCCGAGGAGGCGGGGTTAGTGCCGTGGGCGGAGTCGGGGATGAGCACCTTAGTGCGTTTGAGGTCCCCTCGCTCCTCATGGTAGGCACGCATCATGAGGATGCCGGCGAACTCGCCGTGGGCCCCAGCCGCCGGCTGGAGGGAGACGCCAGCGAAGCCACCGATCTCTTTAAGGAACTCCTGCAGCTCGTACATGAGCTGCAAGGCTCCCTGGACGGTCTCCTTATCCTGGTAGGGGTGGATGCGGCTGAAGCCCAGCAATTTGGCCGCTTCCTCGTTCACCTTTGGGTTATACTTCATGGTGCAGCTCCCCAGGGGATAGAAGCCGATGTCTACCCCGTGGTTGAGCTGGGAGAGGCGGACGTAATGGCGCACCAGGGCCACTTCGCTCACCTCGGGCAGGGGCAACTCGTCTCGCAGAAGCCCCTCAGGCAACTCTGCCTCGGGCACATCGCACTCGGGTAGGGTGACGCCTACACGGCCAGGGGAGCTAATCTCAAAAATCAAGGGTTCGGTCATGGTCACACTCCTTCTGCAGATTGCGATTTGCAAACTGCAATTTAAGAATTCACCGTAGGGCGGCGAACCGCTTGCTAACGTTCAGGATGGTAATTCCAACCAATTGCTCACCGCGGTAACGATAGATCACCCCTTCCTCGGTCAACTCACTGTCGTCTGCATCCTGGGGGCGGCGGAAGCTCACATAGAGCACATCAGCCTCTTTATCGTAGTCAATCCAGATGTTTCCGGTATCGAGCTCCTTGAATAGCGGCAATAGCCCCACCATAGGCTCTAGTGTCACTCTCTCTGCCATAAAATTCTTCTCCTCTCGATCTGCTTAATTCGCCTGGTTAAGAAAGCCGTGATAACGAACCCATCTTCTCCATCGATTTCTCTGTAGATCACGACGAAATACTTGCCAGGCGAATGCTCTTTGACAGCGATCAACTCGCCCTCATCCCCTTCAAAGATGCGTTCTGGCTCAGCAACAACCTCCAGTACTTCGAAGTAATAGGCAGCCATCTCGTTGTGGTGAGAGACAATGTGCATCCATCTCTCCCCAGGTAGCCTGATAGGGACTCCGTTAATAGAATAGACGATCATCGTCAAGGGCCTCTCTTAAAAGTGAGGGATACCTAGCCTCCGCCGATCTCCCTCAACGCCCCCACCAAGTGGTCTATTTCCTCCTTTGTGTTCATCTCTGTCACGCAGAAGAGCATGCAATCCGCCAAATGGGAGTAAGCTCTCCCCAGCTCGTAGCCGCCAATGATCTTCCGCTCTAAAAGCCTGCGGTTAATCTCGGCGGGAGCTTTCGGGCAGCGGACGACGAACTCCTTGAAGAAAGGCCTATCGCCCACCAATTCGAAGCCGGGGATCTCGGCTATGTGCTGGGCCGCATAGTGGGCTTTGTGGTAACAGAGTTCGGCCACCTTCCGCAGGCCATGCTTGCCCATCGTCACCAGGTAGGCCCCCGCAGCCAGGGCGCATAGGGCCTCGTTGGTGCAGATGTTAGAGGTGGCCTTCTCACGGCGGATGTGCTGCTCGCGAGGGGTCAGGGTGAGGACGAAGCCCCTCCGCCCCTCGGTATCCACAGTCGCCCCTACCAAGCGGCCGGGCATCCTACGCACGTACTTCTCCCGACAGGCGAAGATGCCCAGGTAAGGCCCACCGAAGTTGAGTTGGTTGCCCAGGCTCTGCCCCTCACCCACCACGATGTCGGCGCCATATTCGCCGGGGGGCTTGAAGAGGGCCAGCGAGATGGGGTCAACAGCGACGACGAAGAGAGCGCCAGCCTCGTGGACGGCATCGGCCAGGCCGTTCACATCCTCAAGCTGGCCCAAGAAATTGGGGTTTTGGATGATGAGGCAGGCCGTGTTTTCATCCAACATGGCCTTGAGGTCGTCGAGCTCCCTCGTCAGGTCCTCGTCGCCGGTGACCATAAGTTCGGTGCCTCGAATATAGGTCCGCAAGGTCTGGCGGTACTCAGGGTGTACCAGAGGTGAGATCACGATCTTCTTACGCCTGCCACGTGAGATGCTCACCGCCATGAGGGCCGCCTCGGCCAAACTCGTGGCCCCGTCATAGTGAGAGGCGTTGGCCACCTCCATGCCCGTCAATTGGCAGACCATGGTCTGATACTCATAGATGCTCTGCAGCGTCCCCTGGCTGATCTCGGGCTGGTAGGGAGTATAGGCGGTGTAGAACTCGGCACGGCCCGTCACGTGGCTCACGGTGCTGGGGATGAAGTGGTTGTAGGCCCCGGCCCCGAGGAAGCAGGCATAATGGTCGAGGTCGGTGTTCCGCTCGCTCATCTCCCTGAGCTCCCGCAGGATTTCCATCTCCGAGAGGGGCTCAGGCAACCTCAGCTCCGGAAAGCGCACCGCCTCAGGCACGTCTAAGAAGAGGTCAGCGATGGTTTCCACCCCTATCTCGGCCAGCATGGCCGCCCTATCAGCCTCGGTATGGGGTATATAGGACATCAGTGACCTCCTTCCGCCTCCTCCTTAGCTACGAACTCCTCGTAGGCCGCAGCGTCCATCAGGTCCTCCAGCTCGGAGGCGTCGCTCACCTTAAACCTGATGAACCACCCCGCACCGTAGGGGTCCTTGTTGACCAACTCCGGGGATTCGCCCAGCTCCTCGTTGACCTCGATGATCTCGCCGCCAATGGGCATGTAGCAGTCGGAGGCGGCTTTGACCGATTCCACCACGGCGAAGGCATCGCCCTTGGCGAAGGTTTCGCCCACTTCGGGCAGCTCCACGTAGACGATGTCGCTCAACTGCTCCTGGGCATGGTCCGTGATGCCAGCTGTGGCTTCATTGCCCTCGACTCGCACCCACTCGTGGGTTTCCGTGTAACGGCAGCTCGCGTCAACTTTCATCTTTCTCCCATCCTTTCTTCCAGAAAGATTAAAAGTCATCCTCGATATATTTTAGCATCGAATCCACCATTGTCAAGATGGTTTTTAGCAGATCCGGGGCAGCATCTCCCCAACCAGCATATCAACGATGCGTGTCCCACCGATCCCTGTCTTCATCAGGACCCGGCCTGGAGGTTGCGCCACTACCTCGCCGATGACCACCGCCTCCTCACCATAGCGCGTCCTTCGCATCGCCGCTAAGACCCTGGGGGCATCCTCCGAGTCAACGATGGCCACCAGCTTCCCCTCGTTGGCGACGTAAAGGGGATCGTAGCCCAGCATCTCGCAGGCGGCGCGGACGGCATCCCGCACGGGGATCTGATCCTCCTCGATCCTGATGGCCACTCTAGACCGAGCGGCGATCTCGTTCAGGGTGGTGGCCAGGCCCCCTCTTGTTGGGTCGCGCAGGACGTGGATGCGCTGGCTGGCCTGAAGCATGGCCGATACCAGGCGGTTGAGGGGAGCGATGTCGCTCCTTAAGTCGGTCTCGAAGCCCAGGCCCTCGCGCTCGCTGAGGACGACGATGCCATGGTCACCGATGTGGCCGGAGAGGATGACTACGTCGCCCACCTGGGCGTTACCTCCGGAGATCTCCATCCCCACGGGGACGACTCCCACCCCCGTCGTATTGATGAACATCCCGTCGGCGCTGCCCCTCTCCACCACCTTGGTATCCCCGGCGACGATGGTAACCCCTGCCTCCATCGCCGCCTCCCGCATCGAGGTCACCACCCTCTCTAGATCCTCCAGGGGAAAGCCCTCCTCGATGACGAACGCCGCCGAGATATAGAGGGGGGTAGCGCCGACCATGCTCAGGTCGTTCACCGTGCCGCAGACAGCGAGGCGGCCGATGTCGCCGCCGCTGAAGAATAGGGGCTTGACCGTGTAGGAGTCGGTGGTGAAGGCCAGGCGGAAGTTTGCAAGTTCGCAAGTTTGCAAACCGCCCACTTGCCCACTTGCCCACTTGCCGACTTCCACCACCGCCGCATCGTCCAAGCGGGAAAGAATAGGATTATCGAAGGGGGGCAGGAAGAGTTTCTCCACCAGCTCGTGGCTGAGCTTCCCACCACTGCCATGCGCCAGCAAAATCTTATCCTGTTTCATAGCACCCGCTCCAGTCTTACGTCCGCCAATCTGAGGAGGGGGCGTTCTCTAACGCCCCATTAAGCCGCCGTATCGGTACCAGGCAGCGCAACTCCCCTCCACCGAGACCATGCACGGCCCGATGGGGTGCTCGGGGGTGCAGGCCCTGGCGAAGAGGGGGCACTCAGGGGGGCTCGTTACCCCTCGCAGGACCTCACCACAGCGGCAGGCTGGGTGCTCGCGGGGAGGGGGCGTCTCTACGTCGAACCTTCGCTCAGCGTCGAAATGCTCATACTCCCTCCTCAGGCGCAATCCACTTTTGGGGATGACGCCGAGTCCCCGCCATTCGGCATCGCATACCTCGAAGACACGATACATCTTCTCTAGGGCCACAGGGTTGCCC
>Ga0190286_1001114_pt1 | contig 10223 bp, 5 predicted proteins | sample 48691834_MG_FD_183241 | JGI IMG/M metagenome (GOLD analysis project Ga0190286, IMG submission 183241) | Hydrothermal vent microbial mat bacterial communities from Southern Trench, Guaymas Basin, Mexico - 4869-18-3-4_MG | ecosystem: Environmental > Aquatic > Marine > Hydrothermal vents > Microbial... | reverse complement strand
CTCTCGGAGTAACCGGCCAGATACCATCCCCTCCCGCCGTAGATCTCCAGGGGGCCGAGCTCGAGGGAGGCCACCCCCAGAAGGCCCACCGCCGAGGCGCTGAAGCCCCAAAAAGCCTCGCGGACGGGGACGCCGGCTTTGGCGGAGATGCCCTCCAGTTCCAGCCCCAAGCTCACCAAGCCGAGGATGGAGAACCCCAAGCGGCCTTGAGCTCCCAGGCCGCTCTTCAGCTTGGGGAGCGTGAGCCCGCTCCGAGCGCTGCAGGCTTCGATCAGCTCGTTTATGTGGTCCATGGCCACGGTATTGAAGCTTACCCCCATGCCAAGCTCTAGCCCCTGAGCTTGATTGCAAGCCCCAAAGAGGCTCAAGCTCAGCAAAGCCAGGGCTGACAAGAGGCCGGACGCGAGCGCGAGCGGAGGGGATTTGGGCTTCATCTTCTAAGTTAAGTTAAGTTAAAAGCCGAGGCCCCAGAGCGAGAGGCAAACCCTGGGGCCCTTCCACTGCTATGTTTAGTTTATAGCACCTGCGTGCGCTTCTTCGCCTCTCATCTTATCTTATCTCATGACTACCAACTTTCGCACCTCGCTCCTTATGACCTGGCCATCCCAGCCGCGGATGGTGACCATGTAGAGGTAGACGCCGTTGGCGACCGGGAAGCCTCCATCGTCTAGCAGGTCCCACTCCAGCGCGTTCCCCGCGACGAGGCCGGAGTCGAAGATCGCCCTCCCGGCAAGGTCGAAGATCTCGACCTTGACCGACTCGATCCCCTGGCCCTCGACCACGAAGTGGACTGCCTCAGCGCTCACCACGGGGTTCGGGTAGGCCAGGATCTGATCGACCACTAGCGGCTGGGGCTGAGCTTGCTGATGAGCTGAGAGCGCCAGCGTGATGACCTCCGCGGCCTCCGCGGCGGTGGCCAACCCGAAGGTGACCGCCATCCGTGCGATCGCGGCCACATCGGCGGAGGTTATCGCATCGGGGAGGGCCCTGACATCGACGAGGTAGTAAGGCGGGGCGACATCGGCCAGGATGAGCTGCTCCTCCGTGAGGGGGTATGAGACTGGGTCGACGAGGTATTTGGCCACCAAGAGGGCATCGTTGATGGTTATGGCCCCATTGCCGTCCACATCGCCCAGCATCACCAGCCTAACCTCACCTGCGGCGACGAGGACGTTGGCGGTGATCTCCTCCTGGACTAGGCTGACCTCCCCGGTGATGGGGTCCATCACCTGGGCGAGGCCGTCGACCTTGAGAAGGTCGAGGTTGAGCTGGGTCCAATCGCCCGGGGAGCCCACCCCTCTCACGTGGAACTTGAAGAGCTCTCCCTCGATCAGCGGTATGGAGTCGGGACCAAAGTCATAGGTCAGGACGAAGTTGGCCGTCCCTGCCAGGTGGTCGATCTTCGCAGATATTATGTTATAGTAGGGGGCGAGGACCTCGAAGGAGTTGGTATCGTCGGCCGGATCGTAAGGGTCATCGATCGGGTCGATCACCTTGGGATTCCACCTTAGGGTCCCCTGGATGCCTCCCAAGCCGCGCGCTGGGTCATGGGACTTCCAACTGATGGTGACGAACCCCACCGGCCGATGGTCGATCGCTGCGGGGAGCTTCGGGGCGCTGCCGATCATGATGAGGTCCGCCCTCTCGGGGGCCTCGCCGATAACCTCAGGGGTGCCGTCCACGACCTCAGGATCCACAGATGGGTGGATCTCGCCAGCGCGGGATTCACGGGTGTCCGGCTCGTAGGTGCTGATATGGGTGCGCAGTTGGATGACGTGCCCAGGGTAGGCCCAAGGGGAGATGACCACCCCGATCTGCAGGGTCAGGCAGTGGTCATCCCGAACTATCAGGGCGAAGTCCCGTGGCGTTATCGTAAGCCAGGTGCCCGGCACCCAGCTGGGATCGGGTGTTATCGAAGCTCGGGGGGTGGTCTCGCCCTTGACGAAGAGATTTATCACCGCGATATCATTGAAATCAGCGGATTCAGATTCCGTGTCCTCTTTATTCATCACCTGGATCTCATCGATGACCGGATCATCGCCGAGCGCATCGTCATCGCAGACGGTGAACTCCTGGACGATCCCACTGCCCCCGATGGGGATGATCCCGCCGTTGTAGTTGTTATCCACGGCGCTCTCGAAGCCTCCATTGTGGATGACCTCATCAGCTCCGCCATCTATGACCTCCTTAGTAGCGGTCTCCCAGTCAGGAGCGCCACTCGGCCTCTCCTCATATCTGATCCTAGCCCTTAGCTTGATGGTGTGGCCTTCTGCGTTATCTTGGAGAGTTGAAGAGTCTTCCAAGCGGACGGCGATCTGGATGATGTCCTCTTGATTATCAGGGATTATGAACTCTTCGGCATCGAAGGTCACGGGGAAGCTATCCACATCCTGAGGGGCCTCTAATATGCACCTATTGTCCTTATCCACGATGGCAATCTGAGCGATGTCATCCGCTACAGCGCTGCCGTTGTCGTTGTCGATCTGGATCTCTTTGATCTTGACATCGCTGGGGTCATCAGCCGTGGGATCGACGTCCTTCACTCGGATCTTCATCACCACAACCCCGGAACCGAATTTGATCTTGTCCCCTACATCGCATTCCATAGGAGTGGCGTCGCCGGGGTTAAGGGTCTTTGCCTCATAGCCTAAATCAGCGATCTCAAGTGAAGGTCCTACCCCCGTCCTTGCCGGTATTGCCATGAATGCCGCGATTGCTGTTAAGAGCATCAATAATATATAAACCGTTCTCCTGCTGATCATTTTTTATTTCCCTCCTTTCTGGAGCGCAGCCCCGATCCTGATTTGAATCGCTTGACCCCTACCGTTATTCATCACCTGCCTACCTCCTTTTTGGAAAGGCTCTCGTGGAAGATTGTAACTTCACCGGAAGGCACCCGTCTGTAACCGGTATAACCTAGAATTAACTTATTCGAAGCACCACCAGCTTCCTTACGGGGCTGCGCACCACAGTCCCATCGAGGCTCCTTACGGTTACCATGTAGAGGTAGACCCCATTAGCTATGGGCTGGCCTTGGCTGCTCATCAGGGTCCACTCGAAGCTATTTTTCACCCAGCCGCTATCAAAGATCACCCTGCCGGATAGGTCATAGACCCCCACCTGGATTTTCGCTATCCCTGAGCCTTCAACCCGGAATGTGACCGAGCTCGAGCCCCTCACCGGGTTGGGAATGGCCTGGATACTACTTATCACGGGCATCACGGGGCTCTTTAGGGCGATAGTTCCCCCTATAACCTGGGCTTCAAGGCCCCTTCCCCTTGGATCCCTAAGTGCATCGATCTCTCCCAGTCCCAGGGTGGTGCTCTTGCCTTCCCTGCCGACAGCTTCTATCTCCAGCTCGGCGATCGCGACCGCTCCCGCTGTCATCGCCGCTGAGGGAGGGCTTTCCCCCAGAGAGATGAGGACGAACTGGACCTCCCCTTTGGAGTTATCGATCTTGCTGGCTAGCACCCGATAAGGCCTCTTGCCCTTGATGCTTCTCACCCGGATCACCTGAGGATCAAAGGTGAGCCCACCTCGGGGGCCGACCTGAAGCTCGATCAGCCCAGTTAGAGCTCGCTTGAGGAAAAGCTTTATATCGCTAACTGTCCCCCTGGGGATGGCCTTGCTCTCGAGCTGGAGCAAGGCTGTGCCCTTGGCTCCTATCGCTCTCATCTCCTCAGAGCCTAGTGAACCCTCATAGCAGTCCATCTCGGTGACGATGCCGATAGCATATTCAGCGATCCAGCGGACGTCGGTGACGTCGATGTGGGCATCAGGCGGCCTGCAGGGTGGGCGGACATCGGCGTTATACTTCTGGACTTCGCTGAGCTCCCGCAGCCCGACGATATACTCTGCTGCCCACCTTGCATCGATGATGTCCACATCGCCGTCGAGGTCGACATCGCCCTTCATCCCCAGGGCCGCGATCACCTCGACTTGGTCGGTATCGACCCCCCCGCGGCCGTCCTCAACCCGAAGCTGGAGGACATACCGGCCGACGACATCGGCGACGAAGGTGGGCCTCACAGCGTGGGGATCTGACAGGACTGCGACGCTCTCCTCCGGCTTGGCGATAAAGCTCCAGGTGTAGGTCAGGGGATCATCATCGGGGTCGTAGGAGCCGCTCCCGTCTAGCTGGACAGTCTCGCCCTTCAACACCCGCTGGTCCGGCCCGGCGTCCGCCACTGGGGGGTGCTGGGGCTTAGGAACTCCGTAGATGAGGTAGACCTCGCCGGCGTCAGGGACCCTGTCCTCCGGGCCGTCGGCGCCGATGGCACCGATCAGGAGGTCATCCACACCATCGCCGTCGATATCGCCGCTGGCGAGCGAGCTGCCCAGGTTATCGAGCGAGTCCGCGCCGTAGATGGTCACGTCTACACCTACATTGGCACTTTCCTCGGCTAGGTCGATTCGATCGGGCAGGCCGCCCCCGTAGATCAAGTAGGTTTCACCGGCATCGGAGCGCTTATCTGGCCCGTCAGCGCCGGGGGCACCGATTATCAGGTCGCCTATCCCATCGTCGTTTATATCGCCGCTGGCGAGGGCGCTCCCCAGGTTATCGAGTGGGTCCCGGCCGAAGATGACCACATCAGCAGAGGTATTGGCCAGATCCAGAGTCGGAGGGAAGCCCTCCGCTCCGTAAATTATGTAGACCTCACCTGCCCCTCCCTTTAGGTTGTCCGGCCCTCTGGCCCCCGGTGCGCCGAGGACGAGGTCCTCCACCCCATCGCCATCGACATCGCTGATCAGGACGGAGGAGCCGAACTTATCCCCTGGATCTCGGCCGAAGAGGGCCACATCGGCGGCGGCCGCCCCGAGGTCGATCTCAGCCGGTAGGGTTTCCTTCCCGTAGATCAGATAAGCATCCCCGCTATCTGGCCGGGCGTTCCCCGCGCCGTCGGCCTCGGGGGCGCCGATCAGGATGTCGGATATCCCATCGCCGTTAGCGTCCGTAGTCGCTAAGGCGGTGCCTAGATGATCATCTTCATCTGCACCGAAGATGGTAGTAATACCTTTGGCAACCCTCAGATCGATACCTCGGGGGAGCTCATAGTCCCCATAGATTATGTAAACCTCCCCGGCATCGGGGCGGCTCCCTCCAGGCCCGTTAGCCCTTGGCGAGCCAATGATAATATCGTCGATACTATCCCCATCTACATCCGCTGAAGCTAGAGCACGACCGAGGTCGCTCTTAAAGTTCTTGCCATAGATGATCATATTGATCGCATCCCCATCAGCTAAATCGATGACAGCCGGTATCACTGGGCTACCGAGGATCACATAAACCTCACCTAGCCCATCACGGGTATTTCGCGGCCCGTCGGCGCCAGGGGCGCCGATGATGATATCATCGATGTTATCGCCGTTTAGATCGCCTGCAGCGACGGCGAAGCCGGCGTTATCGCCAGGGTCGATGCCGTAGATGACCACGCTGGGGCCGGGGAAATCCGCCAGGTCTATCGAAGAGGGCAGGGCCATGCTGCCGAAGATGAGATACACCTCGCCAGCATCGGGCCTGGTATTGCCAGGGCCATCGCCGCCGGGGGCGCCGAGGAGGACATCTTGGATGCCATCCCCGTTGAAGTCGCCCACGGCGAGGGCGCTGAACTTCCCCAGAAGATCGCCGCTGTCGATCCCGAAGATGGTCACGTCCTGGTCCCTCCCAGCGATGTCGATCACCCCTGCGAGCTCCCCTCCGAGGGGCTGGCCGAGCGCAAAAGAGAGCACGATCAGGATCAGGCCACAGGCGGCGAGCAAGCCCAATCTCCACTTATTCATCTTCATCTGGCCCTCCTTAGTCCTTGGACGTGCTAGGCACAGCACTGACTAACTAATTAGCTTGTCCGGGCTTATCTTACCTTGCTCGGATTATAACCTGGGGGAGCTAACCGGGTATGTGACAACAGTTACCCTTTCATTCTTCCTTCATCTCATCACTCGATCCCCTGGGCCTTCTGGAGCCTGCCGGAGTAGTCGATGTAGACCGCCTTCCACTCGGTGTATTCGTCGATGGCGGCCTCGCCGGCCTCCCGCCCGCCGTTGCCGGTGTCCTTCACCCCGCCGAAGGGGAGGTGGACCTCCGCGCCGATCGTCCCCGAGTTGATGTAGGTGATCCCGGCCTCGAGCTCCTCGATCGCCCGCTGGGCCTTGTTTATGTCCTGGGTGTAGATCGCCGAGGAGAGCCCATAGCGGGTGCCGTTGGCGATCTGGATCGCCTCGTCGAAGTCGCGAGCCCTCATCACCGAGAGCACCGGGCCGAAGATCTCCTCCTGGGCGATCCGCATCTCCGGTTTCACCTCGGCGAAGATCGTCGGCTTGTAGAAGTAGCCCTTGGCCAGCTCGCCCTCGGTGGCCCGCTCACCCCCGCAGAGGAGCTTCGCGCCCTCCTGGAGGCCGAGCTGCACGTATTGATGGATCTTCTCCAGTTGGGACTGGTTGACCACCGGGCCGACGTCGACGCTCTCGTCCAGGCCGTTGCCCAGCTTGAGCCCCTCCGTGGCCTCCACCAGCCGGTCGAGCAGCTCCTCATAGATGCCGTCCTCGGCGATCACCCGGCTGCAGGCGGTGCACCGCTGGCCGGTCGTCCCGAAGGCGCTCCAGATGATCCCCTCGACCGCGAGGTCCAGGTTGGCGTCCTCCAGGACGATGATCGGGTTCTTCCCGCCCATCTCCAGGTGGACCTTGTTCAGCTTCTCTGCGCCGTAGCGGTAGACCTCCCTCCCCACCTCGGTCGAGCCGGTGAAGGTGATCATGTCGATCTTGGGGTGCTTGGCCAGTGGGATCCCCACCTTGCTCCCCGAGCCGAAGACCAGGTTGACCACCCCCGGGGGTAGGCCCGCATCGACCATGAGCTTCACCAGCTCCCAGGCCAGCCGGGGGGTGTCGGTCGCCGGCTTCCAGACGACCGTGTTGCCCGCGACCAGCGCGGGCATCAGCTTCCAGGTGGGGATGGCGATGGGGAAGTTCCAGGGGGTGATCATCGCGATCCGGCCGATCGGCCGCCTTATGGCGTATTGGGCCTTGTCGGGCAGCTCTGAAGGGGTGGTATACCCCCGGAGGCGGCGCCCCTCCCCGGCCATGTAATAGGTCATGTCGATCCCCTCCTGGACCTCGCCGCGGGCCTCGTTCAGCACCTTGCCCATCTCCCGGGTGAGGAGCCGGGCGAGCTCCTCCTTGCGGCGCTTCAGCTCCTCGGCCACCTCGAAGAGGATCTCCGCGCGCTTGGGCGCGGGGACCTTCCGCCACTTCGGGAAGGCCCGGTCGGCGGCCTCGACCGCACGGGCCACATCTCGCTCGTCCGAGGCGGGGAACTCGCCGAGCACCTCGGAGGTGTCCGCGGGGTTGACCGACCTGAAGGTCTCACCGCTCTCGGCCTCGACCCACTCACCGTCGATCAGGTTCTTGTAGAGCATCGGGATCGCTCCCTCCCTTGTTGTTTGGATTTCCGGTTGAGCTCCACCAACAAGTCAACCGAACAAGAGCTTCGGTGGATTATACCCTGGTGGCCTCCCACGGGGGAAGCCGCTGGGGGACTTGCCCTCGGGCCCGGGCTGTGATATAATTAGCCGAACCGCGAGCGGGTGTAGCTCAGTGGTAGAGCGCCAGCTTCCCAAGCTGGAAGCCGCGGGTTCGATCCCCGTCACCCGCTCCAAGATTTTTTGTTTTCCCTTTCCCCTCCTCCCTCGAACTTTCCCCGGACCCGGAAAGGATGATCAAAATCCGAGATTTACGCGAGCACCTCTTCCAGACCGCCTTTGTCAGGAGCCTCCTTGAGCTGTAAAATTGCGGCGAATCCCCGACCCGGCTGGAGGGGAAATGGAATGGAGATGCGATCGCTCTTCGAGGCGGGGGAAGGGCCCGAAGGGAGGGAAAAGGCAGCAGCAGAGCAGCTCGGGCTGAGCGAGCTCTCCTGGGAGGAGCTGCTCGACCGGATGCGGAGCTGTGAGCGGTGTCGGCTCAAGGAGAGCCGGAGCCAGGTCGTCCCCGGCGAGGGGCCCTGCCCTGCTGAGCTGGTCCTCATCGGCGAGGCCCCCGGTGAGGTGGAGGACCGGCTGGGGCGGCCGTTCGTCGGCCCGGCGGGCCAACTCCTGGACAAGATCCTGGAGTCGGCGGGGCTCGCCCGCGAAGAAGTCTATATCAGTAATATGGTCAAATGCCGCCCACCCTCAAACAGGACGCCCCAGCGGGACGAGGTCGAGACCTGCTGGCCCTGGCTCGAGGCCCAGCTCCGCCACCTGAGGCCGAAGATCATCGTCGCCTTGGGGAACGTCCCCGCTCAGTGGTTCCTGGGGACGAGGGAGGGGATCACCGCGCTGCGGGGCCGGTTCTACCCCTGGCGGGAGGGGATCGAGGTCTTCCCCATGTTCCACCCCAGCTACCTTTTGCGGAACCCCTCCCGGGAGAAGGGCAGCCCGAAATACCTCACCTGGCAGGACATCAGGAGGGTGAAGGAGCGGCTGGATGAACTCCGAGGCCAAGGCTAAGACCAAGCCCGACGCCGGCGTGGAGCAGCAGAGGCGAAGGGGGGAGCAGGGGCAGCCGACCCCGGCCCAAGTCCAAGCACGCCGTGAGGTCGAGCGCGCGCTGGAGGAGGCCGAGCGCCTCCGGCGGGAGCGCCGCTACCAGGAGGGGATCGACCTCCTGGTGGAGGCGCTCAAGTTCGGCATAGAGAAGGCCAAGATCTACTTCCGGCTGGGGAACATCTACTTCGACGCCGGCGACCTTGACCGAGCTGAGTATGCCTACCTACGGGCGATCGAGCACGACCCCGAGCACGTGAGCGCCCACCACAACCTGTCGGTGGTCTACCGCCGGCAGGGGCGGATCGGCGAGTATGTGAAGCTGCGCAAGCGGGCGCTCAAGCTGGCCCAGCGCCACCCCGAGCAGGTCCAATTGAGCGCGGAGCAGCTCCAATTCGCCAGGAGGCTAGCCCGGGGGCTGCTCATCTTCGCCGGGGCGCTCCTGGGCCTGCTCGCCTTGGTGCTCTTCCTGCTCAGCAGATTTTAACCCTAAGCTCAGCCGGACGAACCGCCGCTTGCCGACCCGCAGCACCGCTCCTTCCCTGATCCGGACCGGCTCGAGCCCCTGGACCCTCTCGCCGTCGAGCCGCACCCCGCCCTGGTCGATCAGCCGGCGGGCCTCGCTGCGGGTCCTGGCCATCCCGGCCTCAAGCAGGAGGTCGATCGGGGAGATCACCTCCCGGGAGACCCTGATCGTCTCCAGCTCGCGGGGGAGCTCCCCCCGCTGGAAGACCCTCACGAACTCCTCCTCGGCCTCCGCCGCAGCTTCTTTCGAGTGGAACTGAGCCACGATCTCCCGGGCGAGGCGCATCTTCAGGTCGCGGGGGTTGACTTTAGGCTGCTGACCAGCTAGCGCCTCCTCCATCTCCTTGATCTCCGCCTCGGGGAGGTCGGTGAGCAGCCTGAAGTATTGGACGATCAGGTGGTCCGGCAGGGCCATGATCTTGCCATACATCTCCTTGGGCGGCTCAGCCAGCCCGATGTAGTTCCCCCGGGACTGGCTCATCGCCCGCACGCCGTCGGTCCCGATCAAAAGCGGCATGGTCAGGATGACCTGTGGCTCCTGGCCGTAGGCCTCCTGGATGTCGCGCCCGATCAAAAGGTTGAACCGCTGGTCCTCCCCGCCGAGCTCCACGTCCGCACGGATGGCCACCGAGTCGTAGGCCTGCATCAGCGGGTAGAGGAACTCCATGATCGTGATCGGGTAGTTACTCTCCAGCCGCTTGTGGAAGTCCTCCCGCTCGAGCATCCTCGCGACGGTGTATCTCGAGGCGAGGCGGAGCACCTCCTCGAAGGTCATCCCCTGGAGCCACTCGGAGTTGTAGCGGATCTCGGTCCGGTCCGGGTCGAGGATCTTGTAGGCCTGCTCGACGTAGCCCCGCATGTTCTGTTCGATCTCCTCGCGGGTCATCGGCTCGCGGGCGGTCGTCCTCCCGGAGGGGTCGCCGACCAACCGGGTGAAGTCCCCGACGATGAGCACCGCCAGGTGGCCCAGCCGCTGGAAGTCCCGCAGCTTCCGGAGGACCACGGCATGGCCCAGGGTGAGCTGCGGCGCGGAGGGGTCGATCCCCAGCTTCACCCGCAGCGGCCGGCCCTCCTCCAGGGAGCGCCGGAGCTTCCGGCGGAGGTCCTCCTCGGGGAGGAGGGTGGCCGCACCCCGCCGGAGCACCTCCAGCTGGCGGTCGACCTCCTCTTCTATTC
>Ga0190286_1001113_pt1 | contig 10233 bp, 13 predicted proteins | sample 48691834_MG_FD_183241 | JGI IMG/M metagenome (GOLD analysis project Ga0190286, IMG submission 183241) | Hydrothermal vent microbial mat bacterial communities from Southern Trench, Guaymas Basin, Mexico - 4869-18-3-4_MG | ecosystem: Environmental > Aquatic > Marine > Hydrothermal vents >... | reverse complement strand
AATTAATAATGTAAGCTGTCAATATTTGAATATAATTTTTGGAAACATGCAACAGTAAACTATAAATAATGAAAAAACTTTAATAGGGCAATTTTGAAATTATAAAATCATGGAAACGAAAAATATAGAATTAAAGCTGGTTCACAGAGCAAAAATTGATGGACATGAGGAAAGCAGAGATAAAAAGCATCTCTTTCATATTTATGCGTTCGCCAAAGTAAACTTGGTTATTATTCTGGCAATAATTAGCTTTTTACTAATAGCAGGAACAGTCAGTGCTGAGATTGTATATACTGATAGTTATATTAAGATAACTAATCAAAACGCCACCATAAGCGATATAAACCAATCCATAAATAATACTTCTATTCTTGAAGAGATTTCCCCAAAGGTTTGGCTTCTAAAAAAAACCATAGTGGTTGAAGCTGATGCAAGCTTAATTATAAACGATAGCGATTGCGATGAGTTACGGTTACTTTCTATGAACAATCCTGATGTGGTCCATTTGGACGTTTATGGTTCTTTAGAGGTTGATAACACGACAATTACATCTTGGAACACAGAAACCAATGCACCTGCGCCGAGTACTGATAGCTATAGAGCATATATTCAAATAGCAGGGATGGAAAGCGCTGCAAAGTTTATTGATGCTAATGTCAGTTACTTGAATTTAAATACCGTTAGACCAGGTCCGGATGAGCCATTTATTATTGAAAACAGTAGTTTTATTGATATACACTCAGATTTTCAAATAATAACCACTTACGGTGGACCAGAGTATATTTATATAGACAACAGCAGGATTGAGGCACGCTCTCTTGGAGTACGACAGAACGATTCCATAGTATCAAATAGCATACTGGATTTTTATGGTTGGGAAGACGGTAGCGGGGGTGGTCTCACTGGACGCCCCCCAGCCACACATAACATTACATTTCAAAATAACACCATCTTACATGCAGGATGGAATGGTATCGCCCTCAGCGGTCTTGAAAATTCAATTGCTATCAACAATATCGTTACCGGTACTTATCATAACGGGATGCAAATTGGAACTAACACTGAGAGTGGGAAATCATCATACAATTGTACATTCAAGAACAATGAAGTCTATGGGGTTCATGATAATGGATATTATATAACAGACAGCGGTCCTAGTTATTCATTAAGAGTTTATAACCCAATTATTGAGGATTGCATAGCTCATAATACGAGTAATCGTGGGATTGTATTTGATGGTGTTATCAACGGCACTATAAGAAGATTCAAATCTTGGAATATTGGGTACGAGGATATATATATTATACATACATATTCATCAAAGACTTATATTATAGATTCTGAGATAAACGAAACGGACACGAATTCTTACAGTATTTCTTGCATTTCTGCAAACAACACCAACATTATAAATACAAAATATAATGGAAAATTATGGTATGAAAATTCAGATTTAACATTCTGGTATTATCTAGATGTTCTTGTTCAAGATGAGAATGGTAATCCAATTAGCGGAGCTAAGGTTACAGTTCATCCATTTAATGTTACTATTGACTATTATGGAAATACCATTACTGTTACCCCAATCAATCTACATGTTATTCCAAGAGAGTATACGGATGGATTATTAGATCCACAGCCAATAACCGAGACATATACTGGTACAGATGGACACACACCTTTGCCTTCAGATAATGACAACACGCTTGTTATTGCTGATTGCAGAAAAGACCATCACGGTAATCCATGGTATGAATATGAGAGGGTAACCACCGAATTCAATAACTGGACAATCACAGCAGAAAAAGACGGAGTTTCCGTAACTGTAACTGGCATAGACCCAAATGAGAGCTGGTATAGAGAAGACCCAAACACATATCAGAATACTGTTACGATTGTTCTTCCAATGAGTCAGTCAGTTGGTACAATTTCAGGCATAGTTACAGACAAGGATACAGGCTTGCCAATAGAAGGAGCAACAGTAACTGCTGATGGCTATTCCAATACAACCAACAGCACTGGAGGATACACAATAACCTTGGCGGTAGGAAACTATACAGTAACCGCATCAAAAACTGATTATTATCCAAATTCAACAACGGCACAGGTCTTGGAAAATCAGACAACAACCATTGACTTTATTTTAACTCGTCATAAACGAAAACTTCCTGTAGCCAAGCCTGTATGTGCAACTGGTATAGCGATATTGATAGTTATTGCATACTGGCGATACAGGAGAAGGCGCAGGAGGATGCGAAGTGGTAGGTTAATTGTGTTGGTGCCGGGGATTACCAGTTTTTTAAAATAAATAAATAAAAATAAATATAAGGAATTATGCCTGAGCACACTGAACTGGAAATAGACAGTGTAATATCACGGCAAAACGTAGCGAAAGAGGGGTGGACCACTTATTATGTGGACGGTGCGAACGGTAACGATGCGAACAACGGGTTGCGGTGGGAAAGCGCGTTCAAGACTATACAGGCGGCGATAGACAAAGCGGAGAGCTGGGCTAAAATCTATGTGAAAGCGGGCACTTACGCGGAATCCATAACACTTGATAAGAAGCACCTGAAGATTATCGGCGAGTCACGCTCATCTGTGATAATAGCACCCTCGTCCGCCACGCACGTGGTGGACATCACCGGCGACCAGTGTGAATTGCACAATTTGAAGATAGTGTTCCCAACCGGAACCGGTGCCACCTCAGCTGTCAGGCTCGCAAGCTTTAAGAATACTATTGAGAATGTCTGGCTGCATAACGAAGGTAATGACGGCTGGGGCTTTCTAACAGGGAGCGGATACGACGAGCAAACAATAAGGAACTGCAAAGTGACGGGGTTCTTGAACCAGATGAATATCGCGGGCGGTATCAAGCATCACATACACGACAACGACCTCATTCTTAACGGTGCAGGTGGTGTCAATATCTACCTTTCGGGCACCAGCCGGTGCGAAATACATGACAATTACTGTGATGGTGGTGGTGCCGGCACGGGGATTGATTCCGATAACAACGAGAAGAATATCTATTATCACAATAACCTGCTAAATCATACGAAGAACGCTGAGGAGAATTCCGCAAACAACCTGTGGAGGGAGAACTTTTACGACGATGGACCTCTTGATGTTGATAATGACGGCTATGGCGATTCACCATACGATGTGGGCGACCCCGCGGGCACGGATTATGATTATTTCCCGATCGCTAAGGTAAATGGCTGGAAGGCGCTACATGGCGGTAAGGGCGGTATCGCCACCGCTGGCTACACGGGCGATATAATGATTCTCGACTCGTTCGCTTATATCAGTGATGCGGCGCTACAAGCGGAGTGGCATAATGACGGTGAAGCGGGCGCGCCCACACTGTCCACAACGTCCGTATTCGGCGAGCACAGTATGGAGGTTGCCATAGGCGCTGGTGGCACCGGCAGTGTGTATCGCAATATCAAATCGCGTGACTTCACCGTTATCGCAAACATAAACTTCTATGCACGCAGTAATAAGGCAGGTGGCGACACGTGCAGGCTATACCTGTATGATAGCGACGGTAATTATTCTTACTGGAACTGCACAATCACTGCAGCGGATACATGGGAGGACATAAACATAAATCCCACATCCACGCCTGACGGGAGCTCTTTAACACCGCCCGACCTCACTGATATTGTCAAGATCGAGTTCGGTAACCTCACCGCGGGCTCAACATATCTGTTCGATTTTATCGTATTGGAGTCGCTCGTATCCTCGAAAGTGGGCTTGGGCTATGACGGGCTTGATGATGCTGTTGAGACGACCAGTTCTGTGCGCGGGCATCTCCTACTTGAGGGTAACCGTGTAGGTGCGGGCTATGATGCCGCGGATGACACGCCACGTGAAGATGGTTCCGTGCGCGGACACTTATTATTCCACCACGACCATGTGGAAATACATGAAATAAACGATTATAGCGAATATGGCGACACGACGGTGAGCTGTATAAAAGCGAACAAGGAGTATCCAATACTTGAGGTTGTGGTGAGTGATAGCACTATCTATGTTTACAAATATGTATGGACTACTGACCAGGGGGGTGCCGATCCGACGGAAACACGCGCGCGTGTGGAAATAACACATTTTGATGGTGATATGTTCGAGCTGTCTAAGATATTTGTAAACATTAATCTTGACGTTACTGGGTTATGGTCTAAAATGGGTGCCACAGACAAGGCGTATCTGTATGCTAAATATTATGATGGTCAGTGGAATCTGTTGCCGGATGTGATTTTACGTGATAAAAGTAGCGATACGCTTCGTTCTTCGCCGCCGGTTGATACTGATTTGGGCGATGCGGTAGTATTCGATACCGATAAGGTGCAGTTGGGCACAAAGTTCATAATATATCTAAGAAACACTGGGAATATAGCGACGTATGTTGCAATTCCATTTATGTTTGGCGTAAGGAGGGCGCATTAAAATGGGAAGCGAGAGCCTGAGACGGGACGTGTATAAGATTCTGCCACTACTGACAGCGAGCGTGAGCAGTGGCACTTATACGCATCCAAACGACACAGATGAGCACGATGTGCTTGAGTTCACTGCCGATACGCAGGACATTTTCATATCGCTTGATGTGAATGCACTCACACAATCAACGGAGATACGTGAGTATGAGAAGATTGATGGTGCAACCTATCGCCAGTTATCATGTAAAACTTACCCTGACGATTTCGATTCCGACACAAAAGCAATAACGATATATTTCAAACAAAAGAATAGGGATTATAAGATAACACTGAAATCAACCGTTGCGGAAGGCGCTTCACGTGATATACCGTATGTGTATCGCACCGATGGTAAAGTGTAGGAGGTGATGAAATGCCAATAACCAACAAGATAGATAGATTAGTGACAATATCGGATTCGGAAATTCAAGTGCCTGCGGACATACAGAGCGTTTTACCGAAGAAGGCTGAGCTATACGGCGCGGACGAGACGAGCGCGCAATCAATAAGCCTTGACATCGGAGGTTTCAAATTAGTGGAGGTTACGTGCGAAGCGAGTACTGCCACAACCTTCACGGTTGAGTATTCGTTCGATAACTCGCACTGGTTCACATATTATCAATCATCCGCAAGTGAAACTTCGTATAATGATGTTTTTTGGACAGGAGCACAATACATACGTGTCTCCAGTGCGGCACAAGCTTCCGGGACTGTTAGTCTCGTGATAGGGGCAAAGCCATGACATCACCATCTCGTGTTTTAGCCGCATCGCGAACTCTAACGGCGGTTAAGGGGAAGGCGTTAAGATTTGACGGAGTGGATGATTATGTTGATTGCGGGAATGATGAGAGTTTGAATTTTGGAGCAGGTGATTTCTCTTTAGAAGCATGGTTCAAAACATCGGACTCTGATTTTCAAGAATTTCTTTGTAAGAAAGCTTATGGTGACAAGGGATATGATTTGTTTCTCGATACAAGGATATTAAAGGCACGTATTGGAACACCAGATGTGATAGTCAATGTAGGTAATTATGCTGACGGCTTATGGCATCATGTTGTTGCAGTCTACGACAGAAGTAGTAGTATCCTCGTTTATGTTGATGGAACTCATAAAGCGACATCAGATGATATTTCAGGGGTAACAGATGTTTCAAGCACATTCCCTTTTAAAATAGGAGTTAGGACTGATGGTTCAGAGTTCCATGGCATCGTCGACGAAGTCCGCATCTACGAGCGTGCATTGAGTGCTGCGGAAGTCCTCTATAACAAGGAGCACCCATACAATCCTATACTTCACGGCTGCGTGCTCTGGCTCGGTCATGACAGTATTGATGAGGGTGCAGGCATTTGGCGGGACAAAAGCGGATTAAATAATGACGGTGTAATTTACGGCGCAACGGCGGTGGAGATGAACAAGTTAGCGGGGAGGGTGTTGAGTGTATGAAGATAGAAATAATTGACGACATTGAAACAAAGAAGCGTGATGTGTGGAAAAGCGAGATAAGAGTGAGTGAGGACAAAGCAATCGGGAAACTGCTCGTGCACTTCAAGAACCCGAAAGGTGTGAATGAAAGGGGTAAGGATGTGGTAAATAAAAGGAGGCGAGTGCGAAAGCATGTCCCAAAGGGTGGGAGTGGGAAGCATAAACTGCAATAGTCTGGACGCATTGGATGAATATTGGGCTGAAGAATATGAACAAAACTATGTGAGCGATAAACACATACAGGAGGTGAAAGCATGAGGTTATATTACGAGTGCATTGAAGTGCTACCCGAAGACACAACGGAACCCGATTTCGTGAGGATAGACATAACGGACAAGAGCGAGGATGAGAAAAAGGAAATACTTAGTGCTATTAAAGAACAGTTTGAGGGTAAAAAATATATGTTGCGATTGCATTATTGTAAACATGAGGAGCATGAACCGTGTGTGGTGGAGGTGATAGAAAATGCCTAAAAGTGTCGAGTCGCAGAAACTGGATGTGGCATTAAGCACACGAGCTACAGAATCAACATTATCTTCTGTTCTAAGTCAGTTAGACATTACTATATCAGCACTCAGGGACGCTTTACGGGGTGCGAACACAAAAGATTTCTCCACACTTGAAGCAGATGCAGAATCTATCCTGAGCCAACTTGATATTACGCTTTCGGCTCTCAGAGACGCCCTAAGAGGGACAGGAACAAAAGATTTCACGACACTCGAAAGCGATATAGAGGACATAAGAAACGCACTATCTTCCGTCGGGACTGACAAGCTGCTGACCACGCCCGATAATCCATCCAATCTTGATGTGGCATTATCAACGCGTGCGAGTGAATCAACATTATCCTCTCTTAATAGCAAGACAGGAGCTCAGACGAGTTTCAGTCATGGTCAAGAGACTGTTGGAACAAGTGCAGTCCAACTGACCTCTGCATCCGCCACTAAAGGCGTCCTCGTAAAAGCTCATAAAGGCAATTCGGGCACGGTTTATGTAGGTAACAGCTCTTCCGTATCAACAACCAATGGTTTTGAACTCGGTGCTGGCGAAGCAGTGGAGATTGAAGTTGATAATGCCAACAAAATCTGGGTAATCGCCGATGCTGCCGATCAGAAAGTGAGTTGGGTCGCTGTGTGAGGTGAGTAGAATGCCTCGGTTTATACCCTCAACTACAATAACGGGAGGTGTAGAAAATCTTTCCGATATTGAACAGCTCACATGGGATTCATGGTCCACTTCGGATGAAATTGCATCAGCAGCAGAATCAAAAGCTGCAAACGAAGGGGCAATATTTCTCAATGGAGATCCGCTCGATGCGGGTTTTGCAGCTTCTATAGTTAATTCTGCCAATCTCACAGTTTCTAAAGCCGCATCTATATTCGATAATACCAACATGACAGCGGCAAAAGCCGCGTCCATCATAAACGATACCAATTTAACCGCATCAAAGGTACATTCGATTTTGGAGAATAGTAACCTGTCAGGCTCGAAATGCCGTGATATTGTTGATCATCCCAACCGAACACGGTTCTTGCATATATGGCTCAGTAATGGGGTTGGCAGTCTCGGTACTGCGCGAGACTCTTTAGCGGGGTGCGGTACACAGACCGCCGGTCTTTCCTTCGGTGGGTGGGATGGTAATTATAAAGCGACCACGGAGGAGTATGATGGTGCTGCATGGTCAGCAGGTGGCAGCCTTGGCACCACTCGAATGGAATTAGCGGGGTGCGGTACACAAACGGCAGGCTTATCTTTCGGTGGGGAAGATAATAGTAGTAATATTGTAGCGACCACAGAAGAGTATGACGGAACATCATGGTCTGCGGGTGGCAACCTCGGTACCGCCCGAAAGGAATTAGCGGGGTGTGGCACACAGACCGCAGGACTGTCCTTTGGCGGGTGGGATGGTAATCATAAAGCCACCACGGAAGAGTATGACGGTGCTACATGGAGTGCGGGTGGTAATCTCGGTACCGCTCGATCCGCTTTAGCGGGGTGCGGTACACAAACGGCAGGCTTATCTTTCGGTGGGGATATTACTGGTGGTACTACAGCGACCACAGAGGAGTATGATGGTACAGCGTGGAGTGCGGGTGGCAACCTCGGTACCGCTCGACGCTTTTTAGCGGGGTGCGGTACACAGACTGCGGGATTGTCCTTCGGTGGGTATGGTGGTAGTAGTAAAGTAGCGACCACAGAGGAGTATGATGGTACAGCGTGGAGTGCGGGTGGCAACCTCGGTACCGCTCGATACCGTTTAGCGGGGTGCGGTACACAGACTGCGGGATTGTCCTTCGGTGGGTATGGTTCATACTTAGCGACCACGGAAGAGTATATCTAATGTGAGGAGGTGGAAAGAATATGGCAACCATAAGTAAATACATAAAATTGGAAAAACCGGAACATGGTTGGTATAAAGCGGAAGACTGGAAGAAAGGGTTAGCATTCAGAGTGTTTCACAGCGACAGCGACAAGGCACTATTCTTGGTTCGAGGTGAGGAATCTACGATAGCAGATTATCTAAAACGATTCGGAACACGGGCAAAAGAACTGACCGATGATGAAATGCAAGCGGAGATGGATGTCGTAGCACCAGCACGAACAGAGACATGCCGGGAATGTGGTGGAACGGGGAAGATCGAGATACCGCGGTTCGATCCTGTGAAGACAAGAGAAGAAGTTGAGCCCGAACTCGATGATAATATCGCACACTTGAAAGAAAAATAGCATGAAAAAAATAGCGAAAGAGCTCGAAACGACTGAGAAACTGTCGTTTGAACTTGAACCATTACAGAACTTACCGATTCTCGACGAAACACAGATACAGAAACTGACAGAAATAAAAGGCGACCTCGCAACATCGTTCAAAAAGCTCGAACTCGGCAGACCAAAATATCTTATGGAGGTTTCAGTCCTGAAAGACATGAAATTCCCCACGCCCGATGCTAAATACTGGCAGTGCATTCTCGAACGCAATATCCAATTCCAGAACCTGCTATTTGAGGCACTGGATTTCCAGGAGAAGACCGCTGAACTCGAAGAGGTGGAAGCGGAAATAGAAGAGATAGAAAATAACCATCCACATCATAACCGCAAAGCGAAGGCGCAACTGATGAAACTCGATGTGCAGCGGAAACGTATCCTTTTGCAAATGCTCATGCTGAAGAAACAGGCGCAGGAACGCTATCGTGAGATTATGGCATGGACTGACCTCATTAAAGAACTCAGACCGAAGCTCAAGTATGGTGAGGATAATCCAGAGGAGCACATGCCCGAATCGTTCCTTTTAAGATTTGCACAGCAGAAACAGATTATCGAGCAGATAGGGGCTACTGATATGGATGGTGCAATGAATATTATATCCTTGGGGCAGACGGCGGCACGATACTGGAAAGAGAAAAAAGAAAAGAGTGAAAAAGGTGAGTGAAAATGATAGAACCTTCCTCATTCGCAACCGGGTTCTTTACCGCAATTGGTTCATTCGTTGTTGCACTCTATCTCTTCTTCAAGCATTATCGTAAAATCATGCTATCTATAAACTTGGACAGATTGAAAGAAACAGGCTATTACCTCATCGAGTCGCTGAAGGATGCAAAACTGAGCAACGAAGAGAAACTTACAATATTGAACAAACTCAGAGATGCAATCACGGAAGAGACAAGAGTTGTTAGAATCAACGCAGACGAGATAAAGGAGGTGAAACCGAATGAAATCATAAGTGCTATCAAATCTCTCTATCCACATGTGCAGGTCAGAGCGGTTTCGGATGGGAAATATTATACGGTAAGCGAAGCGAAATGGAGAGAGATTATCGAAAATGATTTTATTGAGCGAAAGAAATATTTGGTTAATCGCTTCGATTGTGACGATTATAGTCGTTCTTTCGTTGCACGAGTTATCGAGAACTACGGCTTGAACGCTTGCGGTATTGTCTGGGGCTGGATGACTGAGGATGCTTATCATGCGTGGAATTTTATATACACGAGCGAAGGGCGCTTGTTGTGGCTCGAGCCGCAAAATAATAGTTTGTTCGTGCCGACCGGTGAAAAATATAAATACGAAGCGAAAGATATTTTTATGTAGGGAAGATAAAAAGTTTGTTAGGAGGTGATGCGATACGGGCTATAACGAGAGGGGTAGGCGTGACGGCTCAGGACCGTACCGTAGCTCATACCGACGCCGTGAAGAGGGTAAGTCTTACGGGCGAAGAAAAGAAGCGGGCGAAGAGTGCCCACATGAGTAGGAGGTGATGCGCGGGTGTTTGACC
>Ga0190286_1001112_pt1 | contig 10241 bp, 7 predicted proteins | sample 48691834_MG_FD_183241 | JGI IMG/M metagenome (GOLD analysis project Ga0190286, IMG submission 183241) | Hydrothermal vent microbial mat bacterial communities from Southern Trench, Guaymas Basin, Mexico - 4869-18-3-4_MG | ecosystem: Environmental > Aquatic > Marine > Hydrothermal vents > Microbial... | reverse complement strand
AACCATACCAATGACCCAATCTACGGCCAGGAATATGTATGTGAGTATGACCAAAGCGAATAAAGCAACGGCAATAATGGGACCAGCCAAAGGAAGCCAGGAAACGATCCAGGTGACAACCACCCAGGCCGCCGGTGCACCTACGGCGGTAATCATGAGTACCATTGACTGTTTTGCATGGTATACGGCGAACTCATCCTTCCTTTGGAAGAGCAGTACATAAAGCCAGCCCAAGATAGGCAGGAGATAGGTCAGAAAGGCAAGATATCTTTTCGGCTTACTCACGTTCAGCCTCCAAATTCCTTATAAATTCAGCTCTTCATTGCAAAACGTACACTACAGCCCACTAGGGGGCAGCCACCACGATGGTCTCTTCCTCCATCACGATGTCGGGATCATCCCACCCCTTCCACTCCATCAACTGCTGGAAGGCCCTGCGGAAGATGAGCCGCGCTTCGACGGTGACTGAGCCCTCGGCTGGCGCAACGAAAGTGTACCGGCTGACGTCTGTCGCGAAGGCCGCCAGGCGCGTATCCTCCACCAGGCTGATGTCTCTCCAGTAGGCGCCTGTCGGAGACTCCCCCGTCCATTCATCCTTCACAATCTTGGCATAGTACTTCCCCGGCTGCCCGGCGTAGTCGCCGGTCCAGTCGGGCAACACCGGGCCGTCACGCAACGGCAGCCGATTGCCATCAGCGTCGGTGGCCCGCACCGCCAGGATCAGGTGGCGCAGCGGCACGCCAGTAGGAACGTGGTGACCGGTCTTGTCGTTGGTGATGCTCACCTCCACCAGCACTTCCTGTTCCTTCAACCGGGCCGTAGTGGTCATCGTGACGGAGTTTTGCAACAGCTCCTCGTCACTTGCCCCAGCCATGTAGTGATTGTGGATGCGGTCGGGATCGCGATGCAGCCCGCCCATCGCGGGGTAGACGAAATAGTCATAGTCAACCGTGGGCATGTGACAATCCTGGCAAGTCTGACCGGTTTCTGGATCACTGTAGGGACTCTCCAACCACTCACCGTAGGAGTTATAGATCACCACGCCCCCAGCGACGTCGTACTGGCCCGCCACGCCTCCAAAGACGCCGTAGTGGCAGGGGGCACAAAAGGCGCTCTCCTCCTGCAACGGCAGGTAGGTCACCCGCCGGGTCACGTCATCGAAGGTGCCGAAAAAGAGCTGCTGCCCTTCGTCGGGACGATATAATCGCATGGAGGAGATGCCCGGCCTGGCAGGCCAAGGCAACCCCGTGTCAGGGTTCAAGATCACGTCCCCGATCTTGTGGCAAAAATCGCAGCCCACCCCGTCGGCAGCGTTGCCAGTGAGATCGGTGGGGTAGACACCGTCAGGGACTTCCTCCGAGGCCCATGCTGTCCACTCGGTGTGGCAACCTGACCATCCGCAGGTGTTGCCTGGGTCCAAAGAGGATGCCAGGGGGGTGTGGCAAGCAGCGCAGTTGCCCGCCCTATCGGGATAGTCAATCCTGTAGCCAGGGCCATAGTACGGCTGGGTGGGGTCAGGAGGCTGGGGGACACCATCAGTGTACCGGGTGAGCGGGCTCTGGTTACCGTGCACATCGGTGCCCTCGTACATGGTCAGAAAACGGGGGTTAACGGCGGATTGGGAGTGAGCGTCGGCCCTCCACTCAGGATAGGCAGTGTGGCATGGGGCGCAGCTCGCGGAGCCCTCAACACCTTGAAATGAGAACCATTCGTAATCGAGGTTGTCAGTGGTGTAATAGGGTTTGAGAGTGATGATAACAGGCTCCAGGCCAGGAGTGGCGCTGGTCCCGCCAATGTAGTAGCCCTCAGCCCAGGCGGTGATGCTCACCGGCACACCAGCGGCGAGGTGGCTGAGGGTGAAAGAGCCATCGGCGGCGGTGATCGTTTTGTTTTCGGTGAGCTGCACACGCACCGTGGCTCCGGCCACTGGCCCCTCGGCGTCGCGCACTATACCAGCCACCACATCCGGTGGGAGCATGGGCTTCGGCGCAGGTGTTACATCGGGAGGGGATAACGTGGAGGCGGTATACCCCTCAATCACCCCGGCTACCCACAGTGCCGAGACCAGGACGACAAGCAAAGCAGGGATCAAATATCGTTTCAAGGCTATCCTCCTATCCCTTGTAGACTCAACTCTGCCGCAAGGTGGCAACTAACGTAGTGATCGGGCTCGACCTCAGCCAGTTTCGGCTCCTCTTTACTGCAAGCATCCTTGGCGTAGCGGCATCGGGGGTGGAATATGCAGCCCGCAGGTGGATGCACGGGGCTGGCCACTTCGCCCTCCAAGACGATCCGATTGAGGCGAATATCTGGGTCTGCCGGCGGGACGGCGGAAATCAGGGCTTCGGTGTATGGGTGCAAGGGGTGCCTCAATACTTCTTCTGTCTCTGCCATTTCGACGATCTTGCCGACGTACATCACGGCAATGCGATCGGACACGTGCTCCACCACGGACAGGTCGTGAGCTATGAAAAGCAGGGTGAGCCCCAGCCTCCCCTGCAACTCTTGCAGGAGATTCAATACCTGGGCCTGGACGGAAACATCCAGGGCGGATACCGGCTCGTCCGCGATGATCAGGCGGGGGCTGAGCGAAAGGGTGCGAGCCAGGCCGATTCTCTGTCGCTGTCCACCAGAGAATTCATGGGGATAGCGGCGCATATAGGCCGGGTCGAGACCCACAGCTCTCATCAACTCCGCCACTCTGTCCTCCATTTCTTTGCCCCTGGCGACACCGTGGATGACAAGCGGCTCACCAATAATATCTTTGACCGTAAGCCGGGGATTGAGAGAGCTGAAAGGATCCTGGAAGATCATACGCATCTCCCGTCGCAGCGGCTTCATCTCTTTCTGGCTGATGCGAGATATCTCCACCCGCTCTCCGTTCCGCCTGCGGAACCAGATCTCTCCGGCGGTGGGATCGTAGAGACGTAGGATCGCCCGCCCCGTCGTGGTTTTGCCGCAGCCACTTTCCCCTACCAGGCCCAGGACTTCGTTCTCCCGGATGAAAAAGCTCACGCCGTCCACTGCCTTGACGTAGCCGACCACTTTTTGGAGTAGCCCTTTATGGATGGGGAAGTATTGCTTGAGATGTTTGACTTCGAGGATGATGTTGTCGTTGGCATCCATTTTGTACTTTTCTTTTACCCCTGCCTTTTTACACGATAGAATAGGGATCAGCCGCATCCCGCAGCCCATCGCCCACGAAGTTGAATCCCAACACGGCGATGATGATGAAGATCACAGGGCTCATGATCCAGGGGTGGCTGCCCAGGGTCTGCAGGTTCTGGGCATTTTTCATGAGAAACCCCCAACTCACCAGAGGCTCCTGGATACCGATGCCCAGAAAACTGAGGAAGGCCTCCGCCAGAATGATCTGCGGAATGGTCAAGGTTAGAACGACGATGATGTGGCTCAAGGCATTGGGATAGAGGTGACGAAAGATGATGCGCAGGTCGGAAGCCCCCATCTCCTTGGCGGCCAGGATGAAGTCTGTCTCCCGAAAGGCCATGACCTTGCCGCGCACCTCGCGGGCGAGCACGGTCCACGACAGAAGAGCGAAAATGACAGACATGATGAGGAAGATACGGAACGAGTCCCAGGTAGGAGGAATGATGGCTGCCAGGGTCATCCACAAAGGTAGCTGGGGGAAGGAATTAACGAACTCGATAAAGCGCTGCAACACCGCATCAATCCTGCCGCCATAATACCCGGAGACGACGCCCAGGACAGAACCTACGGCGACGCTGATAAAGGTGCCGAACAGGCTCATGGACAGGGAGATACGTCCCGCACGACAGGCCCTTCCCCACAGATCGCGGCCGAATTTGTCGGTTCCCAGGAGACAGACGGTGCCGCCCTCCTCCACGCCGAAGAGATGCCATCGGGTAGAAAAAATGCCGAGCAGCTTGTACTCCCAACTTCGGACGAAGAACTTGAGGTGGTAACGGCGACTCGTATCCTCGCTCCACAATGGTCTGTAGGTCTGGGGTTCGAGTTCGATCACCTGCTTGTAAGTGAAGGGCCGCAAGTGGAACTTGCCTTCGGCATCCACGAAGTGGATGCGTTGAGGAGGAGTGAAGCTGGATGGCATGTTCAGTTCCCTTGGGTCCGTCGGAGAGAAAAAGTCCGAGAAGATGGCCAGGATGGCAAGTGCGATGATCATCAGGCCGCCGATGATGGCCGGCTTGCTCTTTTTGAACCTCTTCCAAACGAGCTGAAAATAGCTCTCATGCTGCTCTTCTTCGCTCGAAACAGCGGAGATTGCGGATGGGGCACTCTGACTCGCTTGATCCATTGCTCAACTCCCAGGCCGATTATTCGTAGCGAATGCGCGGGTCGAGGATGCTTAAAAAAATGTCCGCCAACAGGTTCCCTGCAACCAGCATCACGCCGTACATCAGCAGAAAACTGCCCGAGACATAGATGTCCTGATGGATGAGGGAGTCGTAGAACATGGGACCCACACTCGGTATGCTTAAGACGATGGCCGCCTCTAACTCCCCCTGGATCATATAGGGCAACACCATTCCCTGATACATGATGATCGGGTGCAGGGCGTTGGGGACGGCGTGTTTGTACATCACCCTACTCTCAGTCAACCCCTTGGAGCGGGCGGTGGTCACATACTGGGCATTCAGCACGTCCAAAAGATTCCCCCGCATGACGCGCATGTTCCTGGCGACCCCTCCCAGACCCGCGACAGCAACCACTGGCCAGATGTGTTTTATGAAGTCAACCAACTTGGGCCAGGACCAGGGGGCGAGCACGTATTGCGGGGAAAAGAAGGAGCTTACGTGTTGCTGCCCGAACACGAAAACCAGCATATATATAATGACTAACGCAATCCAGAAGCGGGGGACGGATGTGAAGATGAAGGCCAATAATGACGCCACGTTGTCACTCAGGCTGTATTGGCGAGGGGCGACAAAGATGCCGACGATGATGCCGACAACGGTCGAGGTGGCGTGGGCTAAAAGAGCCAGCAGGATGGTCCGAGGCAAACGTTCGGCAATCAATTCCCCCACGTCCTTTTTGTAGGCCATGGAATAGCCGAAACTTCCTTCGGTCACAATGCCCTTGATCCAGTTCAAGTATTGGACGGGCAGTGGCTTGTCCAGGCCGTATCTCACCCTGAATATATCCGCCGCTTTTTCCGCCTCGGACGTTGTCATACCGCCCTGGTTGATAAGCCTCTGTTTGTACACAGAGGCGAAGTCCCCGGGCGGAAGTTGAATGACGATGAAGGATACCAGGCTGATCCCGATAAGCACCACGATGGCGAACAAGAGCCTGCGCATGATGTAATTGACCATAGGCCGATCCTCGCTGGTATAAATGTTTGCTCACGCTGGACGGCCACGTCCAACGGCAGGTGGCGGATGTGGCCGTCCGCCATGAGCAAATATTACATACCTTGCTTATTGATGAGAGAGGAGGAGGGGTTTCCTCCTCCTCTCCGTGCTAGTGCTAGCCCGCGCTATTTCTCGTAGATGGGGATCTCGCCGGGCCTGATCTCTTCGAGTTGATCCTCTGGCGCTACCCAGACCTGGTCCGGCTGGACATTGGCCCAGGTCCACTGGTAGAGGAACGTGGGCGTGCCCACAGGCACGTTCTTGAATCGCTTGGCCAGGGCCAATCCGTAGCGGCCAACGACGATGCCGATATCGTAGATGTTCTCGGTGAAGATGCGGTTGTACTCGTGCATCAACTCTACCCGCTTGTCGGAATCGGGCTCCAGGGCGAATTCGTTAACGATCCTGACCAGCTCTTCCTCGAACGGCTGAAGCTGACGCGGTTCCGCGCCCTCACGATGCCACTCCGGGTCTTCTTTCGTCACCGGTGCCAGCAACTGGGCATAGGTGAAGGGGACGGCATACTCCTGGCCGCCCCGGTCTACGAGCATCTCCCACTCCCCACTTATCATCGCGTCATCAGCTACGGTGGGCTTCACCGGGCGATGGTTCACCTGGATGCCGACGTCGGCCAGCAGGGGCACCAGCACTTCGGCGATGTTAACGGAGGCCGCCTGATCCCCCTGCGAAGTAAGGGCAATCACCAGGTCCTGCCCCTTCAGCGGGCCGCTGGTCCAGTTCAGGACGCCATTGCCGTCGGTGTCCTCGAAGCCCAGCTCGGCCAAGAGCTTGCGCGACGTCTCCGGGTGATAGGGATAGTAGACGACGGATTCTCTGTCGAAGTAGGGTGACCCAGGATAGAGGCCACCTGGCCAGGCCCTCAGGAAGGGCCCTCGCACGACCGCCTGGGCGACACCGTCGCGGTCAATCGCCTGGCTCACCGCCCGGCGGAAGCGGAAGTCGCGGAACAGCTTGCGTAACTCGGCATCTCGCTCGTCCTTCACACCCAGCGTGGCGGACTGGTTCAGGCTCAAGGAGAAGGAGAGAGTCTCAGGACCCCACTCGACGTAGAAGTGGGCGTCGGGCTCTTCCGCCCGCTTCAAGGCCTCTATGAAGGTACTCGGGTTCTCCAGGTTGGTGTGATCGAGGCTCCCGGCCAGAGTGCCCAACGTGCGCCCTACGCCGGTGGAGCCCTTCTCGAACACAACCTCGTCCAGGTAGGGAAGCTGGTACCCGGCTTCGTCCACCTTCCAGTAGTAGGGGTTGCGGCGCATGACCAGGATCTCGTCGGTCTTGTACTCCACCGCTACCCAGGGGCCCATCGAGACCGGGGGCAGGGCATCGGGCGGCATGCAGTTCTCGAAACTGACGTAGTCCGCGTCCTTGTTGTACCTGGGATGGAAGGGCTTGAAGATGTGGGCCGGCGCGATGTAGAAATCATAGTCGTCCATGATGAACATCTTCTGGATCGGGAAGGGTATCGGGAAGGTGAACTTGATGGTGTAGTCGTCCAGGGCCTCCAGCTCGATGTCCTCCCCCTCAATCTGCCAGGAGGTGCGTGAGGTCCAGTGATTGACGTTGGGATCGAGGATCAGGTCCTCCCAGGTGAACATGACGTCCTCGGAGGTGAAGGGCTCCCCGTCAGACCACCTGGCTCCCTCGATGAGGTGCATGGTGAGCTCGTAGCCGTCGTCCGACCACTCCCAGCTCTTGGCCAGGTTGGGGAAGGGCTCGATCTTATCCTTGCGCATAAACATCGGCCCGGTCTTCAGCAGAGCTTCCTGGTAGATGATGTTAATCCCGAACCAGCCCTGGGTCTGGCCGGCGCCCAGGTTCCAGCCCTCTGTGGGGCAGGCGGAGAAATCCCGCCAGACGCCGCCGTACGTCCCCAGCCCGTCCGACATGCCGGACGCCAGGAAGACCTGCGGCTCTTTGGGCAGCCGTTCCTCGACCGGGGGAAGCGTCCCATCGGCCACGAACTTGTCCATCCACTCTGGCTGGTGGTACTCAGGAAGCGCCTTGTAGACGATCATCTCGTCGAGGTTGAACTTCTTGGGCTCCCTCAAGCCCATCGGCACGCCGGCGGGATAAGAGATCGGTCCTTGGACCTCAACCTTGACGACCTTCTCCTTCTCGACGACCACGGTCTCGACCACCGGCTTCTCGACGATCTTCTCCTTCTCGACGACCACGGTCTGGACCACTGGCTTTTCGACGACCACCTCCTTCTCCACCACCTCAGGGGTAGGCGCGGCGCAAGCAGCCAGCACCGCAGCGACGAGCAGCAATGCTATTAGCCTTTTCACTTTGTTTCCTCCTTTTATGTAAGTTAGTCTTGGGACGCTCCCTTACGGAGCATCCGTGCCGATAATACAGCGTAAGATCAATGTATCACCCCCCTTCTCCCAAACTCGGAAAGTCTCATAGTGCCGTTAGTGAATAGGGCCAGCCAGCAATTTTAATAGAGCCAGCAGGCTACCTGATGACCTGGCTCGACTTCTCGCAGGACAGGCTCTTCCTCCTCACATATCTTCTTGGCACGAGGGCATCTCGGCGCAAATGCGCAGCCCGGAATGATTTCGATAGGAGTGGGAACCATCCCCTTGATGGGCACCAGCACCTTTTTCCCCTTCCTGCCAAATACCGGAACGGAGTTCAAAAGCCCAACGGTATAGGGATGAAGGGGATTATGAAATACCGTCCGCACATCGGCATATTCGACGATCTTGCCCAGGTACATCACCGCCACGTAATCAGCTATCTGGGAGATCACGCCCAGGTTGTGGGTGATCATGATAATAGAGGATCCAAAGTCATTCTGAAGTTCGCGCATCAAGTCCAGGATCTGGGCCTGGACCGTCACGTCGAGGGCCGTGGTGGGCTCATCGGCGATCAAAATCGAGGGATTGCAAGATAGGGCCAGAGCAATCATCACCCGCTGCCGCATGCCGCCGCTCAGTTGGTGGGGATATTCGTGAAGTCGCTGCTCAGGATCGCTGATGCGGACCTTGTAGAGCATCTCCAGCGCCCGATCCATTGCCTCCTTGTGGCTAACGTTCTGATGCAACTGCACCGACTCCGCAATTTGTGACCCCGCGGTATACAGAGGGTTTAGCGAGGTCATGGGCTCCTGAAAAACCATGGCGATTTCGGCACCGCGGATGCTCCGCATCTCCGGACCTCGGGGGTCGAGGTCGGCGATATCCACGATTCGCTTGCCCCCGTTTTGATAGAGCCAGATCTGACCATCCACGATCTTGCCCGGGGGAGATTGAATGAGCCGCATGACCGACAGGGCAGTGACGCTCTTGCCGCAACCGCTTTCACCGACCAGGCCCAGGGTGGTATCGCGGTCCAACTTCAGATTAACCCCATCCACGGCCCTTACCGTGCCGTTGTCTAGAAAGAAGTAGGTTTTGAGGCCCTTGATCTCCAGGATCGTGTTTGCATCCGAGTGGATCACTTCCCTGCCCCTTCTACGCCGACTCCCGAATTACTAACTCGACATCGAGATATACAGGAGGAAAGGAGGTCCCAGGACTGTCCAACATATCCAACAGACGGCTCATCGCCTGTCGCCCTAGTTCATACTTGTCCACACGAACCGTGGTCAGCGGCGGTGTCAACATAGCAGCCAGCGGAATGTCATCGAAACCAACGATAGCGCAATCATCGGGCACACGACGGCCCAGTTCCCGGCAAGCCTGCATAGCACCCACGGCCAGCAAATCGTTGTAGGCGAAAATCGCCGTTATCTGGGGATATTGAGTCAGCAGTTGCCGGGTTGACTCGACTCCACGTGCCATGACCGGCGAGCCAGGTAGGATCCACTCGGTGATGACAGGAAGTCCGTGGGCCTTCAATGCGTCACGATACCCCCGGACACGCCGCATGAGGCTCAAAGATGGGGCCTGCCCAGCCAGCATGCCAATGGCAGTGTGCCCCTTGCCAAGCAGATAATCCACTGCCAGGCGCGCCCCACGGCGGGTGTCCAGCATAACCCGGCTAGCTCCTGGATAATCAAAAAAGCAGTTGATCGTTACCAGCGGCGCGTGGTGCTCCGCGAAAGTCCTCAAGTTGTCTCCACCACCAAAGCCAGGGTAGACTATGACGCCATCTACAGCGTGATCGGCCATGGAGTGAAGGATACGGGCTTCCTGTTCCACGTCCCCATCAGAGTTGCATAGAAAAACGTTGTATCCCTGGGCCTCGGCTGTATCCATCACCCCTCGGGCAACTTCGGGGAAAAAAGGGTTGGCAATATCACCTACGATGAGGCCCACGGTATCGGTGCGGCGTGTAACCAAAGCCCGCGCTACCTTGCTCGGTCGGTACCCTAATTCCTCAATGGCGGCCAACACCCGCTGGCGGGTTTCTTCGGAGACTTCCCCCTGGCTATTGACCACTCTGGAGACAGTCTTGATTGAAACGCGAGCCTTCCGCGCCACATCACGCATAGTCACCGACACTAGCAAACTCCTTCAGCAAGCACCCGGAATGCAAAACCTCGATATCTCAACAGGCAAGACAGCATTACGACAACGTTAACGACAACGTTGTCATGAAATATTATACCATAATCTTCGCCCGTTGTCAAGCAAAAAAACTCAAATTCCCTAGCCATGCTATCGCCTCATCACCTTCGTAGAGTAGCCACCAGCCGCCTGGGATGGAGCAGCAGGTCCAGGGCCTGGTGGATGCCTGCCACCACATCGGCTGCCTGCCACGCCTCCCCAGCCAGCCCCTCCGGCCCCAGAACGGCGATTCCCAGCGCCGCCGCTTGCAGCATCCCGGCATCGTTGGCCCCATTGCCGATGGCCACCACCCGCTCCGCTCCGAGCCGCTCCACCAGGGACCTCTTCTGCTCCGCTTCATCGCCTGGTGCCACTC
>Ga0190286_1001111_pt1 | contig 10252 bp, 3 predicted proteins | sample 48691834_MG_FD_183241 | JGI IMG/M metagenome (GOLD analysis project Ga0190286, IMG submission 183241) | Hydrothermal vent microbial mat bacterial communities from Southern Trench, Guaymas Basin, Mexico - 4869-18-3-4_MG | ecosystem: Environmental > Aquatic > Marine > Hydrothermal vents > Microbial... | reverse complement strand
ATGTTGTCGCCAGGCTTGATAGAACAACCACGGGTCCCAAGCGCTGGGATGCGCGGAGGGCTAGGCAGAACCCTGCTGACCGCCTTCCTGGTCATGGCAATCGTGCCGCTGAGCACCATCACCTGGTACGCTACTCAGCGCGACCGGCACGAAATTCAGCGTGAGGTCACCGCCAAACTATCCTCTGTGGCTGCAATGATGGAGGCACAAGTCCGCCAATGTGCCGAAAATCGAATGATAGACCTGGCGCTTTTGGCAGCCTTGCCTGCCACTCAAGAAAGCATAAGCGCTCTGGTCACCAACCCGTCGCCAGACGTCTCGACCGAGCCTGGTGAAGTCTCAGAGCACAGCGCAGCCGACGCTAACACCGCTCGTGACACATTGCGCACCCAGTTGCACACCTTGTTGGCACAAGATTCAGACTTTCGCCGCCTGACCGTGCTTGATAGCGCAGGCCGGGTGCTGATATCCACCGCCCCGCAGACCGAAGGCTCGCTGATAGAACAGGTGATCACGCTTGACCCCGAACAAGCCTACGGCCTTCAGTATATCCAGATCGACCCAACCGACGACGAGGAACTGGTGATCGTCCAGCGCATCACCGGCCCAGACGACGAGGTACTCGGCCTGCTGACCGGCTGGCTCAACCTGTGCGACATGATCAAGAGTATACAAGCGATGAGCGGACTGGGAAAGACAGGAGAGATTTACCTGGTAGACGCCAACGGGATAACACTGTCCCAGGGACAAGCAGTGACCAGCCCAGGCATCGAAGCCGCTCTATCCGGCAAGTGTGGCGAGGGGCTCTACGAGAACTACGCCGGCATCCCAGTCATCGGAGCCTACCGCTGGATGCCGGATTTGGGGCTGGCGCTGGTGGCAGAGCAGACTCAAGAGGAAGCCTTCGCCTCGACAGACAACGTCACTGCCGCTGTCGTCGGTGCCACACTGGCGGTAGCGCTAGTCACTGCCATTATCGCCGCAATCGTGACGCGGCAGATCACACGTCCAATCGTGCAGTTGACCGAGTCGGCGCTCAGCATCGCAGAGGGGAACATGGAGCAGCACGTGCCCATCACGTCGCGGGACGAAATCGGCATACTGGCTTATGTATTTAACCACATGGCGGCGGAACTGAAGACCCTGTACGACGACCTGGAGAAAAAAGTCGTCCAACGCACAGCCCTGCTACAGAAAGCCAACTACCAGATCCAGCGGCGGGCCATCCAACTTGCCACCACCGTCGAGGTTGGCCAGGCAGCCACCTCAATCCTGGAGTCAGACCAGTTACTGCGAGAGGTGGTGCGGCTGGTACACGATAGATTTGCCTACTCCTACGTTGGCATCTATCTTCTGGACGATGACAACAGGATGGCATTGCTCCAGGAAGCGACTGGTGGCGGGGAGAAGATGGCAACTGTCAAAGCAAGGCCTGTGCCGGTTGAGGACGGGAATGCAGTTAGCCGGGCCACACTGACAGGGGAGCCGTGCATCGTCAGGTGGGATGCAGAGCACGCACAAGAAATGCTTTTCTCCCCCTATATCAGCGCAGAGGCTGCGCTGCCGCTCAGAATGGGTAACCAGATCATCGGCGTGCTCGACATTCTGAGCACCGAGGAAGAGGACTTCGACGCGGACGGCATCTCCGTCCTACAGAACGTGGCCAACCAGATCACCATCGCCCTGGAGAATGCCCGTGCCTACGCCGTGGAGCGGGAGGCAGCCAAGCGACTGCGGGAACTGGATCGGTCCAAGCGCCGTTTCCTGTCCAACATGTCCCACGAACTGCGCACTCCCCTCACCAACATCATCGGATTCTCTCGGCTGATGCTGAAGGGTATTGACGGGCCATTGACAGAGCGCCTGCAGAACGACCTGCAAATCGTCTACCGCAACGGCCAGCATCTACTAGGCCTGATCAACGACCTGCTGGACATCTCTCACATCGAGGCCGGGATGATGGAACTGGAGTTCAAGGAGGTGAATCTGGCCGACCTGATCCACAGCGTCATGGCCACCGCCAGTGCGCTGGTGCGCGACAAGGACATCGAATTGCACCAAGAAATTGCCCCCAACTTGCCCAGGGTGCAGGCCGACGCAGCACGCATCCGCCAGGTGCTGCTGCGGCTCCTGGCCAACGCGGCCAAATTCACGGATCAGGGCACCATCACCGTGCGGGCCTGGCCCGCCGACGAGCAAGTGTTGGTGAGTGTTAGCGACACCGGCGTGGGCATCCCACCGGAGGATCAGAAGCGGATCTTCGAGCAGTTCGAACAGAGCATTCTGGAGAACGGACGCCGGCCAAACGGAGCTGGACTGGGGCTGGCTCTGAGCAAGGAATTTGTAGAGATGCACGGAGGGCGCATCTGGGTTAAGAGTGAGGTAGGGAAGGGTTCCACCTTTACGCTCACACTGCCCCTGCAACCCAGCCCCCTGGCAGATACCGGGATCAAGCTACGGGAAGGGAAGGAAGGAACATGAGCGAAGCACCAAAGTCAATTCTCGCCGCGCGCGTCACAAACATTCGTGCCCGACTCATAGGAAGTCTGCTCACCATCTTGTCCTTGCTCCTGCTAACCGCTATCCTCTACTCCATAGCCCTCTCCCGCATGAACCAGGCCGTAGTCGCCCTGGAGGAGGAAGTGGTGCAAGCTAACGTGCTGACGACGGAGCAGCAGGCTGCCGCTTTCGCAGAGACCGAGGCGGCTCGCCAGGCAATGCAGGTAGTTCCCATGGTGTGGGGGGTGTTGATTGGAGCCGCAGTCGCGGGCACAACTTTTGTCGCCATCCGCAGCATCGCCCAGCCAGTGGAACGGCTGACCGAGGCAGCCATCCATCTGGCCGCCGGGCACATGGAAAAACGGATTCATTTTGAGCGGGCAGACGAGTTTGGCCACCTGGGTGCCGCCTTCAACGAGATGGCCGACCAGCTTCAGGCCTCCTACACCAAACTGGAGCAGCAGGTAGGAGAACGAACCCAGGCGCTCCAGGAGGCCAATTACGCCCTCCAACGGCGGGCCATCCAACTGGAGACCAGCGCCGAGGTTGGTCGGGTCATCACCACCATCTTCGACGTGAACCAGTTGTTGCACAGGACGGTGGAGCTGATCCGCGACAGGTTTGGCTTCTATCACGCTGGCATCTTCCTGCTGGACGAGACCGAGGAGTGGGCTGTTCTGCGGGAGGCCACGGGGGAGGCAGGAGCGCAGATGAAGGCCCAGGGACACCGCCTGGCCGTGGGCGACACCAGCATGGTGGGCTGGACCGCCCTCCATCGCCAGCCCCGCATCGCCCTATACGCAGGGCAGGACATGGTCCGTTTTGCCAATCCCCTCCTTCCCCACACACGCTCTGAAATGACCCTCCCGCTGATGATCGGTGACCGGCTCCTGGGCGTGCTGAACGTACAATCCACTGAGGAAGCCGCCTTTGACGAGGACGATGTGCGGACGCTCCAGAGTATGACCGACCAGATTGCCGTTGCCATAGAAAACGCCCGGCGGGTCTCCGACGAGACACTGCTGCTGGAAGCGACCAGCCCTATCTACCGCGCCAGCCGCCGCCTGGCCCAGGTGACGACCATCGCTGAAGTCGCGGATTCCATCATCGCCTCCGTGGCCGAGACGGGGGCCGATGGATGCACTGTGGTGGAGTTTGAATCATCACCGGACGGCAAACCGGAAGCACTCCTGTACCGGGGAGTTTGGAGACGAGACCGGGAACCTCAGTTCCAACCTGGCACGCGGCTGCCGATAACAGAGAGCCCCTTCCCCCTCGAAATGGTGAACACTATGTGGACAGTGGCCGATGTGGAGCAGGATAAGCACCTGCCCCAAAGTGCACGCCAGGTCTTTATAGCGACGGGCGTGAGAGCACTGACCAACATCCCCCTGCGCGCCAGGGAGAAAGTGATCGGCCAGGTAGTTGTGTTGCGCGCCACTCCCGGCCCCTTCCCAGACGCCGCTTTGCGCCTCTACGAGGCCTTGAGCGCCCAGGCGGCGGTGGCACTGGAGCGCGCCCAACTGCTGAAAGAGGCACAACGACGTGCCGAACAGGAGCAACGGGCCCGCCAGATGATTGACCATATCCGTCGGGCTGTGAATATAGAGCAAGCTTTACAGACGACGGCGGAGGAACTCTCGCAGGCGATGAGAGTGCCCCGCGTTTCTATCGAACTTAGCCTCGAAGCGCCGATGCACGAGAGGACAAGACTTCGGAAGTCTCAGAAGACTTCCGAAGTCTGAGGGAAGTGTCAATGAACATACAAACCGTATCTGATTGGAAAAGCGAAGTCGAGCGCCACCGTGCCGCGCTTCTGGACTACCTGCTGCTAGCCGGAACGGTCGGAGGGTTGGTAGCGTTGGCCCTAACCTACGTCTCACTGCCGGAGAGCATGAGCGTGCTGGAACGGTGGATTGAGATAGCACCTTTTCTCGCCGGCTGGCTGACCGTACTGATTACCTGTGTCTGGCGCGGCGCGGGCTATCGCACCCGGGCCTTGATCGTGCTCCTGCTCGCCTACCTTTTGGGCACCTTCATCTTCCGCCGGGGTGGACTGCCCGGCAGCGGACGTGTCTGGCTGCTGCTGCTACCAGCCCTGGCCTTCGTCCTGGGAGGCTCGCGCCCCGGCATCGTAGCCGGAATCGTCAGTATACTGACCTACGCCATTTTCGCCCTTGCCTTCAGCCAAAAGTGGGTTGTTCCCCTGGTGACCGAGGACGCGACTGCGCTGGCAACGTGGGTCAGCGAGGGGGGATCCTTCCTGCTTATAGTGGTCAGCCTGACACTAATCCTGTGGTCGTCCAGCCGGAGCTGGTTGGAGGCACTGGCGGGGACGAGCACGGCCAACAGGCAACTGGAGACACGTTCACGGGAACTGGAGGAAGCAAACGCACAATTGCACCGGCAGACTCGTAAGCTGCAGGTGACGGCCGAGATCGCTCAGGCTGGCTCCTCCATCCTGGACCCGGAGAAGTTGCTGGCCGAGGTGGTCAGCCGGATCCAGGAAGGATTTAGCCCTATGGGCGTGATGGCCGTAGACTTCGTGGGCCTGTTCCTGCTCGACGAGGCACAGCAATTCGCCGTGCTGAGAGCCGCGACCGGTGAGGCCGGGCAGTTGTTACTGGAGACAGGCTACAAACTGGAATTGAGCGAGATGGCACCGATCAGCCAGTGCATTATCTATCGGCAAGCCCGCATCGCGTCGAGTGGGGAAGAAACCAGGCTTTTCGGAAAAAACCTGGTTTCTGGAGAGGCCCTATTGATGCCGCACACACGCTCGGAAATCGCCCTGCCGCTGCGCTCACGTGGACGCGTCCTGGGAGCACTGAGCGTGCAAAGCATCCAGGAGGCAGCCTTCAGCGAGGCCGACATCTCCGTCCTACAGACGCTGGCCGATCAGGTGGCGGTGGCGATTGACAACGCCGAACTCTTCAGTCGGACCAAGGCTGCCTTGGAGGAGGTACAGGCCATCCAACGGCGCTACCTGGCCCAAGCGTGGAGGGAACTCCTGGCTATGGAGACGGTGACTCAGGCTGATTACTCCCAGCCGGGAACGGAGGCGGAGGATGGAAGTCTCATACGCGAAGCCCGGCGCGAGGCGATGAAGCATAGGCAGGCAGTTACCATAGACAACTTCTTTCCAGATTCAGGTGAATTGGGTGAAGAGGACTCAACATCCCAGGCTGCGCTGGTAGTCCCCCTGAAGTTACGGGGACAGGTCATCGGCACAATGGTTTTGCACGAGACGCGCCACCAGCGACGGTGGACGGCCGAGGATACCGCCATGGCGGAAACCATCGCCGAGCAGGTTGCGCTGACCGTTGAGAACCTGCGCCTGACGCGTGAGACCCAGCGCCGCGCCGCCCGCGAGCAGTTGGTCGGTGAGGTCGCGGACCAGATGCAGCGAGCCACGGATATGGGGGCTCTGATGCGCATCACGGCGGAAGGATTGAACAGGGTACTGGGCGGTTCGCGCGCCTTCGTGCGCATGGGCACGAAGGCAGAGTTGACCGGTCGGGATGGTTCAGGCCACAAATCACAGGAAGAAAGACGATGAGAAACGTAAAAGTGGCCCAGGTGTTCGGACCCAAAGCGGAGGCGCAAGAGGTGGATAGGAGATCAAGGCCAATCATAAGATGGCGCATTGTGCACAAACTGACTTTGGCTTCTGTGCTGATGATTCTGCTGACATTGCTGGCTGGGGGGGTTGGCCTCTGGCAGGTGCTCATCATTGACCAGGCAATCAATAACGCGCGCAAACAAGAACAGCAACTGGCGGAATCCCTGGAGTTGCTGGCCGCGGGACACAGGCTCGTCGCGGCGCTGAATCACATGCTTTTGACGGAGGACCCACTCCTGGCAAGTACGGAGGTCGCAGTATCTTTGGGCAATCTCAAATTCTACATGGAGACTCTGCAAGAGGCTGGCGATGAGACGGGGGCTTCGCACCTCCTTGGAGAGATGCATATAGTCTACGGTGAGTTGCACCAGGCAGTCAGCGAGGTGGACTTGCTAGCCCGACAGGAGCTCTGGACAGAGGCGGGCAGAGCGCTGGAGCAGGAAGTCAAGCCGGCTAACGAGCGTATGGGGCTCCTCATCCGGCGGCTGGTGCGCCAGGCTAACCAAGATGTGGAAGCGGTGGCTGCACGCGCCCAGTTGGTGGTCCAGCGAGCAACCCTGCGACTGGCCATCCTGGTAACGTTGACCACGGCTATTGCCTTGGGCTGGCGGCAGTTCGTGTTCCGGGGGCTGAGTCTATCCATCAGCGAGCTGCGACAGGGGGTGGCGCGCATCAGCAGCGGCGACCTCGAACACAAGCTGGACGTTCGAACCGGCGACGAGATCGAGGAGTTAGGCGATGAGTTCAACAAGATGGCAGGCGAACTGGCCGACGTGATCGGCAACCTGGAACAGCGCGTGGCTGACCGCACAAGCGGCTTGCGGTCGGTGGTCGAGGTCTCCCGCGCCACCACCTCGGTGCTCGACCCCGATGAACTGCTGCGCCAGACCGTTAACCTCGCCCGCGAGCGGTTCGATCTCTACTACGTGGGTCTGTTCCTCCTCGATGAGGATGACCGTTTCGCCGTCCTGCACGCGGGCACAGGTGAGGCCGGACAGAGAATGCTGGCACAGGGGCACAGGCTGGAAGTGGGCGGTGAGTCTATGATCGGCCAGTGCACGGCCAGAGCCGAGGCCCGCATCGCGTTGGACGTCGGTGAAGAAGCGGTCCGCTTCGATAATCCCCTCCTACCGGAGACGCACTCAGAGATGGCGCTGCCGCTGCGTTCACGAGGACAGGTCATCGGCGCGATGACCGTGCAGAGCGCGGAAGAGATGGCCTTTGACGAGACGGACATCGCCATTTTGCAGGCCATGGCGGACCAGGTAGCGGTGGCCATTGACAACGCCCGGCTGTTTGCTGATGCCCAGGCTGCGCTGGCGGAGATGGAGGCTACCCACCGGCGTTACCTGGGTCAGGCGTGGGCCGAATACCTACAGATTGCAGAGATGACAGGTTACGAAACCGAGCATCCGGGCACTGCGCCTCTAGGCGACGCAGTGCTGCCCGAAATCCACCAGGCAGTGAAACGGCAAGGCGCAACGGTATTGACCAGCAACGGTGCTAAAGGAGGCATAGGCCACTCTGCTCTGGTCGCGCCCATCACCCTGCGCGGCAAGATCATCGGGGCCTTGGGCATCCATGACGACGACGGGGGGAGACAATGGACCGACGACGAAATCGCCCTGGTCGAGGCCGTCGCCGAGCACGCGGCCCTGGCCGCGGACAACCTGCGACTCCTTGACGAAACCCAACGCCGCGCTGCCCGCGAATGGTTGACCCGCGAGATCACGGACAAGATGCACCGCGCCGTTGACATGGACGACCTGATGCAAACCACCATCCGGGAAATGGCCGCTGCCCTGGACACGTCTAGCGCCTTTGTGCAGTTGAACGCGCCGTCAGAGCCAGTGAGAGACGGGGGCGAGAATGGGATACGGTCACCGGACGAATGAGAATAACTGCGGGCTGGAGTATACTTCCCGAGGAATTTGATCAACTATGAGCAACGATGAACTGATCACCAAGGAAACACCTCTGGGCATTGCTGAGGAACAGGGACCCCCTCCTACGCCTGTCCCTCCGGCCAGGCTAGCCGCTCACCCGACGGTTGGACGAGGTGTCCGGACACGATTGCTGGTATTGCTATTGAGTTTGACCACAATCTCGGTGCTGGCCGTTGCCTACCTGGGCGTTAAATCAGTCCAGAGCGTGGGACAAAGTGCTCAACAGACGAGCGATGAGGCGCTGCGCGCCCAGGCGGAAGAATACCTCCGCCAACTGACCGTTGGCGACGCACAGAGGAATGACCTCATCTTGAAGAGAGTCCAACGCGATGCGGAGAATGTGGCTCAGTACGCCGCAGGCATCTTCGAGAGACCGGGCGCATTCACCGGTGGAGTCTATTGGCAAGCTGAGGATCACATGTTCACCGGGCCCAACGGACAGTACATGAATGATGAGACCGATGTAAGCGACGTCTTCGTTCCCCACCTCGTGGACATAGAGGATGAGTTACTAACGGTCTTGGAGTTGAGTGCATACCTGGATTTCATTTTGGTCCCGACATACGAAAGCGATCCCAGCACGGTGGCCATCTATATGGGGACGGAACAAGATGTACTTCGATACTACCCGAATATCAACATAGGGACCATCGTTCCACCAGACTTTCAAGTCACCCAGCGTCCCTGGTACATCAACTCCGTCCCGGAAAACAACCCGGAGCGCAAGGCAGTGTGGTCGCCAGTCTACGTTGACGCGACTGGCAAAGGCCTGATGGTCACGGCAGCAGCCCCCATCTACACCAGCCAGGATGAGTTCATAGGGGTCATCGGTATTGACACTACTCTGAGGGATATCAGCGCCAACGTCGAAGCCGCCCGCTTGCTTGGTGGCGGCTACTCTTTCCTCATTGATGACACAGGACACGCCATTGCCCTTCCGGAGCAGGGTTATCAGGACGTCTTGGGTCGTCCCGCTGAGTACGGCGAATTTGGGACTGACCTGAGTGGGAGCACGACGGAATTCGTCCCCGTACTGGCTAAGATGATGGCCGGCTCGACCGGCTTTGAGGCCCTGGAGGTGGGCGGAAGGGAATTGCTTGTTGCCTATGCCCCTCTGGAGAGCACAGGGTGGAGCCTGGCCAACGTCGTCGATGCAAACGAAGTGTTCCAGGCCATGGTCACTTTACAGGAGGAATTGGAGACTTCGACCAGATCACTGGTGTTGGCACGCATCTTGCCCGTTGGCGGAGGTATTCTCGCTGTAGTGCTGATAATTGGTCTCTTGTTGACCAATCGCCTGGTTGACCCAATCCAAAGACTGGCCACAGCGGCTCAACAGATTGGGGCTGGCCAGTGGGATGCCCCGCTCCCACGGGCGGGCAATGACGAAATTGGCGTCCTCTCCCAAGCTTTCGCCACCATGACGGCGCAGTTACGTGAATTAATGGAAGGTCTGGAGCAGCGCGTCGCCGAACGCACGCGCGGCTTACAGGCGGCGGCCGAGGTCTCCCACGCCACCACCTCGGTACTCGACCCCGAAAAACTGCTGCGCCAGGTGGTGGATCTGGTCTGCGAGCGATTCAACCTCTACTACGTGGGTTTGTTCCTGGTGGATGAAGAACAGCGCTTCGCCGTCCTGCGCGCGGGTACAGGCGAGGCAGGGCGGCAGATGCTGGCCCAGGAGCACAGGCTGGAGGTGGGCGGCGAGTCTATGATTGGCCAGTGCGTGGCCCGTGCCGAGGCCCGCATAGCGCTGGACGTTGGCGAGGAAGCTGTCCGCTTCGACAATCCCCTCCTGCCAGAGACGCACTCGGAAATGGCGCTGCCGCTGCGTTCGCGAGGACAGATCATCGGCGCGATGACCGTGCAGAGTGTGGAGAAGGCGGCCTTTGACGAGGCGGATATCGCCGTCTTGCAGACCATGGCCGACCAGGTAGCGGTGGCCATTGACAACGCCCGGCTCTTCGCCGAGGCCCAGGCCGCCTTGGGGGAGATGGAGGCCGCCCACCGGCGCTACCTGGGTCAGGCGTGGGCCGAATACGCGCTCACCAGAGCGATCAGTGGCTACGAACAGACCGGTGCAAAGACGATGCCCCTGGGCGATGAAGTGTTGCCCGAAACACAGCAGGCGATGACGGAGCAGAGGCCGGTAGTTTGGAGAGGTGACCCCCTCCCTACCCCCCCC